>Ga0308166_1000680_pt1 | contig 42490 bp, 40 predicted proteins | sample PhyCR2_2_FD_202137 | JGI IMG/M metagenome (GOLD analysis project Ga0308166, IMG submission 202137) | Phyllosphere microbial communities from UC Gill Tract Community Farm, Albany, California, United States - DLSLCC.R2 | ecosystem: Host-associated > Plants > Phyllosphere > Unclassified | place...
CACAATCTCTCCCACGGGCTCATAGGCACTAGGGTTAGGGGGAGCTCACCGGCTATCTCCCGATGATCAGTCGGGGATCTTCTCCGCTAAGGCGGAGAAGATCAAGACATAAGGGTTGGGGTGAGGGTCAAATCCCATCAGCCTCGGCGTTGGCGCATTTCACCTTACGCCGCTCATGCCACAGGCTGGACAAACCGCGTTTGCCGCAGGCCAGCGCCATGTCACGGAACTCGATCAGGCTCAGCCCTTCGCGCTCCAGCATCATTTCGGCAGCCAACTGCATATTCACCCCGGTCAACACCTCACAGTTGCCATGCGCATCGGCCAACTCGCAGGCACTACGGAAAGGCGATCCCCCCAGCATATCAGTAAGGAAAACCACGCCGTCCGCTTGTTCTACCGCTTGCAGCGCCGCACTCAATGCGACTTTCAGCTCCGCCGTACCCATATGGACCGGGAAGTCCACCGCGATACAGGCAGGCTGTTCCCCTACCACCTGCTCTACCGCCTGTAGCAGGCCACTGGCGAAACCGCCGTGGCCGGTAATGACAATTCCTGGCATGTTCTCTTCCTCACAGTAAACCGATAAATTTACCCACTACGCCAATCACCACCGTCACACCGATCAGTTTCACCGGTGAGAAACCGCGCTTCATCAGGAAGAACACCAGCAACGTGAAACACAGCGGTAACAGGTTGGGCATCAACTTATCGAGCACGTCCGTTTGCAACGCCACGGTGGCCTTACCGGCATGCATGATCAGCGGCGTGGAAAGATGTACATAAGAGGCCACCAGCGCGCCGATGACCGTCATGCCCACGATCGACGCCGCATGGGATATTCGTTTGGTATGGGTTTTCAACAGCGTCAGCGCACTGGTGCCCGCCTGATAGCCATAGTGCGCCAGCCCAAAGCGCAGCCCGAAGTGGAACACGTTGAACAACAGCAGGAACACTATCGGCCCGAACAGGCTGCCTTCCAGCGCCAGAGATGCCCCGATGCCCGCACAAATCGGCAACAGCGTCAGCCAGAATAGCGCATCGCCAATGCCTCCAAGCGGCCCCATCAGCGCCACCTTCACCGCTCGAATGGTGGAGACTTTCTCCTTGTTTTGCTCCATCGCCAGCACCAGTCCCGAAAGGAAGGTGACGTCGAAGGGATGCACGTTGATAAACTCCATATGCATCTTCATCGAATTCGCCAGATCCTGAGGATTGCGGTGGATCTTGCGCAAACCAGGGATCAGGGTGTACAGCCAACCACCGGCCTGCATACGTTCATAGTTGAACGATGCCTGCAGCAGCAGCGAGCGCCAGGCCATGCGGTTAATATCGCTACGCGTCAGCGCTTCTGCTGGCTGGCTATCAACATAGTCATCCTGCTCTACCTGGCTGGTGGCCAATGCCTGTTCCAGGCGTTTTGCTGCCTTTTTCGCCAGCAGATCGTCAGAATCATCAAATGCCATCTTCGGCGTCCTCCGGTTGAACAGGCTTTCTGGTCACATCCGCATCTGCCCGTTGACTGTTAAAGAAATCGATCAGCGCGATCGCCAATGCCCCCAGCGCCACCGCCAGGATCGGCAGCTTAAGGAACGTCACCGAAATAAAGCCGAGGATGAAATACGCCACGTAGGTTTTCTTCATCATCACTTTCATCAGCAGTGAGAAGCCGATCGCCGGCATCATGCCACCAGCCACCGCCAGCCCATCCAGCAGCCAGGTCGGCGCTTTCTGCACCATGGCGCTGGCCGCATCGGCACCGAAGTAGATCGGCAAAAACGCCACCACAAAGTAGAAAACAAACAGGATGCTGATGCCGAGGTAGTTCACCCGCTCAACGCCGCGCCAGTTCAGTTCCTGCACCATGCGATCGCAGCGGTGCATCATGGGTGAAAACGCGGTGAACAGCAGCGTGATGCAGCCCTGTACCGCAATGGCGAACGGCACCGCCACGCCAATGGCCACCTTGGGATCGGCCTTGGTGAGGATGGCAAACGCCGTGCCGACTACCCCGCCGATCACCACGTTAGGCGGTTGCGCACCGGCCAGTGGCACCATGCCCATCCATACTAGTTCCAGCGTCCCGCCCACCAGCAAGCCGGTGGTGACATCCCCGAGGATCAGGCCAACCAGCGGCCCCATCACTACCGGGCGGTGGAAGTGGGTCAGGCCGTCGAACAGGTCGACCCCGGCCAACCCCGCCAGCAATGCAATCAATAACGCGTCAGTTAACATGCTTCCCCCTGCGCTCAAGCGAGCAGTTTGCCTATCGCTTCACCGGCTTCATCCGGCACCCGGCGCACCTCGCAGGCTACGCCCAACGCCGCCAGCTCACGAAAGGCGGCAATGTCATCGTCATCCACCGAGACCGTTTTGTGGATTTGCCGTTTTCCTGCGGCGAAGTGCATATTGCCAACGTTGACGAAGGTGATGGGTACCCCGCCTCGCACCAGCGTCAATACGTCCTGCGGCGTTTTACACACCAGAAAAATCTTTTGCCGATCCGCCGCCTTATGGATCACGTCGATGGTTTTTTGCAGGGTGAAGTACCGAGTCTGCACGCCATCCGCCACCACCATGTCCATCAGGTTTTGCTGTACCGGATCGGCAGCGGCGTCATCGTTGGCTACTACCACCAGATTGGCTCCCAGCGTGTTGGTCCAGGTCACCCCGACCTGGCCATGCACCAGGCGGTTATCGATACGGGTCATCAGAATATTGGGCATATCAGCGCACCTCCGGGTAACAGGCTGAGTGGTAGTCGTCGAGCACCTGGGTAATTTTGTGGATCACCCAATCTTGCGGATCCTGGCTCAGCTCACCGGCATTCAAGGCCCGTGCCTGATCGGGTAAATACTGGCTGAGCAAGGCCAGCGGGATTGGGTTGCTCCGTAGATTGTCCATCAGCGCATTCACTGCCTGCTGAACCTGTGGCTGCGGCCAGTAATAGCGCACGCGATCGCTCAGGCTGTAGTGCCGGTCCAGATACTGTTGATGCGGGCTGCCGTGATAATAGCGGCTCCACTGCTGCGGCTGTTCACGCATCACCTGCTCAAGCGTGGCGCACAGCTGGGCTGAACAATGCTCCCCCAACCATTCACGTTCGATCCGATCGAGGGCAAACAGCGCCTCACGCAGCGCAAAGGTGAGCGCCGGGCCGACTTTCAGAATGGCGAAATGGTCACGCACCAGTTGCGAATAAGCCTTCGGTGCCTGGTAGTCGGTCGAATGGGCCTCATACAGCAAACCCGGTTGGCGTTCGATAAAGCGACTCAATTCCTGCGCCGCCTGCGGTTGGTAATGTTCGACGCTGTGATGGTCGAACTCGACGCCGGGTTGCACCACCAAGGCGATCACTCGTGACCAGGCGCTGCTCAGCTCTGCCTGCTGCCAGGCATGACGGTGCGCTTCTAACGTGGCGGAGACTGCCTGTGGCGTAGTCACCTGGATGCCTTGCAGCGTTTCCTGCGCACCGCCCGGCACCGGTACTTCGGTTCCGATCACATATACCGGAGCTTCACCACCCGCTTGCTGCCAGGCTCGTTCTGCCACCGCACACAGACGCGCCGCACGCTGCGCCACCACTTCATCACCCAACGGGGTGGGATCGTCAGCGCAGGACATGGAGCAGTCGAGGTGGATCTTACGAAATCCGGCGCGCACATAGTCGTCAATCAGGGTTTCGGATAGCGCCATCGCCTCTTGTGCCGGGCGGTCTTGCCAGGCGTTGGGGCCAAGATGATCGCCCCCCAGCCAAATAGCGCTCCTTGGTAACCCGATGTCATCCGCCATCTGCCACAGCGCATCACGAAACTGTGCGGCGGTCTGGCCGGTGTAGCCGCCAAACTGGTTAACCTGGTTTGACGTCGCTTCGATCAATACCGGCGTGCCACGTGCCTTTGCCTGCCGCAAGGCGGCCTGCAATACCCAAGGATGCGCGGAGCAAACGGAAAATATCCCCACCGGCTGGCCGGCCTTGTGCTGTGCTACCAGTTGTAACCACTGCTGCATGAATCCCCCATGAGGGCGCCCTACTCGCGATCGGCTATCACCACATCTACGCCTAAATCGCTGAGCGCCTGCTGATAATCTTGTGGAAGACGGCTATCTGTGATCAGCCGATGAATTTGCCCGACTTCGCGGATCATGCAAAAGCTCTTGCGACCAAACTTGCTGGCATCCGCTACCGCGATTATTTCGCGCGCCACCTCGCACATCACACGATTGAGGTGTGCCTCACCGGGGTGAGGCGTAGTGATCCCCGCAACCAGATCGAAACCGTCGACGCCCAGAAACAGTTTGTCGAAGCGGTACTGGCGCAATTGCTGCTCGGCAGCCGGGCCATAGAGCGAATAGGAGTTCTGCCGGACGCTTCCCCCCAACACCATCACTTCCACCCCGTCGTAACCTGACAGCTCATAGGCAATGTTCAGCGCATTGGTCATCACCACCAGATCGCGGCGCGGTTTCAACCAGGGCACGATCTGGGCCGTGGTGGAACCGGAGTCCAGGATCAGCGCATCACCGTCACGCACGTAGCTTGCTGCTCGGCAGGCAATCTGTGATTTCACATCGCGGTTCAAGCGCCCCTTGTCATGTAGCGGGCGGTCGAAGGCAAACTGCTGGTTGAGCATCGCCCCGCCATAGGCACGCAGCGCACAGCCTTTACGTTCCAGAAAGCGCAGATCGTTGCGGATCGTCACCGTGGAAACGGCAAACTGTTTGCTGAGCTGTTCCACCCGCACGCTTCCGTGCTCGCAGAGCAAATCGATAATGTGTTCACGTCGTTTAGCGGTGTTCACTGGCATGAGCAATAGGTCCTCAGGTTTCCGGTTTTGGCCGGGAGATGATGGCTTTCGCTCTACTGCGGCGGTATTACAACAAAGCGAAAGCAATGAAATTGTGATCGGGGTTACAGGGCAGTTTTAGCAGTAAATGGGGGTAAAAAGCTTTCGAATCGAAATGAAATGAAACTATTTCCTCGGCGGGCGCGAGAAAAGTGAAATCTGCCGCAGGCCGATAGGGCGGCAGGTTAAGAGTATGTGAAAAATAGCACAGTGAAAGCGGCTTTGGCGGGCAGCAGCGAAAAGGCTTTTCTTTCCTTAGGTGATCAACATCACAAAACTGTTAATTGGCTCAGTTTAGCCAACCGACACCCAGGTGGGTCACCAGACCGACAATCACCAAAATCACGATCACGGCGATGGTGTAAAGCACAATACGGCGGGGGCTGTAGAAAGAAGACATAGCGATTCCTCACAATAAGTTTACTGCCGTTACTATCCGTTATAGCGGGCAATGCTGCCAGCAATAGTTTCCCTCGCGTTGATCAAAGTCACCTGGTGGGTGCCAAGCGGCGCTTCCTTAACCTCTTGTCAGGCGGGGATATCTTTCCTAAACTGGCGCGTAGATACTGGCAGCCCTGCCTGTACGTAAGCGTTAACGTCAATCAACGCATCTCGTCATGCAGTAATGATTGGCTGCATGCCTGATGCGAGGATCTCATGCCCCAACCCGAACCATCCGCAAATTGTGTTGTTAAACGCAGCCGTTTGACGCGTTTCTTATTGCTGGCCGGCATCATGCTGGTGGCGGCTAACCTGCGGGCTCCTTTAACCAGCGTAGGCCCGTTACTGGAACAGATCCAGCGCCAACTGATGCTTTCTGCCACCGCTGCCGGGTTACTCAACTCCCTGCCGCTGATCCTGTTTGCGGTGTTATCGCCATTAACGCCGTCGCTGGCCAAGCGCATCGGAATTGAGCGCACCCTTGGGCTGGCGCTGGCGCTGCTGGTCGCCGGGATCGTGCTGCGTTCACAACCTTGGGATGGCATGCTGTGGTTGGGGACGGTGCTGATAGGCGCGGCCATCGCCTTTGCCAACGTGGTATTACCCACGCTGGTAAAACGCGATTTTCCTCATCGGGCGGCAGTGATGATCAGTACCTATGCAGCCGTGATGTCACTGGTGGCCGCTATCGCCTCCGGCATGGCGGTGCCGTTAGCGGCATTCAACGATAACGGCTGGCGTTTTTCATTGCTGTGCTGGAGCCTGCCGGCGTTTATCGCGCTGGCGATCTGGCTACCCCAACTGAAGCGCAAGCCCACTCCGGTTACCCGAACCGGCACGCTGGTGGCCGCAGAAACCTTTCGTTCCCCCTGGAGCAGCGCCCTGGGTTGGCAGGTGGCCTTGTTCATGGGGCTGCAATCCATCACCTTCTATACCATTATCGGTTGGTTCAGCGCCTTTGCCGCCAGCCACGGTACCTCACCGCAGCAGGCGGGCTTCGAGCTGTTTGTTTATCAGATCGTGGCGATCGCCGCCAACTTTGTGATGGTGTTTGCACTGCCACGCGCGCGCGACCAGCGGGGGATCGCACTGGTCAGTTCGCTGTTGATCTTTATTGGCGTCGGCGGATTGCTGTTGCTGCCTGCCCACTCGCTTATCTGGTTGATCTTTGCCGGGCTGGGGGCGGGGAGTTCATTGGTGCTGGCGCTGTCCTTCTTTGGTCTACGCAGCCAGCACCATCATCAGGCAACGGTGCTGTCAGGGATGGCACAGTCTATCGGCTATCTGCTGGCCGCACTGGGGCCGACCTTGTTTGGCCTGGTGCATGATTTGACGCAAGGCTGGACGGTGCCGTTGACGATTTTGCTAGGGTTAACGCTGCTGCAGATGCTGTTCGGCATCTTGGCCGGGCGTCGCAAGATTATCGGCTGAACCGGGCACGGCATGATCTTCCTCCAGCCAAAGATCTTCAATAAAGCGCTGTTGCCGCTCATTGAGCTGCCAGGATGGCGGAAATTTTAGCGTTTCCGCTAGTGGGACCTCTGTGGTGGGAATGAGTGAGTGATTATGCATCGGCGCGTTCCTGCTCCCCTGACTACCCTGTTGCCAATTAAAATCGGTACCACAAGCGCAATGCCATGTACCGTTTTCCCCAAGACACAGAGTAAATCATTGGCGGCGATTTTGATTATCGATATAAACAATCACTCAACTAGCCTAAACCTATGAGGCGACAGATATTCCTCAACCGACTCGCTATGTCGGGGCGAATATTAGCGCCCCGACAAATTAAGCAATTCAATCAAGCTGGCTGACGGAGTCCCGGCTCGCCTGATGGCGCTCATCCCCAATCAGTTCGCTCAGATGGCCATCTCGCATTTGCAACAGGCGATCCGCATGTTCAAAGTAATGGTCGTCATGGCTGATGGCAAACACGGTTTTTCCCATTTCGCGCAGCTGAGGCAGTAACTCGCGGTAGAAAGTACGGCGGAACTGGGGATCCTGATCCGCCGCCCACTCATCCAGCAGTAAAATATCCCGCTTTTCAGCCACCGCCAGCAACAGGGCCAGGCGCTTGCGCTGCCCTTGTGACAGTTGCGGATTGGTGACGCGCGTACCGTCGAACTCCAATTTGCTTTTCATTTTCAGGCGCTGCAACCAAGTCTCCACCAGTTCGGCGTCCGGCTGTTCCCCTTGCGGCCCCAACAGATGGTGAAACTGGTAGAAATCCGTAAAGATGGCAGAGAACAGGCGGCGATAATCTTCACGATCGTCGACCGTAATCGGTTGGCCATCCAGCAGGATCTGCCCACTAACGGGCACATACAGCCCAGTGAGCAGCATGGCCAGCGTCGATTTACCGCTGCCGTTGCCGCCAATCAGGAATACCAGTTCGCCCCGCCGTAACGTCAAATTGATCGGCCCAACCGCAAACCCTGATTGCTGTTCGCCCGCCGCATAGTGGAATGCCACGTCGCGCAGTTCCAGCGTTTGCCACGTACGAGCCTGTGGAGCCGGAAATGCCGGATCATAGTCTGCCAGTTTGAGCGCCTTCACTTTATTGAAGGCCACTTCGGCCGCAATCAGCGTCGGGAATGCCCCAACCGCCTGTAATAAGGGGGTACGCAGGAACAGTAAGGTCAGGGAATAGGTCGCCGCTATCGTGGTGTTCGCCCAACCCAAGCTGTTCGCCATATAGAACACCAGACCGATGGCGCCCAGCATCATGATATTTGACCAGTTCACGGCGCTAAGGTGGAAGGTATCTGCGCGGATAATATGATAACGGTAGTCACCGGCATCGGGCTCGTAAGCCTGCTGGAATAACATTTTTGCCCGATCGCGGTTCAGCGCCAATTCTTTGCGCCCGTCGATCGCCGCTTGATAATGCAGATAGAGCCGCTCTTCCGCTTCGCGCACGCTGCTCAGGTGGCTATAAACCCGCGAGACCAGATACCAACTTCCCAAAATGGTGATCGTCACCCATATCGCGGTCACACCCAGCATGGCAGGCGACAGCCAGCCCAGATAGGCAGCCGATCCCAGGGTCAGGATCACCCCCTGAACCAACTCCGGTAGGCGGACAAAAGCAATGGTGATATTGCGAATATCGCTCGACAGGCTAGCCAACAGTGAGGCACTGCCCAACTGCTCCAACCGTTCAATATGGGTATCCAATATGCGCTTTACCAGTTGGCCACGCAGCCGATAAACAAAATAGTGCCCCAAAGTGGTCAACGCCAACTGAGAACCGAGCGTAACAGCCATCAGCAGGGCCAACAGGCCGAGAAACTGCGGCAACACCACTAGCGGGTTACCCGCCGCCCCCATCAGTTGCACGTTAATAAATGCAATGATGCCAATCCCCAACGCCGCACTGGCCATGGTTAACGCCATTACCGCCAGAAACGGCCAGCGATACTGCTGGAACACCACCCGTAACAACTCCATCAGAAACCCTATTCAAAAATCATGCACTGGCGGGCATTGTAGTGGGCGAAAGCGTGATATCAATAACAATTCTCATTTTGTTGGGCGGGCAGATGCTGGCCCTGGCCTGCCCGTGCAGGCCAAACGCGGGGCGATAACTAAAGCAAATATAGAGCAAGCAGCTGTTTGTCTAGCTAAAAACATTATTAACACAATAATAAAAATCTCAAAAATAGGTATAAACCCAAAGATGTTCAAGTCTATTTAGATAAACAACTAACCTGTTAGATTGGGGGGCATTTATAAATACACGATTTTTAAACCCATCAACCCGGGTTTCCTGATGATCAAGTGAGTTGATTTTTTCTTAATGAATAACCATTAACCCCGCTGCAAACCTAGTAATAAGATAATGCCGCAGGATTAATGCCGCAGTAACACTGCTATTTTGTTTGCTGATCAGGGTATTCAATGTTTAAATGAATAAATACCCGTCATATTTGCTTTATTTAACTTAGGGATAGAGAATGACAAAACGCAAATATCTCAGCCATATTGAAATTGAGAGAATGATCTCCGCCGTCCCGGACGGCGCCAACGGTTGCCGCGATCGCTGTATGCTGTTGATGTGCTTTATTCATGGGTTACGCGTCAGTGAACTACGGGGGCTGCGGCTGGAGGATATTGACCTGGCCACCAACCGCTTACACGTATCGCGCCTAAAGAACGGTTTTTCAGTCCAACATCCTATTCAAATCCGTGAGCGTATCGCACTGAGCCGTTGGCTGGCAAAACGCCCAAGCTACCTGGAACCTGATAGCCCTTGGCTGTTTCTTTCTCGCCACGGTGGGCAAATTTCACGCCAACAACTTTACCGATTAATAAAGTCCTACGGTCAATTAGCCGGTATCGACGTCCAGGTCCATCCCCATATGCTCCGCCACTCCTGCGGCTATGCCCTGGCAGACAGAGGGATCGACACCAGGCTCATTCAAGATTACCTGGGCCATCGCAACATTCAGAACACCGTTATTTATACTGCCAGCAATGTTGAACGCTTCCGGGTAATACATATTTAACCCAACGCAGGCCACCGATTCAAACTGGCACCACATTTTTAACTTCGCAGATGTCGTTAGCCGTGCAACAGCCAATATTCTTACGTTATATATCAGAGACGATCACGATGGGCGGTATGCCCCGCCATACTTGATGACAGCAAGGCGGGGCAACGATTTTAGCCATCAATCGGCAAACTGCTGGCTAATGTTTTTTCTCAGCGAGAACAGCTCGCTGTCGTTTTTAACCTGTAGTTTGCGCATGGCATTACATTTGTGCGCGCTGATGGTCTTGATGCTGCGTTGTTGCAGTTCAGCAATTTCCCGCAGGCTCATCCCGTTGAACAAGAACGACAGAACATCATTTTCGCAGCGGGTCAGATGATGCAGGCTTGAAACATCTTCAGGATCGCTACGCGCCAGATAAGAGCCAATCAACGGGCTCAATACGCGCTCACCGTTAAATACCCGGTGAAAAAACTCCCCGACCAGCGGCAATTCATCCCCACGGGATACCACGCTGATATTGGCCACATCAAGCAGCTTGCACAGATCCTCCCCTGTCTGGCTGCGGGTGTAAACAATGACACGTAACTCAGGCTGCTGCGCACACAAATTAAGTAGAACTTCCCGGCACTGCGCGATGGTTTCATTCAGGCCATTAAGTTCGGTGATGAGAATATCGACGGGTTGGTACAGCAACCTTTCGGCAACCGCAGCCATGCTGGTTTCCTGCACGATAATCTCATTGGCGACGTTAAGCGTGCCAAGAAAGCAAGACAGCCCAGTAAGTGTGAGTGGGCTGCGATCCATTAACGCCAAGCCAAGCGGCTTTTGTGACAACGGTTGCATAGACGACTCCTGTATAAATATCTCGTTGATCCCATCCAGAGAACAAGTGCATAGCGGTATCAAGGGTTAGCGAGCAAACACCGGGCCGGTCTTTGCCATCCACTTGCCTTGCAAATAAAGTTCACCGTCATTCTGAAAGCCCAACTTGTGCATCGCATTGCGCTTATGGGTGCTGACGGTGCGGACATCACGGTGCATCATCAACGCCGCGGTGGTCACGCTTTTACCGGAAAACAGGTGCGTCAACACATCCAGTTCACGGGACGTCAAGGCTTTGCCAATGGCAGACTGACTGCTCAGCAATTGACGCACCTTATGGCTATAGCTGCGACAGCCCGATAAGACCTGCTTTACGCATTGCGCCAGCGCAATGCCAGGCTCCTGTTTGAGCACCAGCCCTTTGATACCTGATGCGGTCAGCAATTGCAGCACCCGAGGATCGTCAAGAGCGGTACACACGATCATCGCCGTGGTTGGCCAATGCTCCAGGCACTGCGCAATCAGCCTTAAACCATCCAGAACCGACTCTTCTTCACCACACAGTTCCATAATCAACAGCCGGGCCGGACGGTGGCGCATCAATCCTGGGATTTGCTCCAGATTACTGACCCGCTGTACCTCGTCCGTCAGTCCACAGGACTGGGCCAAAATATTACGCATTCCGAGTGCCGTGATGGGGCAAGATTCCATTACAATCACACCGTCCCCTTTTAGCCCATAAGGGCTGGGGGAATGCGCACTCCCTCTCTGATAAGTATGAACCACTGTCATATTAAACCTCCCATTTCTGCTAAATACCCTTTTTTACTTCCTTGATAAATTGGTGTGCAAAAATGTCATTCCCTCTCATATTTATGAGGGCTATCTTTTCTTGTTTTTATTGATCAAACAACACATTGAAAATAAAGTCAGCTACCAACAATTAATAAGCCCCAGGCAATTAACCCAACAGACACAGGTAAAGCTACCATAAAAAAGTGGGGCCAGGTTTTCTTATGGCTAGAGGGTATTACTGGTGATTACTGATAGGTGAGTGCCACCTGCACAACGCCCTCAATACTGCCTGGGGTTGCACCACCGTTAGTGCTAAAAGCGCGCGCCTTCAGCGGGAAACTCGCTTTATTGGTGGAGTGATCGACAGCCACGGTCATATCACTGCCGCTGCCCAACCGGCGATTAGCTGATGAACTGCCATCAACCATTTCAATCTGCACGGCACCGGCAGGATTGGCCGCCTCGTTCTTATACAAATCCGTGCTTTCCTCCGCTGCCGTACCGGTGAATGCCGCAGTAACGTTAGTGGTTGAAACTGGGCAGTCACTCAGATCCAGACTAAAACTCTGCCAATCGCTCCCCGCACCCGCAGTCAGAGTATGTGCCTTGATCTCCCCCAAATTCACGTTTACATCGCCCCCCACTGCATCGACCGTACATGGCGAAGCTTTAACCGTACCGGTGATCTTTATACGTGCATCGACCGCCAGAGCCGAGTAACTGATCCCCATACCACCGAGAGCCAGGCACAATGCAGTCGTTTTAAAAATTGCTTTCATATCCATAATAACTATCCTTCTCCATTTTAGTTAAACTTACTTTCGCAGAAAGTTCGAGATTGCCGATGCAAACGGGATTATTCCATTTTTACCGTAATAGTCGCGGTTGCCTCAAAGTCTCCAACTTTCGGTGCTTTGCCGGTCGTGCTAATAGGGTAGAAATTCAATGTCGTCTGACTATCGCTATTGATATTACCCAAGCCATTCATTTCCATTGATAGCCGATCCCCAGGCGAAATAACCTGAGTGTTCCCGCCACGTTTTTCCTCAATTCTGATCGCAATATCATCATTATTCGACGTCACCGAACCATTAGTGGTAGTGGTCTTCAGGGCAGTAGGATCATGAGGATTCACCTCGCCCTCAAACAGCAAGCTGATTTTTGCGCGCGTCGACAGGTTGGTACACTCCAGATACAGGGTTTCTTCATGTATCTGGACGGTACTTGGCTTTTGGCCTTTAACTTTAAAATCGGTGGACATAATGCTGCCAAAGGGCACGGTAATCATTGGATTTTTAAGTTCGCATTTTTGCGGCACGGTGATCTTACCGCTCATGCTCACTGAAGCCGTTGGTCTGCTCCCCCGGCCTACATTGGGATCCGAATTAATATAGACATCCAACAGGGGAGAATGCGTTATTGTCGACGTGCCAATAACCGCCTGCCTGAAATAGAGATGAACTAATCCTTGTGCACCACTATCATAGAGTACGCCCTTACAATCCTGAGGCCGGTTAAAAAAACCATTCCCCCGCCATCCGTTACCTGGGAAAGGCACAGGGAAATATTTATTGACGGCACCGGCAATATACACATCCATAGCAGCAGAAAAATCCTCGCTACCGCTCAACGAATAGAACTGCCTGCTACCATCCCCATCCGGCAGAGGCGCCCCCCTTGGGACAGCCATAATAAACGACTCTTTCATCCGAGTTTCGCTACCGCAGTCGCAGTTGACCCGATACCCGTCCCCCTCGTTCTGCCACACATTTTCGGCCTTATTCACCTCATAAAACGTCTTGCCAGCCGTGTTCTTATCCGGATGGTCGAACAACTGATTAAACGTAAAGTGATAACCCATAGTGGAGCCTGCAGGTTCGCACTGCCCGATGGCTGCCTGCGCCGATGGCAGGCTCCCCAATCCCAAGGCGATAACTCCCCCGATGGCTGAATAATGCACTAACGATTTCCATTTATTCATCATTAAAGCCTTTATAAACATTGGCCATTCATCAAACGGATCCCGGCGCTATCTTGTTGCTCCGGCACACTGTAAGACACTTGGCATTGCTGTGACGCGGCGTTGCCCCACTTGACCTGCAACTTGCCGCTACCGGCCATCCCAGAGAGGAATACCTGACCACCGTCACCGACGATGCTGCCGTTGTCACCCCCATTGCTATCGGTTACGGTGGCACCGAACGGTACTGGCGCCCCCTGCCTCAACAGGGTCATCAATACCCGCTGACCGACATTAGGTTTGAACTCGGCGCGCACGATGGCACCACGGGTTGGGATCACCGTCTGACTGGTTATCGTCATATCGACATCATCTGGCAGAGTAGTGGTATTTATCGCAATATTGTTTTTGCGATAAACCGTGGCATAAGGCACCACGGCATAGCCACGCCAGTCGGTCGTCACTCCTGATTGGTTGGCTATATTGACACCCTTGGCTCCCGGTGCTTTCACCAGCACCGCTGTCTCATTCATCTGTTGCGAGAGTGTCAAACCGTCTTCGTGCAAGAGGATCCCACCCTGCACACCGTAGTTGAGGCGTTGATCGGAACGGTTATAGCCATACCCCACGTTGACTCTGCCCAAGCCGCCACGATAGCCAAGGCTGCTATTGCCGTAAGCTCCGACTCCCTGGCTGGTGTAGCCCTGGCTGACGTTATAGCTCAGGTTATTACTGGGTAATGCGGTACCGTTCAGGCCGATTGAGTTACTGGTGGTGCCTTTACGGCTGGTATTCAGGTTGTAGCTTGCATAGCTGTCAGACAGCCTTCCACCCAATGGCATGCTGATATTTAAGGCGAGAATATGGTCGTCGTAGTTGACGCGTTCGCCGCTGCTGTCATAACCATCTCTGCTGAAGGTGTAGTTCAGGCCATAGCTGATACTGTTCCAGCTATTGTTATACCCGACGCTCACCGACTGGTTACGGCGCCGATCGTTCCAATAATCTTCGTTGTACAGACTGAGCGACAGTGAACCGGCACCTTCCCATAGCGTCTGGCTCATCGACAGTTCAGCACGGCTCTTCTTGTGATTCTGACTTTGTGATGTTTTGCCGCCGGTATAGGTATTTAACGTTTCCTGCAGCGTATAGAACCCCGCCGTAGAGTAACGATAGCTGGCCAAGGTGAAGCTGGTACCCGTTTCGACAAAGTTCTTGCCGTAACGCATACGCCACGACTGGCCGCGCTCTTTGGCAGAAAATTCAGGTTTAGACCAAGCCTGGGTAACATCGGCAGAAAACGCGCCGATAACCCCCATGTTTTGCCCCCAGCCGAGAGCCAGTGCCTGATATTTGCTGGCGGCCTGCACGCCGCCGTAGAGGGTGGCCCCCCTCGGCAAGCCGTAGATCGCCGTGCCTTGAGTAAACAACGTATCATCCACGTTACTGTTGGATGAACGATATTGGCCGCTGGTCAGGCTGTATTTGAAACGCCCTTGCCGCTGTAACACCGGGACGGAAGCAAACGGCACCACTAACCTTTGCTCGCTGCCATCGCTCTCTTTAATGCTCACTTGCAGATCGCCGCTGCCCGCCGTCGGATAGAGATCGCTGATTTCAAAGGCCCCAGGTGGCACATAGCTCTGATAAATGACATAGCCGTTCTGGCGAACCGTGACCTGAGCGTTACTGCGGGCAATGCCTCGCACCGTCGGTGCATAACCCCTCAAACTCTCTGGCAGCATGTCATCATCCGAAGCTAACTGACCGCCACGGAAAGGCACGCTGTCAAACACCTCACTTTGGGAGGAGCTATCGCCCAGTATCAACTGGCTCTTCAGCGCCACGATATCGCGCTGTAAATAGGTATTGATGGAATCCCAGTGGCTTTCACCCTCAGAGTCACGATTCCAGGTTGAGTAGTTACGCAGACGCCAGGCGCCGAGGTTGATCCCTGAACGCAGGTTAAGATAATAGCTATTGCTGTCCGAGCTCTTACTGCTACGTGCCCAACTGTTGGCACCGCTAAAGTTATAGTTGACCAACAGCGCCGGTATTCCCTGATCCCACTGGTCTGGCGGAACATAGCCACGAACAGTCGAGTTCAATGCCGCCTGGGGGATACTGATGTCCAACCGCTGTTGATTAAAACGGAACGAGGCCGATGCCTGGGGAATGATCTGCGCCAGATTAACGCACTGCCCAGAGGCCGGGATAGCGGGGAAGGAAGCGATCTTCACGCCCATTGCCTCAAGCATATCGCTGCTTAGGCAAGGCTGCAGGCTATCCTCACCTGCCGGGCTTCGCTGCAGGGAGAAATCAAGATCCTGGGTATCGATCATCGCCCCATTCAGATAGATATCAACCCGGTACGTACCTGGGGCCTGAGTACGGCCATCTTCAAAAACCGTCAGATCAGCCCCTCGCTGAGACGGATTATCAAGCTCCAGCAGTGCCGGGTTAAAGTAATCACGGGCCTGTGCGCTACCGGACATTCCCATTAACATGGCAACCTGACATGAGATCAACCAGGTCAGCGGGGTACGGTCAAATCCGCGCGAGCCTATACGCTTCGGGTTTTTCATCCATTTAACTCCATTTATCAGCCGTGCCAGTAAATTCCGGCAAGCCGCGTCCCTTCCCTGTACTACCTGTGCAGGGATTAGCTGTATTTAATCTGGTGAATGCCTTATAGAACCCCGATAAACGGTTTAGTAATACCGCCGTAATCGTTAATAACTTCCCAGCTCAATGCCCCACCAAGACTACCGTCGGGTAGTTCAAAGCGCGCACTGGACTTCGGTGCAACCATGCTGACATTTTTCAGCGGACTACCATTAACCTTGACTGAGAATAGCGTGATAAAATAGGGCGATGCATTGGTCACCTGAACCGCGTTACCGCTACGCTGCCAGGTCAATGTCTTGGCGGCGTCCTCTAACGTACCGGGTAACCCCTGTGGGCGATAAATCAGCTTGATGCGCGTCTTGACCGCAATTTGTAAACTGTTTTCCTGTTTCTTAGCCGAAGGAATAGATTTGATGTTCAGCCAATAGAGAGATTCTTTATCGGTCGGTAAATTCCCGCCAGCACGCACTACGCGTAGAATATTATTCTGCTCACCATCCAAACGGAATAAAGGAGGGGTAATGATAAATGGCGCCTTGGACGTGTCCCCTTCATGCGTGTCAACCCAGGACTGAATGAGATAGGGCACCTTATCCGGGTTATTAATCCCCAGAGAGGCTTCTTTTTTACCACCGTCATAAACCAGGCGCGTTCCGCCGACAATAATGCCCGCCTGTACCTGCGCACCAAAGGTTAGTAACAGCGCTGCGACTATTGTGCTCCGCCAGACTTTCATTGCTTATTCACCACTTCGGCCATTGAGAGAAAGGCCAGGGGATGGCTTTCGCCCCCCTGACCAGCCTTATACCGCCCGTATCAGCCGAGCGGATAAAACTTACTGATAGATAATGGTAAAGTTGCTTACTGCGTTAGCCTTACCCGCAGTGACGGTGGCTGAAGTCGCGTAGTAACGTGCAACAAACCCGAGCACGTTATCTTCGGTGCTGCTCAGCGGGTAAACGCTTGAGTCCGTGTGCAGGTTAATCACTTTGTTGTTGTTGTCAGCAATCTGAACACCAACGCCAGTGGCAACACCTGGCTCATCGGTCAGCGCCAGAACGGCATCGTTACCCGCAACCTGGATACCATCAAAACGCACTGTCGCCGCTTTAACCGTATCTGGGCAGTCTTGCAGGATCAGGGAGAAATCCTTAGAGGCGGCAGTGACGCCAGCGCCACCCTTGAATGCGCCGACAAATACTTTACCCAGAGTAACGGTCTGGTTTTCTGAATCAGAATGCACAGTACAAGCTTGATCGATGATTTCACCAGCGAAGTTTACTTTGCCGTCTGCAGCGAACGCCGCGGTGGAAAACGCGGAGGCGGCCAGTACAGCCACGGCGAGCAGATTCTTGTTCATAGACTACTTTTCCTTTTAAATAATGCACTTCAAATACGCGCATTTGTTTATTTTTGACATAACCCTATGTCATTCCTTTTTATTTAGTTCATCGACTGAAACACGCCTGCGCAAATAGCAATGGGGCAGTAATACCTTTCCAGCCAAACGATTCATTTTGAACTAAAGTGACTCCTTTGGTTTAACGTGCCAAGGATGGCCTTAAAACAAACAACGAATAGTTTAATGCTCTGAAAATTAGAGGAATAAAAGAATTATGAGCTAGTTATAAAACAGGCAAGTTTCGATCTTGGATTTTTTTAGGTGGTCAAGTAAGAAAACACTTAAGGCTGGATGAGGGTTTATTATGGGGAAAATTATTTAACTCATTGTTATTTAATGACTTTATTAATCAAGATGAATTATTGAATAGTTAGTGTTGACATTATTTTTGAGTATCCTTAGAGTATGTTGCAATTTAGTTCAAAGTGACTCATTAGACATATTTTCCTTACTCAAATCACCATAATTCCTTGAACCGCCTGGCATTGCTTGCCGTATATAACACCGTATTCTGAATATTCCTATGGCCAAGAAAATCCTGAATCAAACGCGTATCAATTCCCCGGTCCGCCAAGGCAAAACCGCAGCCATGGCGCAGCATATGGGGATGTGCATTGACCTCTAGATTGGCCGCCTCACTGTAATTACGAATGAGCCAATAAATACGTTGGCGTGATAACCGAGATCCCCGGTTAGAAAGAAACAACCACTCGCTATCCGCACCACGATAATGTTTTCTCTTGGCCATCCAACGCTGTAAACACTTACGCTCGCGCACATACAAAGGATGAACCGTTGAGAAGCCGTTTTTCAATCGATGAATATAAATATTGCCACCTTCAAGATCGATATCTGACAGCCGCCAACTATTGATTTCACTCACGCGGCAACCATGAATAAAACACATATAAATCAAACAGTAATCTCTCTCTGGGTTCTTGCCTTTCAGCGTTGCCTCTAGCAGTTTTTCCACTTCGGAAGGCGTTAAATGTTTACGACTGGTCATAGTACCTCTTTGACTTTTCACCAAAATTATGTGGATTTTTCCTCCCTTTTATTTCCACAACAACGCTCAGGAGCATTGGCCCCTGCCTTCGGATAACATCCTGGATCCTAAGCGGAGTATAGCCGATAAATAATTACGAAACAGCCAGGTCATTGAACAATGATAATTACCCATGATCTAACGCAAATTAGCTAACATTTAGATTAAAATCAGTAGTTCAGCTCAGCTATAGGTTAATAAAACAGCAAGATTAAATTGCGCAACATAATAACAACAGGATAAAAGCAATAAATACAACATAAAAAACCCTTGATGAAAAAATCAATAACAGTTAACCCCGGCAACCTAATGATCAGTAAAAAACAGTGGTGTTCGACAGTGGCCTCACCAGAGAATAATCCCAAAATAAAAGCATATAAAACAAATGATAAACATAGTTACTACCTATATAAAAAGGCAGCTTTATCGGAAAATACGCATAATGATTGGGTTGGAAATCAAACGGAGAAAAATAAATTCGCAGGAACGTACGGCAATAAAAAGGGGCACCGATAGACAGTGCCCCGACTTGATACAGGATGTATTAACGCGCTCAGACGGTCAAACCACCGTCTAGCACCAAAATTTGCCCCGTCATATAACGGCTATCATCACCGATGAGAAACGCGGTGGTACGCGCTACCTCGCTGGCTTTGCCCAGGCGGCGTAAAGGAATTTGCTTACGCAGCGCCTTCAGCGCCTCCGGCGGAATGGCCTGTGTCATCTCGCTTTCGATAATCCCGGGCAACAGGCAGTTCACTCGGATACCAAAGCGCGCCACTTCCAGCGACAGAGATTTCCCCAGGCCGATCATCGCCGCCTTACTGGCCCCGTAGGCCGTTTGCCCGGTGTTGCCCTTGATGCCCGTCACCGAGGACATCAGCACCATAGCCCCTTCCCCCTGCGCCATCATGGCGGGCAGCAGGTGGCGGTTCCAATAAAAGATGCCGTTGAGGTTGGTGTCGATCACCTGCCGCCAGCGCTCGCCGGTTTGCTGGATATGCAAATCATCCAGCGTGATCCCGGCGTTATGGATCACCGCAAAAGGTGCACCGAGGCGTGCCAGCAACTGCGGAGCTACAAGGTTCACCGCCTGCTCGTCACTGCCGTCACACACGCAGCTTTCCACACAGCCAGGCAACCCCGCGCAGGTTTCAATCACCGCCGCGCTGGCCGCCTTGCCGTTACGGCATGTGAACACTACGTTCCATTGCTTGGCCAACTCTTCCACCAATGCGCGGCCAATTCCCCGGCTCCCACCGGTCACTAACACCCATCGTTTAGTCATGAGATTACTTTTGTGCATCGGCCAGGTCTTGACAGAGTTCACCCAGCGTCATAGTCGGCTGATTGATGAACATTTCTGCGGTGAGCGTGGCTCCGAACTCGCGCTTCGCCAGCACCATCAGCTCCACATAGTCCAGGCTGTCCAGCTTCAACTGGCGCAGGGGCATCTCTGGCGCCAGATCGGCCATCCCGAGATCTTTGGCATCACAAATCATTTCCGTGACGGTGTCGTAAACCTGTTGGTAGTTTTCCATGGTTATATCCTTATGTTAATGATCGGCCATTGGCCATGTTTTTAAGGTGACGGAAGTCGCCAGCAGCGGATGCCACTGCGTTCTGGCCTCAATCACCGTGCGTAACACCAATCCGCTGCTTTTATTCCCGATCACCAGCATCGGCTGAATACGGTAGTACAGCCGATCTTCGGGTGCAAATAGCGTTTCCGGGTTGAATAATCGGGCGCTGAAGTGGGTCTCATGATGCGTCTGTACCACTGGGCTCTGGGCAAACACCTCAATCAGCGTGGTGGCCTGCAGTTCCGGAAGCGTCGTCGCCAACATCGCCACGGTTTCCGGGGATTTCACCAGCAGTTGGAACAGCAGGGCGTCAAAGAAACTCCATGCCTGAGTGGCATCCGATGCCTGCCCTGGGAACGGCTGGCAGAGTGCCATCACCTCGTTAACGGTCAGCGCATGCTCGTGATCGGAAGCCACCAAGTCTAGTGACCTAGCCGGAACCAGCTTGCTGCTGAAGCAACTTTCCTGCGTGGCACAATCCCGCAACTCACCGGTGATCTGCTTGCCATTGCCCGCTATCTGCAAGTGATACGGCGTCTGGCACAACACCGGTCGGCGCATACGGGTGCTGAACACATAAAAGGCATGCTCCAGCGGATCCGCAAGCAGCACCGCACTCAGATGACGTTTCATATCCAGCATCGCACGCATTCCGTGGACGCTCAGTTGATCGGCCCCCATTTTGCGTACCTGTTGCAGATCAAAGTGGATCGGGTTGTAGTCGCCGGAAAAAGCAGCCCATTCCTCGGCATCGCGCAGGGTGTAGTTGAAGATCATGCTCATGCCTGCCCGATAACCAACGCCGCGTTAGCGCCGCCGAAGCCGAAGCTCAGATTCAAGATGTTCTGTAACCGGGCCGGGCGGTGCCCTTCGCTGATGTAGTCCAGATCGCACTCCGGGTCAGCATTTTTCAGATGACAGGTGGCGGGCATCAGCTGATGCTGCAACGCTTGCAGGCAGATGATGGATTCAAAGCTGCCTGCCGCCGCAATCAGATGCCCGGAGTAAGACTTGGTGCTGGAAAGCGGCGTGCTGTAGGCCGCGTCGCCAAAGGCCAGCTTGATCGCCTGGGTTTCATTCAGATCGTTGAGGGGCGTAGAGGTGCCGTGTGCATTGATATAGTCAATCTCCTCCGCCGTCACCCCGGCCTGGTGCAAGGCATGCTGGATGGTTTTCACCCGGGCAAGCTTGTCTTCCGCGGGAGCGGTAAAGTCGAAGGCATCAGAGTAATTGCCGTAGCCCTTGATTTCCCCCAGGATGGTTGCCCCGCGAGCCAGTGCGGCTTCGCGTTCTTCCAAGCACAACACGGCAGCACCTTCGGATAGCACAAAGCCATTGCGATCGAGGCTGAACGGGCAGCAGGCCTTGCTGATATCATCCTGCTCACTCGTCAAAGCACGCAGCACATCGATATTCCAGACGGCAGTGTCGCTGCTTAACGACTCTCCTGCCCCGGCCAGCATCATCGAGGCACGGCCACTGCGGATCACCTCAAACGCATCGCCAATGGCAATCGTCCCGGTCGCACAGGCCGCAATCGGACTATTTTGATAACCACGCAGACCCCAGAACAGGCTACAGGCGGCCGTCGCGACATTCGGCATGGACAGGAAGCAGCCAAAGGGTGAACCCAGTCCTGCCCGCAAAAAGTCCTCATGATTGTTTTGAATTTCATCCTGGCCCGCCCAGCCGCTGCCGATGATAGTGCCGCACTCCAGCAAATCGTAATAGGCTGCCGGGCTCTCCCCATGGAAAGCCATCTCCATTGCTTCGCGGGCCGCCCCCAAGGCTAACCGGGCAAAGCGTGGCAAACGGCGGCGGATCGCGGCAGGCACCCCTTTCAAGTCTGGTTCGTCGTCGATCACCCCCAAGAAACGTGACTGGATCCCCACGGCAGATTTATCGTAATAGCGGTAGCCTTGTTGATAATCCATCATCGCCGCCCAGCTTTGCTCGGTATTCATCCCCAATGGCGTGACCGCACCGAACCCCGTAACCACCACGCGACGTGGCAAAGCATCTCTATTCATGATCTCATCCTGTTATATCACCGTCTTTTTCCACACCGCCGCCCAACGCCAGCCACAGCTTCATGGTGGCGTTGAGGTAGTTGTACTGCAGATCTGACAAATTGCTTTCAATGGTCAATAACGCATCCTCGGCATCCAGCAAGGTCTGGAGGGAGGCCGCACCGGCCTGATACTGGCTGTTGGCCAGCGCCAAACGCTGATGACCAAGCCGCAGGTTGCGTTGCTGATTGATTTTTTGCTGTTGATAGCTGAGCCGTTGCGACATGGCGTTGTCCACGTCCGCCAACGCGTTGTAGACCTGGCTGCGGAAAGCGATCGCCGCCTGCTTGACGTCTAAATCGGCTATTTCGATGGTCAGTTGCACGGTATTCCAGTTCAGGAAGGGTAAAGCAACACTGCTCCCCAAGCTTCTGCTCGGGTTGCTGAACCACTGCTGGAAAATCGTGCTGCCCGCATTGAGTGAAGCACTCAGCGAAAGCGTAGGGTAGAAGTTCAAACGCTCCACATCCGACCCTGCCAGCGCAGCACGCAAATTCTTTTCTGCCGCCTGCACATCAGGCCGACGGGCAATCACTTCTACCGGCAAAGCGCTCGCTACCGGCACTTCCTGATTGATATCAAGGGAGCGGCGTTCGGCCTGGCGATCGGTGGGTGAACGGTTGAACAGGATCGCCAGCGCGTTGCGATTCTCTTCCCGCTGCTGTTGCAGCGTGCGGTAGTTATTCTCACGATTGATCAGCGATTGCTGTGCCTGTTGCAGGTCGATCTGCCCGGCGGCACCGGCGTCATAACGCGATTGCACCATCGCCAGCGTCTGTTGGCCGATTTCCAGCCCCGCTTGCTGTTGCTTGATTTGCTGATTAAGGTTGGCGATCTGCCAATAATACTGCGCCGTGTTGCCGATGAGCGTCAGCGCGGTGTTTTGCCGATCCTGTTCCTTGGCCTCAGCCTGCCACTGCGCCTGCTCTCTGGTTCGTGCCAGTTTGCCCCACAAATCCAATTCATAACTTAGCTCCAGACCACTGTTGTAAGACTCTGTGGAGTTCGTATTCTGACGCAGGTTCTTGCTATTACTGACCCCGCCGTTTGCCGTCGCGGTTGGCGTCAGGTTGGTATTCTTCAGCCCGGCCGCCAGCCTCGCCTGCTGGAGTTGCAGCCCGGCAATGGCCAGATCGTTGTTGCTGGTCAGCACCCGCCCAATCAGCACGGAGAGCTGCGGATCGTCGAAGTTATCCCACCAATGCTCGGTGTGTTGCAGAAAATCGCTTCCGCTCTGTTGCATCCGCCACTCGGCAGGTACTGACAGCATTGGCCGCTGATAATCGCTTTTCGTCAAGGAGCCACAACCGCTCAACAGCAGTGGCAATAGCATCACCAGAGAAAGTTTGTTGTTCGTCATTCGCGCGCCAACGCCTCCGTTGGATGCAGACGCGCCGCATTGCGCGCCGGGAAAAAACCAAAACCCAAGCCGATCAACGCCGAGAACCCACAGGCCAGCACCAACGGCGGCCAGGTAAAAATCATGGTGAACTCCTGTGTCACCAGGGAGAAAATCACCCCGGCCAGCCCGGAGCCAATAATGCCAATCACCCCACCCAGCGAGCAGATCACCATCGCCTCAATCAGGAACTGGCGCATGATGTCCACTGGCCGCGCACCGACCGAAAGGCGTATGCCGATCTCATGGGTACGTTCGGTAACCGAAACCAGCATGATGTTCATCACGCCAACCCCGCCCACCAGCAGTGAAATCCCGGCAATGGCGGTGATCAGCAGCGTCATCGAATCCGAGGCTTTACGGATGGCCTTGGTCATCTGGTCATTGGTTTGGGTGAAAAAGTCGCGCCGGCCATGCGCCTGTTCCAACAGCCGTTCGACGCGCCCCTGTGCTTCGATAAGCGAGGACCCTTCGTGCACACGCAGCATAATCGACTCGATCGGCATATCGCCGGACATGCGCTCCAGCACTGCGGTATAAGGCATCCAGGCACCCAACATCATGCCGCTGTATTTGCCGCCTTTAGGTTCAGCAACGCCGATCACCCGGTAAGGGGTACCTGCAAGCTGGACGATCCCGCCCTCAGCCACTTCATCCGGCTCAAACAGCGTGTCGCGTAATTGCGGATCGATGATCACCACCGGCTCACGCTCATCCAGATCGCGCCGGGTAAAGCCGTTGCCGGAAAGGAAATTCAGGCCCTGCACACGAAAATAGGCGTTGCTGATACCGGAAATCGAAGCCATCGCCTCTTTGCCACCGCGCACCGCGGCCACGGTTTTGCTGACCACCGGCGACACGCTGTCAACATAAGGCTGGTGCTCCAACAGCTCAACATCAGCCACCGTCAGCGAGCGGGCGAGGTCCGGGCGCGGTTTATCCCACCCCAGTCCGGGGCGGACATCTAAGGTACTGCTACCTAATTGGCTAATTTCATTGAGTATATTTTGACGTGCGCCCTCACCCACCGCCATTGACGACACCACGGAAGAGACGCCGATAATGATGCCCAACATCGACAAAAAGGCCCTTGCTCGATGCCCCAGCAACGCACGCCAGGCCATCTTGACCGCCTCTTGCACGCTCGGCCAGAACGGGTTGCGCCCGGTAGCCGCGGCAACCGGCAGCGCAGGTTTGGTTTCCTGCAGGGCTACCGCCTCATTACGTTGGTCGGCCACGATCTCGCCGTCGCTGATTTCGATAATGCGCTGCGCCTGATTGGCCACGTCCCGATCGTGGGTGACGATAATGATGGTATGCCCCGAACGGTGCAGGGAATGCAGGATCCCCATCAGTTCCTGACCACTGGCACGGTCGAGCGCACCGGTCGGTTCATCGGCCAGAATGATTTCCGCCCCGTTCATCAACGCCCGGGCAATACTGACTCGCTGCTGTTGCCCACCGGAGAGTTGCGCCGGTTTGTAATCCATTCGGTGCTGCAATCCAAGCCGGGTGAGCAGGTATTCGGCCCGCGTCTGGCGTTCTGCCGCAGGCATCGCGGTATACAGGGCGGGAATGGCGACGTTTTCGGCGGCGCTCAGGTAGGGCATCAGGTGATAACGCTGGAAAATAAACCCGATGTACTGACTGCGTAGCTGAGCCAACTGCTCACTGCTGGCAAGCTGGGTGGAGATCCCCTTGATCTGCATCTCCCCCTGCGTAGGCTTATCCAGGCAGCCGATGATATTCATCAGCGTGGATTTCCCCGAGCCGGACGCGCCAATGATCGCCACCATTTCGCCACGCTGAATGGAGAGAGAGATATTTTTCAGCACCGCCACGGTCTGCAACCCGGAGACAAAATGGCGGGAAATGCCGCTCAGTACGATCAAGGGAGTGGATAACTTAACCATTGCTAGCACTCCCGACGGCACGCTGCGCCAGTACTACGCGGTCTCCCTCTTTCAGCCCCTCTTTCACTTCGGCAAACTGGCGATCGTTCAGGCCGATGCGGATCCAGCGTGTTTCAAGCTGTTTGCCATTCATCACCTGTACCTGATAACGATCTTTACCCTGCTGTTCACCGAAGGCGGCCACCGGCACGCGCAGGGCATTCTTCACCTGTTCGGTGATAATAAAGACCTGAGCGGTCATCGAGGTGCGCAACAGACGTTTGCTGTTGGCAATGGCAAACACGCCGCTGTAATAGACCGCCGAAGCCTGCTGATTGGCAGAGCCTGACGAGTTACCTTCCTGCAAGGCTTCGTTCGGGGCTTCCTGGATCGAGCCCATCAAGCTTTCGTAACGCTGTTTGGGATCGGCAACAACGTAGAACCACAGCGGTTGCCCGACTCGCACCTTCAGGATATCGATCTCCGAAATACGGGTGTGTACCGTCATGGTGTCGACATCCGCCAGCACCAGAATGGTCGGCACGGTTTGTGACGACACGATGGTCTGCCCTTCTTTGGTGACGATCCCCAACACTTCGCCATCGATCGGCGCGACGATGCGGGTAAAGTCCAGATTGGCTTTCGCGGTTTGCTGCTCCATCTGCGCCTGAACGATCTGCGCGTCGTTGACCTTCAACTGGGCAAGCTGGGTTTGGAACTGCGCCTGCGCCTTCTCCAGATCGCTTTTCACGCCTGAACCATCACGATCCAGCCTCATTTGACGCTTCAATTCCTGCTGATACTGCTTGAGCGTTGCCTGGGTGACCTGTTTCTGCGCCTGAGCGCTTTGCAAGGCAGCCTCCGATTTACGCAACTCATTCTGTTGCAAGGTCGGATCGATTTCCGCCAGCAGTTGTCCTCGGGTGACGCGATCGCCCTGCTTCACATACAGCTTTTGCAATTGTCCGTTAACCTGCGCACCGACGCTGACCTGCAACGCCGGTTTGAGGATACCGGTGGCCAACACGGTTTTCTCGATATCGCCACGGGCGATCTCTTCGATGTCATAGGTATTATTGTGCGTAGGCCCAACGATGAACCAGGCGATCGTGCCGATCAACACCACCTGACACAGCAAGGCAATCGGCACTAGCCTGCGTTTATCCATGCCAAACATTTTCAACTTCATTAACTCACCGCCGTGGTTAACGCTGTTGACGCTTCAAGCTCCGTTGCAACGCTCACCACATGGCCGTTGCTCACGCGGTACACCCGATCAAACATCGGCAATACGCTTTCGCTGTGCGTCACGGTGATCAGCGTTTTATGCTGCTCGCGACAATGCATCAGCAAGGTGGTCATCACCTGGTGCGCCGTGTCCTCATCCAGGTTGGCCGTAGGCTCATCGAGCACCAGCACCGGACGATCGCTGTACATAGCCCGCGCCAGCAGCAGACGTTGGCGCTGCCCCAGCGAAAGCCCAGCATGGCTTTCACGGATCAGGGCATTCAAGCCCCCCGGAAGTTTTTCTATCACCGAGCTCAGATTCAGACCTGTAAGGGAGCGCTCGATCTGCCGATGTTTGCGCTCATCAAACCCCTCATCAAACAGGGTGATATTTTGCAGCACCGAGGCATTGAACAAGATGTCCTCCTGGCTTTGCAGGAAGAACAACGCGTGCACCTGCTGATAATCGAGCGGTTGGCCATCAACAATCACCTGCCCCTGCTGGGGTGTCATCAGGCCGGTCATCACCTTCAGCAAGGTACTTTTCCCCGCCCCCGACTCACCCACAATGGCAATGCTTTTCCCAGGTTTTAGCGACAGAGAAAGGTCTTGCAATACCGGCTGCTGGGCGTCATAGGCAAAGGCGATATTTTTATAACGTAACTGCGAAGTGAATTTAGGGATCGGTGTAGGTACCGCATCCTCCGCCCTATCCTGTTCAGGCCGCGATGGGAACAAGTCTCTGGCGCGGGTATCGATCACGTGCAACTGGTTCTTTTGCAGAACGGAGTAGAAAATCTTGGTGATATAAGAGGTGAAGATTTCACGCACAAAACTGTAGGCAAAGAACTCACCCAGCGTGATAGTGCCGTTTTTCAGCAACGGCAGCGCCAGCAACATAAAGAACACCATCTCCAGGCTGCCGATCAACTGATACAGGCTGCTTTTGACCTGCTCATACATCTTCTGCTGCTGGCGACAGGTAAACAACGACAGTGCAAACTTGGCGAACATCCCTTTGCGCTGGCTGTCCAATCCGGCGGACTTGATGGTGGAGAACCCTTGAATACTCTCCAGGATAAAGTCGCTCTGCTCGGCGGTTTTTACCTGCAACTGCTGGGTGTAAAAACGGTCACGATAGATGGCCCAGACGCTGACCAATCCCATCAGAGTGACCCCCACACCAGACACCATAGCCAGCAGCGGGCTCATGTAGCACATCACCGCCAGTGCGATAGCGCCAATGATCCAGTCGGTACGCAGGCCGTTGTCCAGCTCGATTTTAGTCCCCGACGCCATCTGCCAGTTGGAAAAACGGCTGAAGACTTCGCCCGGCGCGCGTTTATCAAAGAAGTTCAGTGAATTGCTGAGCAGGCGCGAGAATCCCGCCACGCTGTTGATCACCACAAAGCGTTTGATAAAGCGCTCGGTGATCCAACGCACGCCGAAGGCCAGCGTGGTCGACACGACAAATGCCAGCAGGAAGTAGAAATAAGGGAAGTCGGTTTCACCTGCGCTGGAAAAAACCTGATTGATGGCGCTGCTGACCATCGTCGGCATAATAAACAGGGTTAAAGAGATCAGAAACGCCAGTATCATCAGCCGGTAAATACCGGGGATACGCGCGGTTTCTTTCAGGCTCATGGTGTCGGACGCACTGAAGCGTTTACTGGGCTGAACATTGGCCAGCGCCTGAGAGTCAGGCTGGGCTTCACTGTCCAGCACCAACGCATAACCGCTGATTTCCATTTTTAACGCATCAATCGGCAACAGTTGTTGACCAATGCCCGGGTTCATCACGCAGACATGATTACCTTTACGGTAGGCCAACACCACATAATGGCTCGCCCCATAATGTAAAATGGCAGGCAACGGTATTTCCGCCAGTTCACCGTGCTCGAAAGCAACGGGATAGGCGGGCATCGCCAGTTCCGCCATAATGTCGCACAGTGTGGCCAGCGAGGTGCCATGCTGCGAGGCGGGATAGCGCTCCCGCAAGCTCTCCAATGGCGCACTGATGCCCTGCGTTTCCGCCATCATCGCGATGCAGGCCAGCCCACATTCATTCGTTTCGCCTTGAAACACCAGCGCCGGGATTATCTTTTCCATGATCTGACTTCTTCAATTTCCAGGTTATTCATTGATAAAAAATAACGAATGTGAGTGCCATAACAGCCAATCTTCAGGGTGCCTGACGATCGACGTTTCAATCAGTTCCGGCAGTTTGGCTTTCAGATTGCAGGCCGGTATCGGCGGATAGATGTGGATCTTTATTCCCTGATCGTAATACAGGTAATAAGAGACCACCTGTGCAGACAAGGCTCTGGCGATACGAATAACGCCGCTGTGCAGGTTGGCCGGGCGATCAAACAGGCGGCAACTGAGCTTCGCCGTTTTCGCCTCATTGGTATTGACGGTGTAATCCGGCGAGATATCCGGGAAAATCATGATATTGCGTTGATGATCGGCCGCCGCCATAATCGCGCTAGTCAAATTGCCGGCAATCGCCCGGTTATCATCATGGATCGAGCAGTAAGACAGGTGAATTCCCGCTTGCTGTCGCATTCTTTCCTGATAGGCCTCCGCACTGGCAGAAACCACCACCGTTGCCTGCCCCGGAAACACCCCAGCTCCTACCATGCCAGCCAACACGTCAGAAACCATATGCAGCGGTGCAAGAACCACCGGTTGCCCTGCTCGGTGCAAGGGTTCGACAACTGCGTTGAGCTGTACCTGACAGTGTTCCAACTGGGCCAGGAGGTGAGCGTTACCGGCATAGGCAGCGGCCAGATCCAACAAACGACGACGCTGGCTGATCTTGGCAAAATCCACCTTGCGGTCATCCTTAATCAGGCATTGCTTATTGGCTGCGGCCACAAACGCACGCCTGCGCTCCCCCCGATTATTCAACCGCAGCCAGCGGCTAAGCGCCGCCAGCCCAAGAAACCAACGATAATCGCCATGCCGCAGCAACCAGCAAACGGTCTTGTGCTGTGTTCTGCGCAACGGTAAAAAACCCCGCGCGATTTTTGCGAGGGCATCTCTCCAGGCCAGATAAACCCACACGGCAAAGAAGCGCATTATTGCTCCAGCGGTTTATCATGCTGCAGCAACGACAGCAGGTGATCGGCAAATTCCGGGAAATCGCGATCCTGCAGTGCCAGCCACTTCTTGCTGACGATAAAGGTTGGGGTCGCGTTGATTTTGTAGTGATCGGATACCATGGTCATATAGCTCAGCAACTCTGCGACCTGCGGAGTTTGACTGGCTGCGTGATAAGCCGCGAGATCGATATCATTCTCCATCAACCAGCTATCAAGATTTTGGGGTTGACTCAGATCGCTTTGCTGTTTGATGACGGCGTTATAGGCACTTTCACGATGCTGAGCTTCAATACCCATCACCGTCAGGGTGGCAAATAATGGGGCGTAACTTGCCAGGCCATTGCTCTGCGCATTATTGAGATGCAGACGGATCAGTTTTGTCCCTGCTGGCATACGCGCTTCCAGCTTGGCAATATTCTCTTCGTTTATGGCACAGTAGTGGCAGCCGTAAGAGAATATCTCGACGAGGGTATTACCCTCTTTGATCGGGCTATTCTTGATCTCGTCATCGCTGACAGCAACCAGAGCTTGCTGTTCGATGCCCTGATTCAATACAAAATAGTGGAAATAGGCCGTCGTGATCAACGAGGAAATAACGATGATCGCCAAGGTATAAATGAGAAGCAGTAGGGGTTTTTTGAACATAAACCATACCTCCTAAAAAAGGCACACCAATGAGATCTTATAACGGAGGGATAGCCATTTTTATTTAGCACGTAGCGCCGTTGGCGAGCCAGCAGCCATCACATCCCTGTCCATCAATAAGCACCATTTTTCAAACAGGCCGATGCGAAAATCCTATCGCATCAGCCCAAATTTATATCCTGAAACTCAGGAAGAGCTTACGGCCGGCCTGCCGGGCAGTTGGCAGAATCAACAGAGGAGCTAGTCTGACTCACAATTCGGCCATTCTTATCCAGACAAGTTCTGACTACATAGCAAGCACCACCAGCGCCACCCACATACTCAACAGCACAGACTCTTTTACATTTACCACCAACAATTGTATCTGCTTCAAGTGTATTAACTTTTTTCACAACATCGTCCTTTTTATAAAAGTGAAACAAAAACAGCCCGAGTAACGCCTATCATCAGTGATAGAGCAATCCTACGCTTGATATAAAGGCACGATTAACCATACCTTTATTAAAGCGCAGGAAATTACGTTAAGCTGAATTATTTCGCTCTATCAAAAGAACTCTAGCCCAAGGATAGCCCGACGTTTAAAGCAGATCAATAATAATTTTTGTGGCAATTGACCTATTGCAACCAAATCATAATGCCGCTAATACAGGATATTTCCCATTAAAGAACAAGATTAAACACAATAAAAAAATACACCACTAGATATACCGTACCAAATAAAAGAAATTAATAAAGGACAATTCCCTGAACGTGAAAATAACCCCACATCAAGAACGCAAGATATTAAAGAAAATCTAAACGGTATTACGAGGCGATAATCGGAGGGAGAAAGCAGAACAACTTGCATCATTGATAGCACAAGGTGTGCGGGACTGGGACTTTTATCATAGCCACCAACATAATTGCGGAAAATGATTTAGATCATAACCAAGAATCATCTTAATCCGTACCATCCTCGGCATCCTGCTACCGCGGATGCTGATTATCTGTTACCGATCATCTTAGCCGGGAAATCATTAGCGTTGATTGATTAGCCATAACCGAAACCGGGCCAACGGCATGAACTGAAGATAATTTACTCACGTTGGCAAACGGCATACTAAGCTTGAAGAGTCTACGAGTGGTTGAAACTGAAGGAAACAACATGGGTTGCGCACGCCCGCTAGCGGGTACCGGGAATCGCGTCAGGAGTGCGTGAAATCCCAGAGGGTTGTGTCCTACGGTCACAGTAGCAAGATTAAGTTCCCGCAGCAGCGTGAACCAAGGCCGGAGCTGGCCTAGACGAGCGGTAAGACGTGATGCATATGGTCAACGAGTTAACTCATCGCTCCCCCTAAAATCCGATCCTAAGAGATTGCATCGTGAATATAAAACTGGTTGCCGTTGTGCTTTGCACACTTTTTCTTACTGCCTGTGACAGAGAGACGCCTAAAGAACTCGAAAGCGTCCGTCCGGTGAATATCTTTGAAGTTAGCAACAGTGCCCAGCAAGGAGTACGCATCTTCCCAGCCAGGATTATCGCGGGTGACCGTACCGACCTGGCTTTTAAGCGCCCGGGGCAACTGCAACAATTGCTGGTACGCGAAGGGGAACGAGTCAACCAGGGGCAAGTGATTGCCGAGCTAAACAGTAATGACGCGCGCCTGCGGCTACGTGATCGGCAGGCCACGTTCGATCTGGCGCAGGCGCAATTCAATCGTTTCGCCACCCTGAGTGCCCGCAATGTTATTCCCCGTGCCGAACTGGATGTTCATCGCGCAGCGCGTGATTCGGCCCAGGCCGCCTTGAAGTTGGCCAGAGAAGAAGTGAGCGATATGCAAATCCGTGCCCCCTTTACCGGTGTGATTGCCACGCTCACTGCCCGTAACTATCAAGTCATCCCGGCAGGCCAACCGATAGCGACCCTGAACTCGCTGGATTCGCTGGATGTGGTCTTCAGCATCCCCGAAAATCTGTTCATTGTGATTGATGAAAACAATGCACAGTACCAACCTATTGTTCTGTTGAACAACTTGCCGGGCCGCGAGTTTACCGCCCGCTATAAAGAACACACCACCAATACCACCGCGGGCTCATTGACCTATCAAATGACCCTGACCATGCCGCGCCCAAAAGATCTGCCAATGCTCTCGGGAATGAGCGGCAGCGTGAAAATCAATCTCGGTAATCTGGCCGGGGCTTCGCAGAAGACCAATGTCATTGTGCCCGTAGAAGCAATATTTAACCCAGATAACAGCCCACGCAATCAGCCCCACGTGTGGGTGATCAAGGAACGTGATGGCAAACTGTTTGTGGAATCTCGTCAGGTTGAAACCGGACAACTGACCGCGAACGGAATACAGATCGTATCCGGTCTGGCCGATGGTGAACGGATCGTCGCCGCCGGTACTCGCGAACTGCGCCCCAATCAGGAAGTGCGCGCCTGGGTCCGTGAGCGAGGTCTGTAATGAAACTGACAGAGAACTTTATCAACAACGGCACCCGAATCTGGTTGGCTATCCTGCTGCTAGGCATTGGCGGCGTGCTGGCGTTTCTCAACATCGGCAGGCTGGAGGATCCGGCCTTTACCATCAAGACTGCGGTGGTGGTCACCCGCTATGACGGCGCTTCGGCCCAGCAGGTGGAGGAAGAAGTCACCCTGCCGCTGGAAAATGCCATTCAGCAGTTGCCATATATCGACAACGTGACCTCCATCTCCAGCGTGGGGCTGTCGCAGATCACCATTAATATCCGTGCCGAATACGGAGCCGCCGAATTGCCGCAAATCTGGGATGTGCTGCGCCGGCGCATTGGCGATGCCGCGATACGGTTGCCCCCCGGTGCCAGCCCACCGATAGTGAACGATGATTTTGGCGATGTGTACGGCTTCTTCTTCTCGCTGTATGGCGACGGCTTTAGCAATCAGGAGCTGCGCAACTTTGCCGAGCTGCTACGCCGTGAGTTAGTGGTGGTGCCAGGCGTGGGCAAGGTGGGGATTGTCGGGGTGATCCCGGAAGAGGTGCAGATTGAGATCTCCCGCGCCCAGATGACCGCCGCCAATATTATCCCACAGCGGCTTTACGATCTGCTGAGCCGGCAGAACGTGGTGTCCAACGCCGGGGATCTGTTGGTGGGCAGCGAGTCGATCAGGCTGCATCCCACCGGGGAATTTGCCAGCGTGCAAGAGTTGGGTAACCTGCTGATTAGCGAGCCGGGTAGCCCGCGCAGCGTTTACCTGCGCGATATCGCCACTATCAGCCAGGGCGTAACCCACTCCCCCAATAATATCTACCGTGCCAACGGGCGGCCTGCGCTCTCCATCGGCGTATCCTTTGCCCCGAATGTGAACGTGATTGTGGTGGGCGAAGCGGTCAAGGCCCGGTTGGCCCAACTGCAAGCCGAACGCCCCGCCGGGATGGATATCAGCGTTTTCTACGATCAGTCCCATGAAGTAGAAGGCGCGGTGAACGGCTTTATCATGAACTTTTTGCTGGCGCTGCTGATCGTGGTCGGCACCCTGCTGATCTTTATGGGGGTGCGCAGCGGGCTGGTGATCGCCGCCTCGCTGGCGCTGAACGTGCTTGGCACCCTGCTGATCATGAAGCTGTTCAACATTGAGCTGCAGCGCGTTTCGCTCGGGGCGTTGGTGATCGCCTTAAGTATGTTGGTGGATAACGCCATTGTGATCGTCGAGGGCGTGCTGGTTGGGCGGCAACAGGGTGAGAAAACCCTGCAGGCCATTAATAACGTGGTCAAACGCACCATGTTCCCGCTACTGGGGGCGACGGTGATTGCCATTCTGGCGTTTGCACCGATCGGCTTATCCAACGATGCCACCGGGGAATACTGTAAGTCACTGTTCCAGGTGCTGCTGATCTCTCTGATGCTGAGCTGGTTCACCGCCTTGACCCTGACGCCGGTATTCACCAAATGGGCGTTTGAAAAACAGAAAATGGCCGAGCCAAAACCCGATGAGCCGGTCAAGTCGCCTTATGATGGTTGGCTGTTCCGCGTCTATCGCAATCTGTTGGGCAAACTGCTGCGCCAGCGCACCATTACGCTGGGGGTGCTGGCCGCGTTGATGGTTGTCTCGGTGATCGGTTTTGGTAACGTGCGCCAAAGCTTCTTCCCACCGTCCAATACGCCGATCTTCTTCGTCGATCTCTGGCTGCCCTATGGCACCGATATCGCCTACACCGAAAAGATAGCCGCCGAGATCGAGCAGCATATCCAGGCGCAAGAAGGCGTCAGCGATACCATGGTCACCATCGGCCAGGGTGCGATGCGCTTTATGCTCACCTACAACGCACAGCGGCAATATTCCAACTATGCACAGATCATGGTACGAGCCAAACAGCTCAACCAGATCCCCGGTATGATCGGCCAAATAGAGGGCTACGTACGCAACAATTTCCCTCAGGTGAACGCCCAGGCCAAGCGCATCATGTTCGGGCCTTCGAATAACAGTTCCATCGAAGCGCGCTTTATCGGCCCGGATCCTAACGTGCTGCGAACGCTGGCGGCCAAGGCAGAAACCATCGCCAGCGCCGACCCCAATGCCGACGGCGTGATGCACGACTGGCAACAGCGCAGCAAGGTCATTCGCCCGCAGTTCTCGGATTATCTTGGCCGTGAATTAGGGGTGGATAAACGCGAAATCGACAGTGCACTGCGAATGAGTTTTGGCGGGATCGCCGTTGGCCTATATCGTGATGGCACACGGTTAATGCCGATTGTGTTAAGAACGCCGGACTCGGAGCGGTTGAATGCCGAACGGTTGAACGACGTGATGATCTGGAGCCAGGCACGGCAGGCGTTTATTCCTATCGACAACGTGGTTAACGGCTTTACAACCGAGTGGGAAGATCCGCTGATCATGCGCCGGGATCGCAAACGCACCCTGACGGTTCAGGCCGATCCGAGCTCCCAGAGCGGTGAAACCTCTGCCGAACTGTTGCAACGCATCAAACCGGATATTGATGCCATCCCATTACCGCGCGGCTATGAACTGAATTGGGGCGGCGACTATGAAAGTACCAAGGAAGCTCAGGCAGGGTTGTTCACCAGCCTGCCGGTAGCCTTTGTGATCATGTTCATCATCACCGTGCTGATGTTCAGCTCACTAAAAAATGCCGTCGCCATCTGGCTGACCATTCCGCTAGCGTTGATTGGGGTAACCGTGGGCTTCCTGCTAACCGGTATTCCGTTTGGCTTTATGGCGCTGATTGGCCTGTTGAGTTTAAGCGGCATGTTGATACGTAACGGCATTGTGCTGGTAGAGGAGATCGGGTTACAGCGGCAGGAAAAACCGATCCTGGAGGCCATCATCGATGCCTCTACCTCACGCTTGCGCCCTATCCTGCTGACGGCCTTTACCACCGTACTCGGCCTGGCCCCACTGCTTAGCGATGCCTTCTTCCAAAGCATGGCGGTGGTGATCATGTTCGGCCTGGGCTTTGCTACCGTGCTGACGCTGTTGGTGCTGCCGGTGATCTACAGCTGTATGAACTCCGATAAGCAAAAGGTCACACCGCAAACCGAGGCTTGAGACTTAAGTAAGGGCACCGCATACGCCCGGTTGAATATTTGTCTTCAATCGGGCTATTGCAAAATGCGGCATTGGTTTACTGTGTAGCCAGTTCAAAACCAAACACGGAGAAGTGCAAAGTGATTAAAGAAACAATCTTGGGATGTTCGCTGCTGTTGGTCTCTGCCACTACGTTGGCCGGTGGTTGTGACAGCCCGCGCACCCCTTATGACGTGACCTACTGCGCGGCATTGGAGATGGTGCAACTGGATCAAGAGATCAATGTGCAATACAAGAAGGTGATGGGGTTGCTGACCCAACCGCAAAAGCAGACGCTGAAGCAGTCGCAGATCGAATGGCTTAAAAATCGGGACAGTCAATGTAGCGACGATTCCATGATCAATGTCGCCTGCTCAAACAAGACCATGCAAAGCCGTATCGATTTTCTGAAAAGCGTAGAGCGGGAATGTAAAAGTACCGGCTGTGACAGCAAAAAACTGGCTCAACAGCAGTAACAGGATCGGGGCGCCTATGCTGCGCCCCGACTAAAAAATCACTATTTGGTTAACGCGATAATACCCAATGTCAGGCCAGCGACCGCTGCCGCCCCGCCTGCAATCGCCCCGGCGGTTTCCCAGTTATCCTGGGTGGTGCCTTTCATACAGGTATTAGTATGAACCAGACGGCCTTGGTCGTCATAGACCGGTACGCAAGGCGACTCGGTAGCACACCCGGACAGTAAAACGGCCAGCAGGCCCGCTGCAATAAACTTACTCATACTCACACCTCGGCGTTCAACACCCAAAAAAACATCAAAATGAATGAAATCGGGCCACTGTACCACCGATGCCTATCGCGATGGATCCGGAATAGTCGCAAAATGTGTGGGGGAGTGAAGCTATTAGATTAGGGCCTGCAATAGCAGAGTGGCTCATGGTTTATCGCGCTGCCTTCAATGGATGACGGACACTGCATGATAAGAGCCAACTTTGATGAGCACAAAGTTCAGCCCCCAGGCCACCACCACAAACAGTGCCAACAACTTATCCTTTACTGACATCATGCATTCCTTTTATTTCCCGTAGAGAGGTTGCGACCTCGTCAGAGCAGTGGCCACAGAATAAAGACGATTTATTGTTTATAGCCGAAATGTTAGCATTACCGGGCGGCATAAGATGCTGCTGCACCACCTCTCGTATTATCGCGGCTGCTGAACCCCGATAACACCGATGAGGCATTAACATGACTGACATACGTGGCCGGGCCTGGCGCCTGGTAAATAACAAACGCAACAAACACCGTGAGATGGGGGATTTTCAACCCAAGTTCACCAAAGAGAAAAAGTGGAAAATGCTCTATACCCGCTCACATAAAGTGACCCGGGCGAGGCAACTAGGCATTGAATACCCACAAGTATCCCGCGCCGTAGCCCGGCGTAACTCACTTGATGAGATTGATTAACCATGAATGTGCTGTTTGTCTGTAGCCGTAACCAATGGCGCAGCCCTACCGCAGAACGCATATGGCAACGGACTCCCGGCCTGACCACCAGGTCGGCCGGGACCAGCCGTAATGCCAAAAAAACGGTAACGCCAGAGTTATTGCGCTGGGCAGATATGATTTTTGTCATGGAGCAAAAGCACAAGAGCCGGTTGGTTGCCGAGTATCAGCGCCTGTTGGAACACAAACCGCTGCACGTTCTCGATATCCCCGATGACTATCAATATATGGATCCTGAGCTTATCACCCTGCTCGAACAATCTGCCGAGCCGTTCCTATCGCCTTTCATCCTGAAATAATCTTGTCGGGCACATGCCCCAGTAAGCGACGGATGGCAGTAAACGCTCTCTGCTCATCCAGATTAACCCTCCAAAATCACAGATTAAATGCAATGATAATCAATAGGATAACGTCATCGTAACAGTATCTTTATAGCTCCCCGCCGGCACATTCGGTTGTGATGGGTCGGTAGCATAGAAGACTCTCAATTTTTGCTCTTTGCCATTACCCTCTCCTGCTGCTTGATTTGCATCCCATATCTGAGTATGTAATTCATCTTTATATATCTGGTAACGTAAAAAAGTATCCGAGGTCTGCGATTTCATCTGGTGCCAACCAATGCTGTCGTTCCCCCCCTGAAAGCTAATGGTATAGGGCGTAGTGTTAGTACAACGCAGGGTAATATCTTGCGTTTGCGTCAGTTCCGATGAAAAGGCACCATCAAAATGCACATCTGGGGTATTAATAATGCGGCAGTCGTCTTTCAGCGTCGCCGTTAAGGTAACCGTCGGGTTGTTCTCGGCGGTCAAGTCAAGATCAGGGATCAAGGTGCGGCCAGAAGCCACCTGCCCATTGAGACGAAGAGTAATGTTGTCAGAGTAAGCTCCTGGTATAGGAGGCGATACGGCAATCTTTTTCGGATCGGTGGTTATATGCACATGCGCAACGTAATCATATGGCCCTTTGGGGATAGGCCATATACGGCCTTTACCACACGTTCCCTTTGCCGCACAATCATCAGGCATTTCTCCATCGGTGACTTTCTGAAAAATCTGTGGCATCAGAGCAGGAACAGATGCATCCGTTCCCCAATTGTAGGTGATTTTCTTATTCACTGTATCGACGCAAAGCAGATTGGACCCATGATTACCAAGGCAAAAGACAAAGGGCAATAAACTTTGGTTCGCCTGATTTGCCGACATGGCCAGAAAGGAAGTCGCGCTATTATGCTGCTGCTCTACCACTAACCCGATATGCTGAGCATCTCCGCTGGTTACATCGGGAGCTTCATAGCACCAGACATGAACTGCTTGGCTGTAATCCTGCGGGGTATCGGCCAGATCCAACGGAGAAACGGAACCACCCGCAGTGAAATCCACGACTTCATCCGTCCAGCTAATATCACAGATCTTAGACCAGTTTATGGTAATAGCCCAAGTTGAAGGAACAAAAGTCAGGCTAAGCGCCAGCAAAAGGAAATGCAGGGTTATCGTGCGCATGTTTCCACCTCAATGCCGTGTTTATTTTCTGCTGAAAGCTGGAAGGAACACCGTTTTTGTCCGTCAGAAACCAGCGTATAAGTCTCGGTCATCTGTGGCCTTTTCATTGAAACCAAGTCACCATTCCCCAAGAGCGCGACGGTATGGTGATGTTGATCCTGGATCTCGCTTCCTGATTTAAAATTCACCCCACGTGGCGGAACAAGGCGCAGCAATACTTGTTCATTCAAGTTTTGTAGGGAAAATTTCGCGCTGTAACCCGAGTTTTCCGGCACAAAGAAACTCTTCCTCACGTCGGCGATGTTCACATCTTCGGGCAAATAGGAAGGATCGATCGTGACCAGATTTTTTTCATAGGGGACGACGTCACTGATAAAACCAATCCCCTGACTATTCGTTTTGCCTTTCAAGGCTCCATCCAGGTAGTACGGGAGCCCCTCTACGCCATAGGTGTCGACTTTGACAAACGCATTTCCCACCTTTTTGGTGAAAAAGGCGCTTTGATCCATAAACACTACACTCCCCTGCAACCCAACCCATGGCGTCAGCTCCCTGTAACCGTATGCCCCAGCACTAGCGCTGAACGCTGGCGTTTTCCAAGTGGCAGACATATCGCGATAACCCATGTCAGCATTTCTCTCGCGGCTATAATTCAGATCCCAATCAACCCCTAGCTCTGAACCGGAGTTATGCGTCAGTGAAACCACATTCGTACTGGCGTTTCTGTTGCTCTGCATATTTTGTACACCGATTCGGGTATTGCTGCCGAAAGGAAGTGAGACCCCTAGCATAAAGTTATCCGCTCGGTCGTCAGAGAAGGCTTTACTATAAGAAATCGACAGACTGAAAAGGTTAGCGACAAGGGTACTGTAAGACAGATTGGCTATTTTATGTGTAATGCCAATATCATCGCGCTGATAAATAAGCCCAGCCCCCAGGACGCCAGCCGAAGCACCAAGTGAATAAGAAGCAAAGATCTGATCCGAGGCTAATGCACTACCGTAATCAGAATCAAAACTGTCCAAATCCCGGTAGCCGCCGCTTGATCGGATGTGACTGATGTTAATATTGGCGTGCTGGAATTGTTTGGTATAACCGAGGTACTCTCTGGCACCTCGGCGCGAGGACTGCGCATCACTCATGGTAACCGTGGCATCAAGACGGCCCCAGTTATTCATATTGAACTGGAATCCGCCCCCCACCATCTTCAACCCGTCCGCCCCCTCAATATGGGAAAGAGCAGTGAGATGGTCGGTCATACCATAGCGATAGGTACCACTGAGGGCTATATTCTTGTATTGATCATCCTGCCAACCATAATTGTAGCGCAGCGCCCCAACTGAAAAATTGAAGTCGCTTAATCCAGGACGCAGCATGTCAGTCTGGATACTGTAAGGAATACGGCTAGAGACCTGCCGGCCATTCGCATCGGTGGTCACCACCGTCATTGTTCCATCACCGTTAATAAAGGGGATGTTGTTGATAACATAAGCACCTGGATCGACATGAGAACTGGCCGAACGATAGCCATTCACAAAAAAGTCTAGCGAAGAGGGCGTCGATGCAGTGCCTCTCAGACGCAGAGAGGGATAAGTGACAATATCGGGGCGTAGCGTGTAGTCCCGACGGAACTGTATTCCCCCCATATAGACACCGCCGAACCCATTGCCCGCATCGGTTTGAATGTCACCAAGTATCAGCTTTTGTGCACTGTTGCGGTTATTGAAAACCCAACTGGTATTCAGCCGCTTGAATCGGGAATAGCCGTGCCCCCCTTGATGGAGATCGATATACTGCCCAGAAAGATTCACGTAGCCAAAGTGATTAAAGTAGCGCCCGTTCATCCAGGAAGAAAAATAACTATTGTGACGAGGGTGTTCATCATAAATATCGTAATCAAAAACAAAGCCTGGGGTAACATTCTCAGCATAATAGGGAGAACTCCAGCGATCCTGGATTTTTACGAGCTGTAATGGGATCCAATCTGGAGGAATACCGATCGCCAACTCCAGCGTTTTGGCATTATAAATGGTGGTGACACCGCTGATTTTTCTAATGTCCACATAGTGGTCTTTCACTTGATAGCCTGCATAACGAATGTGCAGGCTGTCCAGAGTTTCTGTAGACAGAGCAATCACACTGCCATTCATGATGACCCTCTCAGGAGAGGATAAATGTTTGCCGTTTTCGCTAATATTGACCATGAAAACATGGTCCTGCCCTGCGTTGTTCTGGGTGGGAATAGTGTCAACGTAGGTTGCTGCATGAACCATCGTCGTCGGTATTATGATTAGCAGACATGCCGTGATCTTATTCATTATCATTTCGCTCTCGCTCTCAGCCAGGCGCAGGAAAAGTTGCTGCTACTTATCTGGATGGATGAGTTTCCAAAGCGTTAACAGCATTTGGGATTAAATGATCATGAGGAAGTTCGAACGCCATTTTGGCATTTGGCAGAACATAGCTGACAGGAATATCCTGATGATAGCAGGCATTTTTTCCACATTTAAAATCAATGGAGGTAATTTTTACATGAGTCTTATCAGGATTCTCTATCCATAAAGTATTTTTTTTAACAGACCAGATTAAATGATGTTTTTCTTTTGGTACACCGTCAGCACCAGGAAGAATAGCAGGTTGCAACGCTTGCCCATAGACAAACAGGGGGAGAATATATTGCATGCGAATTTTTATATTGTTCTGGGTGCTTTTTTGATTCACATCAGGCGTCGGTAACTCGTCGATAATAACCTTTAACCCATGCTCTTTGTCACCTCTATTCTTGATGCCATATATCCTTATCGGAATCTTTTTTTTCGGTGGGATAATGGTAAAAGCAGGTACCGTATAAACCTCATTTTGTTCCGTATACAAGTTATTAGAATTTGCCTGTTGCCAGTTCAATACCCTAACTTGCAGACTAACACTTTCACTACCTACGTTTTTTAACCAAAAAACGCTGTTCTTAGCGTTACCAGTAAAAGAAATCGTGACCGGCCATATTTCCATATTTGCTGCTGAAAAACAATGAGTAGAAAATGCCAGCATGGCAAATGAAAAAAGTAATTTATTCATGTGGTATTCCACCAAAAATTTATTTCGTATTTAGTAAGAGACACTTATAGTTGCTGCATCTGTATAATGACCGGGTATAAGTGGAGATGGAGGATCATTTATTTCCACGTCAATTTCAATTTTGTTATTTAACTCATCGGGTGTGAATATAATGGGAGCTACCCATTCAATCTTCTTTCCCTCTTTCACTGCAAAAATCTGATAGGGGATCAGTTGGTCATTACCACCATCTAATGCTAACGCCCGGTTTCCCCCGCTTAAGGAGTGCTGCCCATCATCAATACCAATGGTTGCGTTAGCACCAGGTGTACACTGCAGGTTAAAATAGACTTGGCTGGAAACTGAGGATTGACCAATCAATAGATCAGGCAGATCCACAGAAAGTTTATTGCTCCCTATGAATCTGCAACCGTTGTTAATATTGGCCTTGACATCAAATTTCGCGCTGACTTGCTGACCAGCCGTAGCCTGTACAGGGAAATTCATGGTGGATAAACCTAGCACCAGTATCAGGGTTGTTGAAGACAATTTGACGCCCATGACCTTCAATTACCA
>Ga0308166_1000681_pt1 | contig 42426 bp, 60 predicted proteins | sample PhyCR2_2_FD_202137 | JGI IMG/M metagenome (GOLD analysis project Ga0308166, IMG submission 202137) | Phyllosphere microbial communities from UC Gill Tract Community Farm, Albany, California, United States - DLSLCC.R2 | ecosystem: Host-associated > Plants > Phyllosphere > Unclassified | place...
TCCACCGGGGCCCACTGCTCGGCGCGATGCATCCACTGGGGTGTGCGCTTGAATGGCGAATACATTGATCCGGTCCTGCTCATTCGCGATATGCGACCGTCAATCCTGTTGCCGCTGCACCCATAGGAAGCAGTGTTCCTGCTGTTTTCCTTGACGAGCGCCGTACGATGGAAGGAATCTGGGCAGAGGCGAGGAGGAGTCGGGCGGGCCATGAAAAAAGCGCTGATCCTCACCGGGTGCGCCATCGCCTTGCTCCTTGGCGTTATCTACGGCTTGAGGCAAGACGGGGACAAACCTGGTTTCGGAATGATTGCCTGGATTCTTTTTACCCTGGCGCTGGTAGCCGGCTTCACCCGCAGGCTCATCGTTGCACGCCGCGCTGGAAAACTTCGCGAAGGCTTCGAACCGCTGCGCGATGCCAGCACGACTTTTGAGAATATGGCTATGGGCAGAGCCCCAGAGGCCCGCCCTGATTTTTCCCCACACCAGGGCCAGCGCCTTCCCAAAGATCACGGGGACTGAAATGCAAATCGCCCGACAACTCGTTGACACGAATTATCGGGCGACTTTCATCGGTAGGGAGTATGGGACTTGAACCCATGACCAAGGGATTATGAGTTGGGTGGCGCGGCTTTCGGGGATATCCGAGGGTACCCAATCCCCTGCAATTCCGCGGTTTATTCTCATTGACGAGCACCGATTTTCCGAGGCGTTCCGTGAAAACTATGGTCAAAACTATGGTCAGATCTACAGGTTTCGCTCGACCATGTAGCTCAATACTTGCGCACCTTCGGGCACTAGCTCAAGGCCTTGGTCTCTGGCTTCCTCGTAAGCTTCGCCAATAAATGAAACTGAGCCGAGCTGGCCGTCTTGCAGGTAGTTCACTTTTACTTCCACAAGCCGAATTCTGATCGTCCGTCAGCTATGGTCGGAACTCTATGGTCTTGTCCCTGTCCGCGTGCCATTGCATATCATCGTCAGTGTGTGCCCACCGTGCGTCGACTCGGCGTACCTGCGTGGCCGAATCCTTGTGAACCCAACGCAGTTCTGGTTCACCGTCGAAGGTGCCGGCCGCGGTTCGAGGCGGGTACTCGATCTGGATATGGTCGCCAGCCCACGCCTTGATTCTTGCATGTAGTGGTGCTTCTCCCCGCGACTCGACTACAACGTATGGGTAGCGGCCTGCAGGGTATTCATGGACATGCTCTTGAGGTGGAACGCTCATGGATACGATTGTCTCTTAACGCAGAATTCCGCCCCACTCGAAATGAGTGGGGCGGCCGGTTAGCTCACTATCACTGATGAGAATCCTAAGTTTCCTCAGGGAGTAGCCTTTTCATCTCGCTTTTAACTTCTTCAGCCGTTGCGGTGGACACGCCCTTGATTGCGAAGGCAGCCACGAAGATGACCACGGAAGTCACCGCCGACGCGATTACGATTGCAACCAACGTTGGCATCACCCACGCGAATGCAACGGCGTCTTCATCACTAAAACTATTAGAAACCGGAGCCCACGCAATCGCAGCCAATAGCGTAGAAAAAAATATACCTATCAGGGCCCAACCAGCGGAACCCCAGTCTTTACTTTTATCCGACATGGTTTCCACACGGCCGATGATTCGGGTCCAATCGTCAAAGCGAACTGTAAAAATTCTGTCCTTCTTTGGGAGAATCACCTCCGGCTCAGGTATGGTCAACGGGCTCTTCGTGGAGCCTGCCGAATGAGATCGAGTGTCAAATTTGATTGATGACGCCGAACTTCCCTCCGCAGCTATTTTGGAAAGTAGTTCCTTCGCGCTAATTATCTTGTAGCTACCATTCTGTGCCTTTGGAGGTTCTTGTTTCGGATTTTCATCCATTCCAGAAGTCCCGATCCTCTAGCGAAGTCAGCGCCCCCAAAGCGTGTGTGTTAATTGCCCCGCATGCATTGCAAACAACGAATACAACAGGGATACGATCCCCGGAACCGATAACCACGTTCGTAGTTAGACGTTGGAGATCTAAATAGCTAAACCCAGGTTGAAGGGTAAAGTCGTTCTGTGCGCAACGTTGGCAGGGCAAAAGTGCGCCTTTATTGCGAAGGCTCGCGAGCAACTTCTCGCCTTGCTTCTCTGACATATGCTTGGGGCCGCTGGCCGTTTCTGATGCCCTGTTTTCTTCCATAACCAAATTATGACCCAAAAATCCGTCGTTCCCTCGCAAGGTGAGTCGTCGCCAGCGGTATAACAACTAACTCTTGAACCCACCATGCGAGGGGGACGGATTGCTTCTATTCGGCTTCGTGCTTACCCGGCTGGTCTTTCGAATAGGAATCCGGGGTCTTCGCATAACCCAACAACCAGCCGAGCTTGGGGCTGATGTAAGTTTCGAAGAGTCGCACAGCCACGTAGTAGATCACTGTCAGCAAGGTAGTGAGCAGCGCGGCGAGCTGCCCCGCGAACTCATGATCAAGAGTGATGTTCGCGCTCGCGAGCCAGCCGAGCACGGCGCCAACCACAATCGGCACCACAGTACGGACGATGGAAGCCCAGAGGGCCAAGAAGGTTTCAGACACGGTCGTCTCCTAGTCGTCGTTGTTGTCGTTGAGCCACCGCTGGATGGCCTCATAGGTCATTCCGGCTGGGTCGCCGTCGAGGATGCCCTTGTAGAATCCTCGGTCTGCGAGGTAGCGCTGGAACTCGTACCAGAACCACTTACCTGCCTTGCCGTCCACCTTCAGTGGCGTGCCCTTGGCAACGCCCCACTTCGCGACAGGGGTCTTGGTGTAGTAGGGCTTGCCGTTCGGGTCGCGTACGTCCTGCAACCAGTTCTGAAGGTCGGTGTAGCCGAGCTTGCCGATCTTGCCGTCCCACTGCTTATTGGCCTTGTATCCGAGCTGATACATGAGGATCTGGATCGCGCCCTGTTCCCAGGACTTGAAGTTGCCGTTGATCTTCAGCTCGGCATAGTCGGTCGGGAAGTTGGTGCTACCGTTCGGAACGTTGGTTGGCGACTGGTCCTTGACCTTCTTCACCTTCGCGTCCTCAGGCTTGCCTACAGGCTTCACAGCACGCTTGGCCAAACCCCACGATCCTGACTTGGCCGCGGCGGTGGTGTGCTTGATCGACACGTGAACATGCTTCGTGTGTGCGTTCGCGCCTTCGTATTTGCGCCAGCGGGTGCCACCCCAGATGCGGTGGTTGTAGATGCAGTAGCTAGTGCGGCTGTCGTAGATGACAGCGTTCAGGAAATCCTCAACGCTGATGCCGTCCTTGTCCACGTCGATGGCGCGGACGATACCGCCGGAGTTCCAATCCGGGTTGTGGTCGGATACTCGGGCACTGTGCGAGGTGTCGCCGATCCAACCGTCGGAAGCTTTGTCACGGTTGGGCCAGCGTTCATTGGTTTCGCTGCGGAGATCCACAAGCGAAGGGGCAAGAGAATAGCTCATTGCCAGATCCTTTCGGGTATAGAAAAACCCAGACACGGATTGTGCCTGGGCGGAAAAGAAAGACCATGAGAATAGGTCATATTGGATTCGGACAGCTAACTATCTAATAAAGTCGACTCATGATGAAGTTATTGAATGTTGGTGGGGCCGAGTCGAAAGTTTCATGGGCGAAAGAGGTTTTGAAACGCTCGATGCGAAGCTTTGACGTGTGGGCCGCTAATGACCTCGTAATGACAGCTCTCGTGGATCCTCAAATAATTTCTCAAAAATGGCTACTGCATGTGAAGTCGTCACCTCCAAATGAGGTAATCCTTGGGTTCGGTGATGTTTTTTCAAATCTCCGATCGGCCTTGGATTACATAGCATGGGAACTGTACTCAATAAGTGGCGGGCCAGCCGATCACTCTGATGCCAGACGAATTTACTTCCCAATCGCAAGTGACCCTGTTGATTTCAATAGACAACGAAAAAGTAAACTCAAAGGAGTCTGGAGCGAAGCTCTCGATTTAGCCAGATCAATGCAGGACTACGAGTTAGAAGTTTCACGAGGATGTTCATTGCAGAATCTCGAAGCACTGTGTAATTCTCAGAAACACCGAAGTCTTAACATTATTTCGGTAGCACCCGACTTCGAAGCCACTTACCGTGGAGGACACTGGACTATCGGCGAAGGGGAACGTCTTATTGTTGATGTCCCGCGTATTGGTTACGGACCGATTAATTATGGCAGGACTTATACGATTTGCAGTTTTTGGATCGAAGAAGAAAGCGAAGAAGGTCGCGAAAAACCTCTACCTCGGAATCCTGAGTTGAACTACCCCCTAATTGATCCTCCAATACGAAAATTAGCAGTTACAGACGGCAAAAATTGGATTCTCGTAGAGGATATCTTTGATCTTGTTAATCGGGTAAGCATGACAGTTTCGGAATTTTCGAAACTGCCCGCCCCACCAGTTAAGAAGTGATCACAGCTTCGACTTCCATACGGCTGACTCCGAGAGCGGCTAAGGCAGCATAAAACTCTTCATCCCATCCGTTGCGCCCCTCGCCCCTTCCTGGAACATGAACGAGAGTCGATTCATAGTTAGCCCACATCTCCAGAATTGCGTCTTCCCTTTTCATAGACTTTCACTCCTCGGGTGCGTACTTCGATTTCAGCTTGCCAACATCCTCGACAAGCTTTTCCTGGGCCTTGTCGGATTCCTTGGCGATAACGATATGCTCATCGAGTTTGTCCGTAGTTTCGGCCAGCTTGTAAGCCATCTCGTTACTGCGCTCCTCGATACGTTTCACGGCATCTTTAATGGACCCGCCATGGTTCGGCGTGACTTCGTGGTGAATTCGCTTGGTGAACGTTTCAAGCTCGGCGAAACCTGACTCGATGCCCCCGATCTTCGAAGTCGAATTCTCCACGGAGATGAGTCTGGCCAGCACGCCAGGAGCAGCTACTTGAATTACCGCACCGGACTTATCCCGCACTTCTTCGACCCCGCTCCATGTATCCAGCAGACGGAAGAACTGCTGGATACGCTTACCCGCAGCTCGCACAGGCTTCCACAGAAGCCCACCTATCAGGATCAGGGCGCAGGTCCAGAACATCCACCCGTTGGGGCCGCCGAGAAATTCAGGTATTGGAGGCATGAACAATTCCTAGTAGACGTCGATTTCCATGTTGTCGATTGCGAATCCCAACGTTCCTGCAGCCAGCGCGATGCCCGCATACCCCACGGATGGGAGCGTGCCAATCAGGACCTGGCTCACCACTGCATCGTTAACCGTTGCAACCAACAGCCCGCCCACCCAGCGAATCCCTAAACGCTGGCCAGCAGCAACGCTGAAGCTAGAACCCAGATAGCTCAGGGCACCACCTTCGCGCTTCATCAGCCGGGCTGTCGTCCCCATGACCTCCAAACGGTACGAATCCGGGGCACCACCGCCATTGATATCGCGGAAAAGATCCAAATACACAGCCGATGCCGTGGGCAAAGTCCTAAAAATCCAGGACATATTCGCTCCCGCACCAAGGATCGGCAGCCCAATGAAACTGGTTCCTGTCGCTGAGCCGCGAACGACGCTGCCGCCAGAGACAGCCAGGCCGTTCGGTGTGCCCTGCCAGGTTCCTATGGACCCTCCAGCGACCTCGCCCGTTTGGGTGCCGACGAGATTCGAGGTATCCCCGGCACCGAATACTGCACGATAGAGTGCGCGCCCTGGGGCGAACGGCGCTCCAAGAGGCGCGCTGGCCATGGGCTGGTTTGAGCGGACGACGATTGACATGTTGGAACTCCTTAGTACCAGTGAAGAACGTTCGAGATGTGCGCCTTGATGGCATTCGCGATTGCCGTGTTTCCGGCAGTGTTGAAATGCCCGGCGTCCTGAGAAACAGAGTCGGGCTTGATGCCGTCTGCCTGCTGGGCCAAGTCGGTTGAGGTGGGCGTGATACCGGTGTCAACCCACAACTGGGGCGAGGACACGTAGGATCGAACATCAAAATACAGATCGCCGTAGCGTGACGCATAGGCAGAATTCGTGGCGAGCACGTTGTTGTACTGAGTCGACCCGACCGTCTGGTCACTGTCGACGAAGTGGCCAATGACCAGGCAGCGCTTAACCAGCGGCGAGAGGTAATCAAAGGACGTGTTGGTTTGCTCAATGACGAGCGTGTGAGCTCCCACTGATCCCATGTTGTTCTTGCCATTCCACAGCATGGTCACGTGGTTGCGGGCAGCGTTGCCGACCTCGGAAACAAAAGGCGTTCCTGCCGGAACTGCCGTAGCTGAACCTACTGTGGTGCGGGTAAACGTGATTTCGGTGGTGGTTGAGGACAAAGTCCCGTGAACCCCATTGAGCGTCCCCGTGAACGGCTTGAGCGCCGCGTTAGTGGGAATGCTGGTCGACGTCACCACCACGGAACCCGAAGCCGGAATACTCCCGCCAGGCACAGTGATCAGTGCCGGTATGGATCCCATGCGTGCGCTGATCTGCTGGGAGTTCTCCGCGCTCTTGCCCTCCCCGTGGAAGGTTGCACCGGTATCGCTGAATACTGCGGCAAGAAAGTCGCCAATGAACTGCATCGAGGACGAACCCCACCCCGTGATGTTCCTCAAATCCGGGAAGCAAGGAACCAGATCACCATTCGAATTCACGTACCGGTCCCCGGTCGTGAGAGCCCCGCCAGATCCCGAACCAATGCGGTCAGCGATCCGAGGAGCCCACCGATCCATAACCCAATCAGGGACCTGGCCATCGCTTTGACGCACAGTCAAGTCAGTGTATCGATAGGCTGAATCCACCACAGCGGCAATGTACGTAGGATCCGTGATTGAAAGAATCCCCAGGCGTTCCATCAGATGGAACATTGCCCAATCCGTTGGCCCTCCATCAGAGTCGCGAGCGGCAAGCCACGTTTCGCGCCCGTTAGCGTCCGGGTGAGAATGCAGGGTTCCTCGGCCACCGTTCCAAGACGCCCGGATATCTTTGCCGTCCAGGGCGTCAAAGTTGGCTTTCATGAAGTCCCAGCCCGCTTGGTTCAGCGGATCGCCTGGATCTCCTTTGAGTCCTCGCGGGCCTCGGACGTTGGCGATTGTTACCCATGCCATGGGGTTACCTCCATACTCGGACGTCGCCGATAGTAGTTCCGGATATCCCTGACGACTCCCGATCCGGGTCGTCCGGGTCAACGATCAGCCAAGTGAACCGGCTGGACGGCGGGGCAACATCGGCACTCACCCACCAGATATTCGGGTTAACACTCCCGCCGCCACCATTGCTGGACCCGAACTCGATCATGTCGCTAATCAGCCCGGCACCGGTGACCCGGATCTGCCAGTCAGGGAAATCAATAAGTGCTGCGCCTTCGACGGTGGAGAGCCACCTGATCTGCATCCGGTAGAACATGTCATCGAGGAACGTGGACGTGGTGGCAAGGTCTGCCTCCCACGACCCGTCAGCAGCCATGTTTGCCCTTACTGGTTCTGTCGGGGCGACCATTCCTGGTTCCCCGGCAATACGGACACCAGGACTGTTCGGCGTGAAGATGATTTCTCCTTCACGCCCGTCCAAGTCGTGGCCGAGTATGTCTTTCAGGCTGCCCGTTACGAGTGCCATCGAACCTCCTGAGATATAAGAAAACCCACCGTCTATGCGGTGGGTTGAGTTGCGAGTTTGAGTTGTGCTGTGAGGATCGCGTTTTGGTGATTCGCAGCCGATAGCGCTTGCCGATACTGTTCGATAATCAGACCTTGGACTTGGTAGGCCCGACTCAGCAACGCGTGCTCTTTTTCAACACTTTCAAGCCGTTGCTCGATTGTTACCTCTGGTTCCGGATCTGGATCTGCCATTCATCGGCTCCTTAGATTAATCTTGTGGACATGCGCCCTAAACTTTTTGCTTTGCTCTCCGTAACGACTCTTGCTCTTGCCAGTTGCGGCGCCAGCGAACCGACCGAGACCGTAGCGGTCACCCCCTCGGCGAGCGCAGCAGGTGCAGAACTTCGACCAACGGGCATCGAGGACATCACACTCGATATGGACCCGGTGCTGAAGGAAGAGACCGCTTTCGTTTTTGTGGCTCAGAAGCTGGCTTCTCTATATGGTGCTCAAGAACCTGACCCTGAGGAATTGATCGATTCTCTTCATGCTTTTTGCGATTCCGGAGAGCCGATGGCTGTCATTAGTGATGACATGGTGAATGAATCGCTTGAGCAGACTGCAACAAACTCAACTTGCGAAAAGGTTCAGAAATAGCTAGGCGATCCGCCTAACATTTCCATTTGCGTCGATTCCCAGCGGAATAAGGTCCGCGGCTGGTGCTGATGGCGCAGACGAAATGCGCAAAGACCCCAGAAGATCGGCCAACCCACCACCGAGGCTCAACACTGTGGTGCCGTTTACTATCGTTGATGAATTGCTATCGAGCAGGATCGACGCACCGAGGGTATCTAACCCGATCTGGTTCGTGCCGTTGCTGACCATTCGGCCACCGGGTGCTTGAATCGGGAAGTTCGACGCGGGGTCAATTACGAAGTCGCCGAACTCTGCCCGCCCGGCGGTGTCGATAACCGTATCTCCGGTGGTGATCTTCCCATCAGCATCAATCGTCATCAACCCAAATTTCGCCGAACCATCAGGGTTCAATTCGAACTGACCAGAAGTCAGCTTCCCCGTCGAGTCAATATGCAGGTCCCCAAAGTCGGCGCTTCCATCTGGACTGATCTCCACGGTGCCGGACTTGAACAGTCCGCCCGTAGTGATTTCGAAGTTACCGGCCACAGTCGTGTCACCAGTAATGCCGAGCGTCCCGCTGATTGTTGTTGGCCCTGTGAGATCGTTCGTTCCTGACAAGTTGTTGTCGCCGGAAGCGTTGAACGTTCCCGTAACATCCAGGACTCCGGAAATCGTAGCGGTACCGATGACTTCCAGACCGCCGTTGAGGATGCGGATCCAGCCACCGTCATAGACTTCCAGACCCTCACGGCCGATAGCCGAGTGGGCCAGCATCGACTGGCGTTCCAGGCGATACAAGCGGCGAAGAATATCCTTCAAGTTTCCGTCGTTCTGATTACGTTGACGGCTCATAGATCAGCCTCCGGCCCCAGCATGTCTTGCGTGGTGATGTTGATCAGTTCGTCGGTAAGATTCCCTGACATTGCGATGACTTCCCATTCATGCCAACCGCTCGTGAGCCACACATCGTTATCGGCTTTCCAACGGACAGAACCGCCCAAATCCAATTCATTGAGCCGCGGAGACCCATCAGCGCGGACAGTCATGTCGATCTGACGAATAGCTGCAGCCCGGCCCAGACGGTTGCCCGTAGTTATGGACTGCAGCTTCGTGAGGTTCTTGATACCGGAGAATTTCTCCGAGTCCTCCATCGCCAGATAGTTCGATTCGTTATGGTCTGACTGGCGAACCAGAGTGCGGCGTTCAGAACCTTCGCCAGCGCCGTAGACCTTGATGCAAAGCTCAGCGCCAGTCAGCAGGTACTGTAGGTTCTCAACGGAAGGTTGATCAGCGTCCAGGTCGTAATCCCACACCTTGGTCTTGTTCGCGTTGACTTCCAAAGCCCACGCCAGAGATCCGTAGCTCGTCCAATAAGGGCGGAAATCAATGTCCGGGCCGCCATCATCTTCGATGTAATCGTTGATCAGGTCAGAGGCCTTCTCGAAGTTATAGCCGTAGACAGTCAGTTCTTCGGCACCAGCTTCGTCAGCAGGTAAGAGGAACGGCATGTCGTACATCAGTGGAGATCCAAAGCTCGTAATACAGTTTTGAATGATCCGTTTGATCATCGTGGCCTGAGACAGCCCAGACCAGGTTACCTTCGAGCCAGCAATATCGTTGGTTCGATCAGTGGTGACGATGCGGTGTTCGAAGATCGACCATACATCCTTGTGGCTGATGGTGATCTGCTTCGAGGCCCAGTCGTACGAATCAGAAACAATCACGCCTGCATAAACCACATGCCAAGTTTCGCTGTCCGGGTGCCGCCACTCGTAAACCAACCAAGACTGCCACGGCCAAATCGGCAGACGTTGAGTGCCTTGGAACTTTGGGTGCCTCGCATCCAACACCAACTGACCGTTCGCGCCACCGTTACGTTTGCGCTCCCACGAACCAGAAACAAAGGGTAGCTCCATGCGTACCTTCCATGTAGGAGGTACGCCTTGCGTCTCAACACGGCCGTCTACAACGAGCACACGATAAGGCAAGGTGACCTCCTAAATGTAAGTGTCATTGAAGCGAACCGTGGCGGTTCCAGACCCTGAAGCGGCAACCGAATAGAACGACTGACGGGAACCATGCTTCACCGTGAAATACTCAGCAATGCCGATGGACCCATAAACACGCGAACCGTTCTCCCGGAGGATTCCAGTACGCATATCAATCGTGTGAGTAGAACCCGATGCAAGACCTTTAGTCACTTCGACCAGCTGCCCACCCAATGTCAGCTCGTACCCTTCCGGCAATGAACCAGTCACCGTCACTACAGGCCACGCAGGAACCGTGCCGCGGTGGAACACGTCAACCGGAGAACCCACCGCAGCACTGAACGAACGAGACTCGCCGTATTTGAATGGGTCCACCGCTTCCAACGGGATCTGAAACTCCATTCGAGTCTCTGTTGGAAAACTGACCGAAACTTTGCCACGAGGATCAACCATTGCCCACTGGGTAGGTCCATGGCCGCGCACTACGAGTTTCTTATCGCCACGGCCTGGCAGAGCAGAAACGCGATTACCCGCTTCATGCAAGTAATCGTGATCTTTAGAAGTCACTCGACCTTCGAAAGTCATTAGTCGGGACTCAAAGTACACCGGGGACCAGACGTTCCCGTCTCCATTCACCACGGAGACAGTGTCTCGCTTCGGTTCTGGACTATCGAACCAACCTTCAAACTCGCCCAGGCGTTTCCAGATTCCCTCTCTCGCTGGCCCCGTTAGTGGGAAACCATCCAGAGTTACTAGTTCATCTGCCAATGCGCATCCCTCCTGCTGCAAGCTTGGCGCTTAGTTGTTCTGTTACGGCACGAGCTACTCGACGTTCATCAGTAGCCCCATGGATCTCGATGCTGATCGGTGGCAAATCAGAGCCGCCACCGGACGGAACCGTGATCACCGAGGACTGCATGACAGAAGCCGTAGACACACCTGCAGGTGCGCCACCGATTTCGCCGCCCGTAGCGTGGCCACGAATGCCACCAGCGCGCAGAGCCGAGCGGAACTGATAGACAGCATCGTGACCACCCATCAGCTCGACTTCGTTCGCGGTGAGCATGTGCTCGCCATTTGAAGCCATGATCGGGATGCTGTCCGACGTACCCGAACCAGGACCGAAGATCGAACCACCAGAGGCACGCTTGCCAAATACAGACGACGGAAGTGACGACTGAAGCTGCTTTTGCAACGGATTCTGCGCCCGGTATGGGGTGCCGTGAGTCTCGAAAGTCTGCACGATCTTCACATCATGTCGCTCGGGAATGCTCTCGATCGACTTCTTCGTGTCCTCGGCGGTCTTCTTGGCCGCCTCGGACATCCACGAATCAACCTTGACGTCATCCGGAATTCCCATCACGTCGCGCGCCATCTGGTCGGCCTTACCACCCGTGATACCGAACTGTTCTGCAGCAACGATCAGGGAGTCATAGGTCGAAGACATCGCCGCCTGCAGATCTGCCTCGCTCGCCCCACCCGCGGCGAGCGCTTCAACGTAGGCTTGACCGCTGGCTGCGAGCCCATCGTAGGCTTCCTGGTTGGCTCGGCCTTTCTCGGTGTTGATGTCGAGGGTGGTGCCGTTTTCCTCGATCGATGCGCTAATCTCATCGATGGATGCCTTGTAGTCTCGGAGGGCCGCGCGTTCGTCTCGTGTGATGACACCGGCTTCGAAGAGTATGTCGAGGAATTCTTGCATGTCCTCGACGACACCTTCTGCCGAGACTCCGACCTCGTCAAGAGCTTCCACGGTTGATCCAGCACCGTCGACGGCGTCGATGGAAGCTGGCTTGATCCCGGAGATGGCCCAGTTGACGAGTTCCTGCTCGCTCACGGTGACACCTGCAGCGGTGGCGACGTCGCGTAGCGAGTCGATGTATCCAGGCATGCTGTCGGCTGCGTCGTAGGCGCTCTTCCCTGTGGCTTTGAACTGCTCGACCACCAGAGAGAAGGTGTCAGCTGCTCCTTGGCCGTTTCCGGCTTTAACTGCTTCTCCGAGTGCGTCTCCGAGGTCGTAGAGCTTGCCTTCAACCTGCGTGATTTCATCCGGCGTTGATCCCAGGAACGAAGTCAGCGGGTTGAAGAAGTTCTTGACCTTTTGGCCGGCGCTTGGATCGGCGAGCGTGCCAATTGCCTTGGAGAGGCTGTTGACGGCTTCTGCGTCGTTCTCTGCTCCCTTGGTCAGGTCCCATTTCTTGAAAACACCGTCGAGGTCAGATGCTTGTGCAGATTCACCGGCGTTCGCTACGTCGTTGATCGCTGAGGCGAACTCGGAAGCCGAGGTGATCTGCTTCTCGCTGGTGAACTCCCCCGCGACCTGGATTGCGGCGACGGCCGTTGCTGCGAGCCCTGCTGCCTTGGCGACCTTTCCCAGGACTCCTGGCGTCTTGCTGGTCGAAGAGTTCAGATCCTTGAACGCCTCCACGCCATCCTTGATCTTGGGGATCGCGGTGAGCAAGGCACCACCGGCGAGCGCGGTTCCTCCGACGATGCCGGTGAGTATGCCTGCGATGGAGAGGATTGGTTCTGGGATGGTTCCGACGAAGTCGACGAAGTCTTCGGTGGTTTGGACGAAGGTGCGTAGTACGTCGTTGGCTCCGGATCCTGATTTGAGGAAGACTGTGTCGAAGGCTCCGCCGAGTTTTTCGAGGTCGCCTGAGAGGTTGTCTTGCATGGCGGCTGCGGTTTCGGCGGCGTAGCCTGCGTCGTTGACGGCTTGTTCCCACTGCTGGATGCCGTCTGCGCCTTCTGCGTAGAGGATGTTGGCGGCGCGGACTGCGTCTGATCCGAAGATCGTTTCGAGTGTGGCGTTGCGCTGCTCGTCGGTCATGCCCTTGAGTGCGCCTTGGAGGATTCCGGCGTATTCGGACATTCCGACGAATGAGCCGTTGGCGTCGTAGGCGCTGATTCCCAGGTCTTCCATGAGCTTGGCGGCTTCTTTGGAATTTGGGGTCAAGGCTTGGAGCATGGTTTTGAAGCTGGTGCCCGCGTCGGAGCCGGTGAGACCGGCGGAGGCGAAGGCCGTGAGCGCTCCAGTGGTTTCTTCGATGGTCAGTCCCACGCCGTTGGCGACGAGGCCGGATTGGTTGAGGGCTTCGCCGAGGTCTTCGACTCCACCCTGGGCTTTGCCTGCGCCTGCTGCGAGCAGGTCGGCGATGTGGGGTACTTCTTCTCCGGAGAGCTTGAACTGCGTCATTGCGGACGCAGCGATCTCGGCAGCTTTGGCCACTTCGATGTTGTCTGATGCGGCGAGGGATAGCGCGCCGGAAAGTCCGCCGTTGATGATGGACTGGGTGTCTACGCCTGCCTTGGCGAGTTCCTTGATGCCACCAGCTGCTTCAGAGGCGCTGAAGGCCGTGTCTGCGCCTGCCTCGACGGCCGAGTCGCGCAGCAGATCCATGTTGCCGGCAGTCTCGTGGGTGGCTGCCTGGACTTCTGACATGGATTTGTCGAAGTTGGCATAGGTGCCGAGCATCTTGCCGAAGGCGAGGGAGATGGCGCCGCCGGCGACCGTGACGGCAGGTGCGAGGGTTTGGTATGCCTCGGCCTGCTTGGCCACGGCCGCTTGGGTGGCGGCAGCTGCTTCTTGTGCTTCGACGTTAGCCAGGTACACCGCGTCGGAGAACGCATCGACACCGTGAGCTGCCGCTTGAGAGGAAGAGACGATCTTCCCGTTGGAGTTCACCAGCTGGCCGTTGGCGTTGTAGAGCAGTCCGGCGTTCTTGGCTGCGCGCTGGTCTGCTTCAGCAACGAGCTTGATCTTCTTCGCGGCTTCTTCGGAGAAGCGCGAGTTGTCCTGGGTCGCCTTATTGGCGTTCTGGGTGGACTGGGTGAGATCGTCGACGGACTTCTTCGCGTCCTTGAACCCGTTGATGAAGTTTGACACGACAGCTTCGAGCCGTGCGGCTACTCTACGTTCGGCCATGTGCCCTCCTTCGGGTTATCTCGGCAGCTCGCGGATTGGCTTATCCGCCGGCCGGTCGTAGGTGGTGTAGATTCGTTCGCCCGGATCCGGCTTGTACGCTTCCTTGCCGATCCCCTGGGTCGAGCGTTCCCGCGCAGCACAGGACTGGCAGACCTTCTTGTGTGCCGTGTACCAGCCGTCGTTGTCCGGGTGGTGTGCCAGCTCGGTGGGCTGACCGCAGGAACACAGGCCGTCCTCGTAGAGGGTTAGGACGAGCGAAAGAATGTAGTCCTTGTCGGTCCAGTCGCCACGCTTGTTGGAGAACCAATGCATGGGTGGCTTCTGGGCCGCGCGTGCTGTCCGGAGGACGTTGACTAGTGGCCGGAGTCGTGGCTGGTACCAGAGGCATCGGGCAAAAAATCTGCGTCCGGGGCTGGTGCTTCGGACTGCACCTGCTGACGCTTGACCAGGAGCTTGGAGAGCTGGGCGGCGCCGATCTTTGCTTCGAGCGTGGCCACCAGCGGCAAAGTCAATTTGATGTCCCGCTTTTCCAAGGTTGGTGATTCCAAAGCGACGATGGACTCAGCCAGCAGCGCACGGTTCAAGTCGACGCGTTTCACGAGTCCTTCTTCGCGAGTGTCGTCGTCGGCGATCTGGTGCTCGTCGACGATTTCCTTGATGCGGGACTGTGGGAGTGCGCGCAGGTAGAACGTGACTTCAGATCGCGCGAACGCTTCCATCAGGGCTTGGCGTTCCTTGGTGAGCTTGGCCAGTAGTGGGGAACCGCCTGAGACCATCTCATTGCCGATAGCGTCAGTCTCAACGCGGATCTGACGGGCGAGGTGGTCAATCTTGGCGACCAGGTCGGCCCGCTTGTAAACGGTGGTCGAGCCTTCAGGCAGGCGCGCATCATCGATCCACGCTTCGAAGTCGAAATCGGAAGGGTTCAGTTCAGTCATGGTGGGCTCCATTTCAGGTCTGCGGGCTCTTACGGGTATGAAAAAGCCCGGCGACGCAGGAGCCCATCCGCGTCACCGGGCTAGATTGAGGAACCAGTCAGGCTATACGCCCGCAGGCACCAGCACTTCGCTGATCATGTTCTGAGGCAGGAACTCCACGCGGCGCTTGATGTTGCCATCGTTGCCCGGGCGGGTCGGCGAATCGGTCTTCACTTCGCCACCGAGGAAGATCTCGTCTCCCGCGGCCCACGGCTCGGTGGAGTCCTTATCGGTCTCACGCAGGTAGATCCACACGGTGGTGTCCTTGACCTTCACAGCCTGGTAGGCCGCGTCTAGGCCTTCAATGTCTGCACCGGAGCCCGTTGCCAACCATTCTCGGATGAAGGTCAGCGCGGTCTCGTAGTTCGAAGCACCCAATGCCTGGGAGTTGCCCTTTTGGCACGAGGTCTTTTCGTTGAAGCGATCCGATGCGGTCGGCGACCACGTCACGTCCGAATCCAAGATCATGCACGAGGGATCGATCATGGCATTCAGCTCGGTTGCGGTTGGGATTGGGTTTGCGGGCTTAGTGAGCGAAATAGCCCACTTCTTCTTGCCATCAGAAGAGAACTTCACTTGGCATCCCCCTCAGCGTTGCTTGCCGGCTTGGCTTTCGCCTTGGCGCCGGTGTCACGAATGGACGGCACTTCGACGAAGCCGAGTGCCGGATTGGTCAGGTAGTGCTCCGGAACCAGCCGGATATCCCCGCCCCCTTTGGGTCGGGCTTCCACAAAGCCAGGCTTAGCCATGGTGTTGTGTCCTTTCAGTTAGACCCGAGAGCCCATGAACGGGTATTCGTCCACGAGATATACGGGATTGACAGTTTCCACGGAGACCCGGTTATCGGGCTCCGCGGTGAGAACTTCGACTTGCCGAAGCTTCGAAAACCTCCAGCCAGGCACCAACGGACGCTGGCGATTCAATGACGCCCGAGACACCCGAGTGAGCTCGTTCAAGCCACCCAGGGACAAGGCCACTACCGTGCACCGCAAGGTGAATGCCGTCTGGTCCGGAATGTCATCACTCGACCGGTCGCCCCGCTCCCCCGAGGTCTCTTCTCCCCACCCGCCGTGCAAAACGACGTAAGGAAAATCGGAGAGTACTGGCGGGTTGGACAACTCCGCTTTGTGGATGTGCACCCGAGTGCCAGGCGGGAACAAAGCCTTGAGACCCTGGAAAACTTCAAGGCTCATAGCAAGCCCTCCAGCACTTCCAGCAGGAACTTCTCAAAGTTCGGTGCTTCCTCGGCGAGCGCTTCAGCTGGGTCGCGGACTGTGCCGCCACCGCCGTTGATTCCGCCGAAGTAGGCGATACCTGCGAGGCCGGCCGCTGCATGCCTCGATTTGTTGGGGCCGATCTCAGCGGCGATTGAGGTTTGACCGAATGCCCCGGAGCTGACTTCCTCGAAGTCGACTGATCGGGCTGCAGCTTTGAAGTGCTTGGACTTTTGGAGGTCTTGCTGCATGGCGTTCTTGACGTTTACTGCGCCTTTTCTGACTACGCCGCGGACCTTGGGGATCAGTCCTTTGGGGACAAGGCCAAGGTCTTGGGCTAGCGCACGTAGCTGCGAATCGTCAAGGCTCACGTTGACACCGCCCTCCATCGTTCCGCTGTGCGGTGAGTGCCATCAGCGAGTTCCAGAAGCTCGGCTTTTGTTCCAGGGCGAGGAAGGTCGAACCGGGACGAAGTAATTTCGATCAGATCGCCCTTCTGCGCTCCGGAGAGGATCGGCAGCTTGGCCAGCATGTTGCTGATCTGGTATTCGGTGCTGGCCATGACCAGGTCTATCGGTTGAGCTGCTTCCACTTTCAGAGAGCAACGACCTGTATAGATGGTTTCGTAGGTGACTACCTCATGCCCCAGTACGGGGTCGTAGGCGTTGCCGGTAGGCCGCTTGATGATGCACTCGGCCGTCATGGCGAAGAGCGCGTCTTCCCGGCCTTCGTTGATCATCTGTTCGTCGAATAGGTCCATCGGCGCCTACCCCCAGAGCGAGACGCTGTATGCGCCGGCCGGTTGCACGGTTGGCCGGGGCGTAATAAGTGCCAGTTCGTGTTCGTTGACGTATAGCTCGCCAGTGGACACCGAGCTGTCGAACGTTTGAGAACGAGACCAATCGTCATAGGACTTGGCGAGCTGGCGCACTGAATCAGGGTTCTTCAGCACTCTGATGATCATGGAGATCATTGCTGAAGCCACGGATTCAGCGGCGACCGCGCCCTCTGTGATCTGCGCTTCGAGATCCGGACGCGGTACAAGCATCCGGATCCACGCCTGGTTGGCCAGGCCGGGGACAATAGTTTCTTCCGCTTCGGAAAGTGGCCGCCATACGCCGGCGATGTCCTCAGGAGTTACGCTAACGGGCATGACGGCCCCTTTCTGTTGCGGAAGGTGCTATTCCTCGATCAGTTCGGCGCTGGTTTCGCCGGTGTCGATGTTGCGGGTGACCTTGAAGAGTCCCTTTGGTCCGCGCTGTTCGTACACTTCTACGCGTTCCTTTGCCTTGGCCTTGGCAGGGCTTCGACGATTAGCCGGACTCTTTGGAGCAGCCTTGGCATCTGGGGCCTTGGCTTCCGGCTTCGGGGCGGACTTTGCATTGGCTGCTTCGTCCTCGTCCTTTACCTTCTGCGCTTCGATTGCAGCCACACGGGCTTTTTCCTCGGCCGCATACAGCTCGGCTTCGGTTGGTTCCTTCTTTGGCTGAGTTGCCATGTTTGTCGCTCCTTAGGCGTTCTTGATACCGCGCAGGCGTGCAGCGGCCTTGCCGCCGAACAGTGCCAGACCGGTGTAGAACTCGATACGGGTACGGTAGGAAGGCTTCTCCTGCAGCTCGCCCAGGTCATCGACCTGCACGCCGCCGTTGGTCAGGCCGGTTACGCCACGGTCGCCTTCGTCCTGGCCGAACTTCACGGCGTAGATGGACGAGGTGTCGGTGGAAGCACCCATGGTCTCGGACTGCGGCAGGATCAGATTTCCTGCAGCGTCGTCGGCTGGATCCAGAATGGCGATGCCGTTGTACTGGAGCACGCGCTTACCGGTCAGGTCTTCACGGACAATCTCGGTGCCACCGATGCGGCGGCCGGCAGAGCGGATCTTTCCGGCGATCTGCGCGTTGGCGTAGATCGCACCGTTAGAACCGTTCAGGCCGGGCACCTGGGCGATCAGCGCATCGAGCATGTCGAAGAAGTCATGAGCAGCAGCGCCGTTGGTGCCGAGCACCGGAGCGCCATCTACGTCGGCGTCCAGCACCTGGGCGCCGATCAGGCGCTTCTTCAGGCCGTCGAAGCCCAGAGGCTCGGTCTCGACGTCACCGTTGAAGAACGAGTTCTGGAACTTGTACGAAGCGGCCTTGACCTTCATTGCGGTCTGCACCGCGCGCTGGTCGTTCAGATCGCTTCGGGTCTTCTGGATGAAGCGGTCAACGTCAGCGTCGCCGCCGAGGATGACCAGCTTCTCAGTCGACTGGTTCACGGTACCGGTGGACTCCGAGTAGGCTCCGTTGACGGCGCGGAACTCAACGCCTGGCAGGGTGCCTTCAGCGTTGTACGCGTAGGCGTTGCCTTCAATGTTCATGAAGGGAATGCGGTCCAGGATCGAAGATTCCTGAACGAAGGTCTCGATGACGCCTCGCTGCAGGTGAGTTGTCGACAGCTTAGCTGCCTCGGGCAGAGTGAGAGCCATGGTGGCTTCTCCTTTCAGAGTTGCGTTTCACCGCGGCCCATCGGCCGAGGTGTCTTACTTTTTGGGTGACTGCGAGTAGCCCAAGCGCATGCGGGCCATCCCCGGGGCTACTTCTTCCGTGCTGGAGCCAATGTGTCCGGCGCCCGGGACAACACCGTTGCCCGAGGACGTTCCCCACTTCTGGATCCATGCGTCAGCGTCTGCTTCGAGCTCTTCCTTCGAAGTGCCACGCAAACGCTCGGCTGCTTCCAGATCCAATCCCTTGGCGGCGGCTACCTGGTACTGCAGAACCGCGAGTTGGGTTTTGGCCAGCTCCGATTCAGTGGTGCTCTTGCCGTTGCGAAGATCTTCAAGCTCCTGCTCGCGCTTTTGCTCATCGGTCTTCCCGGCGTCTTCGAAACCCTTGATCTTCGAATCCCGCTCAGCCAATTGGGCCTTGAGCTGCTTCACGGTTTCCCGTTCTGCTTCCAAGGCCTTGATGCCTGGTGCGCCCAGTGGTTTATCCCCGTCGGCACCTGCTCCAGTGTCGCCACCGGCGCCAGCACCGCCCGTTCCGGCCTCGCCACCTCCGGTCTTATCTCCGCTGGTGTCTCCACCTGCATCACCACCGGCGCTGCCCGCGTTCGCGGACATGACAGCGTCACCGAACTGGGCACGGTTGAACGCAAGCAGCTCTTCCAGCCCACCAGGTGCATACGGATCAATGAATCCATGCATCAATGCAGGTGCAGTCTTAGATTTAGGCATTTCGTTTCCCCTATCGCAGGGTTAGTCCTCTCGGCATCGCGCCAGGAGGAAGGTTTACCGTGTGAAAATCTCGCCAGCGGAACCGATCCACCGGCGATAGTTCGTCTCAGCCTGCGCACGTAGCTGCGGGGTGAGAGGTCCTTTACCGAATGGGTTGCGGCCTTCCTGCACCGCTTCCCACGCCAACGTGGCCCGCTGTACACGCTTCTGGGCCTCGCTCATCGATGAGACAGGCCTTGAAGGGTTAGCGATGACACCATTGGGGTTCTGACCGCCGGGCTGGATATACCCAAACCGGCGAAGCTGTTCGAGCGTCTGCTCTCGTGAAAGGTTCTGCGCGTAGATCGCTTCCGGTGTGAGGCGCTTACGCACCGTCCGCTGGTATTTGGTTCCTGGTGCCTTTTCGAAGCCCTCGGAGTCAGCTCTGAGCCGCTCCGTGGAACCAAAAGCGCCGCGTTTGGTCGTACCTTCATCCGTAAACAGGGTGACTACCCGCTGCCCACGACGCGTCCCATCCTCAGAAACTCCGCCGTAGGACATTCCCCGGCGGGAGTTGACCACCTGGAACAAGTCCGAACCGTCACGAATCGCCTGCGCGCCCGATTTCGTGAAGTGCTTATCCTGTTCCTCCGGCGTCAAAGAGTTGAAGTACTCGTACGGATCAACTCGCAAATCCTCGGATCGGGACTCTTGCGCGGGAATCCCCCGGCAGTCGCAGCGAGGATGCCGGAGGAACCCGGCATTCCACCGATAGAACCTGCCTGCAAGGACCGCACAACGGCTACAGGACGGAGGGTTGAGCATCCTGACATAACCCACGCCTTCACGCGACGCGCGGTCCACAGAAGCTGCCCCACGGCCTGTATCAGACAAGACTGTGCGGGTGATCCGGTCCAGATCCTTACCGCCAACCGCCAAAGCCTGCTGCGGCACCATGCCCGCACCAATCAACGCCTTCGTCTTCGTCACTGGCGAATACAGCAACGGCTCCAAAGGCCTCCCATCAGGCGCAGACAACGCAAACGCTCCCGGATTCACAAACCCTTGCGGAAACACGTACGCGCCCTGCTCGGCGAGCGCCATGGCCCCGAAGGTGGCTCCTTCGACGGCCGCGGCGGTCATGAGTGTTTGGACGCTTCTGGTGAGTTCTGTTGCTGTTTCTGCCCATGATCGATCGAGATCAACCAGGGAGACGTTCCGCCAGGCATTGCGGGTTACGCGCAGTGCTTTGATTGCGAGCAGTCGCATTTGCCGGTCGTGCTCTATCGCGGCCGCGGAGTAGGTGATCATGATTGAAGCATTTTCTGTTCCAGATCATTGATCATCATGTCCTGCATTCGGCGTTCATCGTCGGAGTTTTCCACCCACTGTTTGACAGCTGGCGGCGTTGCTCCTGGAAGCATCAGCCATGCGTCCTTGCGTGCCATGCCGCCGGCAATGAGCTTGCCGATGGCATCAACGATCTGCGCAAAGGAACGAGGTTCAGTGTCTGCCCAGATGATTTCGCTGCCCGCGTCCTCGTGGGACTCGCCGCGTGCGCGGTTTGCCAGGCGCATGACCTGTTCCAGTGATTCCCCGGCGGACCGCTTGAGGTCTTTCACCAGTGCCTGCAGCGTGGATTCCGCTCCTGCGAGTGCATCGCCGGAGAGGTTGGCCATGCGGGAAAGCATGTACTGCGGCGGGATCTGGCCGATAGCAAAGAAGTCGGTGAGGAATTCGGAGAGCACCTTGATGTAGTTATCGAGGTTGGACTCCGGTAGGTCGAATACCCTGGTTTCAGCGCCCGGGAATACCAAGGCCCTGTCCACGCCGAGGCGACCAGGGCTGTTGAGCATTGGGAGCGGAAGGCCGTTGCTGTCCAATAGTGGCTGACCGTCCGTGCCCATGCGAATGATGGGATTGCCGGAGCTGTCTCGCACTACCGGGTCGTAGCCGGTAAATACTCGTTGGCGGTATGCCGAGAACTGCATGGCCAGCAACGTGTTGAACCGGATGGTGTTCAATGCATCTTGCTGCGGGATCAGCGTTTGTATGGCTGACCGCGGCTTGCCGTCTGAGTTCAGGTTGTAGTCGAACCCAACGAAGGGAAGGGCGTTCAGCCCGTGCCTGCCGGAACTGGATAGCTTCCAGGCAGATGAACCGCCAGTGGCTTCGTACTTGAACCATTCGTTTTCGTCGTACACGTATGCCACCCGAGTGGTAGACGAGTACTGCACCGAGGCCGGAAGTATCAACGAGGTGCCGCGGCGCTCTTTAACGTTGAATATCTTGACTGCCCAGGTATGCGTGAAAGGGTCTTCCGCGTCGGCGCCAAGCCAGACCCGGCGCCCGCTTTCCGGACGGATCTTCGGGGTCTTCTTGTTCTTCGGGTTCGCAGACACCGACATGACACCTCGGCCATGGGTGTACATCTCCTGGAAAGGGATGGCCTGCCGGGAATCCAGCCGGTTCGGCTGCCAGATTTCGTTCCAGACAGTTTCGTCAGCGGCGTCTTGACGCCCGGTCTTGATGCCGTCGACCTGCAATCGCTGCGTGGGTGCCTTGACCGCAATTTCCATCCAGTTGGCAATGGACATGTCCTGCAGCTGCCGGTACTCGGCATTCACGCCTTCTGGGGCATATGGCAAGTCCTGGTCGCCTTGGATGTAGCGTTCCCGGTAATCCCAGTCTGCCTCCTGCTGCTTGAGCTCCCACTCGCCAACGTCCAGGCGCTCACGCGCAATTACCTGTGCATTAGCCACAGAGCACCTCCTTGGGGTTAGTTGAATCCGTAGGCTTGCCGGGAGATTCCGTCCTGCGGCTTCCAACCGGTCGACCAGCCTGCGGCGCGAGCATCACAAGCAGCCTCGTGCACGAGCACCGAGGTAACCGCCGCATCGATCTTTTGATGGGCAGAGGGCTTGAGGATGATGTAGCGCTGGTTGGTTCGGGCAAACATTCGCGCGTTGGAAATGTGCAGTGCCGTGATCGGGCAGCCGTCGTGCAGCAACGCACCTGATTCCAGGTCAACGATGAATCGCTCCAATGCGGAATGCATCGGTGCTTGCCGGTACGTTTCCCACTGGATCACCCGGTCATCACCGTATTTGGAAGACCAGGCTTCTATCTCGGTCTTCCACAGCGGCGGATCACAGTACATGCGTTCCACTTTGTGGGCCATGAACAGCTCTTCCACCGCTGCGTGCACTTCCTCGCGTGGAATTCGCCCACCGAACTCGGCTGGATCCCAGATGGTCGGCCGGCGGTCAGGCCCATACGTGGGCGTGAACTGCCAGCCGCCAAGTGTCTCGGCACGTATTGCCGTGAAGTCGTGCTTTTCCGAACCGTCGAATGCAAGGCAGATGTTCATGCAACAGACTCCGTTCGGCTCCACAGTCCTTCGGGCATCCAAGCGCCTTTACCCTGGGAAAGAATGTTCCCGTAGAAGCGTTCTGCTTCTTCCGGGTCTTTCTCCATCATTTCCACGGCTTCGGCTTCGATCGCGTCCAGATCTACCCATGGCGAACCGCGGTAAACGTACTCCAGGATCTTCCGGCGGTCCCGTGCATTCTTGAATTTCAGATGCTCCGGCGGCCGGCGGAAGAAACGGAACAAGTCCTTCGCGGATGACTCGTAGGTTTCCTGCGCAGTCGATGCCTGCGACGGATCGTAGGCGTTCGTAGTCTCGATGCCTCGGCCACCGATGCCGGCCAAGCCACGACGAGCAGTCTTGGCAACGTTCTTCAGCTTGTTCGTATCGGTGAAAGTACCGGTCTCGTCAAAGAGACCGAACGTGATTGGGTTACCCAGGCGAGACAACGCCGAGGATGTCACGGCTTGAATAAGTCCGTCTTCACCAATTCGGGCAAAGCTCTCTGTTGTTCGGATGAACTCGGACAATGGCCCATCTTTGACCATGCCCTGCAGCGGACCATACGTGTTGTCGACTTGTTCCTGAGAGGTAGCGAACAGCTGAATCAGCGGCGTGGGCCAAGGAATACCCTTGGCCTCGCCTTCCTCGTACTCATAGACGAAACCACAACTGCATTCGTAGTCCGAGCATTCGAAAGCTTCACCATCATGCGCCCAACCGCCAAAGAGCGCAGGGCCCCTGGCTTCATTCAGCGTTATCGACGCCGCCCATGGCCCTTTGCCAGTTTTCTGCGGCGCGATGACCTGTGATCGGCGATTCTCAAACGCTGGCGCGAGAATCGGACGTTCTGGCCGCCAAAGAGCATTGGTCTTCACGCGATAGTGATTGACCGTGCACCACAACTGCCAGTCACGATGCACAAACGGCAAACCACGATCAAAGCCAGTCGGGATCGGGCAATGCGCCTCAATCCAATCAGCTGCAAGAAAACCTATCGTCGGGAAATCGACAACAAACTCGCTACTTTCCTGATCCATTGCGCACTACATGCATACGATCACGAGCAGACTCACGGCGAGCGCGTGAGTTGTTCTGCTTCTTCTCTTCGCGTTTCTCTCCGAGTTCGTCGGTGGAGATGCGCCAGCGGTTTCGGAGCAGCGCTGTCTGGGAGAGGCCGAGCCGGTCCGACCATTGGCGTGCTTCGCCGGCTGCTTTGAGGTTGCCTCGTTCGCCGGCAACCAGGACACGGACGTACATTCCTACGTCGTGGCGCCAGCCCAGACCGTCCCAGGCGACTGCCTGGGGTGTCTTCCAGATTTCCCGCCATACCGTGAGTTCGCGTGCGTCCAAGGCCTTGGCCAGGGCTTCGTCACGTTCCTCGGAGGGCTTGAATTTTTCTTGGTCGCGCCATTTTTCCAATGGGAAAGCGGGGGCGTTTCCTTTGCGGCCTTCGGCCGGCAGTGTTGTCCAGCCCGAAGAATCTGTTTTGCGCATACGTCGAAGTGCGTTGGGATCTGGCGCCGGGCCAGAATTTACGCGAGCTCCTCCACTGCCCATGATTTACCTGCTTCCATACTGCATCGCGCAGTGTGTTGAGAGAGGCATCGCGCCCACTCTTTCAGTGCATTTCGTGGCTATTGGTCTGCCGGTTTCGAAGAATAAGTCAGAGCCAGATTTGAACCTGACAGACTATTGAAACTTGAATCTGACTAGTGTTTTCAGAATTCCTTGAACCTGACAAACTATTTAGAGACCTCCCCGGCGGTACTGGGCACCTCGGGCGGGAAGGGGGTGTGCCCCACCCCTTACGAAGGTCGTTCAAACACGGCGTGCGAAGCGATTCCGCCTGCGCTCGTGTTGCATCTGATGTGCTCGGGGCCTGTCCATGCCTTGCGGTCGTCGGTGTGGCCGAGCTGGAATGGTTCGCCGTGCTCAAACTGTGCGCGGCATCTGCTGCAGGTGAAGGTGTGGATGCCAGCCTTGATGATTCGTTGGCGTTCCTTCTGATGTGCTGCGTCGTATCCGCGTTGATAGCTGGTGCCGCGCTTCTTCTCGTAAGCTCGCGTGTGTTCTGGGCATCGCTTCTCGGTGCTTAGCGTTGGGCAACCATGCTCAGTGCAGACTCTCATGCGGGACATGGTCACCTCACTGTGTCCGGGTACGACGAAGCCCCGAACCACTGTTGTGATTCGGGGCTATCGCTTGAGCCAGTAAGGCCATTCAATCAGTAAATTTACGGCACTATGTCAAGTCCGTCAAACTCGTCCCAGACGGGGAGGCCGGGCACCTCGACGCTGGGGGCGAGAAGCCTTCAGCATCTTCGACCAGGTATCCCATTGCACCGCATGATTTGCATCTTCTGCACACCGGACAGTCCTGACTCCATCGGATCGTTCGGCCACGAACAGCTTACCTTTGCATCCAGGGCGCTTGCAGAACTGGTTTGGTATCTCAGCCGTGGTCTCGGTGCCGTAGGTCTTCGAAGCGATTTGGTCGGCTGCTTCCGCAACCCACCAATACGCCTGACGAGTGAAGCCCTTGTCTTTGGCTCCGGCGATCTTCAGCATCTGCCACCGGGCCAGCCACTCGGCCAAGCTCGGCGTTGTCTGATCGGCGGGCAACGAGAGACCAGGATGATCATCGACCAAGCGAAGGGCAACCGACCAAATGTTGTCGCGGACAATCATCAGAGCATCCGACACCGAGACATTCAATGGCAACGGCGCTTCCGTCCGCTGGGCGTGACGCTCACTGTCACCACCTCGCGACGGATGCAACGCTGCCTGGGCCTCTTCCCATCGCTCAGCCACAAGGTGAAGATCAGCACGCATCCGGTCATCACAGGTTGGGCAGAGATTCTGATCGGTCACCACGGCCGGTGGAACCTGATCTTGCTCAGCCACGAGATGAACCACGCACACCCCAGAACCCTCACGAGCGATGGACTGGCAACCCCAGCAACCACAATCAGCTGCATTCTTATGCTCTGGCAAGAGTCGCACCTCCTCGCAACACCTGAATAATCCGGCCAGACACCCAATCGGATGGACGCCAGACCTCTGCAACTTGACCACCCATGCGCAGATCATTCAGCCACGATTCCTGCGCTGGACTCACTCGGCCGGCCTGGGCCTTCAACTCGGCAAACATCAACTTCTTCGTCCGGTTATGGATCAACACCAAGTCCGGGAATCCAGCCTGAGACCGCCTCGAATCATGAGTGTGGTACTGCTGCGTGTAGCCCAGGCTCTTAGCCAGTGCCATCACGTGAGACTGGAGCTCCGCTTCACTCCACAAGAAGACTGGGTTCTTGAACTGCTGTTGTGCGTCCTTCATTGGGAATTCCTTTCTGCCAAGTCCTGGCACTTCCGACAAGGCAACTGCAGCCCATGGGCCTCGCACGACGTATTCGGCTCATCGTCCCTCTGCCCCTTGACCCCGTAGTACCTCGACCCATACCTGCCACCAGCAAGAACTTCAGGCGCTTCCCCCGCATCATGAGAGACAGCAGCAGCACGTTCAGGAGATTGATGTTCAGACGTTGAGTTGCCCAGACCAGGATTCTTCTTTCCCCGTTTGCGTCTGGATCGAGATCTTCGGGGCTTGGATGGATCGCTGGAAGAGCTGGGCTGACCTTCGGCTGCCCCTGAGCCAGACCCTGGCCCTTCCATACCCTGCCCTGCCCTGCCAGCCCGTGCACGCGTATGCGCGCGCCCGTAGATAGCTTTTTGCTCTTCGACCATTGATGGTGGATGTCTCGGACCATCGATGGTCGTAATTTTGGTCATTGCAGCCGGAATATCAGGGTCTTCTTCTGCCGCCCAGGCTGGCATGTCGTCCTCGGCTCCCGAAAAGTCATCGGCTTCTACAGCTGGTTCCGGAGCGACGTTCTGCTGACCCGAAGGTGCGATCGTCAAGCTCGACGGAGCTGATGCCTTGGCGGCGAGGCTGAGGCCGAAACGTGAGGCTGGATCCTGCGGCGCCTGCTCGACAGCCGGTGAATCCGCTGTGGTCTCCGGAGCGACGTTCTGCGGACCCGAAGGTGCGATCGTCAAGCTCGACGGAGCTGCAGCGGTTTCACGGACTGGAGCTGGGCGCAGGGCCATGCCTGCCTGCTCTGGGGTGCGTCTGCCCTTTTCCCGGTTGCACTGGGCGCAGGACAAGACAATATTCCTGGCACCCACTGCTAGCTTCGGGTCAACATGATCCATTTCTGGGCGCTTGTCGCCCTTGCTGGTCTTCTTGAAGACCATATCGCCGCAGTAGCGGCATCTTCCCCTGGTGCACTTGTCGTCCTCGGCGTCGCGAGCCCACACCGCAGCTTTGATCTGCGGATCGTTGAGCTCTTTGCGCTTGGCTCTGGCCAGGCGCACTTCGACACCTTTGTCGTACCCGAACTGGAACCAGTCGTGGAAAAGATAATGCCCTTCCTTGACCTTCGGGCACTGCTCGCAGGAATGCCCGGCCGCGTGCCACAGTCCCACCTCAACCAAACGCGCGGCCAAGAGATCAACTGCATCACTATTGAGCAGAATCTTCATCAGCTGCACATGGGAGACGAGACCATCGGTCAACGCGGCCTGGGTGACGCTTCCTGCCATAGTCCAGAGCCCTAACGCCGCCATGCCCACCAGATCATCCCGCAACGCCATTTCGGCGAGCGCTGATGTTTTCGGGTTGACGTGGAGCTGGTCATCAACTTGGAAGAATGGCAATTCTTTTCCCTCCTTTCACAATGGATCATTTTTTCTTTGGACATTGGCGCTGTCTGGGGCGGTGCCCTCGCGTTCGTTGTTGGCCTGTTCACGGGGTGGCCTCTACTCGGACTACATGTTCTGGATCTGTCTTGATTTCGTCCGTGAGCCCGTTCCACCTGACTTTGACGGTAGTGACGTGCTGTCCGTGAAAGATTTCGACAATTCGCCCGTAGAGCATGGCCCGGGGGCTGCGTTCGGCTCGGAGGTGCAACCCGTGGTGATCCACGTTGTTGAGCTTGCCGATCATGATTGCTTCCATGTCACGCAGGCCGTCGAGTTTCTTGACGATATCCGGTGAGTTAGTCAACGAATTTACCCGCCAATCCCTGATCAGCGAGTCGTCGGGTTTCGCAGGGGTATGAAATCGCCTTGCCGGTGATCGAATTGCACACGTCGCAAACGACTATGCCCGCAAACGTCTTGCACGGCTTATGCAGTTCTTGGATAGCCACCAACGCGGAACGCATGACCGGGATCTTGTGGAGTCCGTTCTCACTCATTCGACTCACCGTCCAAGGAATAGTCGAGGGCAATCACAGCTGCGGGGGCGACTATCCAATAGCGGTAGCCTGCGTCATCCCACTTATCTCGCTGCTCCCGCACCCGGGCTACCTGCGCCTCAGCCTGTTGAAGTGATTCGGCGCGCTGTTCGTAGAGCGTCTGATACGCGTCAGCATTCTTATCAGCCTGTGCGAGCTGCTCCACGAGCGCCTGGTTAGCTTCAAGGGCCGAGTCGAAATGTTCTTGGAGCTGGCCAGCGTGGCTGATGATGTCCAGGACTGTGCGCTTGTCCAGCGGGGTGCCGGTCTCCACGATGCTGCGGAACCGCTTCAAGTCTTCGAGAGTGATGGGGGTGCTCATGGTCATCTTCCTTTCCTTGCGATTCGGACGCTGTTATGGACTTGCATGCAGGGGCATGTCATGTCGCACGCGGTGCCGGCATTGATGCTGCCTTCGCCGTGCTTGTGCGGTTTAGAGTTCAGGCACCATTCGGAGGTCGGAGGGCAGATAGCGCCATCGGTAAAGTCTTGGCCTGCACCGTTGGGAACGTGTGGCCCGGGCTTAGGTGAGTTCACCTTGCGTCTCCTGCTCTACTCGTGCCGATAGTCCGGCGAATCGTTTCGTTGTAGTTCTCAGTGGCGCCGTCACGGCGTTGGGCGGTCTCACCAACTAATAGGGTCGAAGCCCGTTCGAGGGCGTCCCGCAGCTCGGTTGCCTCCTTCGGCGGTGCCCATCCCTGCTCGATAAGGACTGGCGTTACCAGCTTCAGGACGCCGAGCACGTCTCGCTTCGCCTGGTAGCGGGTCATTGCCCCGGCACCGGTCCAGCTGGGCATCGGTAGTTCTGAGTTGCGAACGCGGATCTGTTCGTAAGAGATGATCGCGATCTGCTCCACGAGCTCTTCGGTGATGTGTTCGTTCTTGCCGGTCATGGCTTTACCTCTGGCTTCTTCATGTGGCCGGTGATGGTGATCTTGTCGTGTGGTGCGAGGATGTGTGATTCCTTGCCAACGATGACCGACACGTAACACTTGGAAGTCTTGGTGGTTTCGTCCGTGATGAACCCGTGGAGGACTGCCCGCAGCTCACCTTGGGTTTCGGGGAAACTGATCTTCTTGCCGCTGTCGGTGCCGTTCAGTCTCCGGGCTTCAATGACAGTGCTCATGCCCTCACCAGGAATCCTGAGAAGCACTCGCCTTGGACAATGCCAGTGAGCAGGTAGTCGTTCTCACTGCGGGATGCTTGAAGCCCGCCTACTGCCCATTTCAAGTCGCGTCGGTATTCGATCGATAAGGGCTCGTCACCGATCAGCTCATGGAGTTCTTCACCAGTGTCGTAAGCGTGATGCGCCCGGATAGCTTCCTCGGCCGCCCATGCATCAGTAGTCCCCAGGACCAGCCAGTAATCAGAATCTTCACCCAGGGCGAGGACATCGATTGAGTCGCTCGTTCCCGGATCCACGGACAGGTACAGCCCCCACTGCTTCGCCATAGTGATCGCGCTCCCGAAGACGTTAGCCCGGAGCAATCCGATCACGCGATCAACCATCGGATCTGACTCCCTGAGGTCCTTTCGCAGCGGGCCATCAATGTATCCGATGGCCCGCCCCACAGTTCCAATGAACTCGAACGGTGCTCCATCACCGTCTCTGTTGTCCATGTCGCGCAATGTGATCTTGGCTTTCATGCTGCTAGCTCCTCCTTAAGGTCTTCAATCTTGTCGGGCCGGTACCCGAACCAGCCCTGAACGTCTTCGGTTTCGCGGTCCAGCACCATGACGTAGGGCATCGTTGCCGGTTCGCCCAGGTCCTTGGCGATGCGCTTGAGCTCATCGATGGACTGCTTATCGGATGGATTCACAACGATCTCTTGGTAAGGGATCTTTGCCCCGTTCAGCGAGCGCTTGGTGCTGGTGCACTGTCCACAGGACCCGGGCTTGGTGTACAGGGTGACTAGCTTGCTCATTAGAAGTTCCAATCCGGCTGCTTGGCGGAGCGTTCCAGCTCGGCGGCTTCCTGCTTCAGCTTTTCCGCCTTGTCCCGCAGCTTCTTGGCCTTTTCCAAGTCCTTCGCATCCTGGCGATTTCGCCGGGCCGCCTCCACTTCCATGAACTCGCCCACCTCGGCTTCCAAGACGATCGCTTGACCGCCCCAGCGCCGGACAGCCCAGGCCTTGGACTCGGCTGCTTCCTTCGTCAAAAATGTTCGCTTTTCGGACGGCCAGAAGAAACGGTAATTGTCCTCCCGCGCGTCCTGCGCCCACGTCCGGCCCCAGTTATCGGCCTGATCATCAACGTGCTCTTTCCATCCTTCTGGCTTCCATGAGCGGTCGAAGTCGGAGAACGTATCGCCGGATTCAGGATCCTTGTACGGCGGCCCGAAGGCTTCTGGCGGGTAGTTGGTGATCTGCATTCTGTAGAGGCGCATTAGCTGAGCTCCTTCACGGTGGTTGACTTGTTGGAATTGCTGGCCAGCCCGTAGCCCCTGAGAAGCTCGACGAGATCTGTCTCCGGCCGGCCAGGTCTGACCTTGGTGTGATAATGGCGAACGCCGTCGTCATCAATGAACGGGTCCAGGAAGAAATAGGGCTTTCCCCTCCACGACGGATGCCGATGCTGCTTGCCAGGAACCCGCTTGCCGTTCCTGTCCACGCGCTGGCCCCGCTGGTCGATCAGCAGATTCTTGGAATACAGCAGCTCCGTCAGCTGGCGCTCTGGCACATCCGAGAAGTAGTGCTTGTGGAACTCCCGGACCGAGAATCCCGTGCCTCCCTCGATCAGCTCCACGCGGGCTTCGGATACCTCGGCACGCTGCTCCGCCGCGCGGGCTCGTTCCAACGCCGCTGCCCCGGCATTCAGGACTGCAGCGATTCCATCCAGCGACGACAGATCGGCGAGCGCGGGCGTTTTGGCGTGGGTTTCGGCGACGTGGGTTTGGATTGCGAAGTAGGATTGCGCGGCTGCGACCTCCGGTTTATTTGGGTCGCCGTTCATGGCTACCAGGTAGGCTGCGAAACGCGACAAGTGCCAATCTGACTGCGGCATCTTGCCGGCAGCGGCAACTTTATGTGATGCCATAAAGTTGGACTCCACGTCCACCATTTGGTTCGCCGCGGAACTCATTGCCCGGTTCAGCGGCGTGCTGAAGTTCTGCCACGTGCTGTATCCCATGAGTGGCATCAGGTCGCGTGCGGACCAGTATTCGTTGCCCTGGTCATCCGTGCGCTTGATTTGGTCGAATGGGGAACGCATTTCATTCTGCTGGGCGGCGTAAGTGAATAGGTCAGTCATAAATTCTCCTAAACAAGCTTTTTAGTTTGTTTTTTGTAGAACAAGGTTTCAGCTGACGATGGCCAGGTGCATCGGTACGTGATCGATCCAGGCGCGCTTCGTGGCTTTGAAGTTCTTGTCGGCTTCGTTGTCCAGCTCCAGCTTCGATACGTGCATGAGGCCGATGAACCGGGAGCCGACCAGGACGAGGATTCTGCCGCCGCCGGCGGATGCGAGCACGCATCCGACTCCGTACACGGTTTCGGCTGCTTTGAACGCTCCGAGTGTTTTGCTATCGAAGTTGATGGGTGGGAGCTTCGATGACTTCGCCTGGACGTATGAGGCCAGGGTGTTCCAAGACTTTTGCAGGTCTTGGCGGTCTTGCACCGGTGTTGAAACTCGGTAAGTGTCTCCGCCGAAGAGCTGGCCGAGGCGACGGATGGTGATGATCGCAATCTGGATGTCCTTTTCTTCGGGCTTCCGTTCGACTGTGAACGTCACCGAGACTTCCAGCCTCACTTCCCAGTCGGTTTTGGATGGTGTGAACGCCGCGATGATGGTCGAGGCGATATCGGGAGTCAGGCTGAACTCCCCCAGCTCGCCGTCCCAGTCGTCTTGGTCTACCTCTACTCGGGCCATGCCGGTGGTCATGCCGTTTTCGGCGAAGACCAGCAGATCCCCGTTGGGTCGGAGGGATAGTGTCAGCGAGTTTCCGACCGTGTCTGCCTTGTCCTTGGATGCATGGGTCTTCACAGCTGCCAAGGCTGCGCGGAAGTAATGCATGTCAACAACGAATTTCATGATGATTCCTCCTTCTTCACCAGGCTTCTTCGCTCGTTTCGCTCAGCACGTAGCCTGAGCTTGTGCCGTGTGCGTCGTTCTTCCTGGCTGAGGCCACCGAAGGTTCCGTACTGCCGGCTATTCGAGTCGCTCTGTCCGTGCTCAAAGCAGATGCTGATGACCGGGCATCCCGCGCAGATCTGCTTTCCCGGCTTTGCAGCAAACGGCGCCGAACTAATTGGGTAGAACGGGTCCCCGTTGTTACGGAAGTCCCACGTCTTGGCCATGCCGGCGCACGCTGCCTGGTCCATCCAGGCGTTTGGGTCATTGGACTTGTCCGGTGCCTGCTGGATCATCGATGGGATACTGCGGCTTACCATTGCGGAGCCCACCTCAAACAGTCGCTGCCAAGCTTCCCCGTGCGCCAGAACCTGCTGATGCTCCTGAACTCCTCAACCGTGCGCTGAGCCCACCACAACAGCTCGTCCCGAGAAGACTTAGAGCGGGAAACTTGCCGCCCATTGACCAGCACAGGCTTACCTCGGTCAAACCAAAGCGTTGCGACCCACAGAGTTTCACCTGTGGCCAGTCCAGGCACCGGCCTGATTGTCACCCGCGGGAAATCATTCTTGCGATTCCACCTCGGTTGGATCTGCTTATACCCACGCTTCAAATCCACCACCCGAACCACTGGCGCTGTTCCGGCGGTCGATGGGTGCGCAGCTTGGCACTTGAGCCGTGCAAGCCGATCAGCTGCAGCCTGCTCCACTTTGTGCGCGATCTGGCTATCGTCGCTGGTCATCCACCACGGCATCAGGCATCACCGCTGTCAGTTGCGGCGCAACCAGTGCACAGATCCGCTCCGGTCGGCTCGAATGGCTCAGTTCCACATGACCGGCAAGCACTGCTCAACCCAGGAAGATCAATATCAACTTCCTTGCTGGCTTGCAGCGCCGCGACCTTTATTGCATCGAGCTCGGCCTGGTCTGGCGTGTAGCCGAAGAATTTCACCAAGCGCTCGTACCACAAACGCAACGGCGCCCACCGCTGATACTCAAGCTCTGATGATCCACCGTCAGTGCCGCGGGAGAAGCCCAGGAATCGGTTGCACTGTGCATCGCTGCGAGCCGACTTCACCGCCGCAAGAATGCGAGCCTGCTGGCCAAGCTGCAAGCGGACCAACGCCTTCTCAGCCTTGACCCACCACTTGTCCACGCGGGTGCGGAAGTCACTCGTGTAGGTTTCCTCGCCGGAACGCAGCATCGGATATTCAACCCCGACAGCCTGGGCAACAAATGCCTCGGCATCCTTATCGTTGCGCGCTTCACGAACAATCAGGTCTGCCATCAGGGCGCGGTCCTTGGCCTCCGTCATGCCCTTCTTATCTTGAACCTTGCCCAGCACGAACCGTTCACGGATATTCATGACTGCTGGCAGCTCACTGTCCAGGCGGCGCTTCTCAGCATTGATGAACTTTTTCAGCTTCTCAGCCTCAGATTCCTCCGGCTTCCGATTCTGCTTCTCAGCAGCCTCGACTGGCTCATACCAAGTGACCTGGTCGCCAGATACCCCGAACCGGTGACCAGCTTCAATATGCTGCTCCTCCGTCAGATCATCGTCCTCCGGATCGATTTCACGACCAGCCTCACCCCTAAGACCCTGAAGAGGAGTGACCACCTCGGCGCCCAGGCCGGCCAACCGGTCGCTCTCTTCCTTCTCAGCCATGCGAATCTCAAACCTGTTCAAGACCCGGTCCATCGTGGCCACATCCAACCGGTAATATCTCCCGATGGTGTTTTCAAGCTCGACCTTCAGGCTTTCGTCCGAGCAGGCATCCATGACCTCCTGGTATCTGGCCAGCGCCAGGAGATCGATCCGCTCATCGGCAACCCGCGCCGCCAAATCCTCGCGATCAGCCAACGAGGCACGAACCCGAACTTCCTGCTTAGGGATATCGAACTGGGCAGCTACCTGCTCCTCCGTCTCGAAATCCAGAAGACCCTGAATCGCGGCGCCCTGCTCCATGATGTCCAGTGACTTGTGGTTGCGCCCGGTCGTCAACGCCTCGGCGTACACAGCCGCCTTCTCATTCGCTGGCATCTCAACAACAAGGCATTCCAATACGCCCAAGTCCCCGCGCAGCGCCGCGCGGCGCCTCCTGTGCCCGGACAGCAGTCGGTATTCACCACTAATTTCTGGGTGCTCGTAAACTTTGATCGGATCCTGCTGGCCCTGCGTGCGCAGCTCCTTCGCCAGCATGTCCAAATTGCCGAAATCTGAGCGTGGATTCCACGGATTCTCGTGGAGCATCGACAGTGGCAAAGTCACCACTGAAACCTGATTTTTAGACACAGAAACCTCCGTAAGGTGTGCCAAAGAATGGAAAAGGAAATTACTGGCCGGCAATGAGCAGCTCGGCCTCGGCACGCAGCAGCCTGTGGGCCTTGATTTCGACGTTCGCCCAATCGACTACGGCGAAGAAGGCGACAATCCCGGTGATGATCAGCAGCAGGACGGCGATCCCGTTCGGCTGGTAATTCGCCACCATCACGGCAGTAACCAGGACTACGACGAGCGGGGTCCAGAAGCGCCACATGCGGCGCTCCCCCTGCGCGTAAAGCTGTTCCGCGGTCATCGCGCACCACCATCAAACAGAGACGCGACCTCGACTGGCTTTGGCACGTGCACGTAGCTCGTGACCTTCGCATACTCGATGCCGTTCACGAATAAAGCCCCTGCCCCGTCGGCGCCCTGCTTGGCGATAGACGACGTATCCACGAAAACTGAGTTGCCCCGGTACTTGTTGCGCCCCCAAGACGTCGCAACATCCTTCACCTGGCGTGCCCGGTCAGCCTTCGAATCCGCATCCCAGAAAACAGTCAGCTTCTCCGAGTGGTTGTGCTGGCCTCTCGGGATGATCAGCGCGCGGCCCTCAACGCGGCTCACAGGGAACCACCGTCATCGGACAACTGACTCGCACGAGCCAGGACAGCATTGATGCGTGGTTGTAGCTTCACCATCGCCGCGACCGCCAAAGGACTGGGAACATTCGTCGTCTTCACATCGCTAACCGTGGAGTCCAACGAATCGCGCAGGTTCACCTGGTGGCCACCGCGTCGCAGCGCATCCGCAACCTGCTGGCCACGAAGCTTATCGACCTGGTCGCGCAGATCATCCAACGCATCATCCAATCGCTCAATGTTCACGAGAGTATGATCAATGGCCCCGCCATTGCTGCCGGTCGAGTCGAACCCCGGCCACTGCTTCAACGCAGTCAACAGATGAATGGTCGCGTCTTTCGCGCGATCGTACACCTCCTGGCGGGCCACCAGATTCTGAGCCTCAGCCAAGCGCTCGGGCGAAGCTGACGCATGATTCTTCCGGAACCAGTACTTAGTCATTGCCTTCGCCTCTTCTCTCATTGCAGTTGCTGCAGTTGCAGATCTTCGGATTCCGCCCGTAAGCGCTAGTGAACTCCCCGAGCCCCGCCACCGACGCGAGCTTCCGACCCATCTCATTCGCGACCCGGTTCGCCACTATTGCCGACTCCAATTTGGTCTTGTTCAACGCAGTTTCCGACTCGCGCAGCTCGGCAGTCTTCTGGTTGGCCTTAGCTCCGGTGATGAAGAAGTACATCCCGGAACCCAAAGTTCCGATCGCAGTCACTGCGACCCCAAAGCCCAGAATGATTGGAATCAGATCGCCCATGAAGGCTGCACCTCCACACGGTGGTTATCGATGTACGCCTGAATGTCAGTGGCAGCAATTCGCGTCGTCTTACCGCGAGTGCCGACCATGACCTTCGGCAGGTCGCCCTCATTGATCAGGTCGTAAACCGAGGACAGCCCCAGTCCCAACAACTCGGCCGTCTCCGCAACCGAGTACAGCATCCGAACCGGTCTTGACACGGTTTGGATTCCCGGCTGAACTTCAACTTCCCCACTGCGAGAATGAGGAAAGGTGACTACACTGGACATCGAAATCACTCCTTACTTACCGTTTGAATGTTTGGTTTCGTCGCCCTCAGCAGCTGCAACTGCTGGGGGCTTTTCTTCTACGTGCCCAAGGGACTTGTTGCCCCTCTCGATAGACTCGGAGGTTCCAACACCCGCACCACCTGGCGCCACGGCCTCCTTCGCCCTAAAACGATCATTCAGATCCCCGCTGACCGGGAACTCCATCAGGCTCAGAACCTGAATCTCTTGGAGGACGACCGCTGGAGTGTTGAGCGCTTCAACAAGGTTGAGATCGCCGTCCATGGCCTTGACGAACCAATGAGTCCTGTCCGCGCTCATGCAGCACTCGATTCTTGTTTCGAATTTCCTGAAACACTTGTCACCGAAGGCGCGAGCTCATGCTCTTCAAGGGTGAACAAGTCCTCCCAGGGAGTGAACAAACGCGCAGCAATGAGAACAGCCAGGTCCTCGGTAAGGGTTTTCATTTTCCCCGTTTCCAGCTGGTGAATTGTCGCTTGAGAACGACGCACCAGCACCGCCAGATCACGCTGGCTAAATCGCTGATTAAGCCGCTTGCGCCGAAGCGCAGCTGGATCTTTTACTCGCATCCAACTCTCCTTTCGCACGAGATTGAGATGTCGACGTGTTCCACGCATATCCAGTATTCCTTCCACTTTTCAGATTGACAAGTCCATCATGAAACACTTGGCAACTACTTGTCAAGGCGAAAAGTGATATTGCCCCGTAAACTATGCGGAAGTAGTGTTTTCTACTTTTCAAGAAAGTTGTTTCCACTCTTGAGCAAGTGAGAGTCGATCGAGGAAAGTCGTGGTTGTGAACGAAACAGATTCCCTGAAAGGCCTGGTTGAGGCGGCCGTCGAGCGATACGACACGTCAATTCGCCAGCTGGCTTTCAAAGCTCACGAAGCTGGATTCAAAGTCACCTACACGACCCTGCATCAGATTCGTTCCGGTAAATATAAATCGATTCCTGGGGAACAGACCCTAAGGGCGATTGCGTATCTGGCCGGTGTAGATGATTCTGTGGCGTTCGCAGCAGCGGGACAACCAGTCCCCGGCCCACCCCTAGCCGACGAGCTTCCACCAGGCGCAGACCTACTCTCGCCAAAATCACGGAAAGCCGTTGTCGACATGGTTCGGGTCCTCGTCGACCTCGAAGCAGGAAACAATGCTGAACGAACTGAATCCGAACAAGATACTCCGCGACAGCTCAATCCAGTGGCGTCTACGCGTAACGCTCGCGCTGGACAGAAGACGCCAGCCGAAAGTGGCGTAATCGAACTGCACGGCGAAGAAGCCAGGAACATCCCGGTACCGCCACGCGAACAACTAGCAGCGCACCCAAAGGTAAAGACCAGGCGCGAACAGCTCGACGAAGAATCGGGCGAGCAATAATATATTCCGCAAGTTTTGGCTGTACCCATCATCACTACACCCAGCAATCAAAGGAGTTGTCCGATTGACGACCTATGGATTCCGGCTTTTTGAGGCAAGTCTCTACTCTCGAAGCACTCAGAAACAGAAGCTCCCGTATGTGGAAAAATCGGGATGGACGTATGTGAACCATTTGCACAAGGTACTTGGCTCACAGGTCGGGACGGTTTTTCGCGGAATCCCTCACGACTCGACCAAGTTCGAGGCAACGGAAGATCTCGACTCCAATGAAGATTACAAGAAACTGCCTCTATTCAGACTCTTGGATTGTCGAAAAATCAGTGATTCGACTCTGATGATGGAATTCGAAAGTGGTCGTCGATCCGGTCATTCGAACGCTATGGCGGACCCGAGCGACGTGGACGCGGAGGACTTCGATATTACCAACCACTATCCCGCGCGAACGTTCCGCGCAATATTGCTCACGCCCCCCGCAGGGACTGTTGGAATTTTGGCTGTGGAATCGATCAGCCGGGCATGCCCGTCCGCCTCTATCGCCAAATGGCTCTCACATTGGTCTGAGGTATACAGCGATACTCATACGGATAGCGGCTCATCGGACTCCGTCTCAGTGCCATGGTGGACTCTAAGAATTAAGAATTTGACCGACCACGAAACCCAAGAACGTTACATTCAGCAGGGTGTGATCAATGAAATTCGCGTTGCAAAGCATTCTGTGTCCAATGATCGCAAACGACCGAAATTGGACTATTCACTCAAGGCGCAGTTTGTCTCCAGCGATCAACGAACTACGCTAGGCGGCCTTATGCGTGGGTGGTTTTCCCTGAATAAAGATGGGAAGCATAATGATGATACTCGTGCAGCTAAGCAAGTTGCTGCAGTGATTAGCAAAGACTTCTGCGAGGCGGACTTTACGGATGTCGAAGTTTCTGTCACAGACCCCGACACGAAGCAGCGAAAAACGATGAAGCCAAACGACTTTGCTGACGTTTTTGTCTACCATGTCTGCGATGATGTTCTTCCGGAGGAAAGAACGCTACTCCTCAGCGTGCGTGGGAGAATCGAAAGGCTAAGCAAAAGCGCAAAAACATCGTTGGACTGGACGAACTTCCCAAGCACTCTTAGTACCTCGGAGTAGTCTTTTGCCGCATCAACGGAAGGAAGGAGCTGATTTAGAATGTCGCGATTTTCCCTTGCTCCCATATTCCGGGGCCACTGGAAGGGGCTCACAAACGATACCGATGAAGGGGAAACCAAAGCGGACTGGGGTAGCCGTACACTTCTCGTCGCAGTTCCAGGCCTTCTAATCGCAGCAACTTTATTTTTTCGTTGGCAGCTTTCTTCACCCAGCGCAATTCTGTCTGCTGTCGCTCTCCTCTCGGCTGGCTTACTTGGAGTTTTTACTCAACTTTCCGGCTTGAGAGTTCGACTCACGGAACGCAAGGAAGAGGAATGGCTGGACGTAGAGAGAGACGGAATTGACGAAGCAGTCTCTCACGTTCTTTTTTCATTCCTGCTTTGCATTTTTACATGCATCCTTCTTGTAGTCGGAATAAACGTGGCAAGCAGTGAAATTCAACTTCCAGCAAATGAGTTCTTGCGCTCATGCTGGTCTGCGCTCATCTTTGCCACAACTTCCTACATTGTCCTTACGATGATCATCCTTGTCCCGAAGCTCTATTCCGCTTATACGGAAATGAACGAAGTCAGGGACGAACTCAACGGTTTCCACGCGAAAAAGTAGAGCACTATCATTCGAGACTGACGTTTTAGTCTCTTGCATCGTCATATTTGGTCGAGCATGCAATCGAACATATGTTCTACTTATGCAGAATGTATGGGGCATGCTGCGCACGCTCGCGCAAGTCATTGTCATTTGGAATCGCCCACATCCAGACATGGTGGCGGCCACTGATGGCCGGCGAATATGGATTGATCCGGCGCTCACGGCGGTGGAACGTCGTTGTTTCCTCGCCCACGAAGCAATTCACATCAAGCATGGCCACGATGGATGTCAGCCTCCGGCCGTCGAACGTCAGGTCTGCTTCGAAGCCGCACGCTTCCTCGTGCAGTTCGAAGACCTTCAACGTGTAGCCGGCTGGTCACGCAACCCCTGGGTCATGGCCGAAGAGCTCGACGTCACCGAGCAAGTGCTGCTTGATCGACTGGCCACCCTTGACGGTGACGAGATTCAAGCCTTGTGGCCACCAGGCGATCATGTCGCCTGAACATTTATCAACAATTCGCAACCTTCCGCGCCAAGGGGGATTATTTGGCGCGCACAATTTCCCCAAGGAGGGAAAGCCATGACCACCTCAACCAGGACCAGGCGAGGCAACCAGGACGGCTCCGAGCCGCGCCAACGCAAAGACGGACGCTGGCAAGCCAACTACCCTATCGGGCAGCGCCCGGACGGATCTACCATCCTCAAATCCGTGTACGGCAAAACCAAAGCGGAATGCCGTGCCAAGGTTCGCAAGCTCGCCCAAGAAGTCGCCGCGGGGAACATGCCCGCCGGCCGGTCTCCCAAGCTCATAGAGTGGCTCGACTATTGGCTGATCAACATCGCGCCAGCCACAGCTAAAAGCCCACAATCCCGGCGCGGCTACAAGAACAAGATTGACAATCACGTGCGTGGCCACCGTGTCGCCAGCAAGCGCCTGACAGCACTCACACCAAGCGACATGGAAGCCATCTACGCCACCATGCGCACACCACAACCACGTGCCAGCGGACATCCCCGGCCGGCCGTCTCAGAGTCCAGTGTCGCCGGACTCCACCGAGTCCTACGGCGAGCGCTGAACGTGGCTGTGAAGCGTGGTTTTCTTGGTAAGAACCCCTTGCTTCTTTTGGATTCGCCGACTGGTGGGGATTTTGAGCCGCAGGTTTACACGACTGAGGAAGTCCGGCGGATGATTCAGGCAGCGCAGAAACGTGATGATGAGGCCCGGTGGCTGCTGAATCTGATGCTTGGGCCTCGGCAGGGTGAAGCTCTTGGGCTTACATGGCCGGACGTTGATTTCAAGTCGAACAAGCTACGTATTGAGCGCGAGCTGTTTACGCTGCCCTGGGCGCATGGCTGCCTGCTCGATGTTGGCGGGAAACCTACGTGCGGTCGGTCCAAGGGTGTGCACTGTCCAGAACGCCACGGTGGTGGGTACTTCACAGGCCCGCCTAAGAGCTCGGCAGGGGTTCGGAGTGCAACTATGCCTACGCCGCTACGAAACGCGCTCCTGCGCCATGCACAGACCCAGCAGACGGTTCGAAAACATGAGCCTTGGGAGCCGTGGGTTGATCAAGGTGGCGTTGAGCGTGATCTGGTGTTCTGCCGGCCGGGCGGTTTGCCGATGTACCCTAAGGCGGATTGGAATGCCTGGCGTTCTTTGCTGGCCGAGGCTAAGGTACCTGCTGGTCGGCCACATGATGGCCGGCATACTGCTGCGACCACTTTGCTACTGCTCGGCGTGGACCAGCGTGTTGTCATGGAGATCCTTGGCTGGTCGCAGATCAGCATGCTGCAGCGCTACCAGCATGTCCTGGACGAGATGCATCAAGACGTCGCGGACAAACTCACCGATCATTGGTCTACGGAGCCGGCCGAGCCGGTGTCGAATGTCGTGTCATTGGCCGGCCGATTGGCCGCACGGCGAGCGCGGAAAAATTAGTTGCAAGGTAAAACTATGGTCAAACTATGGTCAGTTTGCGGTAAGTGCCTCAAATAAGGAAACGCCCAGTAACTTGTTTTCACAAGTCACCGGGCGTTTTCCTTTGTAGGGAGTATGGGACTTGAACCCATGACCAAGGGATTATGAGTCCCCTGCTCTAACCAACTGAGCTAACTCCCCACATGTGTCCGCAACGTATAGCCACAACCACACTCGAAATATTCTAGGGCATCACTACCCCAAACACCGATTTGGCTCACCGCAACCGGTCGCACGCGTCAGTGCGTTGAGACTTCTTCGCCTCGATAAAGCGCTTCGAAGGAGTTCATGGTTTTCTTTTGCGCGTGGTTCAGCACCTTGCGATGTCCGGCCTCGCCGAACTTCATGCGCTGCGCCTCATCCATGGACAGAACCCTGTCCAGCTTCTCCGCCAGGTCCTGCCGATCCCCTGGCTTGAACATGTAGCCGTTGACACCTTCATCAACAAGATGCGGCAGGGCCATCGCGTTGGCCAAGACAACAGGCTTGGACGCCGAGAGCGCTTCAAGTGTCACCAGCGATTGCAGTTCAGCGGTGCCTGGCTGGCAGAAAACGTCGCAGCGCAGGTAAGCCTGGCGCAGCTCTTCATCACTGACGTGCCCCAGGAAGCGCACCCGGTCGCGAATCTTGAGCTCATCAGCGATCTTTTCAAGGATGCTCCGCTGCTCGCCACCGCCAACGATCTCGATGATTGCATTGGGCACTTCGCGCATCAGGGGCAATGCCTCGATCAGTTCGTTAATATTCTTCTCAACGGCTAGCCGCCCAGCGAAAAGGATCGTTGGAAAATCATTCTTCATGATCTCCTCCCCCGGGGCCAGCTCGTAATTGCCGACTTCAATGCCGTTGGACAGGGGCAGAACATTCATCAGCTTCGCCCGTTCGCGCATTGCTTTGGCGGCCAAGGGAGTCGGCGTGGTGACTGCATTGGCCCGGCCGAAAATTTTGCCCATGTCCCTCCAGGAATTATGGGCCACGATGCGCTTGAACCAGCGCGGGAAAGGCAGGAATGGATCAAGGTTCTCCGGCATGAAGTGATTGGTCGCCACCGAGCGGACCTTGTTTTTTCGAGCCCACCCGATGGCGCGCTGGCCAATCATGTAGTGGCTTTGCGCGTGGATAACATCCGGCTTGATCTCGGAAAGCAGCTTGTCGATCTGCTTGTTCACTTCCCATGGGAAGGCGATTCGGAAATACTCGTGGGTTGGCACCGAATGGGATT
>Ga0308166_1000682_pt1 | contig 42403 bp, 41 predicted proteins | sample PhyCR2_2_FD_202137 | JGI IMG/M metagenome (GOLD analysis project Ga0308166, IMG submission 202137) | Phyllosphere microbial communities from UC Gill Tract Community Farm, Albany, California, United States - DLSLCC.R2 | ecosystem: Host-associated > Plants > Phyllosphere > Unclassified | place...
CTGTATCACTTTTTAATAGTTCAAAACAAGGAGTTTCTATCTTTGATGTGTCAATAGGTTTCCATCCTTGCCAAATCGCAATATCAATAATAGATTCTGTATATTCTTTCCAGTTATAATGATAAAAGTGAGAGTTATTTTTAGTGTCGGTCGCAATTCTATAGATGTTCATTTTGTGTCTCCAATTATTTAATAACATTAAACCAATTTTTTCCATTTTGGGGAGCATTATATAGTTCACTATTTATTTTCTCTAATTCTTTAACTATATATATATATAGTTAAAGTAGATATATATCTACAGATTAAAATTTTTTTAACACTACTTAAGAAAAAATTAGATAATATAAAAAAAATAAAGTAAGTTATTTTTTTATATAAGGATTTTTAAATGTTCAAAAAAATATTAAGTTATCTCATAATTATTTTAAGTATATGCTCGTATATACCGCCATCAAATGCAGGTATAATAAAAAAAGCGGTAAAGGCAGTAGTGGTAAAGCAAATAGTAAAGAAAGCTGGAAAGGCAGTTGTAAAAAAAGGAAAAACTAAAGCTTTAACAGTTGCGGAAAGAAAAGTCTTGGCTGAAAGAGACTTGATTGAAAATGAAATGAATGTAGGGAAATATAAGGATGTGGTTGCTAAAAGAAAGCAAAATAAAACAACACCTCAAGATTATAATGATAGAGCCGAAGCTCATCATATACCTCCAAATGATTATATAAAAAGTCTAGGTATCAAAACTAAAGATGGTATAGCTGTGGAGATGCAAAGAGCAAGGCATACACTTACAGAAAGTTTTGGTGTAAAATCTGATTTATCTAAATCTCCCCGAGATATGTTAGCCAGTGGAATAAAAGACTGGAAAAATAAATATAGATATGATAAAAATAAGTATAAAGAATCTATTAAAGCTGCAAAAGAAGTTATAAAACAAAACAAAGAAGACCATACTCCTATTTATGATAAGGTGAATAAATGACAAAACTATCTACAATGCTATCAAACCCTGAAAAATATTTTAATGAATTAATAAAAGCTCTTATAGCCTGTGAAGTTGACAGTAGTGGAGATGACGATTGGGAAATTGTTCACCACATAGAAGATCTACCTAATGAAACTGAATTGTTGTTAAAGAATTTTTTTGAGAGCAAAATTTATGAGCAAGAGGAAGTCGTTATTTATTCAGCCCTGTGGTTTTCTATTCTAAATACAGATTTCAGATATGAAGAATTATCAAATTTATTAAATAATTGCAGTGTAGATAAAAAAGAAATATTTAAAAATTATGTTAAAGATATTCTTCTGGATGGTTTGTCAAAAGATACAGAAGGCTATGAGAATAGTGTAAAGATAATTGGAGATATAGATAAAATGAGTAATTAAATTTTTCAATAATTCATTTTGTTAGTAGAAAAATATCTTACTATAAGCCTCTTTAAAGAGGCTTTATTTAATTATAATTTGTGTGGTGATAGAATTGTTATAAAAATAAAAATATAATAAAGAAGTTAAAAAACATATTTATTTTATTTGGAGAACTTTATGCTTTATCAATTAAGAACTAAAAATACAGGGCATGGTTCTCCATTGTATTATTTTTACATGAACGAAAATGAATATCCTGATATTGTAGGAAACAAAATATCAAACGAGAATATTACATTATTCCTTAAAGGTTTTTTTAAAAATAAAAATGCTATAAACATCATTAAAAATAAAGATTTTAAGAGAGCCGATTTGGTATATTTTCCAAAACCAAATATGTATGGAGTTAGTCAAAAATTTAAAGATGTCTTTGAAAATAGAATAAAAGCTGAATTTTTCAAAACAACTATTGATGGTTATTATCTGATGGTTGTGAATAATGTTGTTGATTGTGTAGATAAAGAAAATACGCAAATAACTTATATTTATCCTAATCGTCGTTGTGCATATAAACGCCCAGCAATAATAGCTTTTGATGAAGATATAGTAGAAAACGAATTATTATTTAGTATTCCAGAAGAACCATTAAAAACATTCTGTACTGAAAAATTTATGAAAATGTGTGAAGATTATAAAATAACAAATGTTCATTTCGAAGAATTTGTATAATGAATAAATTTTAATAAGCCATAAAAGAAGATTTTATTAAATTTTCAAACATTCATTCCATGATCTATATAAGATGTCTTCCTAAACCTCTTTATTCAGCTTATATTCCTAATACTTTTGCCTGATTTTTAGTAGAGTCTCTAAAAAACCTTTATAGTGATAATACAGTAATAGTTTGTGTCTGGAAAAGAAGACTAATAAAAAAATTTAATAATTGAATTTGATAATTTTTTATTTCCTTTGTGTTTGCTGCATATAACAAAAAGGTTATAATATAATGTCATTTAAAAAAGGAGAATGTTGTGGATATCAAGGAAATAACAAAACTTCCTCTAAGTCAATTTATTGAACAATTTGAACAAGAAAAGAGTCCTGAAAAATTTACAGAAAAAGAACAAGGAATGAATATTTTGCAGTGGGCTGTTCTATCTACAAATACAGATGTAGTAAAATACCTTTTAGATTCTTATCATTATGATTTAAAAATAGAAGTAAATAAACATATTTTAAATAAAGAAGGTTTTAAAATAATAAATCTGATACCTTTAGCTGTTGAACTTTTTGAAGAAGTGAGAACAGATGTAAGTTCTTATAAAGATATTTTAAAATTTTTAAATGAAAAAGGATTAATACCAGAAAAAGTAAATTTAAATTTGTTAAGTACATTTATTGATGAACTTGACGATATAAGGGGATTTTTAGCCTCACCTTATTTTCATAATCTCATAGAATCTGACTTGCTCGATAATAATGTTAAGCTTGTTTATATTATTATGCATATTGGTAGCAACGAGACAGATACACTAGTCTATGATATAAACAAAGAAAAGTACTCAATAGATTATCACCTTAAAAACATTTGCGATAAAATAATAAAAATAGCAAATCTAAAAATAGATGTAAATAAAATTGAAGATTTGATTTTGATTATAGAAAACCTTGATAAATTAACTGAATTAAATCAAAAAGAAATAGAAATTTTTAAATCAAATATTATCAAATCTTTTGAAGATAATAATGGTATCAATACTAAAGAAGAACTTTTCTTAAAAATAACAGAAAACAAACTTCAATATTATAAGGAGAGGTGGGATGATCCTAACGAAAGAGATTCTTTTTTATATTCGTTTTATAAAGAGGGTGGGCTTAGTAGAAGTTTAGTGAATTTATTAAAAAAATTTGGTTTTGATAGCAATAATCAAATACCATTAAGTGAGAAGATTAAAGATGTTTCATTAGAACTAAGAGATGTTTCACTTTTGAATTTAACGATGCCTTTATTGAATCAAGAAGAAAAAGAGATTTTAGTTCAAGAAATGATTAATGAAATCACTATTAATAAATTAGAACCATCAAAAGAAGATAATTTGAAAAATACCCATATATATGAATATGCACAAAAAAGATGGGGTGGGAATGAAAGTGAAAAAGGAGATAATACTTATAAATTTGTTATAGAACAGCCTAAAAATATTTTTAATCTTTTTAATAATGGTAATTTTGAAGGAATTAAAAATTTAAAATATTCCTTGCTCAATTATTATCTGTCTTTACTCGAAGAGCAAAAAATGATTAATGTTTTAATAGATGAAAGTGAAAAAAATTATGATCTTACTCGTGCAGAAATAACAGAAGAAGAATTTTTTAAAGAGCATGAACATGATATTTACAGATTAGATGTGTTTAATTTTTTAAATAAATTTAGTGAAGAAATGAAAAAAAACTTTAGTCTGACTTTAACAACAGATGTTTTTGAATCAGAAATTAAAAATATAAACCATGAAACATACCGTGCAAATATTTCAAGAAGAACTTATGAGGGTGATGATTTTTTAAGAACCCTGTTTAATTTAAAACTAGAGTTTAATGAAATAAATTCGGCGTTGAAACAAATTAAAGGTATAGAGTTTACTTCTGTTGAAAATTTAATAAATGATTTTTTGGATAAAAATAAAGACAGGGGTTTCTCCTTTCTTGCTGAAGAGGCATCTTCATCTAAAAAGTTAGATTTTTTAAAAGAAAAGGGAATATTTTTAAATTCTGAATGTGATAATCTTAAGTCCCTGCATAATCTTTTTTGTAATAAAGATAAAAATTACGAAAAAACCTTGATTGAAAGAGGACTGAAATTAGATAATGATGATTTGTACGACTTTTTAAAAAATACTTATATTTTTGCATGTTATAATATTTCACCCCGCACTGGAAGTGTTATAGGAATACTTCTGGAAGATAAAATTCAAAATACAGTGTTAAATTTATTCGAGGAAAAAATAAATAAAAATATTTATTCAAATGATGTCTCTGTAATGTTATCACATTTTAATAATGTTTCTTATCTTGAGAAAATTTCTAAAGATAAATCTAATATTTATAGAAATAAACTATTAGTTGAAGAAGTGTTGAGAAGATTAAAACCTTTTAAAGCTAAGTTAATGGACTTGGAAAAAAATATAATTAGCTTTGAGATTAGTGAAGATAAAGATATACAGAAAAAAATGAGAAAAAGGATATAAGATTATTATATCTCCATTTTATTATAATAAAAAAACGACTACCTCATGGTAGTCGTGGTCTACATTTAAGTAGGTGTTGTTGCCAGAAAAAACCGACAACGTTCGCGGATTACCATAAAAAATTTCATCCATAAAGATATTAATCATATATTTATAAGTGACAGTCAAGATTATTGCTCTATTGAATAAAAAAATATCATTGTTTCTTAGTTTCTCTTAAAGTTATAACTTTAGTTGCAATAAAAGGAATAGAGAATAAATCTAAAAGCCAGATTATGTCGGACCACATAGATTTTCCAGGATTGAAACCCCAAAATATTAGTGTAAAAATATTTTAAAAAATAAGAATAGTTATAAGTTTGTTTGATAAAGACATCTTGAAATCCTCAATTTAATATGTTGATTTAAGCAATATTATAGGGAGTATAAAAATATTGTGTATATTTATTAATTTTTTAGATTAATTTTTAATGTGAGACAGCCATCAATTTTTAGATTAATATGATCGTTTTTTTTATTATTTGCTTCTATTTCCAGTGATTTTTTTCTTAAATCATCCAGACCTCTTTCGAAAGCCTCAACACCTTGTTTTGTGAAATAATTTTCATATGTAACCTGGTGAACCCCCTTGTATGAATCATTAGAGATTACTGCTATTTTTTTGTTTGCCATTTTTTCACCCTTTATCTTTTTACTATTATGACAAAAAATACCATATTCATAAAATAAATCAAAATATATTAAGAATAAAGTAAGGTCTCCTAAGTTATATAGACTATCAGAGTCTTTTCTTCGTTTTTACATTGTTTATTTTACTGTTTATAATAGTCTTCATTAAGATATCTTTTTGATATTTAGACTGAACCATCATACTATTCTTAGAAAGAAATTCTAATAAAGTGTGTTCTTTTGGCACAAAAATATCGTTTTCTTGCAAATGAATATCTTTAATTTTTTTATTCTTAAGAGTTTTATAGAGAATGCTACCGTAATTATCTTTTTCTTGATCAGTCATCTTTTCAAAAAGAGAAAAAAAGTTTTCTTGTTCGTCAATTTCTCCAGAATATTCGAATTTTTTATAAAAACCAAAAATAAGATTTATATCCTGAGATAACATATTTTCATATATCATAAGTTTAATACGAGTCGGATAATTATCGTCAATTAAAAATTTAATAAACGGTGTGGTTTCTATACATTTGACTTTTCTATTATCATTAAATGTATTTTGAATGAAAAACACTGAATAAGGGTTTTTATAATCAAGTCCTAAATGTATGAGTGAATCTATAACAGGAACAGGTGCTAAACTTTCTAATGCCTTATGAAGAAGATTTAATGTATGTTGAGGATATTCAATGTTTTTAATGGCAAGAGCATCATGTGGAGTTTTGTGACCTTTATATCCAAAGTAAGGGAATAAAATGCGATTCAGGTCAAAATTAAATTCTTTAGAAAGGCGTTTTAAAAACGAAACCCAAGCTTTATTATGAGAGTTTTCACTTTTATAATCAAATCGACTTGTTAAATATTGCCTATTTTCCATTTCCTCCTGAGTTGTTTTAGTGATAAAAGGGTTGGAATCCTGATTCTTTTGAAATAAATGCATGTGTTTATTTAATAGTTCTTCTATTTCAGTTCTGAAGACATATTCTACATTATTATTTAAAAAATTTTTCTGTTCGTAGCAACTTATTTTTAATGGATTAAAACCTTCTTCTTTAAGGCCATCAAATAATTTTTTTAGAGAAATACTGTAAGGGTTAAAATTCGGAGAAAAAAGTTTTTCTTTTTGAGTTTTTTTAATTGCCATTTTTGACCTTAAATATCTATTTTATATTTTATATTGTAAAATATATAGAGTACCTTAACAAGGTTTCTTTCTTTATTGAACTGCAAGTCTATAGCAGAATGGTTTATGAGTAAGATAAACACTCATAAATATTGTTATTTGGTAGAATTTAAAAAAAGAAGGCTATAAAAACCTCCTTTATAAAATGCTTACTTAAAAAATATGTCCAGAACAATAACTTTTTTATTAAAGAATTTTTTGATGTTATCATTATAACTTTCGTTTTCTATTGTTTTCATATCAACATTATCTATCATTACTTTTTCAATTCTTTTGTCTTTAAAGAGAAAAGTAGGTAATGGAGTCAGGTATTTTGACTCTTGATAAGGATCATCTTTATCAAAAAGTGTGCCTATTTTTAAATTACGTTGATGTAAATAAACTTGGGCATGGTTTTTATCTATGAACGACACTTTTGTAGAGGAATCATTTAAATAAAAATCGTTGTCTTTATTTTTGGAATAAAGACTATCATGATTCATAACTAAATCTGATAAAGGTTTATTAATTTGTTGAGTTTTTACATCAGAGAAGTCAGATATTAAAAAAGTAGATGCTGCCAATAAGCTTAATGGAATAATAATAAATTTAAAATCTGGCATGAGGTTTTTTTTGTAAAATTTATTTTTTTTCTTGTCCCAAAATGCAACTTCTTTATTTTTCATTTTCTTTTCCTCGATAAAGATTTTCTATTAAAGCTGTCCTGTTTTTATCTTTATTCATTTTAATCTCAAGAGGGCTTTCGCAAAAATCTAAATTTAATAATGTATCGTGAGTGCGGGTATTTTCTAGATATATAAGTAAATCTTCCATTTCATCAGAAGTAAGTTTGAATCTCAATTCATGAAGTTCTTCGTTGGTGAATTGAAAAAGATTTGATGTTTTGTCAAATCGTGAGTTGACAATGCTAGATAATAAATTTTTAAAAATAAAGAAACCAAAATGTATTAATATAAACAGAGCAGAAGCGGTACTAATGACAATTAAATAATCACTCAGATGGAAAGAGATGTCTGGAGATCTAATAGAGTTAATGTATAATGCAAATTTGCCCAAAAGCACAGTCTGTGTAATCCATTCTCCTATGCTGAAAAACCTATTTACTTTAATATCTCTCCCAATCCTTTTTTTGATAGATTCATCTTTCTCTAATTTATCTATAAATATTTGTTTAAACTTATAATTATTCATGATAGTATTATAACTTTTCTCGATTCGTTTTTTCTCTTCATTTTTTTTGAAAAAAAGCATGTTTCATCCTCATGATCCATTTTTATAGAACGCAGCAATATCTGATATTAAAAGAATAAAAGTAGATATGTCAATTTTTTCTCGAACTTTTTAAATATATCCCGAATTAATCACTGTTTTTTTTGAGTTTTTTATCGCTTAAATTTTATGGTGATTTTACTTATTTCATTCAAAGATTAAATCAGAACAAAACGGTTATATTTAACCAAGGGAAAATGGCTTTATTGGCTGTGTAAAAAGATGATTAAATAGTCATATTAAAAGTGATTTTTTAAAAATAATCAGTTATAGTTTTTGAAAAATCAAAATAGGTGAAAAAATGTTTAAAAGTGAAGCTCTAGAAATAGTCAGAGAAAAAATAGATAAAAATGTTATTTTTAATGATTTAATAGAATTATCAGAAGAGAAAACATTAAAGCAAAAGATATTCTCTCCTAAAGCGATAAGTGTCTTTTCTGTATCGTTGCTTGCTTTATTATTAATAAATTACCTTTTTATTAATAATAGTTTTTTAAATGGTTTGTCATCTATTATAATATTTACGTTTTTACTTTCTTTGATTCCTGCTTCTTTCGTAGCATTTGAGGCATTTATGGATTATTTGTTTGATTCAACTGGAGATGACGATAAGCATAAAAAATTTTATAGTAGTAAAAAAATAGAAAAAGAATTAGCGAAACATTATTCATTTAATAATAAGATGAATTCACATTTAAATAATCCGTTATCTTTAAAGACATATCAATATCTGGCAACTTTAATTGAAGAAGATGATTTAAAAGAAATAGCCAGTTTTAATTTAACTTATGAAGATTTGGATATGGAAAATCATTATCGCCTTAAAAATGCCACTGTTAAAAGTTTAGAGAAAGAACTAAAAGATATTGAACAAAAGAACAAAAATAAAGAAGAAGAATTGATACAAATAGAAAAAGCTAAGCAAAAAGAAAAAAAGAAAAAAACTTCAGATGTTTTTGTTTCTTCCCTTTACAAAAGAAAATAACAATTTGAATATTCAAATAATGGCAAAAATGTAATATTAAATAAATAAAGATAAGGTATCATATATGAATAAATATCAAATATTAAATTTAATTAAAGAGAAAGTGCCCAAAGAAAAATTGTTTGATGAGTTTAAAAAAGAACAAAATAGATTTACTCTTGAGAGTATACAAAGAGATAAGCTGTTTTTAAATATAATAAATAATTTATATTGTCTAAAGGCAAAAACAAAAGCATACATAATTATTATAAGCATATTGATATTTTTTGTAGCATCAACTTTTTTTATGTTAAATAATATTTCTATGTTTACATTTCTATTTATTAGTATGATGGCTTTTTTTATTAATATTGTAATATTAGATGTTTCTGAAAAAAAAGAAAAGATATCCGAAAAGTACTACAAAGATGATAAATATAGGAAAGAATTCCAAAAACACATTGATTTAAATAATAAGTTAAACGAAAAGGTGGGAGACCAATTATCTCTTGATACATATAAACTTCTTGCAGAGTATTTAACCGAAGATGAATTAAAAAAAATTGCAAGATTTAAACTAACCTACTTTGATTTAGGTTTAAGGAATTACTATATTTTTAAGAGTGAAGAAGTTATAAAAGTGAGAGCTAATATAGAAAGAATAGCTCTTGCAAATGATTTAAGAGATAAAAAATTGATGTTAGAAGAAAAGTTGAAAGAGAAAGAAAAAGAGGACAAAAAGAATTATATATCAGATTCTTTTGTATCTTCTTTGTATAAGAAATAAAATATCTGTATCTTTAAATAAAAATTCATTGTTTTGGAAGTATTTTATAACATCATTCATCAATTAATTCCTGTTCTTCATGTGTAGGAAAAATTGAATTATAATGCATTTTTTCATATTTATAAAATTTAGATAGATTACTAATTATATTGCCATTGCCATTGCCATCATGATGTAAATGTAATGGATCAAATTCGATATGATTTGTCTTACACCAATTTGAATAAATGTTAAGGTTTGTTAAATTTTCAAGAGCATCTGCTCTTTCTTCATCAGAGAAAGGTTCTAAAGTATAACCATAATTAAAACTATAAATAAGAAAAGGTATATCTTGAATGTTTTTAGCTGCAAATCTTAATATACAGTTCTTATCGAAATAAATAATACAATTTTTTTCTTTATAATAACCAACGGGTGTGAAGACATTCGGTTCATCTATATCTATTAACCAATCTGTATTGTTGATAATTTTTCTCGTGGTATCAGGAAGCGGAATTCCAGAGAAATACTTTTTACGGATAGAATCCTGATCATTTATATGCAAATATTCCATATGAGTATTTGGAAATAATCTCAAATCATGTTCTATAAAATAATCAATTATATCTATATTATTCATCCTCGATTAATTCCTGTTCCTCTTTTGTTGGAAAAAGTAAATGGTAATTTTCTTTTTCATAATTATAAAATAAAGTTAAATCTTCCATAATATTTCCATTATTATCATGATGTAGATTTAAAATATCTACAGGGATATTATTTTTCACACACCATTCAGTATATTTTTTTAAATTCTGTAACTTTTGCTCATCTTTTTTTTCATTATAACAATATACGACAAAAGGTAAATCTTGTATGTTCTTACTGCTGAATCTCAATATAGCACTTCCGTCAAAGTAAACGATGCATGATTTATCTTTATAATAGCCAAGAGGTTCACATGAAAAAGCTGGATGGAAAATATGCATTAACCATACAGTATTATCAACAATTTTTCGAGTTATTTCTGGTAGTGGGGCATCTGCAAAAAATTCATCTCTTGCTTTATCGGTATTATTAAAAAAATCTATAGGTGTATTGCCAAAAAGGAATTGTTGATTATTTACGAAATACTCTATTATATAATTTATATTATTCATCTTTAAATACTTGTTCTTCTATAGAGGGAAAGAAATCTTTATAGTTTTGTTCTTCGTAATCATCAACCAGATTTTCTTCTAACAAATTATTTGACTGATCTAAAAATAAGGAATGTTCGTCAACAAGGATATTATTGGAATTGCACCAAAGTGTGTATTTTTTTAACGAATCTATATGTTTATCTTTGGTTTCTTGTGGTGTGAAAAAATTTGTAGCATAAGGATAATAGAAGAAAGGTAAATCCTGAATATGGTAGCAAGCAAATCTTAATAGGATTTCCTGATCGAAATAAATAATAATATTTTTGTCTTTATACAGTCCAAAAGGTGTCACAAATCTTGGGTCATCTAATGTTAAAATCCATTGGGTGCTCTTTATGATTTGAGATGTTTTTCCTGGTATTGCAGAATCTTGCAATAGGTTGTTTATTTTAATAATATCAGCCTGAGTTGTAAACTTTAAGTTCCCTTTTGGAAATAGACTCTCTTTATGATCAATAAAATAATTTAAAATTTTTGTTTCCATTAAAATTCCTGTTCTTCAGGAGTGGGGAAAAATAAGTGATAATTTTTATTTTCGAATTCATAAAATTTTTTTAAGTCAGTAATAATATTACCTTCTCTATCATGATGTAAATTATGAGTGTCTATTGGGATGTTGTTATGTTGACACCAGTCGGTATACTCCTGAAGGATTTTAATTTGTTTTATTCTTTCAGGTTCAGATTCTTTAATAAGTTGAGGCAACAAATTACCATAATTGAGTGCATATAAGAAAAAAGGAACATCCTGTATATTTTGAGATGCTAATCTTAGTAAGCAATTATTATCCATGTATATAATAATATTTTTATCTTTCAATAAGCCTAATGGAGTAGGAAATGCAGAGTCATTTAAGTTTAAAATCCAATTAGTGTTGTCAATTATCTCCAATGTTTTTTTAGGAAATACATCTCTTGGAAATAATTCAGTGTTAAAACTAATCTGTTCAGCCAATGATATTACATCAACATCAAAATCCGAGAATAATGAATCTTGGTTTTGTATAAAATAATGTACTATTTTATTATTATCGTCCACAATAATCCCTTAAGGTAATATTCTTGTTTTATATAAATAGCAAAATTTTTATATTTTACAAGTTAATATCAACAGAAGGAAATAAGATAGAGTAATTTTTTTCTTCATATTCAAAAAAAGTGGAATTTTCAAACGATTCAAAAGTTGCCTTTCCTTTATCATCCAAATAAAATTTTAGTTCATCTATAGGAATACTTTTCTCACGACACCAATCAATATAGGTGTTTAGATTATTCAAATGTAATTTAATATTATCTTCTGAATAGTAAATATAGCTGAAAAGAAAAATAGTAAAGGGTATGTCCTGAATACTATTACCGCCATAGCGAACATCTCCTGTATCATCGATATAAACAATAAAATTTTTATATATGCCGACAGGACAATTATAAAATGCCTCGCTTGATAATAACCAAGTTGTATTTTTGAAAATTTCCATTTTTTCAGAAGAAAATACTCCTTCAGGGAAAAATTCTGAAAACACATTACCTTGTTCATCTTCAGAATAGAAAAATGTATAGTGAGGGTTAAAAAGTTTAAAAAATTTATTTTTAAATGCTGAAATAATCGTGTGGTTATTCATAAAGCCCTTATTTAGCAGTCAATTCCTGCTCTTCAATAGTCGGAAATATAAGTTCGTAGATGCTATCAATATAATCAAAAAATTTATCACCATCATCCATCAAAAGTTCTCTGTTTTTATCATGAAAAAGATTATAAGTATCGGTTAAAATACTATTTTCTGCACACCATGTTTCATATTTTTTGATAGCTTCTTCATAGGAAGGAATTTCATTTTTATTAAATATATTGTTATGGTATATAAAAGCAACATAAGGTAAATCTTGCAATGAGTTTCCAGCAAAAGATAACTGATAATCCTTATTAATATAGATTAATATCCTGCCTAATAATGAGGATTCATATATTCCAACAGGAGAAAAGAAATGAGGACAATCAATAGTTAAAATCCAATCCGTAGATTGCAAAATAGAATTCATATTTTCTGGAATATTAAAAAGGGGAAACATATTATCAATATATGCATAATTATTATGCAAGTTTAAAACTTCAATTTCTCTATAGGAAAATAGATTTTGGTCTTCTGTAAAATAACTTAAAATTTGGTTTTCATTAGTGTTAATCATGTTATATCCTTTATAAACTATATATGCACTCCTTTGCATATATAAAACAGATTTTTATTTATTTCAATAAAAGAAAGATTAAGTAAGCCTTCAAGAAAACATTAATTTAGAGATTTAAGTAAACTTTTAAAGCCTTTTAATTACTTTACTATCCGCCGCCCCTTTTCTTATATCCAGTTGTTGAAGTATCATCTGCTGTTCTTGCTTAATACGATACTCGGACATAATATCTTTATAAGATTTTGATTCATAGTTATCAATTTGGATATCTGGGTTTCCTATTCTTAAATTTAAAGAATCCTTAAATGCCCGTTTAAAGGACATTATTTTATTTTCCATATAAAGTCTGGGTGAGCTATCCTGTATAAAAGTTCCAATTTCATTCATTATATTTAAAAACAAAGGCTCTTCGGCTACAGAAATTGTCTGGAAATATTTATCAAAAGAATTCATTTTTTCCTGAGTGTCATGCTTGTCAATGAAATGAAGGATCATTTGGTTGAAAAATTGAGAGGAGTAACTACCTAAGCTTTTATTATACAGTGCCTCTATAGAACGTTTATTCTCGTATATTCCTTTAATGAAAGGAGTAATGTTTGTTTTAGCCCCTATTATAATATCAATTAATAAACTGTTATCACCTTGTAAATGGTCATTATAAAAATTAATAAAGTTGTCGGAGTTGATGTCTATATGATGTTTGTTGTCATGATTAACAGCATCGTAAATTTTTCTCCTGACTATAGCAACTAACCTTTCTTTATCTTTATCACTAATCTTATTATTAAGATGAGAGCAAAATAAAGAATCAATATGACCTTGTTGTAATCCTTTAAATAAAGCAGGAACAAGAAAGTCAAACTGTTCTTCGGATAAATAATTTTTTAATATTTTCATATTATGAGAAATGTTATTGTTAATGAACTCATAATTATAAGAATGTTCCAAACTTGCGGGAAGTAAAGTTAAAACATTGTCTGAGAATAAGTTAAGACTTCTTCGGAATAACTTACCTTTCCCTGTTAAAAAACATACAGAGATAATTTTTGCTTTTTCTTCATCAATAAAACTTTTAAAATCAAATAGTTTGGCTAATATATTAAAACGTTTTTCTGAAGGTATGGCTTTAATATGATTGACAATTCTTTTATAAGTAACAAACTCTTTTTGTTCATCCTTCATAAGTTTCATATCATTAATAAAATTTTTATCAGAGTTAACTTCAACAGTCTGAGAACCTAGCTCAGGAAAATATTTGGAAAACCAGATTTCTTTAGAGACTTCTCTAAAATTAGCAATGTGTTCTTTTTCTGAAAGACGGAATGACATGTTTGTGTATCCTTTATGATATTTATGTACATATTATACAGTTTATAACAAAAATTGGATAGTGATATTTTAAGTAAATATAAAACCTCCTAGAAGAGGTTTTATATAGAGTATGGCTTGATATATAAAATGATGTGTGTTTTATTTTTTAAAAAGTAAAGTGTTGTTAATATTTCTTAATTCATTATTTCTTTCTTGATCCAATTGTATTTGCCTGTTTTGATAGTATTGCTGTTGTTGTGATCTTTGCATTTCGTTGAATTGTTGCATTCTGATTGCATTTTGCTGTTCATTTATGGCTTGTTGAGCCTGAATGTTATTGTTTACTCTTTGTAATGTTTCAGCCATACTGGTATCAATCCAAGGCTTATCATTATTGATAGAAACTAATCTACCATCCTGGAAAACGAGATAATAATTAGTAAAATAATTATTCCACCCACTCATATGTCGGTTTGTGTATTTATACACAATTGTGTTAGAATTTAGCTGTTCAAATCCATCATTATTACCAGCAATGTTTAAAGCCTGTTCTTGAGACATTCCTGTATTTAATGTTCCTATTCTATCTCCAGTGAAAGGAGAAGAAGCACATCCAGAAATAAGTAATGTGAAAGTAAATATTTTAAAAAAATGTTTGATCATATTGTATCCTTAATTATATTTAAAGTATTTTTATATTTAATTATTTCTATATTTACAATACTAAATAAAAGAATAAGATAAATAAAAATATAAAAAGGAGTTTATATGTTAAAAAAGCTTATATTTGCATCATTATGCATTTTCCCAGTATGTGTCTTTGCAAACCCAATAGAAATTAAAGGCGCTTTTGGTTATGAATTTGGACAAAAAATAGATGTCACAAAAATAGAAAGTTTTGATGTTCAGCCGGGTTTTGGTCTTATGATTCCTGTAAACCCTTCAAGTCCTGTCCCTGAATATTTCAAAGAATATAGTATAATAGCATCAATAAAATCTTTTCAAATAGTAATGATTACCGCCTCTAAAAAATATAGTTCTGATAAGCAATGCTTAAGTAAAAAAAATAAATTGTTAAGTATATTTGAAAAAACTTATGGTTCTGAAAGTCTCAATAAGGAAGAAAGCAAATTTATAGTAAAAGGAAGTAATGGCAAAATAGATGTTCGTTGTAAAAACAGTATATTATTATCTATGTATATAGATAATAATATGGGCGATAAAGCTATTGCAGAGTGGAGGACACTCAATGATAAAAAATAAACTAATGATTGCTATATTACCTATATGTTTTCTTTTATTTTCTAATGATGTTTTTTCAAAAAATGTTCATGTTAATGGTTACTTTAAAAAGAATGGGACTTATGTTAGTCCACACTATAGATCATCACCAGATCATAATTTTTACAATAACTGGAGTGCTAAAGGCAATATAAACCCCTATACAGGAAAAGCTGGGACTTTAAATAATCCTCAAAATGATTATAATCAAAGGAGTTATCCTCTGGATACTTACAAAAAAAGAGAAGCTCAGTCTTATAATTATAAAAATATTCCTAAAAATCAAAATCAAAATCAAAATCAAAATCAAAATCAGGATGAGGAATTAATTTTTGATAAGAGCGATCTATAATAATTGAAGGTATGAGTAAAAATAAAACAATGTTATCGTCAAAAACCTTGCTTTCTTATGACCTGTTATGATATTCTGCCTTGTCACCAAGTAAGGTATAGAGAGGTTCTTCATGGCAATGTTTGAAGGTGGTATTTCTGCTTCAGTTTCTTATGACGAATCCAGTAATTTTAATCTTCGTCATTTAGAGTATAAAGAAAGCATCTCTGCAATCTTTGTCGCAGGTATTGATGCTTTAGATGCTATTAAAGTTAAAACTTCTTTTTCTTTAAAGAAGTCTCACTCTTTTGCTAAAGCTAAAAAGAAACTCATTAAATTTAAAGAAATGACACAAAACGAGAATGTGGATGTTTACAATATAGTAGACTCTTTTTATCATGAGTTTTATGAACTTGAGACGAATAAATTTTCAGGTCGTCAAAAGGAGTTCGCTTATTCTTTAAATAATTTAATGTTAAAAATTAAAAATGACTTAACAGCGACCTGTGAGTCTTTCATGAAAAGAGAGTTCAAACCCACTGACAAAAATCGTAAAGGTTATGGTGGTTTCTATTTCGAATAAAAAATAGTTAAGTTTATTAAAAAAGGAAACCGTTGAGTTTCCTTTTGGCATTGATGTATATAAGAAAAATGTTATAATTTATAGTTATCCCGAAAAAGGAAAAATATAATGAATATTTTTGAATTAACCGAACTTCCTCTTGAACAATTTATTCCGCAGTTTGAAAACGAAAAAAACCCAGAAAAATTTACCACTAAAGAAGAATCAATGAATATTTTGCAATGGGCTATTTTGTCTACTAATTTAGATGTTGTGAAATATCTTTTAGCTGCTTATCCTTATGATCTAAGTAAAGAGACAAATGCGATTATTTTAGCTCAAGAGGATGAAGGTGGATCTAAACTTATAAATTTGATGCCTTTATCCTTTGATATTTTTAAAGAAGTTAGAACGAATAAAGATTCCTATAAAAATACCCTACATTTTTTAACTGAAGAAGGAATTATTCCTGAAAAAGTTAGTATGAGTTTATTAGATGAATTTATGGGAGATGTTAATAACATTAGAGGTTTTTTCACCTCACCTTATTTTCAGCATCTCATAGAATGTAACTTACTTGATAGTGATGTTCAGCTTTCGTATATCAACATTAATATTATGAATAATGACAAGGATATTGATGCATATGATGTAGACAAAACAAGATATTCAGGAGGTTCTTATCTCAAGAATACTTGTGATAAAATAATTAAAAATGCCAATTTAAATATAGATGTAAAAAAAGTTGAAGACCTCATTCATATTATTGAAAATCTTGAAAAACTAACAGGCTTAACTCATCAGGAAGTAGAATATTTTAAATCTAATATTATTAAATCATTTAAACATAATAATGGCATAAATACAGAAGAAGAGTTGTTTTTGGCAATAACTGAAGGAAAAATTAATTATTGTGCAAGATGGGTAAATCGTATAACAAAAGATGTATTTGATTCAAAGATCTATAATAAAGAGAGTTCTTTTGTTGAGAAAGTGTTGAGTTTGCTGCAAGAGTTTGGTTTTGATACTAACAATCAAATTCCATTAAGTGACAAAGTTAAAGAACTTTCTTTAAAAATAAAAGATGTTTCTCTTTTTAATTTAACGATGCCTTTGCTTAATGATAAAGAAAAAGAATCGTTAGCTGAAGAAATGGTTGAAAATTTGGTGATAAATAAATCAGAATCGTCAAAAGAAGATGATGTAAATAATAAAAATATTAAAGAATATGTAGAACAAAGGTGGGGGCATATTGATGGAGAAAACATTCGCCCAAATGTTGTTCAACAAGTAAAAAAAATCTTTTATCTTTTTGGTCATACTAATAATATTGCGAAACTCAAAGATTTAAAATATTCAATGCTCGACTATTATTTTGGTTTGCTTGAGCAACAGAAAATGATAGGTGTGTTGATTGATGAAAGTAAGAAGAATTACAATTTAACCCGTGCACAAATAACAGAAAAAGAATTTTTTAAAGAAGAAAGTGTTGATAAGTTAAAATTATTTAATCTATATAGCGAAGAGATGAAGAAAAACTTTAGTTTAGAATTAACAACAGATATTTTTGATTCAGAAATAGGAAGCATAAACAGAAAAACATATCGTTCAAATATTTCTAGAAGACCAGATGAAGGTGATTATTTTCTGAGAACCTTGTTTAATTTAAAAATGGAATTTGATGAAATTAACCAAGAACTAAGACAGATTAAAGGTCTGGAGTTTACTTCTGTTGAGAGTTTAATAAGTGATTTTTTAGAAAAAAATAAAGAGAGAGATTTTTCTTTCCTTGCTGAAGAGGCTTCATCTTCTGAAAAATTAGAATTTTTAAAGGCAAGAGGAATCCTTCTTAAACCTGAATGCGATAATCTGAAAGTAATACATAATCTTTTTTGCAACAGAGATAAAAGTTATGAAAAAGCCTTACTTGAAAGAAATGTAAAAATAGGTGGTGATGATCTCTATACATTTTTAAAAGATGCTTATATTTTTGCACATGCTTATACAATGCCTATGGGTGGGAATGTTATAGGTATGCTTATGGAAGATAAAATTCAGAATACGATATTGGATTTATTCTATGAAAAAAGTAACAAAAATATTTATTCGAACGATATTTCAGCAATATTGTCACATTTTAATAAAACGTCGTACCTTCAGTTTATTAATAAAGATGAATCATATATTTATGATAACAAAGCAGTAGTGAAAGGAGTCTTGAAAAGATTAAACCCTTTTGATTTTAAACTCATCCAACTGGAAAAAAACATAATTGGTTTTGAACTTAATGATAAAATTGAAAAGAATGATGCTAAAGATATAGTCAGAAAAAGGATGTAATAATTGTATTGGTTATGTGATGAACAATATCCAAATATTCATCATATTCTAAGAGACCTAAAAGGTCTCTTTTTTATTATTTTTATAAAGAATATTTTATTAATAATTAAGGTTGAATAATGTTCCTGTAAAGATTAAAATCAATTAATATTTATAGGTAAAAATTGCACTTTAAAAAGAAAAGGTAATGAATAATGTCTGATCAAATTATACCCCACAGAAGACCAAAAGATTTTAGTAAAACAGGTGACAGAGATTATACAGAAGCAAGTAAATCTTGTGAAAAAACAAGATATATACAGGATTTAAAACATAACTTGTGCGAATGTAATCCAAAAGCACGTTTTAATTATGTCTATGGTGATACTAAAGTATTAATGTGCATTATGTATCAGGAAAATTTTAAGGATCTCTTTGTGGAGTATTACTCTGTTGAAAAAGAGGACGATGAATTAATATTATATTATTTAGCTTATTCAGAAGGATCTTCGGTTAACCAACCACTTTATTACTGGAAAAATGCTAATAATCTATCGTTAGATGAACTTGCTATAGAAATTACTGAGAAAATGCAAGAGCATATATCGATTAAGTTAGAAGCCAATGAAAAAATGAGAGATGGAGTTTCTCATTTTAATTCGGTAATGAATAAATTATGTGAACAGTGTAATGTAAAGATGGAAACTCTTCTCTTGAATAAACTCACCATCGCAGAGATTGTTAATGGTGAAGTTAATGTTAAATTTTCAGTCAATGGAAGAACAGTAGAAGAGCCAATTGATTTAAATATTCAGGAAGACCGCTTGTATGTGCTGGAAGAAATATTGAGAGTTACATCTGTTTTAAACCTGCAAAATCCATTACAGGAAATAGTAGTAAAAAGAAGAATTTAATCGCCAGTGATTAGTTTTTACTTTTTTGAATATATAACATAGAGTGCTGGAGAGAATAGTAAACTACCTATGTTTATAAAGCAGGCTGCTGTAAACATAACAAATTCGAAATAATTTTTTTGTTGAGCACACAATACTGCGACTATAAGTGCTAATATATTTAAAATAATTATCGTCTTCATAAAATAAATCCTTTTTTACATAGGTTGAATATATGTAATTGTTTATCACTTAAAAGTCAAATTTTTAAAATTAGGTTGAAATAAACCTTAAAAAAAGCTAGAATTCTACTACTACCAAAAAAGCAAATGAACATTATTATTAACCATCAAAATAAAATTTGATATAAGAATAACAAATAAAAGGATAAATAATGACAACCTCTTCAGAGCTTAAACCTCATAGAAATTTTCGTCCATTTTCAGGTCGAAAAGCAAGTGTGTGTTTTTATTATTTTGGTTGTAATGGAAATTATACTGAACTTTTAAAATTAGAAATACAAAAAAAATGGTCTTCTCATTTTGATTTTCATATAAAATCTAAAGCATTAAGAGTTGTATTTAAATATTTTGTCAATGAAAATGAAGAAGCAACACCTATAAGCATTAATTATGATTTTAAAATAAAAGAAAACGATTTGATTTTATCAATAGAAAATGCTGTGATCCATATTTTTGAAAATGCTATTCAATTACCTATCGAAAATATTATGCCTGATATTATCAAAAAAATGGAAACAAGTTTTGGTGCTGAATTAGAAAAAAAACAAGACATAAAGTTAAGGTTTAAAAAATTTATTTCTGTAATAAACAAAATGTGTAAAGAGAGTAATGTAAAAGTTGAACCTATATCATTAAGCCAGATTTCTATTGAAGAAATGTGTGCTGATGAGTTAATTATTAAATTTGATGTGAATGGCGAGATAATAGAAGAACCTATTGATTTTAAAATTGAAAAGCACCGTCTTTATATGCTGCAAGAAATGCTAAAAATTAAATCATCGTTAAAAAAAGATGATTGTTTAGGAAAAAATGCAGATAAAAAAAGAATTTGATGAGGTTGGATTATTTTAAAGAAATGTTTGTGATAGCAATCTGACTCATTGATTATCTATGTGTTTTTGTGGTAATATTGCGATATAAATCAAATTTTAAAAGGTCATGAGTTATGCTGTTTAAAACATATATTGATAAAAATGGTGAAAGTAAAATTCAAAAAAAAGAAGATGGTGAATATTCTGAGACTTCGACATCTATAATAGATCCTTCCTTTTTTCCTATGCTGCCTGAAAAGAATATAAACGAATTAAAGGTTATCAGTCATTATGTAAAAAGTACAATGACTGAAAAACTAAAAAATAATAGTTATGAAAATATCAAATCAGAAATGTTATTAAATAATATTGATTTTAAGGGGCTATTCGCTGATATTTTTAGTAATACACTTAATATATTCCAGAAGGTTTTTTATATTAATGATGAAAATGAGCTTGTAAATCTTTATGATGGGACGGCAATTTCTTTTAATTCAGGTTCTGAAGATATTACCTTACGATATTTACTGGGTTATGAGCCTCTTTTAAAAGAAAGAGAAGAAGAGCAAAATAAATTACATAAATTATTTTATAGTTTTATGGAAACAAACGAAGAAACTTTCTTTAGTGACAATATTAATGTTTACCCCAAAAGGGATGTGTCTCTTGCTATAAAAACTCAATATCTGTCTTATATTGGCTATTTTTTACAAACCGGAACATATCAAGTTGATAAAACAAAAGTAATTAAGGATATTGTTGGAAATATTATAAAAGAAAATGGTATAAATTCCTTTAAAAATGCTGATGATTTTTATGATCATATAGATCTTATTAAAAATAAGTACAGTATACAATTGGATGGTGATAGCTATGTTTTAAATAACAAATCATTAAGTAGTCTTCAGGATATAAGTATATTTACTTTGTTTGAAAATGCTATGTCCTCTTTATTTAAATTTGAAACGAATAAAGAATCAGGAATGTTATTTTCTTCTGTTTGTGAGGGAGATTTACCATCAGGATTAAGTGAACAGACAAAAGAAGAGATAGAAAGAACTTTAAATGTTTTAGGAAGTATAAATGGATATTTTGCTTTTCATGAGGAACTTTGTAATCAGGATGATAATTATTTGTTAACTATTGACAAAAATTATATTGAATCAAATGAAAAACATCAAATACATAAATTGAACTATAACGATTTTCTTAAGTATTACGAAGTCGAAGATTCTTTTGTTCATCTTTGTATTTATCATTTTGTTAATGAGTTTATGAAAGTTGATGCAAAATATCAGGAATATACAGATGATGTTATAAAAAATTTCACAAAGAATGATAGTTCACTTTATCTAATATTAAATCCTTCTGAGGAATCTAACAGAAAGAAAAAACTTGCTGATATAAGAAAGGAGCTTACTTATCCTTTGAATGTATTACAGGCATTATATGGCAACAATAAAGATGAAAAAATCCAAAATTTAGCATCAATAGCAGTAGAAATCCACAGTGATAATGTGAACGAATTAAGAGATTATAATTTTTGGGATGATTCTATTTTTGAGAAACTATTAAAAGGATCTGTGGCTATAAATAAAGATTCACGATTTTTTGATTTATTAAACAATCGTAATTTGTTACATGATTCTCAAAATGTTTTCGCTTTAACAAAAGCACTGGATAAGCATTTTTCTAAAGAAGGTGGGATTATAAATAAAATTGATTTTTCACATGCGGTAAATAATTATTCAGATTCTCTTTTTTATATTGATAAACTTTCGGCTAAACCAAATATTGTTTCTTTCCCCACAAATAGTGCTTTAAGCATAGATAAAGTTTGCGAGAAATTATCTTTAGCATATATGGAATTAGTAAAAAACAGAGAAGGTGTTGAACAGTCAGAAATAATCAAAAGCATAAAATGGATAAGAGAAAATTTGAACATTGAAGACTGGAATATTACCACATTTAAAAAGAGTATATCTGTTTTTAGTGAAGCTTCAATCATGAAAATAGAAATGATAAGAAATGAATGTGACTTTAATACACACTTATTAAATCACCATCTTTTACACGGAAATAATGAAGTTGCTTTATATCTTAAAGAATGTGGTATGAAGCCCATTTTTGAATATGATGGAGACTTTAGCTCCTTAGAATGTGCTATTGCAGGTGCCTGTGATTATAAAATAATTGACTGGATTTGTGAAGAAATGAAAGTATCTAAAGATACCCCTGTAAGAATATTAGGTTTTGCAAGGATAAAAGGGAGTATGTTTAATTACTTTCGTAGTAATAAGAAAGAAAGTATTCCATTAATAGAAGAACCTTCACTGTTTATGTTTAGCCAAAATAAAAATAAAAAAAATGACAGTGATGTATTAAACACAATGGCTTATGTTTATTCAAAGTATAAAGTAGATTACAATTTTAATGTTTCGAGACTTTATGGATTAATAAATGAAGAGAATAAAGATCTCATTGTAAATAAATTAGGCATAAAAGAAATAGACAAAATAATATATGGTCTTAAGGTAAGGCAGTTATTAACATGTGGTAGTTTAGAGGATTTTCAGAAAGAAAAGCAAAGCGGGCGTCTTAATCTATTGACTGATTTGTCATGGCATTCAGAAAACAATGATTCCTCATGTCAGTCAGATGTTTTATCATTTATCTTTAGTTATGTGAAATACAGTGCCCGTGAAGAAAAAGATTATAAAGAAAGATTTGTGTATTTTATAAAGACCTTACTCGAAGATATGAGTCAGGAAGAGAAGATAATGCTTCTCTTGTTAAAAGTTGATGATAGATTTAATATTTTCGAATGGTTAATGAGAGAAGATGTTAAGTCTTATGAATGTTTGATAACACAGTTGGCTATAGAATTTACAGAATTTAATATGAAAGGTAAAGGGCAAGGTGATGTGGTGTTTTTTTCAGAAGATTATCTTAAAAGTTATCAACAATTGTATTTCCCTGACGAGAAAATAGATTTATTTAATAAAATAATCGCAAATGTTGAGAAAGCTAAGATTCAAAAAAATTTGGGCAATCTCAATCAAATGACTTTTAATAAAAAGCGCTTGTAATGGATATATAAATATGAAAAGACTACTAAGGAAGTAGTCTTTTTACTTATTGTTTATTTGTAAAAATTTAGTTTGAAAGTGAAGGCCAAATAAAGTAATATTGGTTTAATTATATCCTATTTTAAGGCATTGTTTATGTATCCTGTAAAATTACTGTCCATAGAAATGTATAAAATAATTATAGAAGAAATAGAACAAATTAATAATGACTATGGAGTGACTCATTTTGAGTTTGTTAGCAATCCTACAAACTGGCCTAAAATAGAAGCATTTTTGAAAGAGAAGGGTTTTGATACGCAAAATCTTTCTGGTGATGAAGATGCTCAGCTAAAAGAGAATTTTGAAGATCTTTTAAGTAAATTATTCTGGCTTGATTTTAATAAGATTTTGCAGGCATCTTTTGATGAAAATAAAAAACATACTCCTTTATATAATATTAAATTGTTAAAAAAAGAAGTGGAGTCAATTTTTAGAGAATCCAAAGAAGGAAAAACAACACAGAAAAACTATGTTTATGTTTTGGATTTACATACGACTGTTTATTTTCATTTTAGTCACAATAGTGAAAGTGGTGAAAATAATAAACTTGAATTAAAGATGAACTATAAGCATTGTATTGAAGAATTTAATAAAGAGACAATGTGCCGTGCTGAAGTTAATATTTTTAATCATTTGTTTAGTACTTTTCTAAGTAAGAATAAAGTGATTGAAATAAATAAACAGAATTTGAAAAATATGCTTGATTATTTTATTTTTGATATTAATAGGCATAATTTAACTACAGGTCATATTCTTCATTATAATGACTTGTTAAATAAAGATGAGACTAACAAGACAGCATTCTTGTTATCTAAGCCTTATAGTAATAACTATATTAATGTTTCTTTCCATCCTAAAAACATACCTGGACATAACATAGAACATAATCGTGTATTTTACGATCCATATCTTGCTTTTGGGCACTGTATATCCAATGATATCAATCATGCTTTCATGACTGAGAAATATCCTGAAACAAATATAGAAATTGAAAGGAAGTTTAACTGGATTAAGATTAGCATTATTGAAAATTTTGAAACAAGAAAAAAGTTTGCTCGTTATTATCTTGAATTAAAAAATAAAAAATTAGCTTTTTATATCAGAGATAAAAAAGTAAAGGAGTGGGACGACATAAGTATTACTCCTTGTATTAAAGACAAAGTGATTTCCTTAATAAGAGATGATGTTTCAGGAATTCTTGAAAGAAATAAAAAACTTGAAAAAGTTATTCACGAAAGATGTCTTGCCGATCTCCACGAATATTTTAAAGATATAAATGTAGATATCAGTTTAGCGCCACTGAGTTCATTATCTATTGAAGATTTAAATACTTGTGAAATCTCTGTTTTCATATCGTGTAATAATGAAATCTTTGAAAAGAAAATCGTGGCGGTAAAGGAAGGATTACAAAAAAATATGGATTTATCTTTATTTCGGGAGAAAATAAAGATAATGTCCGTTCTTAAAGATTCATTAAATAACGAGAGTAAAAAAGAAAAAAGAAGGCTATAATATAGGTGGGTTTTATAGAGAATTTTTACCTATAATGTATAATGTGTTTACTATAAGCATTTTGCAAAAGGCAAACAATGAAAAATCGGACAACAGAACAGAAAATTTGGCGAACAATCTTAGAAATCAAAGAAAAATTACCATTAATCAATAAAAAATATGCAACCACACATTTTGAATTTATTAACAATTCTGGTAACTGGAAAAGTCTAGAAGATTTTCTATCTGAAGAGATTAAAGAGTTTGTGCCTTTAGCAGAAGTTTATAAAAATAAAGATGCATGGCAATCTATGTTGGATGAGTTATTTCATGATGATTTCGAAAAAATAATGAGAAATAGTATAAAATCTTTTATAAAGAAAAACTATATTTATAATAAAAATGATATCAGTGTTTCTAATATTATTACCAGCTTAAATAATATGGAGTATTCTGATAATAGTGTCATTGATTATTCTTATTATATAGGCAATAACAAGTGTCGTATGAATTTTTATTTAACTCATTATTATGATTCTTCTGATTTTAAAGTTGATGTTAATTTTATCTATTCTTATATAGGTGAAAAAGAAAAAAAAGATATGACTGATTTTGAGTTAAACATTTATAACCATTTTTCAAATAATTTTGAGAATATCTCAGGAATTTTTGAAATTAACAAAAAGAATATTAAGCAATTTTGTGATGGATTTTTAAAAGAACTGAATAAGTTATGTATAACAAGTGAAATGGTAATAACTCATCATAATAAAAATCAAAATATTGGTAAAAACACACATTCATTTTTAGATGAAGATTATACTAATGAAAAAATAATATCTCTTTTTAAGTATGAAGGCAATCCTGATTATAAACCTGAAGATGTGTCCTGTTTTTACGATCCACTCACCACTCTGGCTCATTTTTTATGCCAAGACACTATGCATTCTTTTTTAAGTTCGGGAATTGTCAATATTTTTCCTTCTCAAAAATTTGCTCAATTCTCAATAAAAATAAAAGATTTTTATGAGAATCCACCAGGTGAAGATTTTATTCATTATGATTTTAAAGTAAATGAAAATAAGCTTGAAGCTTATGTTGATGATATTAAAGTTTATGAATGGGCTGATATAAAAAACACACACGATATAAGTGACCAGATAGCTGATTTTATTAAATCTCATTTTGCAAAGACATTAAACGAAGATGTTATTATTCAGGAAAAAATAAAATTAATGTACACAAAAAACATCAAATCTGTATTCGATGAATTACCTGTTGATGTTATATTCCCAGCATTTAGTGAAATATCCATTGATGATTTTAGCTCATATAGTATACCAGTAACACTTGTGTGTGGAACTCAGGAATTTAATAAAAATTTATCTTGCCAATTATTAGATTTATTAACAAATGAGGAGTTAAAATCTTTTAAAGAAAGAGCACAAATAATGTATTCCGTGAATGATATAAAATGTTCCCAAGAGTATAAAAATAAAAAAAGAATATAAGCAATAAATATATATCGATATTTAAGCCTGAATTGTATTGTCAGGCTTTTTTAGTTATAATAAACAAAATATCAGAGGTTTATATTCATGTCTAAAAAATTAACTTTAAAAGAAACAAAATCTGCCATTATTGAGAATACAGAACTAATCAATAAAGATTATAAAGTTTCTCATTTTGAATTTGTGAAAAATAAAGACAACTGGCCGTTAATTAGGAAATTTTTTGAAGATAAAGGTTTTGAAATTGAAGTATCAAGGGATAATGCTTTATTCAGAAATAATAATGTTCTTCTCAATCATCTTTTCTGGATTGATTTAGAAAAAATATATAAAGAAAAAATAAACAGCTACTATAAAGATATTGGCAAGAATGCCGCTACAGAAAGTCTAAATTATGACAGTCCGTTTTATATTAATAACAAGAAAAAACCGAATGAGGCAGATTACAGGTTTCATGAAGTATATGATAATGTTTATATGAGATTTATTATTCGCTTAAAAAATGGAAATATGCATATTGAAACAAAACCTCTTTTTGAAAATGGATACGAGTCTTTACCCACTGACAAAATAGAACCTTTGTATAATAAACTAAAAGCTCTTTTTACCTGTTCGACCATTCAAAAAATGCCAGCGGATAAAGAAAATATAGGCTTATTCCTTGATAAGTTTTTATTTGACACTGAAAAAATGATTATCATTTCTGAGAAGCAGATATACAGCATGATTCGTGATTTATCGCCTGTAAAATATGATACAGCTAATTTTATGCTATATCAAAATTTCTCTGAAGAGTTCATGATTGATACTTATCTTAAAAATTATAAACATGTTATAGGTAAAAATACCAAAATAAAGATTATCTTTGACCGTGAACAAAATTATATTAATTCTCTTGGAAAAGATATTGTTATGGAATTGTCAGGTAATATTGATGTTAAGCAAAATTATCATTCAAATGAATTAAGATTTAAGTTTTGTGGTGCTCCTGTTGCAGACTATTCAATAGAAATTAAGAATGATAATGTTCATTTAATAAAAGATAACAAAAATCTGGCGAGCTTCGATATAAAAAAAGGTTCGGTGAAAGATTTAATCGTAGATAACATAAGGGAAAGTATTAAAAAGGTTTTGAAGAATAAACGAACTCATGAATCTGTTGAAAAATGTCTTTATTCATTAAGACACTTTTTTAAAGATACAAATATAGATGTGAAGCATGTGCCTTTTAGTGAAATAGAAATAGAGGATTTTACCATCCATAATATTCCATTTTTAATCTCACATAAAGATGAGGTTTTAAAAATAGTTCTTAATGTAAGTGAAAATCATAATTTTGAAAAAAATCCACAATTAAACTCGTTTAAAGAAAAAATAAAGATAAAAGCTTTACTTGATAATGATGCTTTTAAACATGATCTTATGAAAAAGAGAATATAGGATCACTCTTAAGTTTGATTTGAATTTAAAAACTCTCAATAACCTGTTGAGGGTTTATTTTTAAAGCCTGCTTCTTTTCAAACTGTTGTTTTCATCTGTAACTATACTAATAGTTTTTCCGATTAACTCTTTTTCCTCTAAAGCTTTTTTCTGCTTTATAAACGGAGTCATCAATTGGTAATGCTCACTGTCCCATTTGTATTTATACATAAACTCTTCTTTTGATAATTTGATAAAATTATCCATAACACTATTTCTAAGAGTTGCTCCATTTTCAATACAAAATTTAGTAAGTATCTCTGAATTTTTACACTTTGTTTCAAGAATTCCTTTACCGTTAATATTGAGATGATTCATATCTAAACCATATTGCTTTAATAGATGCACATAGTCCAAGTTGCCTTCATAAATTTGCCATAAAATATTTTCTTGCCTATTGTTTGTATGATTAACCTGTTTAGGTGTCATCATGCTTAGAAGAGATGACAGTCTTGTTTCATCCTTATATATTTTGTTAAAAGTTGAATAGTGGAATAGTTGAACGAGTATGTTATTTCCTAATATATCAGTTATATCAAAAACAGGAATTCCTTTATCAATTAAATATTGTAAGCTTTGTGGCATAAGTAAAGAAAGATTATGTAATACTTTTTCCTGATACCTTATAATATCAGGTTGATTTTCCAGAAGAAATATTTGAGTTTTTACTAATTCATCTTCATCGTGTTTATTATTAATAACAAAATTCATCATCAGGTAATCTAATACTGTAACATTATGAAAATTATTGAGATTAAGGTTTTGTAGTTCCGCTCCATGCTTATATAACAGTTTACAATGTTCAAACAAAAATGAACTTTCAGCAAGATGGCAAGCAATGCTTAAATTATTGTTATCAACATAATCAAGTTTAATCCCAGCCTTAATAACTCGCTCAGCAAAATCTTTGTCTTTGCTATAACGAATGGCAAAAAATAAAAGATTTTGTCCTTCATATTTAGGCAGGTTGACATCTATTTTTATTAAATCTTCAAGGGAATATTTTTCGTATCTGGAAAAATAATTATATATACTCATGGTGTGTCCTTGTTAAAATATACATGTATTATAGCAAACAGAAAACATAAAGAAAATGTGAATCTTTTATAATTTATTGACTTTGAAAAATTTAAAAAGTATTCTATTTTTAGCTGGTGTAGATCCCTGCTTATGCATATCTGACACAATGGCAAAAAGGCAGTACAATAGCTGGTGCGGACCCCTGATGTTAATCATATCTGGCACAACGGCAAAAGGAAAGCTCTGTATATATAATGCAGAGCTTTTTTATTTTGAGTAAGGCTGATAATGAAAAGAAAAATGTCTGTTATAAAAAATTAAATCCTAGATTAAGTAGAAAAAATGCTCAAAAAATGATTTAAAATTGATTTTTTGAAAACTGTCAGCTATTTTTCTAAAAAATCTGGAGGGAGTAGGTAATGATGCAAAAGTATGAAGCCATAGAAATAATAAAAGAAAAAGCGGATAAAATGGTTTTGTTTAATGATTTAAAAATTATTTCAGAACATAAAAAATTTAGCGAGAAGTTATTATCTCCTGTCAGCCTTTCGGCTTTTACTTTCTCTTTTTTAAGCTTGCTCGCCATCAATCATTTTTTTATACATAATCAATTTTTAGAAAACTTTACTCAACTTTTATCTGCTGTTTTGTTTGTAGCTTTAATTCCAGTGCCCGTTTTTTTAATAGCCTCATTTATTGTCTATTGCGAAGAATCCGAAAAAGAAACTAAAAAATTTTATGGTGACAAAAAGATAGTAAAGAAATTGTCTAAACATTATTCCTTAAATGATAAAATAAATTCGTATCTTGAATCTCCCTTATCGCTCAACACCTACAAATATCTTGCAATAATGATAGATGAAGAAGAACTAAAAGAAATAGCTGCTTTAAATTTAACTTACCAAGATTTAGGTCTGGAGAATTACTATAGAGAAAATGATGAGATTGTTAAAGAATTAGAAAATGAATTAAAAATTATTGAGGGTAAAAATAAAGCAAAAGAAGCAGAGCTATTGCAAATAGAAGAAAATACAAAAAAAGAAAACAAAAAACAGGCTTCAGATGTTTTTGTTTCTTCACTATATAAAAAAAAATAACATTTGAAGGTGAAAATTATGACCGATTTACAAAATAGAAATGTGAAGAAATTTTCCAAACTTCTATTTCTCGTTTCTTTTATAACAGGATGCCTGATTTTTATAAATATTCAAAAAAATGAGACTAAGAATATAAGTAATAAAAAAATAGAATCTTTAATAAAATCTTATGCGGGATTTATTAAAGATGGAAGTGATGAAAAACTATCAGATTCACAATTTGAAGATTTAAAATATCGTTATTTTTCAAAAAATGCAACTAATATATCTTCAAAGACTGTTTACAGACCAAGAAATGTTCAGGTAGACAGTATTACAATGATAGGCGCAGTTCCCTTTCCCAGTTCAGAAACATTAAAAAAGACAAATTTTATGGAAGCTTTTAGGGAAGATAGTCAGATGGGAGATTCAAGACTTGTTTTTTCAAGAAATAAAAGTCATGTTATTATTTCATCAACTTTTGGAGAGGATGACTGTTATCTATTTATAAAAGGGATAAAGCTGAATAGATATAAAATCACAATAAATACTAAGCAAATTAATGAAATAACAAATGATGATTTAAGATCAGCATGTAAAAACGATTATAATATGATTACTGTTCAAAACTAAAAGAGGTTTGTATGACAAAAGATCAGAAAATAGATATAAATGATTGTATGAGAGATTCTTTGCTTGATAACAATAAAAACAATACTAAACCAGTAAAAGTTAACTCGGGTAAAATGGCAATAGAGAGTATGCTCGAATCTTTAGGAAAAGAAGTAGAAGATGAATATCAGACTATTTATAATAAAAAAAGAAGAATGCTGGCTATTCAAAGTGGAGTGCTGGTTTCTGAAAATTTAAAAATGGCTAACTTTGGAGGTGCTGTTCTGACTTTTTTAGCTTTGATTTTATCGTTTATGGTTAGTTTTACTGCTGTACTATTTTTATTTGCTTTCTTTAAGCTACCTTCTTTCTTCGCTTTGATTGGTTTTTTACTTCCAGGTTATTGTCTTTTTTCGCAAAATAAATTGTCTACTTATGATATAAGAAAAACAATAGGGGAAAGTAAAGAAGTAATTAAATACCAACTATTGCAAAGGAAAAAAATAAAAGAAAGTGATCTTAAAATAATTAAAGATACATACGGTGAAGAATTTCTTTTAAAAATGTTTGGTGATAAGGAAAATGTTTTTTATAGTGATTTTTTCAGAGTAAAAAGTGTATATGACAAAATAGAAAGAATAAGAGATAAAGTGCAAAAAATATAAAGATACAACTTTTAATAGTAAATTTAAAGTAAGCAATAAAATTTGTTGTATTTTTAAATGCATTAATGTAATAAAAGATATTCAACCTTATTTTTTTCGCCTATAATAAGATAGCAGAAAATTTAAGGTTGTTTATTATGTCAAATAAAGAAAAAATCATCAATTCCATTGTAAATGGTCTTGATTTGGATTATCAGAGCTACGATTTCGATTGTTTAATATCAAAGGATAAGTTTAGAGAAATTTTTGAGTTGAGATACCTCTATTCTTCTCTGTATAAGCAACTGCAAGATATAAAGAATAATGATAATTTAACAACATTTGAATTTTTAAAAGATGAAAATAACTGGTCAGGCATAGAGCAACATTTTGCTAAACAAATAAAAGAAGAAAATTTTAAAGTTTCCTCTGCATTGTCAGAAAGGCTTTTCAACTTTTTACTTGATAACATTTTTTTACTGGATTTTGAAGATTCCTTTTCAACAAAGCTGGAACAATACAAGCTAAACAATAAGAATATAGTAAGCCAGGAAATACTGGATAATGAGGGTTACAACTTTTTTACCACAATGTTAAATGAACATAGCAGCAATAATATCTATATATATTGTATAAATGATCAAATTAGTGAAAAAGTTATTTTTTCACTTCAACATAAAAACGAAGATGATGATTTTAATATTGAAGTGAAAATGAATTATAAAAATTTAACCGATGGTATTATTCCAGACCCGCAACAAAAGATAATAAGAAAAAGATATGAAAGCTTTTTTAAAAGTAAATCGGGTAAAGTTAAAATAAATAAAGCGAACCTGGATTCTTTTTGTCAAAATCTGTTTGAAGATATGAATAAAACAAATATAACAGATACAACGATATATAAACATGCAATAGAAAAATCAAAAGGTAAAAATGTAACAAAATATTTTCTTGAAGCTGATTACACTGAAAAAAATATACTAAATAATCTTTTAGTTCCTGGTTCTAAAAAAGAGGATGTCAGGATTTTTATTGATTTTAATTTGGCTCTTCCTATGTGTATAAGTTATGATATAGGTAAAGCTTTTAATAATTGCTTTATGACTAACGATGTTTATTCAGGTGTAAATCTTTTTATTTCTGGTATTGATTATCAAATAGAAATAGAAAAGTATCGGCTGAATTTGCTAAGAGAGGAAAAAATAATTTTTAGTTGTAAAGATATAAGAGATATAACTGACATTATAAAAAGTATAGAGTTGGAAATAAGAAAAGATGTTTTAGAAATATCATCAAATTATTCTGAATTTGAAAAAAATGCCCGAAGAAATATTATGGCTTCTTTTAGAAAAATATTTACAGGAGTAGACTTTAAAGTGCAGTTCCCTGATTTTCCAAAGTTGTCACTTGAGCAAGTGTATGCAAGAAACCTAAATTTGACTATTATTGGTGGTAATGAAAAACATGATATTTCTGTTAATCTGAATGATTTTAAAGAACTTGAAGGTAGGCAAGAATTGTCGGTTCTTCGTGAAAAAATGTTAATTAAGCAATCAGTTAAAAATATAGAAGATGATTTTAAATCTCTTAGAAAAAGACTTTAGTTGATTTACTCTACATTGAGCTAAACAACAAGTTTCTGCCACTTTTTAAAAAGATAAAAGTTGTAATTGATCATCAAAAAAGGTACTATAGCAAAGTTTAGTAGCAATAAGAGATATCTATATGGGTGTATTATCTGTTTTTTCCAAAAGAAAACAACTTAATGATATAAAACAATATATCTGTGCAAAAGATAAAATGTTCATTAATAAAATAAATAATATTTATTTGTTGATTAAAATTTTCAATTTTTATAAAGAGCACAATGCTTTTCAAGCAAGTCTCTTTTCTATATCGAAAGAATATGCAAAGCCAAAAATATATAAACTTGAATTTATCCTGACATTGATTATGTCTGGTATGTTTTCTTTACTTGTATTGAATAACTCTTACCCTGCATTAGGAATTAATTTATATATATGTCTTGCGATAGTATTATTTTTATCAATGACGATATTGATTATGAGCTTAATTATAGCCTTAAATAATTATGTAAGAATAATTAAAGCAATTCAAAAATACATTAATTGTCGCCTTGAATGTCGTCCAGAAACTCTGAATCCATTATTAATGCATATGGAAAAATTAATTTTAATGGAAGAAAAACAAATAATATCAGAAAAAAAGAGTGAAAACTTTATTGTAACAAAGAGAAAAAGACTTTGATTTAAATTGAAGTAGTATGCTAAAGTGAACAGTTACAAAACAGCAAGAACTCTTACCATTTTATCATTTTAGAGGTTATTATGAAATCATTATTTTCGCAAAAGAATCAGTTAGAAAATATTAAAGAAGAAGTTTTTGGAAACGACAGGCTGTTTTTTTTAAAAATTGTAAATTATAAATTTTTGAACCATCTTTTTGAATATTACAAGAAAGATAATGATATTAAAATATCCAAATTCAGTATATTTATGCAGAATTTAGATCCAAAGATAATTATGATAATTACTTTTATACATGGGGCTATTGCCTATTGTATAACTGCAAATACTACTCCTTTCACTGTGTTTGTTGTTGTGCTTATGTTCTTAATTTCCTCTGTTTGTATTTATTTAAATATCAGATATCAAATAAAAAAGGCTATCAAGAGTTTTATATTAGAAGATTCAACTTACCAGCCTCAACATGCTGATGCTTTGTTGCATTATACAAAAGTATTAATAGCAAATAATGAAAAAGAACACTTGTTAAAGAATTGCGACAATGATGAGATTTCTATAAAAAAGAAAAGATTGTGATTATATATTAAGAAGTAAAAAATTCCTTTATCCATAGTCTGATATCGTTTTATATTTTATTAACATAATTGCTTAAAGTTAATAAAATAATTATAATATTAAAAATAAGGAAGGAGATAAGGCATGACACTTGATGATGTATGGGCAGAAGAAATGAAAAATGATATTAATGAAAATATTTTTGTTTCAATAATTAAATCAAGTGTAGAGTGTCAGCAAGAAATGATCTCGTCGTATAAAAAAATACTGAAAAATTTCTTTTCAAATGCTGATATAGAAATAACGATTCCTTTGTTTTCGGAATTGCCCAATGAAAAAATAATTCAGTGTAAGTTTGAAACGACTATTTATTTTAAAGATTTTAAATTTGAAAAAGAATTATGTTTTAAAGATGAAGAATTAAGTCTGCAAAAAGATGAAATATTGAATTCTTTTAGAGAGAAAGTTTTATTAAATATTTCTCTTGGCGAAAATCCCTCCTTACCGTCAGCTAAAAAGAGAATTTAATATTTTATCCGTCATGAGAATGATGTTTTAGAAACATTTTTTATGATGAACAACCGTGTAAGATTTTTTATATCTTAATGCTATTATAAATTTACAACCTCATTTTTTTATTTTTACCTTGATCAGGAAGGTGTTTGAGGTTGTTTTGTATTTCTTCTTTCTCAATATCTGGATATTGTTTTTGTGCAATCCTTAAAAAAAGATCATAGTTTTTATCTTTAATCTTATATTTGTGAGATACTTCTTCTGCGGATAATTGTAAGAGATCAATAACAATGGGTTTGCCAAGTAAAGCTCCTTCTTCATATAATCTTTCAGCGAGTTTTACTGCATGTTTACAATGTGTTTCAAGCACACCAAATCCATTATTATTGCGATGGTTAAAATCAAGATTATATTTTTTGAACAAGCTTATCTTTGCATCATAAATATCACTTATTTGCCACAAAAAGTTTTCGTTATTCTTGTTTGTATGGTTTATCTGTTTATAACTCATCAACATTAACAGGCTCTCAAATACATCGAGATTAGAGTAAGGGTTGAACTCGTCCTCAGTAATAATATAAGAAATAAGATTATTTCCTAATCTATTAACTATAGAAAATACATCAATATTTTTTTCTTTTAAAAGGTAATTAATTGTATCTGGCAAAAGAGATGCTAATGTTTTAATATCCTGCTCATCAAAAAAATCTTCTTTCTGAGAAATACGATTGATAAAATAAGCTTCCTGTTCAAGAAGAAAAATTTGCATTTGTGAAAACTCACTAATAGTTTGTTTAGTAGAAAATCGAAGATCTGGTTTAATATTAAAAAGTAAGTCATATTTTTCATCATGATCGATATGTAATCCATGTTCTAATAATAGCTGGAGTATCTGATAGGGGTTTTTACTTGAGTATAGATGATATATTACATTAAATCCATGATAATCTTTCTTATTAACATCGATACCTGCTTCTAAAATATTCTTTAAAAAATGATATTCTTCAGATTTTACAGTGAAGTGTAAAAGATTAATGTTCTGCATATTATAAAAACTATCCAGTTCCAAAGCGGCTAATTCGTTTATTGTTTTTTGCTTTAATTCGTAAAAATCATCCTTATCAAATAACTGATATCCGCTCATTGTTTATTACCTTAATTTATATAGAAGCTTAACTATTATAAATAAAAATGTGTCATCAGCAAAGAAGTGATATGCATCTTTAGAATTATTTAATGGAATTTTTATATCAAAATTTCGTTGATTTATTAACAATTTTGTGAGAAACTCTATGGGTTAATATCAAAAGGAATAAGACAAGTATGATTTTTCAAACTATCACTGATGAAAATGGTAAAACAACCATTAAACAATTATCATATAACTCTGAAAGACAAGAATATACACACGATACCATAAAACCTTCAATATTTCCTGATTTGTCACAATCTCAGAAGCGAGAACTTGAGATAATAAATCATTTTTTTAAAGAAAACATGTTTTTAAGCTTATCTGATTTTGATAAAAAAACACCGCATATAACAAATGCTGAATTTGATACTATAGATTTCAAAAGTTTGTTTAAAGATGTTTTTTCTACAGTTTTTGATTTATTCAAAGAAAACTTTTTTATAAATGAAAAAGGAGAAATCATAAATACTCATGATGGATTTTCCTTAAAAATTGATAAAGAAACTCAAGAAATTCATCTTGAAAAGCTTCCTGGTTATGAAATATTCTGGGAAAAAGAAGAAAAAAGTTTAAAATGTCGTCGTCAAAAGAACGAAAGTTTTGATATTCGTGAGCATATACCTGTAAGACCTTATGATTACATAAGTATAGAATTTAAACGTCAATTTTTATTGCATACCGGTAGCTTATTTAAAACAGATAAATACCCGGTTGATGTCCATGTTATTACTGAAAAAATGTTTAATCACCTTAACAAAGATGGTTATATTAAATGTGTTGATAATTTTGAGGATTTTAAGAAAGAATTTGAAGTTGTTCATAGGGAATATTACGATAATGAAATTCTATTTATAGGAGATAACCTCCCTAAATCAAGTGAAGATAAATTTCTTGAGCTTAATGAGGGTAGCTTATTTGATTTTTTTGACAACAGGATGTCTTCTTTATTTTATAAGAATGATAATAACATTTTTTCTCTTATTGCTCATGATAATGAGTCTATGTCCGTTTATAGAAAATTAATAAAAAAACTTCCCGGAAAAAATATTTTTATAGAACCTGAAAAAATTGATGAGATTCATAGAATATTAAATATCTATATGCATATCAAATATCGCATATTCAAAGAAAGAAAATTGTATAATGCATCATCCGATTATTTGTTTGATGTGGATAGAGGTTTTAGGGATGAAAATAAAAACCATCAGGTTCATAACTTAAGCTACAGTGATTTTCTGGAATATTATCACATGGCTGATAATACAATGAATCTTTGTTTTTATTATTACATGTATGAGTTCTCATTAGTAGATGAGCAAATGCATGATTATATAAATGATGTTGTTCTGAATTTTACTAAAAATAATGAAAAGGCTCATATTATTTTATCAGAATCTGGAATTAGTATACTGGATTTTAACAAAAAAATTAAATTACCATTACCTGTTGTTAGACAATTTGCTAATAAAGAATCCAAAGATTTCTATTCAGTAGCTGTTGAATTATACTCTGAAACTCCCGAAAAAATTGGAGAATTAAAAGGAACTTCTGACGATATAAAAATAGTGTTTAATTATGCAACAGCTAATAATAAGAACAAAGAATTGTTTAAGAAGTTAGATGAATCTGATTATTTTACTTCATCAAAAAACATAATAGATTTTATCAATGTTATCTATGACGAGTTTGACAAATGCAAGGAAGATCTTTTCGAAAAAATCGATTTAAGTTCATATATCAATAACGAAATAAAAGAACAAGAAGAAAAAGATGATGAAGACCCTATGGTCTGGATAAACAGGATAAAGGCAGGAAGAAAAAATCCACCTAAAATGAGGAACCTGAATAACTCTGAACTAATTGATATCGTTGCTGAAAAAATTATATCTTTATCAACAGGTGAATATGCATCAGACCAAAAGGAAATAATCGAGAATTTACTTTGGATTGATAAGAAGTTATCTGTTGATAATACAAAAATCGGGTGTTTCAAAAGAGACATCCCTCTTTATGATGATTGTGAAATTTACAGGATAGAAGATCGTTCGGAAAAAATACAAGTTATGAGCTTGTTGGACTATCATTTGTTAAAAGGTCATAACGAAGTTGTATATTATCTTAAAGAAAAAGGGCTTGTTCCCAAGAAAATAGAAGACTGTGTTACTTCTATTGAATATGCTTTATTAGGTGCATGTAGCAATGACATCATAGACTGGGTTTGTAAATGTCTTGATATCAAATCTAACCATAAAGTAAGTATTTTTAGTTTTGTGAGATTGCCTATACCAGTCGGGTTTGGAGTGCAACAAGTTCTTGATTCTGCTGTTTTACAATCAAGCAAGTATAAGTGCTTATTTAATTACGATCCAAAATGTAAAGATGATATGAAAGTTTTAGAAAAAATGATGTATCTTTATAATAAATATGATGTTAATTTAAGCAAAAATTGTGAAAGAATTTACTATTTATTGAATAGTGAAAATGAAAAAATAATAAAAGAACATTTAGGCATTGATAAAGCTATTGTTGATAAAATAAAATATAGTTTATTCATTAAAGAGCTTATTTTTAAAAATAATATCTCTGTTCTGGCAGATGAGCTAAAAACAGGTCGTTTGACCGTGGATATGAATCTAATGCCCCAATTTATGTTCAATAAAGAAGTATCAGAAGTATCAGGTGTCCTCAATCTACTCTATATGTATATGAACCATAAGTGTGGAGAAGAAGATGTAAAGTTTATTGAAAAGTTGATTAATTTGGTTTTTGAATATATGGATACTATAACTTTTAGTAAAATAAAAGATTTTAAATGTTCTGAAGGTTTGAATATTTTTGAAATTGTTATATCAAGAAGTCCTCATGAGTTTAGAAAACTGATAAAAAAAATGGTCGTAGATTATGATTTTAATTTAAAATCAGGAATATATTGCAAAGATGAATCCTCTCAAGAGATGGTTTATAAAGACTACAGAGATATTTATTTTGGTTCTCATGTCTATACAAGAAATCTGTATGACTTTTTAGTTTCTCAATCGGAGAAAGAAAAAATAACAAAGAAAATAAATGTTAATGATAGTGAAAATATCAAGAAAAGAAGAATGTAGAGCTGTTGAAAAAGATAGTATGTTATGCCACAATAGAGGAATTATTTTATTTAAGGTGAGTTATGATATTTCAAACTGAAACGGATAAAGATGGTGTGTTAAGTGTCAAGAAAGGCCTTTATAATGAACGGGATGGGCATAGTTATGATGTATTAAAGGCAGATGTTTTTATCCCTCCTTCAGATCAATCAATATCACAGTTGAACCTTGTCAATCACTATATAAAGTTAGGATTGATTAAAAAAATGGAGGATTTCGAAGATGTCATTCCTCCTGGAACTGATGCTGATTTTGAATCTATAAATTTTAAAGAACTTTTCTCTTCTTTATTCGATAATGGTGTGGAAAGCTTTAAAAAAACTTTTTACATTAAAGATAACCACCTGATCAATCTTTATTTTGGCTGTATTTTTTTTCATGACGAAAGAACACATAAAATATCCTGGAAACCAATTCCAGAATATAATTTTTTATGGGATGATAAAATAAAGGACTATATGAAGTTTGACAGAAAAGGCAGACGAAAGAATAACAATAAAGAATTTGATATAACAGAGCATATTCAAATATTGCCTTCTTTATATTCAGGATTTGATTTTCAATATCAATATCTGAATTATATTCATTCATTATTAGACAATGCCGGTTTTATTGTTGATTCTGATGAACTTAAAAAGAAAGCTTTAGATTTTTTAATTAAAAAAGGTGAAATAGAACATATAAGCAATCTTGATGAGTTTTTAAGGGAATTGACACTGATTAGTGAAAATTATATGTCACATCGTTCCTTACTAAACAAAAAAGAAGAATATGTGCTGAATAACTCTCCGTTTGATGTTTTTAGCAGAGGAAATCTGTTCACTTTGATGGATGGAAAAATGGCCGATTTGTTTTATTATACCCACAACAGAAGAAGTGGAAAAAGATTTTCATTTTTATCTGGGATAAATGAAAAATCGCCTTTACTTTCTGAGCATGAAAGAAGGACAGACCTGGACAAAAATTCAAGTTTGAGTATGCATCGTATAGAAAGTATGGAAAAAGCATTAAAGGCACATAATAAAATTAATAATCTTTTCTTATATAAAACTTATGACTTTCAAGCAAGTAGTGATTATATTCTTGACAGAGAGCGAGGTTATTCTCCTGAAGAGCCTAACCAACAAATTGATAAGATTAGTTACAGTGGATTTATAAATCATTATGATCTTGAAGACTATACAGTTAACCGTTGCTTATTTGAATATATGGGTGAATATATTCGTTTTAATAAAAAAATAAGGAAATATATAGATTCAGTAATGCAGGATTTTGCTTCAATAAATGAAAAGCTAAAAATAATAACAAGAAGTGAATCTGAAAAATCAAAGCATTCATTCAGAGATATTAATTTGAAAAAAATTAATAACAAACTTGATTTGCCCTTAGCTTTTATTAAAAATCTTTATGGTGAAAATGTTGACCCTGATAAAAAAGAGTTGTGCAGACTGATAGTAAGATATATTGATAAATCTGCTATTGAAAAATATGATGTAGCGAACGAGTCTTTTTCAGTTTTGTTGGATAAATTTTTCCGTGATTATATCGAAATACCCAAGGAAAATGATGAAATTTTCAACTCAAAAGAAAGAAATGTTTTTTTCAAAAAAACCAGTAGCCTGATAGAATTCTTAAAAATAATAGAAGTTTACCTTGAAGAGAAAGGGGAAGGTATAAAAGGGAGTATAGATACAAAAAAAGAAACCGAAGATATGCTTGTCTATAGCAGCCCTTTCCCTCGCCGTGGTGATGAGGATGAGGAAAAAGAAAAAAAGAAGACCAGTTTTGAAGATTTGAAAAAATTCGTAAGCAAACATATTGTATTCTGTTTAACTGGAGATGTTGATAGTAGTGAGGATGATTTAAAAAGAAATACAGATGCCCTCCTGGATGTTTTTTCAATTAATCTGAATGAGGCTTTTGTTATTAATGCCTCAAAAAATACACCATTGTTTGATGAGAGTAATTCAGCAGTTTGTCATTTTTTAGGGAGTGGGAAATACAATGTTAGTTTATTAAATTATCATCTGTTAAAAGGTCATAATGATGTAGTTAAACACCTTATAAATAAAGGTGCAAAGGCTCATTTTGAAGAAACAAGACCTTTAAGTTCTCTTGAATATGCTTTGGTAGGTAGATGTGATAATGATATTATAGATTGGGTTTGTGAAGGTTTAGCCATAAATAAACAGTATTTTAGTAAAATGTTTGGTTTTATTGTTTTTGTGACAGGTGGAACTTATGATATGAATTTAAGTCGTAGACTGATGCTAAAAACAAAATCTACGAATTGTTTCTTTACTCAACAAAAAGAAAAGCAAGAGAAAAGTGTTCTTGAGAAAATGGTTTATGTTTATGAGAAATACGGAGTAAATTTCAACTTTGCTTTACATCGTTTAATATATCTTTTGAAAAATAAAGATTGTGCATTTATCTTAAAAAATAAACTTGGATTAGATAAAGAAATTATTCATAACATAGAATATGGCCTCCATATAAAAAACCTTCTTTTAAGGCATGATTTTTCTGCATTTGAAAGAGAGGTCAAAGAAGGTCGTTTGAATTTTCATACCAATTTAGGGCTGAATATTAACGATGATCGCAATGCCAACCCTGATGATTTTGGAATATTAACTTTATTATACGCTTTTGTTGATTCATTCGGTTATGAGCCTGAGAAAAAAGCTGAAGAAGTGCTTGAAAAAACAGTTTCTATTTTGCTTGATAATATTCCGTGCAGTCAATCTGGTGATTTGAGAAAAATAACAACAATGGGCGAAATGAATATTATAGAAATATTAATGGAGAAAAATGTCAGGAAATATCAGGATTTAATAAAAAGATTAGTGCTTGAATATGGATTTAGCCTTGATTCGTCTAAGCTTGTTTTTCCTCTATTCATTAGTGCATCAACTTTAGAAGTCGTTAAAGAAAATAAAAGTTATAAAGAACTCTATTTTAACAGTGGTGATTATGAACTTACTTTGTTTGATAAATTAAAATCTGATATCGAAAAAGAAAAATTAATGAACATTGTTGATAATTCATATGTAAAAGAAAACAGTAAAAAAAGAATGTAATAAATAAAGAGAGAGCGGGTTTCTCTCTTTATACACTATAAGCGATTTTTTCTGGGAGTCACTTGTTCTACTGATTCATTAAGTGA
>Ga0308166_1000684_pt1 | contig 42334 bp, 58 predicted proteins | sample PhyCR2_2_FD_202137 | JGI IMG/M metagenome (GOLD analysis project Ga0308166, IMG submission 202137) | Phyllosphere microbial communities from UC Gill Tract Community Farm, Albany, California, United States - DLSLCC.R2 | ecosystem: Host-associated > Plants > Phyllosphere > Unclassified | place...
ATCAACGACTAATGGGTTAGGGGCAGTTGCCGTAATAAACATTGCAGAGGTAATCGGGTTGGCTTGGTAGTTAACCAATGACAGATATTTTCCCATCCGACCTTCGGTACCTTTAGCAGGATCAGAATCATAACTAGTAGAAATTGCCAGTACAATCGGATGAATTATTCCGCCACCACGAGCCGTATTACTTGGCGTTACAGGGGCGAGAATGAGTTCTGAAAGTACCATGCTATAGCCAATCCCAATGGTTTTCTTGCCCCAAACTGCGATGAATAAATAGCCTAATCGTGCACCCAATCCAGTTTTTTGCAAACCTTTAGAGATCATGATAGAAATACCAATCAACCAGATGAGTGGGTTAGCAAAGCTACTAAGCGCATCTTGAATGGCACCGCTTGGGTTTGTGTTAGTCACACCAGTAATAGCGACTAAAGTTATTGCAATAATGGCAATGGCACCAATTGGCATCGCTTTACCGATGATTGCGGCAATTACACCGACAAACATTGCTAGCAAATGCCAAGCATCAGGATCAACACCATTTGGTACAGGAATAACGAACCAGATTAACAATGTAATAAATAAAGAAATAAGTGTAGGGAGGGCTTTAAATCCCGTGTAATTTCCCCTTGTTTTCATATGATTAAAAATTAAAGCTCTTTATGAGTAAATCGCTAAAGACATAAGTATTAAAGTTCTATTATCGATTAAATGATTCAAGAATTCAAAAAATAACAAGCGATAAGTACTAACTTTCATTTCTATGAAAACATTATTCTTTTAAGTTAAATATTTCTTAATTTAAGCCTAAATTGTTAAGTTTTTCTGAACTTTTAGTTCTGAAATGGATTTCAGAATGATAAATTCTTTGTATAGATATCAGTCTAATAAATAGTACTTAGTATGGTTAATTTTAAAAAAAGCTATAAAGATATCTTATTAAATTAATATATTCTAATACTAATTTTTAGAAAATATTAAAGATCAAAAAATAAATTATATATCTAGATTAAGGTGTAACAGGTGTAAAAAATTATTAAATAAAATAACTTAGATATAATGTTGGATAAAAATTCGTCTTTTTGAATTATTGATTTTATTGAAAGCGTGAAATGAGTCATAAGTTTATTTAAAAACGTTAAATATATCATTTTAAATTTTGATATATATAAAATTGAATATAGTAGTAGTAATTAACTGGTTTTTTGTTTTAAAATAATTAAACGAACTTAAAAATAATTAAAAAAAATATGGGTATTTTATATAGGGAATTTGAGAATGCTAAAGACAATAGTTGAATTTAAATTTGATGATTATCAACTATATGAACAAAAAATGCACTCTAACGAAGGAGGGATTTTAGTTCAAAAAACTGAAGACATCGCGCAATATATTTTTAGTATATTGAGAAATAGATATCATTTAAATGTAGAACTATATAGTGAAAATTGGGGATGGCAAATTGAAATTCCATTGCCTGAAATAACGATGTATCTTGGAATAAGTGTGTATGAAGAATATAGAAATGGATTCGCAATTTTTATTTCACCGAATACACCTATTTTAAGAAAATTTTTATTTCGAAAAATTGATATTACCCATCATATTATGGTGCTGCAAAATTATATAAATATTATCTTAAAATCACATCCGGGAATCTATGATGTGATGTGGTGGAAAGAAAATGAATTCCGATGTGTAGCGGCGAGCTGAAGTAGAAAAATATAAAATTTTAATTACCGAAGCGTGTTAAGGAAAATTTATTGAAGACCGTATTGGTGAATAGGCAGTGAAAGCTTACTATATCTTCAATATCAAGTGGTCAGATCAATATGCAAAATTCAGCGTTGAAGGGATTGCGTAAGTTTTTCTATGATAATCTTCATAATCATGACTATGAAACTACGTTAAGTAGATGTATTAATTATTTTTTAGTTGTTTTAATTATTGGTAATGTCGCTGCCGTTTTATTAGAAACAGTAAATGATTTGTACACAAGCTATCGTGTTTGGTTCGACTATTTTGAAGTTATTTCAATTGCAATTTTTAGTATTGAATATTTATTAAGATTGTGGAGTATTGCAGATCGAGATACGACACAATCCGCATGGAAAACCCGCTTGAATTGGATGAAAAGTGGGGAAGCAATTATTGATTTGATGGCAATTTTACCTGCCTATCTCAATTTCTTTGTACGAATTGATCTTCGTATGCTTAGAATCTTACGTTTGCTTCGTTTATTAAAATTAACACGGTATTTTATCTCACTACAGATATTGTTATGCGTGATCAAACGGGAGAAAGGTTCTTTTCAAGCAGTTATCTTTATTTTAATTATCATGATTATTATGACTGCTTCTGGAATTTATGTGGTTGAAAACAAGGCTCAACCAGAAGCTTTTAGTTCAATACCTAAATCTATGTGGTGGGCTGTAGTGACTTTAACCACAGTGGGTTATGGCGATGTAACACCAGTGACCAGTTTAGGAAAGTTACTGGGGGCACTCATTACAATTTTGGGTGTTGGTATTGCGGCTTTACCAGCTGGTATTTTGGCGTCTGGACTTGCAAATGAGCTTAATCAACGTAATCAGAGACTAGAGCAAGAGTTTCGTGAGTTACTTCAAGCACAAGGCATTGATATTTTACATGATGAAATTGAAATAGAGCGGGTCCGTCAAAAAGTAGGATTACCAAAAGAGCAAGCGCATAATTTAATTATTCAAATTATGCGTGAAAAAGTATTAGAGGAAGAGGAGTCGGCTCGAGAGAAAAAATGTTATTGCCCACACTGTGGTGGAAAGCTAACTGATTAGAAAAAATAAGTTAGCCTTTTCTTTAATTAAGCTTTTTTGCTGGCTTTTTCTACTGCAAATGCAATAAGTAAAATGATAAGACCGCCAAGGCTTAAAACAAAACCTACCCAGATTGGTGCGATCCAGCCCATTTGGTGGCTGAGTACCCATCCCCCTAAAAATGCACCTAATGCATTGGCCATATTAAAGGCAGAGTGGTTGAGTGATGCTGCTAATGTTTGGGCATCGCCTGCAACATCCATTAGACGGGTTTGCAAAGCTCCGCCTAATCCCATTACGGTGAGGCCAATCAAAAATAATGAAGCAATAGCACTATAGATATTACTCATTAAGAAACTGGCAACAACAAAAGCGATAGCTGAACTAATTAATACACCTACAATCGTTTTGTTTAGGTTTTTATCTGCAAGCCATCCCGCTGCTAAGCCACCAATAACCATACCGATACCCCAGATAGCTAAAACATGCCTCCAAAACCGATAGCACCTACCGCTAATGTTAACCACATATTGATATTTTTAAGACCAGCTAATTCTGTTTTTATACTCGCAGTAGCTTGGACTGGAATATTGGGTACAAAGAAGCCAACAGCAATTAAAGTAACGAATGCAATGGTTGCTGAAAACTCAAAACCTGCTCTCCAGCCAAAGTTTTGACCTAACCACGTTGCGAGAGGAACACCAATTACGGTTGCCACTGTAAGACCCATCATCATTTGGGCAACCGCAGAAGCTCTTCTTGATGGGCCAGCGAGTTCTGCTGCAACTAAGGCACCTACTCCAAAATATGCTCCGTGTGGTAAACCTGAGATTAAAACAGTTTCAGGTGTATGAGCTAAAGCAGTACAGGCATTAGCTACACCATAAAAAAGCATTAAGCCGAGCAATAAAGTTTTTCTAGGTACTTTGGCTCCGAGAATAGCAATGATAGGAGCACCAATAACTACACCCAATGCATAGGCACTAATAAAATGGCCAGCTTCAGGTACTGTAATATGTAAATTATTTGCAATTTCCTGAATCAGTCCCATTGCGACGAATTCGGTAGTTCCAATACAAAAACCACCTACAGCGAGAGAGAAAATTGCTAAAAAAAGAGAATAGTGTTGATGTGTAGAAAGGGGAGATTGTGGGGGCGCCATAATAAGTTGAGGAAAGACACAAAAAGAGAAGTATAAGGGAAAAGAGAACAGAATAATAAAAAACTAAAATATTGAGATAAGGATTACATATTCAAATGAAGTAAATTTAAATTTTTACGTTTTGATCTATAAATAATAAAAAATAACGAATGATAATAAGAATTATTTTTATTTGTGTATACTGTATTCGCTTATATTTTGTCTGATTTTTTCACTTTGCATACAACAGGATTTTGTAATAATGAATAGATTTCTAATGACGTCACTTGCATTGATATGTACAACAGGCTTTGCTCACGAACCTTATGTAGCACCTGTAGCTTATAAAACTGAACAGACTCAAGTTGATACCTAATAATATAAATATATAAGAGTAATGAGATAATTGTGGGATTTTGTGGGATAAGATGGGATTGAGTGGGATGAAGTTTGAAAAGATTTTTCATACTGTGAAATAGAAAAAGCGGGCTTTTAGTCCGCTTTTTTATTCGAATAAATCCAGATTCTGGTCTAAATTGAATTTAAGCTTTTCTTCACCATTTACGATATGACGGATCGTTCTGATTGTCACGCCAAATTTGCGGGCGATTTTAGAGCGGCTTTCTTTTTTTGCTGCCATTTCACGAATAGTTCTATTACGCATTGCAATTGTGATTGTAGTTGCCATAGGTACTTCTATTGAATTGTTCCCTAAGTGCTCTGAGAGCAACTGTAGCTTAGAATAACCAATGATCTGTGATAGCTCGTGATGAATGCCTAAAGCATGTTTATGGGGTACAAAAACTAGTATGCCGCCATAGCTCTCAATAAGACTCAAAGCTGGTTTTATGCCAATAAGCTTCGCCACAAATGCAAAGTTTTTAGGCATAAGTGCAATGAGTTCTTCATCTGAAAATAATTGTTGTGCGTCGGTAATGTGAGGACGATAAACCATAATTGCTCCCGCTGTTATCCCATGTTAAGATTTAGCAGTCCTAGATATATTTTTCCTCTTACTTGTATGGGTTGGCGGAATTAAAAACCTCAGTGTTGGCGCACTGGGGTTTTTACTTTCTTATTGTTCTGTTCTTTCAATGCCGCAACGTTTGCACCATTGACGTAAGTGAGTAATGATCATGTCTGCGTGGTGGCTGCTCATAAATTGCAATGCACTCACACCAACTTTGTTCTCTACAAATTTTGCTAAAGCTTTTTCATCTTTATTTCTAACTTGACCAGCTGCATATAGTTGCAACCATAAATGACGGATCAATTTGCTTTGCGCATCACTTGCTAAGTTCTTAACGCCAGATTTATTTTTTGATTCAACTTCAAAGCCAAGTTGTTTGAACCGATCCAGCACAGCTTCAAGCTGTGCTAGATTCAAATCTTTTGAACTGGTTTTACCAGTAGTGCTAATAAGAATGTCTCGATAAAGCTCATCATCCAAACCAAGTTTTGTTTTGCCCACATGGATTAGCTTGATCAGATTGGCTTTTTTATTGAATTTCATCTCTTGCACCTTTCTCTGCTTCAATTATTGCTTCAGGTGTAGATTTATTCTGTGAGTGATCAACTATTTGACTGCACAAGTAAGTTTTTTTACCAACATAAAAACCACCAAGACGCTCACATTCTTCAGCAATTTCGTTTTCTGTATATGACTTACAAATAAGCCACCCAATAATTAACCCAAAAATGAAGTAACCCATTTCACACCACACCTTGGAATGCTTGAAACAATCCAATAATTGCTAGAAAAGCCAATGTGATTGATGCACCAGCTTTAAATTTATATGACCGTTTTTCAAAAACAGTTAGACCAGTATTATTTTTGGTGGTCCACGCCAATTTAGCCTCTTTAAAACACGAACCTAAGCCCATTAGAAAGACCGCAAAGTAAGCCAGTACAGTTGCCCAATTCAGCAATTCATTCATGTAGGTGCTCCCAACTTTTCGTATTGCTTACCACCATTCATAGCTTGATTAAGTTTTGCTGACTTTCCAGATTGTTTACCCGCATGATAATCATTAGCTGCTCTATCATTGAAAGCTTTGCCTTTGTTTCGATCTTTAGGTGTGAATGAACCAAGCTTTCCGCGAGTTTTATCCATATATTTTTTTATACGTTCAGTGGTATTTGTTGGTACATCAATATCTAAGTCGGTTATTAAATGCTTAACTGAATCAACCCAGCCTTCACAGAACAAATCTGCACGACGTACCTTGTTCTTTTTGACTGATACACGTTTTAAGCTGTTTTCAATAAAGCTTTTTCTTGAACGAATCACTTGGCGATATAAAACATCAAAAGTGTAAGATGCAACTTCTGGTGCTGGATCGACACCAATAAATGTCCATGAAGCTTTAATACCCCAAGTACTGCTACCAGAACTAAAAATAGGTTTGCATTGCATGGCTCTAGCTATAGTCATAACTAAGCTTGCTTCCCACGCTTGAGGAACCTTTGTTGCTTTACTTTCGCAACTAGCTTCAACGATATCGAGTAGATCAGGATCAATCTGAAATTCGCGCATCAAAGCCTGTGCTTGACGTAGTGCAATTGCAGCTTCATTTTCATTGGCTGATTTAGCTAATGCTAAACATTTTTTGATTTTTAGAATTGCTTCTTCACGGTTCATACTCATTATGTTGTCTCCTTAATGCTTTCAATCACTTCAGGTGGTAACTTTTCTAAATCTTCGATGCTGATCATTATGTTCTCGCTGCTCATCAGTACTGGATCACGACATCCAGCAGACACAGGCACGAATGCCTGTGTTTCGCTTATGCTTGAAGTGTGTTCAGAGCTATATCAATCGCTCGTTGTTGAACTGTATGCCGTGAAATTCTCTGACCAGCCTCATTCAAAACGTGATACTCGAACCATCCGCAAATGTTGTATTTACGGACAACACTTAAACCTTGCTTTTCAAGCATGTCTAAGCCCCTAATTTTTGTTGCCATTACTTAACAGCCTCTTTAAGTGCTTTTCCTGCCTTGAATGACGGGACTTTAGAAGCAGCAATTTGAAGCTCTTCACCAGTTTTAGGGTTGCGACCAGTACGCGCAGCGCGTTCTTTTACAGAAAAAGTTCCGAAGCCGATTAAAGCAATATCTTCACCAGCAGCAAGTGCTTTGCTGATGCCACTTTCGACCGCATTAAGAGCAGCTGTTGCTTGTGCTTGAGTAAGAGAAGCAGAAGAAGCGATATGTTTGATAAGTTCTGATTTGTTCATGAATTTAATTTCCTTCAGTAATTGATTTAGATTGGTTAAGTGCTGCATATACTGGTTCTTTAAGGGTTTTAGCAGCGTTCAAAAGTGCATGGTTGTTAAGTGCCTCACATGCGATTTCAGCATGCTCATGGTGGTAGAAATGACCGACTAAAGCGTCGTCATCACGGACGATTGCAAACAATGCTTGCGGATCATCATTTAGTTGTGGTTTAAGTGCTTTAACTGTGTACATGTCTATTACCTCAGTCTTAGGTTTAGTGAGCAGCTGTAGCAGCTGGATCAACGGTTTCAATTTCATAGCCAAAGTTGTTGCGCTGTTTAAGAGTTGCACCAATTTCAGCTATTAATTCAGGCGTGAGTTGTTTGATTGACTCCTTATCAGGTTCGGTTTTAGTACGGATGCAGTGTTCAAGCTTTAATTGCTTGAGCATCTGGCAAGTAAAAACAGGATCAGGAATAGTCACGCTGGTTGATAAGCGGTAGCCAACCGAACCGTGTGTCAACTTTTTACTTTTGATTTGCAAAAACTCATTTTTGCGGTGATCACAAAATTCTTTTAGTTGAAGTTCATACGCCTTAACTCGTTCCAATAGCGGTTTAAGACGTTGTTTGGTTGCTTCCTTGAGCTTGTCGACCTGTTCATTACAAGCAGCTTCTTCAAGTGCGATGTCACGGTTGATATCAGCCATTTGTGCCAATGTTTGATCAACTGCTTCCCAACTTTGAAGTTGTGGTTCTTTGAGTGATTTACGTGCCATTAGTTTGTTTGCTCCTGTGTTTCAGCTGCTTTTAAGCGTTGGTAGCACTGTTCTAAAGTTTCATCTGGTTGTTTGTGTTTAACGACATGCGCCATAAGTTGTTCTTTTGGAATGTTCTTCAGCCCACGTTCTGGCTGCTTCTCATTCATTTGGACAAAGCCCATCATTTCTTTAAAGTTGGTGTTTGGACGTTCATGTTTTTGACGTTCATGTTCCGCTTGCTCAGCTGCACGTTCAGCTTCAGTTTTAGCTAGTGGTGCAGCAGCTCGACGCTCTGTTGGTACTGGTGCATTTTCTGGCTTAAATGAACTGATCACTTCATATAAATAGCCGTGGTTTTTTAGCGGCAATTGCAACTTGCCTTGGTCACGACGCTCAAGCATTGTGTTGATTGCCCAGATCCATGCTGCTTTAGGAGCTGGGTAACTGTGGTGACCACGCTTGATTTGTTGAGCATTAATATCCTCAGCAATTTCGCCAAGTAACTTAGCTGTACGTTCAAATGTCAGGTCACGGTTCGGGGAGCGGAACATTCCCAAGTACTTCACTAGTGGCTGCGCCAAATCACCAACCAAAGTGAGCGATGCAACAAAAGCTTTGCTGGCATCACCATGCCCTAAAAGGGCATCTAAACTGGTGGTCGCTCCACATGCTGGGCATCTAGTTTTCATTTTTACCAACCTCAAATGCACTTGAACCCACAGCAGCCAATGCGATTGCCAGACCAAAAGGCAAACGTCCAAGGCCGATTGTTTTGCCTCTAGATTGAAGCTTTTGGCGACTTGCAATTACAGCTTGATTGGCTGCTGCCTTGGTTGCTTCATTACGTGCAATTGCCTGAGCAACACGTTCTTCTTTTGTGCCACGACGCTTTGCTTCACCCATTTGTTTTCACTCCTTGTGCCGACTTAACCATTGCTTGATAAACAGCTTTAGCTAAAAAACCAGCACCAGCTTCCATTCCTGCGCGTTCCATTTCTTCAGTAGGTTGTTTAGGCACCAGCACATAATCACCGCTGACTAATTTGTCGATATCCTTCGCAAATTGAGCACGCTTCTGTTTGATGTTCATAGACCACCTCGGAAATGTTTGGATTTGCTTTCAACTGCTGTTTGACAGTCAATGCAAAGCTTTACATTGCCCAGAGCGCGACGACGCTCTGGAATTTCGGCACCACAGTCTTCACATTCATAGTTACTGACTTGGTCAAAGTGTTTAATGTTGGCAAGTGCATGGTCTAAATCGTGTTCAGACAAAGTGCTTGCAACGTCTGCAAAATCAGCCATTGCAACCTCCTAATACCGCCATCACTAAAGCGATTCCAAAAATCCAAACTGCAAAGTTCACAATCAGTAAATTTCTTAAATTAAATTTCATGGCTTAAACCCCCATCACGATGTCGCGTGTGATAACGTCCTCGCCGATTTCTGCTGCGAGGTTCATAGAACTGGTAATTAAGTTGCCAATGGCAAGTGGATATAAAAGTGAGCGTGTGGTTTTGCCAGCGCTGTTGATTTGAGTTAGACGGTCAACAACTGCTTGAATGCCTTCTTCAGTGATGATCGACTCCAGTTTTTTATCGACGCTTTTAACTCGGTGTTGTAAGTACTCAACTAATGAAGTATTTGTTAAAGGTTCCAGTGTCACACTCTCACAACGCTGTACAACTTCACGTACCGCTGGGTTGCGCTCACTTAATTTGTTTGCAAGTTCTGGCTGACCGATTAAGACGATCCCAATTAGTTTTTTGTAGCCGTCCTCTAATTCAAAGAAACGCTTTAACTGTTTAAGAGTAGCGATTGGCAAGCTGTGAGCTTCTTCAATCACTAATAAATGGCTATAACCAGCTTCACTTGAATTTTTTAAAATCATATGTACTTGACGGAAACGAGCCTCGGCAGACATGCGTGGTTTCTCTTGACCAGCACTAACCGTATTAATAATTGCTTCAGCAATATGGCTTGATTTAAGTGTCTTACCTTGAATGTCATTATCTTCAGTCGCAATGACATATGGTTCGATAATCAAAATTGGTAATTTTTCACGACGAATACGATCTAAAAGGTCGCGTCGTAAAGTCGATTTACCTGAACCTGACTCACCTGAAATTGCAATGAATCCGCCATGTTTAGCTGTCTGATATAAGGCTTGACGCACATAGTTGATGTCGCTATTCAAGAATAGTTCTTCAACTGCACGAACTTCATTTGTGAAAGGGTTGTCAAACAAGCCAAAATGTTTTTTAGCTTGTTGAGTCAACGACTGTTTTGCGAGCAACATGGCTTGTTCGTCCTCATTTAAAAGTTCATTAATTTGTTTGTTTCCGTGTCGTGCTACTAATGCGCGATACACATGGTCTAGTTCTCTTTCACTAGCTGCCTCTGAGCCAAGTCTTTCAAGAAGTGTTTTTTGTGGTGGTGCATCAAACATTTCGTTAAATGCATCATCGATTTCTGACTCGCTAATCTTTGCGTTGACCAAGAACTCTCTAAAACGGGCTTTCACAAAATCAGTATTCTTCTTCGGCCATCTAAGGCAGTTGATGATGATGTTGATCGATGACGGGCTTAGCTGTACGTATCGAGCTAAATCAGCTTGTATAATTCCGTTGTCTAAAATGAGGTCCTTAAGTTTTGTCGAGCAGTCTTTTTGTTTCATGGTTGCTCCTTAACCAACAACACGAAGTTGTGGCCGTTGTTGTGGAAGTTCTTGTTCAGCCTTTATTGCTTCAGCAATTTCACGTACTGCATCGGCAGGGACTAAACCATCTGGATAAGATTTTTTGAGGGCCTTGTAGTGATCCGTGGTCCACAGGTCACCGATTAAGCCTCTGATTTCTTTTGCTGCTTCTACTGTTGAAATAGGTGCAGATTCACGACGTTGTTTAGTTGTAGTGACTTGCTCACCAGCACGTTTGATGTAAGTCGGAACTTCAACCGCTGCAACGTCTGCCATAGCATTGAGCTGACCGTCATAGGCTGGTTTCTTCTTGGCAATTGCTTTATCAACTTGCTCAAGAGTTTCAGCGTCATAAGCTTTTTTAAGTATGCGTTTGCGGTTTTCATCAATTTTGCTTTGAGGCATTGCCTTAATTTCTTCACCGATGATTGCTGCATCATTTCCAAAGCCAACCCAATCAACTTGCATCGGTTCGCATGTGAAAATGACCTCATTGCCGTGTTGATCTTTAGTCAATACATCGATGCATGGCGCACGGTATGGATTCACTACAATCTGCAACTTAGCTTTCGGGTAAACCCCATCAACATGACGAACGTCATAGTCTTGTGAGCCATAGCCTTGAATGGCATGACTAACCGTAAGATTGGCTTTAACTGTTTTTTCAACTGGTACTGTGCTGATAAGTTCACGGCACAATTCCATTGGTGGAGCAATGCGTAATTGTTCAGGCTTAATGGTTTGCCAAACAGCATTACGGCTGCGCTTAGTACGGCTATGAATTTTTGTTTCATTCCAATACATGCGCCATGCAGTAGCTTGGGCATTTAACTCTTGGATATTGTTGATCTGCATGAAACGCAGGCGGCCTTCAAACTGTGTTTCAACAATATTTTGAGCGTTTTCAACTTGGCCTTTTGCTTGTGAATTACCAGTTGCATGGGGTATAAAAGTTACATCTAGGCGCTCAAGTAAATTTCTGAATAAGCCACTGGTGTTTGCACAGCCTTTGTCTGTGTAAAGGATGTTTGGAACACCGTGCATCGGCTCTTGAGCAGAACGCTTTTGAATTGCATTTAAGAAAATCTCAATTAAGTTTTCAGAGCTTTCACTGCCATAGACATACTCAACATAAATTGAGCCTGAATAGTGGTCAGTCATGACATAGCGAATCACACGGTCATTTTCGATTTTCTTCACATTGGCAGGTTTGTTCTTGTAGAACTTCTTCTCATCCATCACTTGCATACCGCCTTTAGGCAGGTAAAACAAAACACAGACAGAGGCATCAACTTGCCAAACGTGGTTTGGATGTAACGATTTTTGCTGTGTATGTGCTGACGGTGTAGCCAGTTGTTTTGGGTGGCACATGTTTTGTTTCATGACACGCGCAACTGTTGCTGCTGATACTCTTGGTGCTTTACCGTCGGCGATAAGCATTTCCAGCGCTGTAGTCATCGGTAATGTCTTTTTACCATTGGCACGTGTTGCTACGTGCACCATACCGCCGACCATTTCAGCAACTTCTGTTGGTACAACTGTTTTACCTTTATCAGAGCGCTGTTTACGTTCAGATTTAAAACCTACTTTTTCAAGTTCACGGTAAAGTTGTGGCTTGCTAAGACTCAAAAAGTCACATGCAGTTTTAACAATCGCAGCTTTCCCACCAAACTCGGCAGCTGCAAGTTTGGCTGCAATTTCGCGCAAATAATCTTGTTTTGCTAAGTTTGGATTTGTCATGATTACTGCTCCACGTTTGTTGCATCAAATGGAGTAGCGTCTTGATCCGCAGGCGGCAACCATGCTGGGTTCACCATCGTTTCAAAATCAATTTGAATTCCAAATTCAACACTAGTTTGGGCAATCTGTTGAAATGCGCTGATAACAAGGGCTTCTAGTTGCTCTTGGATGTTGTAAAGGCCATGTTCATTGATTGTGTCTAAAACAGAGTTGATAGTGTTTTTGAAGCGCACTGTATCGTTGTGCATCATTAAGCATGCGCTTGTGGCTTCTTCTAAAGCCTTTGCAGCAATGAGTTGCTCTTCAGATTCAGCACGTTTTTTGATTTGAACTGGACTCTGTAGCTTGGTGAGCTTTGCATCTAATTCATTAATCTTTTGGTCTTTCTTTTGAAGAAGTAAGTCAGCAGCTTCCTTATCAGCTTTAATTTTGCGAAGTTCGTCTTTTAATTCGCGTGCCGACATGGTTTCAATGCTATCTAATGAAAGCTCTCCAATACTTCCACCTTGTTCGATGACTTTTATTTCGTCATCATCCAATGTTACAAGCTCAAGCAATTTTGTTTGATTTCCAGCTTTCTGCAAAAGCGAACTCGAATTCGTTTTTGAGAATTTCAATACCGCTGACATGAATTTTTGTGCCATACGTGGAGTAAAATTCAACATCTCAACACGCTTATTAAATTCACCATGAGGGGTGATTTCTTTTAAAATTAATAAGCGTTTGCCAAGCTCCATAACAGCTTCAACAGTACGTTGTTGGAAAAAGCGAATTTCATCTTCCAATGCACCTACAGTTAAGGCTCCTTCATAACCAAGTTGCGTTGCTAAACCTGCAACAGCCTTTGTATGATTTTGAATTTCAACTTCAGTAACTACTTCATTACTCATAACGAACCCTTATTAAAACTGTGTTTGTAGACGTTGCTTGTATTCATCAATACGAGCTTGCATGCGGTCACATTCTTCTTTGCATGAAGCGCCGAAACGAATTGCCATCATGCTTGGTGCATAGTTGCCGTTATCGCGTTTTTCAGCCCAGCCATTTGCTTCAAGCGTTTGTAGTGCACGTGTGATAAACGTTGGTGACTCTTTTAGGCTTTCAGAAAGTTGCTTATTACTAACGCCAGTAATGTAGTGACCACGTAGAGCGAATAAGACTGATAAAACTTTTCCTGCCGATTTATTTGTTGTTGACATTACTCATCGCTCCCAACTTTGTATTTGAGTGAAACCAGTTCTTCTCGTAGCATTTGGTTGTCTTGCTCTGCCATAGCCCATCCAAAGAAGCCAAAGCCAACGATAAAAATCAGCACATAGACGATGATTAACACTTCATTTGCTCTTCTTTTTGCCTTCATATCTTTTTCCTTGTGCAAAAGTGTGCAAAAATGTGCACATTGAACTATGCCGTTATATTTGTTTCGCTTTTAGGTTTAATGCCAAGTTGAACTGCGATATTGTGACCTTTCCCACGTTTGCATTTAGCTTGCCCATTCAAAACCTTATATACATCTTGTGGTAGATAACCATGCTTAATTGCCCAATCTGCAACTGTTTCACCAGTTTTTTCAAACTGCGCCTTAACTTGGGCTGGAGTTTTTATGGCTTGGGCTGGAGTTTTAATCGTCATAAATTTAAACCTCTTATTTGTGCGATTTAATTCAATTTAAGTTGAACCTTAGACTCAATGATTGCTCAATATTTTGAGCATGTCAATAATGGATGATCATTATTTTGAACAGTTTTAATGAAAGATTACGTTCTGAAGTAGAAAGAATAGGTGTTAGCAAGTTGGCAAGAGACTTGGGAATTGCACGAAATACACTTTATAACTGGTGTGAAAAAGGAAATATTCCTTTAGATAAGCTTTTGATTTTGAGTGATTATGGGCTGGATGTAAGCTATATTATTACAGGCCAAAAAATGGTCACAACAATAAACCCAGAGGCTGCCATAGTTGCTCAAAAATATGAGCAAGCAAATGCAGAAATAAAAAATAAGGTTTTGATGATGCTTTTAAGTGCTGAAAACGCGACAAAAAATGTCGCAACTGAGATTTCTAATACTGGAAATGGCACTCAATATAATGCTAAAAAACAAACTGTTAATAATGCTCCAGTCACCCAGAAAAAAACCAAAATCAAAGTTGGTAAACAACGTGGTGATATCGTGAATGGAGATAAGCATGTAGCTAAGTAGCCAAATAGTTGGGAGGAGTTTAAGTATGAAAAATATGGGCAATGATGACAAAGGCATTAAAATCCATAAGATTTTAGGGGATGTGGTAGATAATGGGCTTATTACAGAAGTCAAAAAGCTGAAAGGCGATATAGTTCAGGGTAATAAATATTTGATAAAAGGTGGTATAGAAGCCCCACCTCAAGATCATCCTAATGGTAGAGATTGTCCTCAATGTGAAGGATGGACTTGGAAACATACTAGAGAATGTGTTCATTGTGGATGTGATATTCCTACTGTTGAAAGTAATGAAGAGCTAAGAAAGCAACAAGAATTAGCTCTACAAAATGAACTGCGTCAACAACAAATCTTGCAAGAATTGAAACGTCAAAGAGAATTAACCGAAGAACCAAAAACTTTGTGGGATGTAAGTTCTAATGAACTCATAAAAGAACACAAATATTGTAAGAAACAAAAAATGGAAGTTTATTCTAAAAGATTTATACCTCTTGCAATAACGGTATGTGGTTTTGCGATTTCAATTTATCTAATGATTAATTTAGTCCTTCCAAATATGTTTAGCTTAAAACATACAGACTGGTATTTGATCTATGGTGTTATTTTTGGATCAATTTTCCCTTCAACAATTTGGTTAAATAAAGTAAGAAATAGAGATGATAAATTAGTTTCTTACTACAAGGAGCGTATTGAAATTATTGTACATATTTTAAGAGTTCGGGGTGATTTGTGAGCAAGGACTTTGAGTGGCTGAAATGGGTAGCCCTGTTTCTTGTAATCGGTATTGTTTGCGCTGTAGTTTATTTTGTTCCAAACAAAAAAAATGACCAGACTTCAACACAACAAATAACTGAGCAAAAAGAATTATCACCAGATGAAGCAAAAAGATTTGCTACAGGGTTGTTAAAAAAAATTAATGATGATGAAAAGCTTATTAGAGATGCATATGAGTTAAAGGAGGAGAAAACTCTTGAAAAATATGTGCTTAATGACTGGAATAGTTATGTTCAAAAGCCTTTTAGTGAGGTAGAAGAAAAAATGGGATACGGGCATCTTTACTTTCCAAGTTCAGCTGTTATGTATCCGTATACTTCATGTGATACAGCTTTTACAGACTTAAATCTATTAGCCAATGCACTTTATCAACAGGTACGTGAAGATACTGCAACCATGCGAAAGATAGTACGTCAGGAAGATGCTGATTATCTAAAATCAAAAAATAAATGTGAAGAACGTGTTGGCTTAACTTATGAGGAAGCTTTAGCTGCTGAAGAGGCTGAGTAAATTAGGCGGAAGCATTTCCGCCTGATAAAAAAATAATTCAGATAGCAACATAGCCTCATCATTTGATGAGGTTTTTTTATGTCTATCACTTTTGATGAAGTGTTTGAACGGACTATTGGTCATGAAGGTGGCTATGTAAATAATCCTAAAGACCCTGGTGGAGAAACCAATTGGGGTATCACCCTTAAAACAGCGCGTGAAAATGGATATATAGGTGCCATGCGCTATATGAAGCGTGATCAAGCAAAAGAAATTTACCGTAAAGCATATTGGGAGCGCGCGAAATGCGCTCAATACAATTCTGCAATTGGTTTTCAAATGTTTGATGCAGCTGTTAATCATGGCATTGGTAACGCGATTCGTATGTTACAACGTGCAGTTGGCGTTGCAGATGATGGTGTAGTTGGTGACATTACTCTAGGCGCAATTAATAAAAAATCGCTCGATGATGTCTTGGTTTTATTCAATGCTGAGCGACTAGAGTTTTATGCAAAACTAAAAACATTCTCAGAATTTGGTCGTGGTTGGACTCGTCGAGTTGCAAGCAATTTACGTTACGCAGCTGGAGATACACCATGAGCCAATGGAAGCGAAATTTTCGACGTCAGTTAGCCAAACAAAATTCTATGAAAAATCAGCTTGTGGTGAATGAATCCCAATCCATTCAAGGTGTGCCAGTCAAGCTCAAAAAGCGCTGGATAGTAGAAAATTGGCGCAGTGGTTGGTTATGGCTATCAAACTGGTTCGTTGCATTAATTGCATACGTTCAAATTTACGGTGTTCCTCCAGAGATGATTCAATTATTACCAGTGGCAACCCAGCAACGCGTAACAGCAGTCTTGGCAGTTTTGGCTTTTATTGGTCGCTTTATTGATCAAAACCGAGCTAAGCCTTTGCCACCAGTTGACGAGGACAATTAATGCAAATCAACCCCGCAACTGTGTTAGCTCTGGTTTCGTTTCTTTGTAACTTTGGGCTTGGTGTTTATATCTTTGTTTCAAATCGCCAAGCCGCCAAAGACAAAGAGTTGCAAGAAACTAAAGAGCGTTTGACTCAAGTAGAAGAACGCATTCGTAACATGCCTGATCACCAAGTGATCTATCAAATGTCTGGTGATATGAAAGCCTTAAAAGAGTCTGTTGCGGGGTTGAAAGAACTTATCTCCCCCTTAGCAAAGGCGGTAGATCGTGTGAATGATTACTTATTGCATAACAAGGATTAAATATGAGCTTCGCCAATCATTTAAAAGAAGACATGCGTTTGGTGGTATTGCGCCTTTTACATGAATTACCACAGTACCGTTCTAACTCGTCAGTGCTTGTTGCTGGTCTTGATCGGTTTGGACATAGCTTCAGTCGGGATCAAGTTAAGACAGAACTTCACTGGCTTGCCGATCAGGGTTTAGTGGTCCTTGAAGATGACCTTGGTTCTGTATTGGTCGTGAAACTGACTGAGCGTGGAATGGATGTCGCCACTGGACGAATTACAACACATGGCGTAAAACGTCCATCTGCTTAATGCATAGGAGCAAGTATGGCTAAGTCTTTTATGCATAAATTATCGGATGAACAACGCGCATTTGTAGAAAAATTACTGCGTGAAGACCGACTGACATTGAATGAAATGCTGGATGAGATTCGGGCTGAATTTCCTGCTGATTCTATTCCAAGCCGTTCAGCTCTTGGCCGTGAGAAGAAAAACTGGGCTGAAGAAGCTAAGGCCATGCGTGAATTTGCTGCTGCGTCAGAAGTACTTGTTAAAGAGTTTGGTGAAGACCCTGACGACAAAGGCGGAATGTTGTTAGCTCAAGCTATTCAAGCCATTGTTACTAAAAAAGCTTTAGACGAATTAACCAATGATGGAACAAATCCAGAAAAGCCAAAAATGGATATTGATTCAGTCGGTGCACTTGCCCGTGCTGCCCGCGCTGCAATGATGACAAAAGAAAAGGCTATGGATAACCGTGAAGAGGTTCGACGCCAAGCACGTGAGGAATTGCTTAAAGAACAAGACGAAAACCTCAAAAAAGCAGCAGTCTCACAAGGTCTGGGTGAAGAGCAAATTCAATTTTGGCGTGAAAAAGTATTGGGTATTAAATAATGACTGCACCAAAACCTCGGCAAGATACAGTACGGGTTATTGACTGGGATGAGCTTCCTGAGCGTGCCCGAAACCTGCCTAATAATCTGAATCCTTTCGAGGAAGGTGTTTTGATGAAACACCAAGTTGAATGGCTGAAGATTAAGACAGACATTAAGGCCTGTCCTAAAGGACGTCGAACTGGTATTACTTTTGCCGAAAGTTTTGATGCAGTATTTACAGCCGCCGCAAGTAAAGAAGTTGGCGGTATGAGCGTTTACTATATTGGGGATACCAAAGAAAAAGGCCTTGAGTTTATTGGTTACTGTGCCAAGTTTTCACGTGTCATTGCTGAAGCCCAAGGCCAAGGTATTTCTCAAATTGAAGAGTTTCTTTTTGAAGACCAAAACGATAAAGGTGAAACACGCCAGATCACTGCTTACCGTGTCCGTTACTCCAGTGGTTTTCAAATTGTTGCATTATCTAGCCGACCTGAAAACATCCGTGGTCTACAAGGTAAAGTCATCATTGATGAGGCCGCATTCCATCCTAATGTTCAAGGTGTGATTGAAGCAGCAACCGCACTTTTGATTTGGGGTGGTCGTATCTCAATTATTAGTTCACATAATGGAAAAAATAATCCATTCAATCAGTTTGTTAAAGACATTGAAAATGGTGTTTTTGGTGAAGATGCCGCTGTGCATGTAGTTACTTTTGATGATGCGGTTGCTAATGGTTTGTATGAGCGTGTGTGCTTTATGCAAGGTAAAAAGCCAACTATTGAAGGTAAAGAAAAATGGTACACAAAAATTCGTAAAGCTTATGGTAGCCGTAAGGCAGCCATGCGTGAAGAATTAGACGCAATTCCCCGTGATGGTTCATCGGTATGTTTACCGACCTTGTGGGTAGAGCGTGCAATGACAGAAGTCAGGACAGTATTGCGCCTGCAATTGGGTGATGATTTTACTGAGCTAACACCAGATGAGCGTGATGCATATATTGAGGATTGGATTCAGCGCTATTTAGAACCAGAATTACAAAAGCTTGATAAGACTAAGCAACATTGTGCTGGGCAAGATTATGCACGCCACCGTGACTTTAGTTTTATTTTGCCATTCTATATAACTCAAGATTTACGTAGGATTGCGCCTTTTGTGATTGAAATGCACAAAGTGCCTTCACGACTTCAGCAGAAAATTCTGTGGTATATGATTGATCGCTTGCCACGCTTTGGTGGCATTGCAATGGATGCTACAGGTAATGGTGAAACCATTGCTGAGAATACTGCCGAGAAATATGGCGCACATATGGTGCATCAAATCAAATTGAGCCGTGCTTGGTATGGTTTGTGGACACCTAAATTGGTTACAGCATTTGAAGAAGATATGGTTGATTTACCAATCGATGCTGACTTGAAAAATGACTGCTCCGCAATTGAAGAAGTTGACGGCATTTATATGGTGTCAAAAGCACGTGCCAAGGATATTAAAGATCCTGAATTGTATCGTCATGGTGATGGTGCTGTTGCGATGATTTTGGCTTGGTATGCCAGCTTACACTTGGCAACAGCAATTGAATTTACTCCATTACCTTCCAAAGAGGAAATTGAGCTAAGTGATGATTATGATGATTGGGCTGGTTCTATAGGGTGGTTTTAAGAAATTCTTTTAATCTGCATATGTCTTTTCCCATCTTCATAAATTGTAGCTATCTTATATTTATGCTCATATTTGCGGCCTAAAATATTTTCAAACTCAATAGTTATATCTCGTTCAACATTTTTGTTTTCTCGATAAAGTGTATCTTCCACAGGAGTAAAAGATGAATCAAATATTTGACGATGACTTTTAGGGAAAAATTCAAAATTCTGCTTTTGATTTGGTAAATATTCGAGAGAAATATGCTTTGCTCCATTGTCACTTTGATTTGTAAGAGTAAAACTAAAATAAATCCTGCCATATTCGACACCAACTGCAGCATGAAAGCTAATCACAGGCGCAAGAGAATTATGCCTATCTTCCAGTTCAGCTTGCTGTAGTTGTGCCATTATTTTCTGTTGATCAACTGACTCCTTCATTTCAGCAACTTGTAGTTGCAGTGCTTCAGTACTTGCTCTTAACTCTTCACTTTGAATCCTGATTGATTCATTGTTTTGCTTGTATCCCAAGATTAAAAATAAAAAAGCTAGTGGTGCAAAAGCACCTGCTAGAAAGTCACCTAATTCATTTGAAGGGAGTAAAACGTTTTCACCCTCACTTAAGCAAAATATTAAGGTGTATAAAATAATGAAAGACAAATATAAAACAACTACCCAAAAGACCCACGTTTTATAAATAGGTGTTTTGGGCGGTGTTTGATTTTGTGGTATCGGTGTTGGTGTCGAATTTTGCACGGAAGTACTTCCCCCTGATTATCAAGTTTTAATTTTTTAATAATTTAAAACGAGGTGACGACTCTTGCTGGAACAAGAATCGCCCCCTTTGGTAAAAGTGCTACCGCAGGCTTAGCCTCGTTACTGTGCACACAGTTATTGCAGGCTATCAAAAATGAAAAAGTTTTGCAGTAGGTGAAATAATGAAAACCAAGCCAATTGTTCCTTGGATGGGTGGTAAGCGTCGTCTGGTGTCGCAACTGATTGAAAAAATGCCAGAACACCAATGTTATGTAGAGTTATTTGCTGGTGGCGCAGCATTATTTTTTATGCGTGAAGAACAATCAAAAGTTGAAGTGATTAACGATTTAAATGGTGAGTTAGTGAACTTATATCGAGTCGTTCAGCATCACCTTGAAGAGTTCGTTCGTCAATTTAAATGGGCGCTGGTCAGCCGCCAGATGTTTGATTGGCTTAAATCTGCAAGTGTGGAAATGATGACTGACATTCAGCGTGCAGCTCGTTTCTACTATTTGCAGCACACGGCATTTGGAGCCAAGGTATCTGGTCAAACTTTTGGAACAGCAACCACAGCTCGACCAGTAAACTTGCTCCGAATAGAAGAACAATTGAGTGAAGCGCATTTGCGTCTGTCTGGAGTAACTGTTGAGCATTTAACTTGGGATGCATGTCTATTGAAGTATGACCGTCCACATAGTTTTATGTATGCCGATCCACCGTACTGGAAATTAGCTGGCTACGGTGTAGGTTTTGGTTTGGATCAATATGAAAAAATGGCTGAGCTAATGAAGACCTGTAAAAGTAAAGTCATGCTCTCGATAAATGATCATGAAGACATGCGTGCCACATTTGATGGGTTGAATATTGCGACCACCAAAATTAAATATTCAGTGGGTAATTCTGGCTCAGGTCGTGATGAAAAACAGGAACTCATCATTACTAATTACTGAAGCATGACGTTTATAGATTTATAAATCTTTATAAACGCTCTTTACGGCATTTATTTTGTATTTTGCTGCAATGATCCGTAAAACTAAATAAGTCGCTTAAATCGCAAATCAGCGCATGAAATTGGGCGGAAGCATTTCCGCCTGATTTTAAGCCCGCTAAAATTCCACAATGGTGCAGAATCCTCAAATTGTATTTGCATCTATCATGGCTAAAAAAGACCGCACTTCTAAAAAACAAGATCGTACTGCACTTGAAACTAATCAGACTGCTGAAATTGCATGGCTCACCAATCAGGCTCAAGAACATCCTGTCGTTGGATTGACGCCACAGCAGTTATATCGCTTACTTACCGATGCTGAACAAGGCAACTTACAAGCTCAAGCTGACCTGTTTGCAGATATGGAAGAACGTGACGGCCATATATTTTCCGAAATGGATAAACGCAAGAAAGGCATTAACGGTCTTGACTGGGGTGTTAAGCCACCAAAAAATGCATCTGAGCAAGAAAAGAAAATTGCTGAAGAAGTTCGTGAATGGATTGAGGACATTCAAGACTTTGAGATGTTTTTGTTTGATGCGATGGATGCTGTTGGGCATGGGTACAGCTGTCAAGAAATTGAATGGCATCAAGTCGGCAATTTGTGGCTACCGAAAAGCTTTGAGCACCAGTTGGCACGTAATTTCATGACGCCTTTTGATAAACCAAATGAGTTACGTCTGAATGATGGTTCTCCAGAGGGTGCAGAGTTTTGGGACTTTGGGTGGTTCATTCATCGCCATAAAGCTAAATCAGGATATATTGCCCGATCTGGTTTACACCGAATTTTGTGCTGGCCGTTTATCTTTAAGAATTATGGCATTCGTGATGTGATGCAGTTCCTTGAAGTTTATGGTTTACCTATACGCCTTGGTAAATATCCTTCAGGTGCAACCGATCAGGAAAAAATGACTTTGCTGCGCGCAGTTATGTCGATTGGGCGTAATGCTGGAGGGATTATCCCAAATGGTATGAGCCTAGATTTTGAATCAGCTGCCGACGGTGACACCAAGAACCACATGTCACTTATTGATTGGTGTGAGAAAACAGCTTCAAAAATTATTGTTGGTGGAACTTTATTAAGTCAGGCTGACGGTAAAACCAGTACAAATGCCCAATCAAATACACATGAGCTTCAGTTTGAAAAAATTATTAAGTCTGATGCTAAACAATTAGCGCGGTCATTAACTGATTACCTTGTCAGCGCTTTAATGCGTTTGAACTATCCAAATATTCAACCTGATCGTTATCCGAGCTTTTTCTTTGATACTTCTGATACTGAAGACATGCAGGTCTTTGGTGAATCGCTTGAAAAATTGGTACGTGTTGGCATGAGAATCCCTGTGTCATGGCCTCATGAAAGACTTGGTATTCCACAGCCTGCCGATGACAAAGAACCAATCCTAACAATTCAAAATGGGCCTATGCCTAATTTGGCAATGAACACATACCAGCCCCAGTTGTTGGGCGGCATTATTGCTGCCAATTCAGCACAGCTACCTATTGAAGAGCAATCCCTGCAACTGTTGCTGAAGGATCAGACAAATATTGCACAAGATACAGTTGAGTCGTGGACCAAGCAGCTCTTAGCAAAGATACGGTCAGGCAATGAAGAAGAGATACTTGCACTTTTGCAAGATGCATATCCAGCCGATGACGAACCAGCATTGCAGGAAAAACTGACACGCCTAATATTTGCAAGTGAAGTATTGGGTCGTCTGAGTGTTCAAGCGGAGCAAACCTAATGCCTACAGCACAACGGCCAGAGCTGAACGCTCTGTTTACATTGCCCCCTGAAGATGCGATTTCTTATTTAGAAAAGAAAGGCTTCAAGATTGGTTGGGACTGGCATGAAACACTGGATAATGCACACAGCAAAGCATTTACCGTGGCAAAAGTTGCACGTATGGATCTGCTCCAAGATATTCGCCAGTCCTTAATTACAGCGATGCAGCAAGGCCAGTCGCTTGAGCAGTGGAAAGCTAGTATTACGCCTACGCTTCAAGACAAAGGCTGGTGGGGAAAGAAAATAGTTGTTAATCCCGAAGGCCGTGAACAGGAAGTACAGCTTGGTAGCCCCCGTCGATTACGAACAATTTATGAAACAAATATGCAGTCTGCTTTTGCAGCTGGTCGTTATAAAGCCATGCTTGCAGGTGCTGAAACTCGTCCATATTGGGAATGGCGTCATATCTCAATTAGTAACCCACGCAAACAACATGTGGCCTTGAATGGAAAGATTTTTAGCTATGACGATCCATTTTGGTCGGTAGCCTATCCACCGTCAGAATGGGGTTGTAAATGCCGTATTATTGCCCGATCCAGACGTGAGGTTGAAGGCAAAGAAATATTAACTGGCAAAGGTCATGCCCGAACAATTAATGAAAAAATTGGTACAGATCGTAATACTGGCATAAATGTTGTTGCCAAGCGGACTCAATTTAATATTCCAACTAAAGACGGCACGCTGACGTTTGCTCCAGCAGCTGGCTTCAATGGATCACCAGCTACCAGTTACTTGCTTGATAATGTAATGGCACAACGGGCAACCGATTTAATGGGTTCGTACAAAGGTTTAAAACAAACTCAGGAATTATTGAATACGCCAACACGGGCTAAAATCCACGAAAAGTTTATTCAGAATGCCTTGCGTCTGGCCGAGCCTAGAAATGAGACCAGTACCATTGGCTCCCTTCAGGATGTTGCCGTGAAATCACTCTTCAGCAGAGGCGTACCGCTTGAATCACCAATTTTATTTTTAAGTGATGCAATTATTGTTAATAAAGAATATTCAGGTATAGCGGTTAGCCGATTGATGGCCTTGCCTCAATTACTTACTGAAGCCAAGCAAATATTTTGGGACCCCAAAAGCGAGCTATTGTTTTATGTGCTTGAAAAAGATGTTGTTCAGTTCTCAATGAGCGAAACAACACGCACTTTTGGTGTGTCTCAGATTGTGCGTAAAAAAGACTGGCAATCTGATAGTTTGGAGTTGATTCAATGACTATAGAACTGGGCAATAGAGAGCTAAGGACTCGGCTCACTCGCGTTGCTGAAGCAATGCTTGATACATCACCTTTAGGACATTCAATTGCCAATAGCTTTTTGACTGTTACCGAAGACAACTTTGACTCCGAAGGTCGGCCTGCATGGGCTGGTTTAAGTCCAGTGACTTTGGCCCGTCGCAAGTCAGGGAAAATACTTTTTCAATCAGGTCAATTGCGACGCAGCATTACAACACGTGTGTCAGATAATGAAGTCGAGATTGGGACTAATGATCCTAAAGCTCCAACACAACATTTTGGTGCGAAGCAAGGTCAATATGGCAAGTCTTCTAGAAATGGGCCACTTCCTTGGGGAGATATTCCTGCAAGACCATTTTTACCAATGGATGAGCAAGGTAATTTACAACATGAGGCAGAGCTTGCCATATTTGATGATGTAGACCATTACTGGCATCAGATATTTAATTTCTAAAACTGGGCGGAAGTGTTTCCGCCTGATCTTTTTTCTCCCCTCATTCTAATCTCATAACATCTTTTAAAAAGTTGATGTTATGACCGATTCAGTTCTTGTAGCTCAATGCTCATTTGATTTAGCAGTATCGTCCGATCAAACGGAATATTTGGTATTGGTTCCTGAAGGTGTTTTCGAGGGCCGTGATGGACGTCCTACTGATGCACCTCATTGGGTTCTTACACCAGAACGAGGTCGTGAAATCGTTGCTGCATTGAATCAACACAAGGTTGATATGGTCATCGACTACGAACACGCCACATTAAAAAGCCAGAGTACGGGTGAACCTGCACCAGCTGCTGGCTGGTTGAAATCTGCAAACTTCAGGTATATCGATGGAGTTGGAATATGTAGCACTAAATTTGAATGGCTTGATAAAGCAAAAGCCTTTATTGAGTCGGGTGAATACAAATATTTATCGCCTGTATTTTTCTACAACAAACAAGGCGAAATCCTAGCCTTAATCAATGTCGCTTTAACAAACAACCCTGCATTAGACCAGTTGCCCGAAGCCAAGCTTGCCGCGGCAGCTCAGCAATTTTTTGCCCATAACAATGATGAGGATTCAACAATGAATGAGTTTCTAAAGCTCATGCTTAAAAAACTGGGGCTGGCTGAAACCGCTTCAGAACAAGAAGTGTTGGCAGCTGCCAATAGTGTTTTCACTAAACTTGATGGTGCTTTTGGTACTTCAACTGCTAATGATCAGACCTTATTGGCTGCTATCGATAAAGCCATTGAAGTCAAGGCGGCAGCAAACAGTCAGGCTGTTGTTGATCCGACCAAGTTTGTACCAATCGCTGTATACCAAGAAGCCGTTGCAAAAGCTGTTACTGCCGAAGCCGCTCAAAATACAAAAGAGATTGATGACCTCATCCTTGCAGCTTGTAGTGATGGGCGTTTAACAGGTGAAGTAACTATTAACTATTACAAAGAATTGGCAAAGACTAATCCTGATGTTGCTAAAGCCCAAATTGAAGCTTTGCCAAAAATTGCAGCATTAACCCAAAAGCAGACCACAACTCACCAACATAACCAGCCTAACCAACAGTCAGTTTCTGCTGAGACCTTGGCTGTCGGTAACTTGATGGGTATTGACTGGAACGAGGCTAAATAAATATGAGCAGTATTTTAACTCAAGAAGAACGACAAACTGAGCGACGTGAAGTTGGTTTGATTCACGTGCCAGTTAAAGCTGGTGCAACAGTAGTGGCTGGGTTTATTGCGGTTGTAGATGCAACAGGTCATGCGGTAACTGCAACAGCTGCAACAGGCCTAACTTATTTGGGTCGCTATGAAGACAGTGTTGATAACACAGAAGGTGGAGATGGCGATGTATACGTTTTAGTACGTACTCATGACGCATTCCTATTTGCCAACAGTGCTACAGACCCAGTAACTCAGGCATCGTTTGGCAAGCCTTGCTATATCGAAAATAAAGAAACAGTTGCCGAAACAGATGCTGGTGGAACCTTATCTGTAGCTGGTCGTGTGGTTGGTGTTGATGAAAATGGAGTGTGGATCGAATGAATGTTAATGGCGCGAATTTAAATGCGATTTTCTTAAATCTTAGTAAGGTATTTAACCAGACTTTTAATGAAGTTGAGGTTGAATATCCAGCTATTGCAATGGTTGTTCCAAGCAATGGTGCGTATGTAGATTATCGCTGGTTAGCTAATTTCCCTCAGATGAAGGAATGGATCGGTAAAAAACATATTACCAAGCTTGCTGAATATGACTATGTCATTCGTAACAAAGACTTCGCAGCAACAATCGAAGTGCATCGCAATGACATCGAAGATGACCAAATGGGAATCTATAAGCCGCAAGCTGAATCTGCTGCTTGGTCTGCAAAACAGCATCCAGATGAATTGGTTTTTGAAGCAGTAAATAAAGCATTCACGGCTAAATGTTATGACGGTCAACCGATGATTTCAGGAAGTCATAAAGTTGGCAAATTGACCTTTAGCAATAAAGGAACCAAGAAACTCTCTATTGCCTCATTAGAAGCAGCTCGAGCCTCATACGGTGTAGCACGCACTACTATGATGAAATTCAAAGACGAATCTGGCCGCCCTTTGAATGTTAAGCCGAACATTTTACTTGTGCCTCCAGCACAGGAAGATGTAGCTAATGCCTTGATGACAGTTGACCGCTTGGAAGATGGTAAACCAAACCCTTATAAGGGTACAGCTAAGGTACAAGTGTCAACACGTTTGACTGATGACGATGCATGGTTCTTGTTGGACAACACAAAACCTGTAAAACCTTTTGTATATCAGGTGCGTAAAAAACCAGTTTTTGTTTCACAAACCAATATGGACTCTCCATCTGTTTTTATGGAAGGTGTTTTCTATTTTGGTGCTGAAGCACGTGGTGCTGCGGGTTATGGCTTCTGGCAAACCATTTACGGCTCAACTGGTAAGGAGGCGTAAGCCATGTATGCAACGGCAGATGCGATGATTGCAAAGTTTGGTGAGCGTGAACTTATTCAGCTCACTGACAATGAAGCTCCATATTTGGAAGTCATTAACTATGACAAGCTGAATAAGGCATTACAGCACGCTAACTCTCAAATTGAGGGTTATCTTGTTGGTCGCTATAAGCTGCCGTTGCAAACAGTTCCGCCATTTTTAGAATCCATTGCATGTGACATGGCCCGCTACCATGCCTGCACTGGAGCATTTTCTGAAAATGATCCCATTCGTACACGTTACGACGATGCGATTAAAACATTAAAGGAAATCGCCAAAGGTACAGTCAGTCTTGGTAATGCTCCAGCTGGTGAGTCTGAGCCAGTTAAAACGTCCTCAAATAATGTGATGTTTCAGGTCGGGCGCAATGATTTTGGAGGTCGCGGATGGTAAATCTTGACCTTGGTATTGTTGTGCAAGGCGTGAAAGATGTCATGGCAAAACAGATTGAAACGAAAGCATGGCCTTGGATACGTGAAATCAAAACCTATGGTGGTGAATTCGATGATGAAACTTTAGCTTTTATCGATACATTTCCTGCAATCTGGGTGACTTTTAAAAGTTCAGGTGCACCTCGCAAAATTAGTGAGAACAAAACTGTTTATCCCATTAATTTAGTTGTTTTAGTTGGCGCAAGATCAGTACGTAATGAAGAAGCTCAACGCTTAGGCGGTGGCCGCGATATCGGAACTTTTAAGATGTTGAGCCTCGTTCATAACTTGCTCATTGGAAATGATTTATCAAGTGTCAATGTGAAAGGTTTAGCGCCATTAGAGCTAGGCCATACCAGAACAATTTTTAATACAACAACACGCAGACAGTCTGTCAGCGTGCTCTCTCAAGAATTCAATACCCAATACACCATCACGGCTTCTGACAGAGACCGTGAAGAAGCTGAGACTGTTGACGATCTGCTGGGTGTTCAAGTCGATTATTACTTTCAACCGAACGACGGCATTGTTGATGCCTCGGATCGTGTTGAGTTTCAGGAAAATTAAGCTATGTCTATTTCTGCAAATATTAAAGTTCCAGACGTATACACCAGCGTCAATATCAATACTCAGCGTACAGGTTTACCCCTTAATGATCAGCGAGTTTTATTTGTGACGCTGGATGTTTTATCAGCGCAATTTACGCCAGTCGATGTATATGACAAAGCTGATGCTGATACCAAGTTTGGTGCGAACTCTCAAGCTGGGCGGATGATTACAGCTGCTGTGAAAACGAACCGAACTGTTAATGTACAAGCTGTAGCCCTTGCAGCTGAAGGCGTACAAACGCAGGCTGCTTTACATACCGAGTCAGGCGACCCTGTGTTGACTGAAGGCGGTGCTTTGATTGAACCATAAGGAGTAATATATGGCTCAACAAATCGTGATAGAGGTGCCTGGCACTAAAATCAGTGAACTTGAAATGGCTTCAAGTGTCTCTCGTAAAGACACAACCCCTGTTGTTCAAAATGAAGAGACTAAACAGGCGTCAGTAGGTTCAATTGCTGATTTAGTTAAATCAGAGTTGGGGTCGGCTGCTTTTAAAGGTGCTTCAGAGTTTGCAACTCCAAGTAGTGTAAATTCGGTTGATATCGCAAGCAAAATGCGTACGGATGCAGTGAATGAGCGTGTTGATGTAGTTGAATATGCTGTTTCTACTATGCAAGGTGGCGGTGATGCAAGTTTCAAAACGTATGAAGAAATGCTTGCGTATACGCCGCCTAAACCGAATGTGACAGTTCGAGTAAATAACGATCCTGATGTAACTAAAAATGGTACTTATACATGGGATGGTGTTGCTTATCTCAAAAGTCCTTATGACCCTTATATTCAGACTAAAGAATATGTTGATGAAAAAATTGAGCTTAAAAAATCAATTAAGAAACTTTTTTCATTAAAAGACGTTATAAATATTCCCGTTTTAAGTGTTTACACGGATGGTAGCGTTTGGATTAAAGGGTTATCAAAAGATATCGCTTCATTTTCCAATGCGCTGGGTACAGCCATTGCAAATATTAATAGCTTTATTTCATTAGGTTCTAACTCCTCAAATATTGTTGAGGTGCGTGACCGAAATAATCTACCTGTATTTTCAATCAATAAAAATCTTGAAGTAAATATCGGTAAATATCGGTTGGGATCAATGTCTTCGGCATTGGATAGACTTTCAGGTGTTTTATTCACTCAAAAAAGTTCAAATCTGCTTGAAGTTCGAGACAACAATAACCTTCCAGTTTTACGTCTTAAACGGAATGGGAACTTATTGATTCCTCGCCTCGGTGATGTTGCAAGTGAAGTACTTGCAGTAAAGCGTACAAGTGCTCGACTTGAGAAAAATGTGAATTCTGCAAATGGTGCAGAATACGCTGACAATGTATTAGATATTCTTACTGATCTACCATCAAGCGGAACACTCACCGCATTAAGCGCTTCTGAAGTCAATGCTTCTGGTCTTTTTCCCCATCTCGTTACGATGGTACGTATTCCAGCTTTAACACGTATCGCAGCAAATAAGTATCTTTGCTTTTTTGAAGCTCGTCGTGATGGGGATGACTTTGGGGAAAACTCACAAGGTGTTGTCACTCTAACTGTTGATCCAGTGAATCTGACAATTACGACCTCTAATATGCAATCGCTTCATAATACATACGTTGATGAAAATAATCAGCGTTGGACGTTTATGAATGCTTGCGCTGTTAAGCTTGATTCAGGACGCATTATTGCTCTTTACGTTAAGCGAAATGGTGTATCAAATCACGCAATTTTAAAACGATATTCCGATGATGATGGTGCGACTTGGTCTGAAGCTGAGGACATTGGGCATTTCTTAAATATGTCTTTTTACAATCTGCTATGCCCATGTTCACAAGGACTTGTTAAACGTTTTGGTTCTAATCGTGGCCGTATCGTTTTTCCAGTTTGGTACTCGGGAAAACGATATTTAGCTTCTGAATTTCGTGCTGGATACATCTATTCTGATGACAACGGTGACACATGGCATGATGGTTCATTTAACAATGAAACAATGAGTAATGAGGTCCAGTGCGCAGAAGATGTGAACGGGGATATTCTTTTCTGTATTCGTCGTGAGGTGGAAGGCAATACAACAAAGACATGGAGCAAGTTGTTGGATGGTGAAACCCAATTAACTCCTTTTTACCCAAATCAAATTTTAGGTCAAACCAAAATCATGAGTGGGCTTATCCAAGCTCAAAACCAGTTTGATAAAAGTAACGCTAAATTCCAGTTTATCAATGCTTATACATCTGGGCGTAGAGATGTAAAGATTTGGTCTTCGTATAACGGTGGTAAAGACTGGACTCATGAGTTTGATGTACCTGATACCGCTTCATACGCTGCATATACGTGTATTGAGCGCGTAACAGCAACTCATTTGCTCGCACTGTGGGAAGCATCAGGTCACACAACATTTAAATGCAACATTCTTAGTATCAAAGATACAAACACTTATAAACAAGCAGGTTGAGGCAAATCATGGCTGGTCAAATCGTTTTAAAATCACAAAATGCAATTGATAACTTGGCTGACTTGCCTGATATCAATTACTACATTAACCGTGTTAAGGCTGATGGTGGTGTTATCTATAATATGAACGCACTATTAGATGTCTTTGCATTCATCTATTCAAAAAACATTACTGATTCAGAAGTTTTTAGTGCTATCAATCCAGCATGGGGGGTTAAATACGACCCTGCCACAGGTAATATTTCTAAGCTCTATAGTTTGTTTGATCCTGCTGGCGATTTAAATGCATTCGGTGGATCATTACCAATTAAATTGCAGAATGACTTAGGTGTGCCGAGCGCTTATTTGGGTGGTTCTCAGAATACATATTTGAAAGCAGCAGGAACCGTATCAGGTGTAGAAACTATTGGTTATGCAACAGCAGCGGTTATTCCTCAATTAAGCAATTATGGTGCAGGTGCTGGTACTAATTTCCCACTAGGACTTTTATGGTCTCGTGAGGCTCATGATGCTGCAGATCCTGTAGGGTCAGTTACTCCATATGTCGCAGCATCTTGGTATGTAGGCCGCCCTGACACAAGCAATATTACTCTATCACAGTGGACTGAATATTTTTCTGTATTTAGTTCAACTGGAAATGCAGGATCAAATGCTTTAACAGGCTATGAAAATGCTAAACCTTTGTCTGCATTTGCTGATACAGGCGGTTTAAGAGTGTATAAAAATGGGTTGCAAGTGCTGTTTGATTCAACTGTAACTCAAACGCCTATTCACAAAGATAAGCTTGAGTTGCTTATCGGGGCGACAGTGACAGGAACTGGAGCACCAGCAACAACTTATTTCTTGGGCCATTTCATTGAAAACTGGGTTTTAGTAAATACTGCCTCTGAAAAAATGATTGAAATCAGTAAACGTATTAACGATAAATATTATGCGGTTATTCCGCATTAAGAGGAGAATTAGAATATGGCTCTTCAAGACACTCTAGATACCATTGCTCCACTTGGTCATACAATTATTGCAGTGTCAGCACCACCAGCTGCTGGAACTGATACAGCTGCATGGATTGATCATTTAACATCTGTAAGTGATGCCATCAATCAAAAACCAGCAATTCTGGTGGTTCCATTTACTGATATCGTTGCTGCTGAAACGTTTGCAGACCAAGCTCCTGTGAAGACTTGTTACCGTGTGGTAGTGGTTTGCTATCACGGTGCAACAGGTCAAGAACCTGAACTTGCAGCAGCAATGGCCGCAGCTTTGGCAGACTCAAATGATCCAGCATTACCATTCAACGGTGTAAACCTTGAAGGTGTTAAACCTGTTTCAGATGAGTACAAGCTAAAGTTTGAACGTATTAATGCTGCCTTAAACAAAGGCGTTTGCATGATCGAAACTGGCGCTGATGGTAAGCCTGAAATTGTTCGCGCAATTTCTACATTCCGCGTTAATCCAGACTCAGGTGATGCAGATGACATCATGCTGGACATTAATGGCGCGCTGGTTATTGATTACACCCGTAAAGTTATTCGCACGGCTTTGCGTAAAGAACGTCGCCGCAAAAATACAGCAGCTGCTCGACGTAATGTTCGCTCGGTTATGTTGGCTGAACTTCTGAAACTTGACCGGGCTGAAATCCTTGAAAACGTTGAAGCGACTAAGGATCAATTAACTGTAGTGCAAAACGAAAATAACAAAACTTGGGCCGTTGGAAAAATTCCTGCTCATTGGGTACGTGGTATGCATGTGGTAGATGCACAACTTGATGTCTATTAATCAACTCAATTTTAAAAGGTCGCAATTGCGGCCTTTTTTATTGGGCGGAAGTATTTCCGCCTGATCTTATTTAAATAGTTATTTGACAATGGGTCATCCTTAAAAAGAGAGATAAACAATGTCTGAAGATGCAGTTGGCTCAATTGTAATGAGCTTTAACGGGCTGGATTATGATGTTTCACGGCTTGGTACAAGTATTACGACTGGGAATCGTCCAATCGCTACGATGAATCGTCAACAACGTGTGAAATATAAATCCCGTGGTATTACGACTTATGAACTTACTGCAACCGTAGTCATTCCAGATGGAAAAGACACGGTGCAATGGCTCCAAGTGGATGATGCCCGAATTTCAATCGAGTCTCCTTCAGGGAATTATCGTGAAACTTTCATTGACTGTAATGTCACGTCTGTGGGTGCAACTTATGACTTAAATGGCGAAACAGTACGTGAGCTTCAGTTGTTCTGCTTAGACTATATTGACGAAACATTGTAGGTAAAAAATGGAAAAAATCTTTATTGAAGATGATTTACCTGTTGCGATTGAGTTGGATCGTAATAAGAAAAAGATTAAGTGCACCAAGTTTGTTATTTCAGATTTGACGGCACTTGAATATGTTGAAGCACAGGCGAAAATAACTAACCTTCAATACGTTGCTATATCGGATTTAGTGGCAATGATTAAGTTGATTGATTCAAATGGCAATCAATATGAACCTACTTATGATGATATCGCTCAAACCACACAATTCAATTTGACCCATTTCTTTAATAAAAAGGCTGAACTTGAGGCAAAGGTGAAAGCCGCGAATTAATTGGACGTGTCCTTTTAATTAAAGCTTTGATGGCTATGGGTATTCCTTATGTAGAGGCAATTAATTTGCCTCTACATATTGCGTTAGCTTTTCTTGGCAATATGCGGCCTTCATCCCCTCAAGTATTTAATAAGGAGCCAGAAGTACCCCCTCAAACCTCAGCAAAAACGCATGCAAAAACTTATGTCTCAACAGTGCGTAAACATTCTAAGAAGTCACAGGATTAAGTTATGAGCGGAAGCAATTCAACTGTCTCACTTACATTGCAGATTAAAGGCCAGCAAGCTTTTCAGGAAATGAATCGCTTCAATAATCAGCAAATCCGTGCAAATACTACAATCAATACACAGTGGACCCAGATAAGTTCTGCTCAAGCAAGATTTGTGAATGGTGTAAAAGCTGGTACACAAGCAACAATGAGTACGGCTCGTGTAGGTGATCAGTTATTGCGTACCAACCGTATGCTTGAGGGGGTTTTAAGACAGCAATCTATTCAGACCAGAATTCAAAGCCAGCTTTATAAGCAACAAGTCGGCTCAATGCAGCAAGTGGCAAACTGGGCAAGACAGGTTGAGCAATCTAGCAAGCGTACACATCAGTCAACGCAACAAACTATGTCATTGTGGCAGAAAGGTACTGCTATTGCTGGTGGTGCAATGGCTGGTGGCATGTACTTCTCTAATGCTTTACAAAAGCCACGTGATTACGATCAACAACTAACATACATCGCAGCAACTGCTACAGGTGGTCAAGGTATGACACCAGAGGCACGTTTGGCAGCGCGTGGTCAGTTAAATGAATATATTAAGGCAGCAGTTCGTAGTGGCGGTGGAACGCGTGAGGATGCTGCTGAAGCTGCAAATGCATTAATTGCTTCAGGTAAATATGAACTTAACAATGTAGCTCCAGCATTAAATACAGCAGTTAAAACGGCCTTTGCAACAGGTGCAACGGCCACAGATGCAGCTGCTCTAACAACACGAATGCAAGACTTTGGCATTACCGATTTACAACGTGGTCATGATATTGCAGTGCGTGGTGGGCAGTTGGGTAGTTTTGAATATAAAGACCAGGCGAAATGGTTGGCCCAACAAATGGCTGCTGCCCGTGCTGTTGGATATAGTGGTGAAAAAGGCTTTGTAGAACTTGTAGCTATGAACCAAGTTGCCATGAAAACTGCTGGTACTGCTGACGAGGCTGGCAATAATGTAGTCAACTTGCTTGCGAAGTTGTCAAGCCGTGAATTTAGTAAATCAATTAGTGATGCAGTTGTTGCACAAACTGGTGATCCTACAAAATCGGATGGCAAGAAAAAACCCAAACAAGTCTTCGATTGGAACACTTACTCAATTCAACAGCGTGAGCAAGGAGTCTATGGCGTCGAAGCTTTTGTGAAATTGTTGGAGAGACAGCTTGCTGGTAATGCCCAATATACAAAGCTTCAGAAACAAGCTTCATCTTCTGATTCAGCAGCACGTAAAGCTGCTTTGGAAGATATGAGTAATATTGCTATGGGTTCAGAAATCGGTGAGATTATTGCTGACCGACAGGCCTTAATGGCAGCGTTAAGTGTTGTTTATAACAAAGACACTTTAAGTGATTTAAGAAAGCAACTCCCTAATGCTGCTGGTACAGTTGCTGCTGATTATTCAATGGTTAGCCAGACAGAATGGGCAAAAGATCAAGCATTAAATCAGGAAAAACTTTTTGCACAGTCTAAAGCATATGATGCTGTGTCTGGATCATTGGGCGATTTCAAAGAAACATTAATTAAAACTGCTTCAGAAAACGAAAATTTGGCTGGTGTTACCTATGGTGCTGCTGTAGCAGTTGGTGGTCTTGCTTTAGCAGCTGGTGCAGCAGCTTTGACTCTCCGAGGTATGGGTGGCGGTAAAGTTCCAGATCTGCCTACAGGGACTAGAGGTGGTTTAGCTTCCAAAGCTACAAACGCAGCAAAAATAGCAGGTCTTGTTGGTGCTGGTTACACTGGCTTTGAGTTATTTAAACCTATTGATGATGCTGGATATAAGACTGTCAGCGACCTACTTGCCAAGATCGGTATTGGCTCAGGTGGTGAGCGACCTGACTTTGTGCAACAAGCAATTGAGCAAAGTAAAGCACAGCAAGCTTCAGCTGAAGAAAAAAGCAGTCAATTAATTGCCGAGCAACAAAAGCAAAATCAATTGAGTCAAGAAATGATTAATAGGATTAACGCATTAATCAATGTCACTGGTCAAAATAAGCCTATGGTATTCAATGGCGGTGGTTCACTTCTTGATGCCATTTCACACAATGCAGCAACTCAAGAAGCAAGACATGGTGCACCGCCATTCTATCTTCAGAAAAGATAAGCGGAAGCGTTTCCGCCTTATATCAGAGCCAGACATTTCACAGAATAGCCTCACAATAGTGAGGTTTTTTTATGGGCTGGGATACTGATCTTCAAGACGCAAGCTTTCGTGGTGTTCATTTTGAATGCACGTCTGTGGACGATGGTATGTCTAAAACGCTTGCTATCAAACAAGCTCCATATTCAAACAAAGCATCAATTGAAGATATGGGTAACGAACCTCTTCGTTATTCAATTAATGCTATTTATTCTGGAACTGACTATAAACAATCGATGGATGCGTTAATTGCGGCACTCAGCGCGACTGGTGCTGGTGAATTAATTCATCCTATTCATGGCATTATGAATGTTCATGTGAACACATACCGTATTCAACATGATGCCAATAATGTCGATTTCTGTTCTATTGCCATTGAATTTGTTGAGGCTGAACCTAAAGAAAAACCTTTATTTATTCCTGTTTCAACCCCTACAACTATTGCTCCAAGCAAGATTGTTGATACACCGACCAGCGCACTAGAAAAGGCTCTGGATAAGCTTAAACTCTCTGATAACAACAAACTGTTTGAAACAGTCAATCGCATCCGCAATGGCCTAGAAACTGCCCGTAAATACATGGGTATTGTCAAAGAAGGCGTAGAGGATATTTTGTCACCCAAAGATTGGGCCGTGGGATTAGTTGATGACATTACCAAACTAGTCACTTTTGACACCAATATTTCTGCTATCTCTCAGTGGCGCGATGTCATTAACCGTGTGAACCGTTTTGAAAAACTTTTTCAGAATGATGAGTCTCCAGAGTTACAACAGACATGGCGTGCAACCTATATCGCCAGCAATATTGCTGTTGCTCAACAAGTTGTAAGCACTACACGTAAAGAAATGGCTGAAAACACCACAATAAGCTTCAATCCGATGGAGCTTGCAGTGGTCCGTCAAAGTGTCCGTAAAGCATTACAACGGGCTATTAATGAAGAGCGTGAAGGTTCTTCATTTGAAAATATTGCTCAGATTCAGGTTTATAAAGAAGCCGCTGACCAGATTCACCTTCAGATTCAGGAGTTAATAGAAACACGTCCACCGATTACGAAGATACGTGTACCAGTACCATGCACATTGCATTGGCTTGCTCATTATTTGTATCAGGACATGAGCCGTGCAGATGAAATCTTGCGTCTAAATCAGGATTTGATGAATCCAGCTGTCCTTCAGGTAGGTATGGAGGTCACAGTTTATGCAAGATAACCAAGGCAATGAAATCAAGCTAGTCATTGGTGGATACGAGATTGCAGGCTGGAATAATGCTGTTGTAGACAATCAGATCGATACTCCAGCTGAGAACTGGAGCCTGAATCTTTTTCATAAAAACGGTCAGCCATTACCTGAAGGTATTTCAGGTGGTAGCCCTGTTCAGCTTTATTTTGCGAATCAATTAATTCTTACATCAATTGCAGACCGAGTGCAGGAAGGAATTAACCGTGATGGTTACGGCCTTGAGATATCTGGTCGTGATCTTGTAGGTCAATTAATTGATTGCTCTGTGCCTATCTTTAATGGCCGTCAAATTACTCTTGAAGAGCTTATTAGCCGTTTTATTTTAAATGGCGACCTTGGTTCACTCTTCCACGACGTTTCTATTCAAAATAATTCTTGGTTGAAGAACAAAGTATCTATAGAGCCTTCAGAATCCTTATGGGATGCACTTATTAAAGCTGCACAGGTCACAGGTCAACATGTGTGGTTAGAGCCAGACGGCAAGCTAGTAGTTGGTGATCCATTCGCAAATCCGTATTACGTTAAGACTCCATTAAAGTTAATTAAACCTTTAAACAACGATAACAACGTTTTAAGTCTGCAATACACAAATGACGTTTCAAATGTTTTTAGTGAAATCAAAGTGCTTAGTCAGGATGGTAACGGTCAACACATTCTTTCTGAAACCACAGCAAAAACCCAATACAGCTTTAATCGCCTGAAAATAGTTACTTTGAGTGATGCTGAAACCCAAGCTGAAGCTGATGCAGCCCTTGAGAAAATTAAAAAAGATAATGATTTTGAAGCAAATACATTGATTGCTGTTGTTCCAGACTGGCAAATCGATGGAAAACTTTGGGCTACTGGCTGGTATGTAAACCTTGAAACCAATGCTTTAAGCCGCGCTACAGCAAAATGGGCTGTGGTGGGCTGTACTTTTAATTTATCACGTCAAGAAGGCAAAACCACAAAGCTGCTCTTAAAACGTCAAGGAGACTGGTCAAATCCTTTAATTTTAAAGGAGAAAAGCAAATGATTCAGATGGTACAACGCCAAATAAATAAGGCTTTAGGGCAAATAAGACAGTCCTTCCAAGGCATTGTGGCACGCGGTGGTTCAAAAGTACTTCAACTAACAGGTTTACCAGAAGAAACCCTTCAGGAAGTCGAATTTTTTCAGCAAGTAGGCTTTAGCTCTTATATCCCTGAAGGTTCACGTGTTGTGGTGCTTCCGCTTCAGGGAAAAACCTCACGTTCAATTGTCATTGCAACTACAGGTGGCCCCATAGTTATCAATGTTTCTGAAGGTGAAACCTGCATTTACGACCAATTTGGTCATTCAATCTGGCTCAAAAAAGACGGCATCAAAATGAAAGGAAATGTCGATGTAGATGGCTATATCAAAGCCACAGAAGACATTTCAGATAAAACAGGATCAATGCAAGAAATGCGTGAGGTTTATAACGACCATAAACATGGCAACAGCCCACCACCAACAGAACCAATGGAGTAGTTATGGGAACTATTAATTTAGAAACGAAAGATTATGTACTACTCAGCCTTGATCAGGCTTTTAAAGATGATGTGGTGCAGGCTGTTTGTCAGCGTTTAAACATACATCGTCGCAAGTACTGGAAGGATCCGAATCTTGGGAGCCGTTCTTACACACTTCGTCGTTCTAAGGATGTGCCACGTATTGTGCAATTAGAACAACAATACGCTGAAGAAGCATTATCTGACCTAGTGCCAGATCGACTCGCTTCAGTTGTTGTAAGTGCTACCCAAACAGTGCAGAGCCAAGTTAATTTGCTTATTGAAGTAACGAAACTCACTGGTGAAAAGCAAACAATTCCATATTTTGTGGCTGTAGGTGGTTGATATGGCATTTTCAACAAAAAGCTTTTCACAGATTCGTCAGGATATTGTTCAGGAAATCAGAAACAAGACTGGTTTAACAATTAATGATGATTCAGATGCTGCAATTCGTGCTGATGGTACTGCTTCAGTAGTTGAGGGTTTATATCATCATCAAGTCTATATACAAAAACAGATGTTTGTAGCTACAGCTGATGAACCTTTCCTTTATTTGCATGCTGTGCGTTTGGACTGTCCACGTAACGGTGGCTCTAAAGCAACAGGACGTGTCAAAGCCAATTCAAACACGGCTGTAACTATTCCAGCGGGTACAAAAATTACTGATGGCAAAGGCCGCTATTGGCTCACATTGTACAAAGAGCAACTAACTGCGAATAAATCTAGAGAAATTCAAGTCATTGCTGAACAAGTTGGCGTGAGCTGGAATTTTGATGGTCAACAACTCTTATGGGTTAGCCCCTTAGCAGGTGTTGCAGCACAGGTAGACGTCATTGAAATGTCTGGTGGCGTGGATGTTGAAGAAGTTGAAGCTTGGCGTCAACGTATGCAAGCGAAGGAAGCACTTGGCTTAATCCGTGACCGTGAAGCTGATTTAGAGCGAATCGTTAAAGATGTATCAGGTGTTGCAGATGTTTTTATTTTTCCGAAACGTCGGGGACTTGGTTCATTAGATGTTGCAGTAACAGCAGCTGGTAATCCACCCAACTCACCAAGTACTGCTTTATTAGCCGCTGTTCAGGCTACTTTAGAAGATTATTCAGGATTCTGGACAGATGTTAGAGCTTATGCACCCACTAAAAAATTTATAAACCTTACTGTTCTAGTGACAGGTTCTGTTGGTTTAGATGTTGTTGAGCAAGTTGTACGTGATTATGTCGGGCAATTAAAGCCAGCAGAAACTTTCGTGATCACAACTTTAATTAGCCGTATTAAAGAACTGGTTGGCGTGGTTGATGTACAGATCACACCTAATACCAATCAAACACCTACAAATACCAACCTGATTACTGGTTGGCTACGTATTGGTAATTTGACGGTGGATTACGCATGACATTTGAACAAACCGTAGAACTATATGCTTCAGTACTTCGCCAATTACTTCCTGTTGGTGGTTATGACAATGCACAAGACACTGTTATTGCAATTGATATCAACGCTCATGCAAAGGTATTGGCTCAAGCTGACATAGATGCAAAGCGATTGCTTTCATTTATAGAAGGCATTCCAGTTGAACTATTAGATGAATATGAAAAGTCTTTAGGTTTGCCACTCAAATGCACAGTAAATGGGGCAAAAACCATTGAAGAAAGATTACAGATTATTCAATGGGTTCAAAAGACTAAAAACGTGCTTAATCGGACTTATTTAGAAGAACTACTGGAGCTTTTCGGCGTTGAGTTGATTGATTTAGTACGTTACACACCGATTCAATGCACCGCACCATGTACGTCTCCAGTCAATACCGAAAGCCTACGGTTTAAAGTCAAACTCATCTTAAAAGCACCAGTTAAAGCCGACATGGGCTGCATTATTAAAAATTACTTACCTGCTTATTTGCGGTATGACATTGTTGAGGAACAAGTATGAAACGAATTGATAGTGTAAACGCACGTCCAGACGTAAATGGAGCTGGCAAAGCGGGCTTTCATGATAATTCTGATTTAAGCGGCCAAGATGCAACTTATCTCACACCAGATTTTCTCAATACCATACAAGAAGAACTAGCAAACCTACTTGAGCTTAGGGGTATTACTTTAAATCCAGAAAAGGTGGATCAACTTTTTAATGCTTTGGCAGGCAAAGATGATGTAGATTCTGCTTTGGCTCTTGTTCAGACACTACTTGATAATGAACGTAATGCACGCATTAAAGCCGATCAAGATCACTTGGATGCATTAAATCCTCATCCGCAATATGTAATGCGCAAAGACTTTCGATTGCTTTATAGAACGTTGTCTCCCGAAACAACCGTAAATCCAAAGATTTATACAGATGATCCGCAAAACTGGCAGATAAAACATACAGTTGAAAATATTAGTGCTCACATCATGCCGAATGGTGTTATTGAGCAAACAATTAAAGTAAGAACTGTTTATGGCGATTACAATGCGCAGGTTTATCTGCCTATTGGTCTTTCCAACATTCTAAATGTCTCTGCATTGTATCAAGGACAACGTGAGAATCAGGACGCTGAAGATGACTCAGCTATACGTTTACTTGATATTTACGATGAGACAGTTCAATTAGAGAATGGTTTACAAGAATGTAGAACCGTTGTTAATTTTCGATTTGACTATGTCAGTGGCAGTACTGGTGGACAACGAGAACGGTTTGCTTATTTAAAAATTATGGGTTTTGGTGCTTCAAATACAGATTTGGAGAATCTAAATAGCTATCCGTATCCTTATTATAGAAATCAGGATGATCTAGATGGTCAGGTTGTATATATTGATCAGAATCTCACAAATGTAAGCTTGCTAGAGCTATTCATCCAAACTTATGGTGCACCAACTGCTACTACAAGAGCTATTTTTGTTATTGCTTCAGGTGTGACACTCATTGCTGTTACTTCTGGTAGTTGGTTAGATGGTTCAAGCCGTCAAATCATTAACTACGGTCATATATACGGTACTGGTGGATCTGGCGGATACTATGATGAAAATACTGCTATGGTAGGCGATGGTGGTACGGCAATCATTGCACAGAATGCTAGTAGCTTTATTGATGTGCGTAACTATGGTTTGATTGCAGGCGGTGGTGGTGGCGGTGCAGCTGGTAAGTCTGAGTATTCAATAGGTGCACAAGATTATTATGCTGTTGGCGCAGGCGGTGGTGGTATTCCACTAGGTACAGGTGGAGTTAATATCAATCAGGTTGTACCTGAAGGCAAAACACTAGTAAATCTTGCTGGAGAAGCTGCTACTTTATCTGTAGCAGGTAATGGAGCAACTGGTACAGGTTTAGCTGCTGGTGGCGGTGGAAACGTTGGTGAGGATGGTAAAGCTAGTGAATCAGCACTTCAAAATGGTATTGTTGGTAAAGCTGGTTTGATTTACCAAGGCAACGTTACGATCACAAATATTGGTGGTGGACAGGTAAAAGGTAGAACACCTTCTAATTGAAATTATTTTGCATAATGTGCAACGAGATGAAGAGGCAATTATCTCAAAAAAATGCCGAATTTATCTCGTCGCGCATCATCAAGTACCTGTAATTGCTGGTTATGCTGAAGAAGCATTAAATAGTGAATATGCTTTAAAGGATGCCAAGCTTACTGTAATTACACCTAAAAATGAGCTTAAAACCATCAACTCAGAAGCTGTACATAAGTCTGTAACTGTTTTTGATATAGACCTACCTGAAGAAGGCACATACATTGTTCAAACTCAGGCGAGTTATCCTTTAAAATATGTATATGACCAAAAAGAATGGCATCTATTTGTTGATATGCCAGCTGATAAAGCTCCACCGAAAGCAGAACGTGAATATTTGATTAATCGGA
>Ga0308166_1000689_pt1 | contig 42149 bp, 61 predicted proteins | sample PhyCR2_2_FD_202137 | JGI IMG/M metagenome (GOLD analysis project Ga0308166, IMG submission 202137) | Phyllosphere microbial communities from UC Gill Tract Community Farm, Albany, California, United States - DLSLCC.R2 | ecosystem: Host-associated > Plants > Phyllosphere > Unclassified | place...
GTGTTCACGGCTATGGGCGTCTGGCAGCGAGCCCGCGCAGCATGAGGCGCATCAGCACCATGGCCAACGCCCGGCGCCGCGCCCACAACTTCAACCTCCCACCGAGTGGCATTCAACATGACCCCACTATGGCGTTACCTCACCCAGGCCGCAGGAATGACGGCGCAGAAGCTGGCGGATGCGGCCGGCATGACGATCCAACAGGCCCGTGCAGACCTGGCCGAACTTGAGGCCCAAGGCAAGGCCTGCCGCGAGCGCGGCGCCGTGGGCACGCCGCACTTGTGGTGGCGCGCTGGAAGTCGGCCGCTGGATGGCCTGGACGTGCTGGTACACATGGCGCTGGCCGCGCACCTCCACCCTTCCGCCGGCGTGTTGCGCGAGGTGTTGGCCAGTTCCGGCAACCGCGCCAAGGACGCAGGCGTGAAGAAGATCGTGGCCATGGCCGCTATGTCCAAGGCGCCGCATCAGATCGTATGGCAGGCGCTGGACAACTACCTGCCCGAGGAACAAGAGCAGGAGGCCGCGTGATGGCGATGGATCAGAAGCAGGGCGATGCGCGCCGGCACGACAAAGCGGCCAGGCTGCAGGAAGAGGATCTGCGACTGAAGGTCCGGCCAGGCACAAAGCAGGCGCTGGCCGAGCTGATGCAGTGGGCCGACATCGAGGAGCAGGGCGAGGCGCTGACCTTGATGATCCACCGGTTGCATGAATTAGGGCCTGATCGGGCACTGCCGTTGCTGGAAGTGCCGCGCAACGAAATCACGGTATCGCCGGTTGTGGCGCGGCGGCTGGAGCTGGCGTGTCAGCGCGAGGCTTTGCGGGTATGCCGCGACAGTTGAGCTGTCATTTCGCAAACGCCATAAACATGCCGATTATGAGGACAAAAGTGACGATGGCCTGGATGACCTTCATTGCCGGCTTGTCCGCTTCGTCCTGCGCTGCTTTCTTGCGCTCGTAGGCTAGTTTTCCAGCCATAACACGCCTTGGGTTTTTCATTTTCCTGCTCCTTGATCCGGCTCCGTGCCGGGCGATGCAAATCTACCTCACCCCCACCCCTATTTGCCACTCACCGAGATATCGGAGGGCGGCGCCTGCAATTGAAATCTCCAAAAGTCACTGACCAATCCTGAGGAGCGGGCTGGCATCCAGTAACGGAGCAAGGAGCTGATCCTGATGATTCATCGGCTGCACGAACTAGGGCCCGATCTGGCACTACGGTTGCGGGAAGTGCCGTACCACAAAATCACGGTATCGTCAGTTGTGGAACAGCCGCTTGACCTTGCTTATAAAAATATAGGCTCACCTTATAAATGTGGGCAATGATGGAAGGAATCCGTAATTGAATCCTTCAGGATCACGCGCAAAACGGATGAAATGCCTAAATTCCATTAAGGAACTTATAGCAATATTTATCGTACAGCAAACGGCAAACCCTTTCACACCGAAATCGAAGATCCATATCAACAGCGCGACACCATACATATTTATTGAGTTACCAAAACCCACTCTGATATACCACTCGCGCGGCCCACCCCACTTATGAACATAATTAGGAAAATGCTCCTGAAGACTAAAATAGATACAAAGCGCCATCATCAGATGGAGAACGAATGTAGGAACAGTTATAGATGTGGCGAGCATAAATAACTTCCAAAAATCCAAGGCCATAAACAACGACGGACTCAGCAAGTAAAAGATCAAAAAACCAGGCGCAACAAAACCTAAAAAAAATACTGAGACATTGAGTGCAATACCAATATTTAAATCTTTAACATCCATCACTTCACATCTCCTTATCTGAATGAGCTGAATTACTACCTAACGACTCTATCTGCTTTTTTACAGCTTCCAACATTGACACCCGCCCAGGCAAATCAGCATAAGTTATCAGCTCGACAAATCAATACCACGGATCAGATTTTTCTCAACATCGTGATCATCGGAAATGGCCCTGGAGCTATAATCTCGCCTGGCGCTGTCCATATCTTGGACTCTCTTCAAGTAATCGTCAACGTCTTCACCTTGTTTCTTCACAATATCCTCCGAGTCCAGACTTTTATACACCACAATATCAAAATTACTTCGAAGGTTGACCTTATTCTTCTCCACTATTCGATCTGCGACATTCAGCCAACGTTCGAAAATTTCATTCGGAATATTCAGAGGATCACCGGCTGCATCACGGCGAAATTCCCGCAAAGCAATGATTCCGTTTTTTAACGAAATGTACGGGCTACATCCCTCTTCGGTTTCTTCCTTGGATCTTCCGTCATCGCGGAAAATAATTTAAATTCCCGGATAATAGCAGTCTCTTGAACTATTGCTGATCATAGAAAACCATTCCAATGCTTGCTTAAATCTGAGCTGATTATCAAGCATTACTCGATCTTTTAGATTGGCCGATTCGATCATTATCTTCGCATTTTGCGATTTTAGAACAGCCAAAGATTTCGACTTCGATGAAAACTCTTCATTCAGTTTTCCGAGAGCAGTACGAGTTTCTAGCTCTGCTCTTTCAGCGCCCTGTAATCTGGATAAGGTATCGGCCAGCATTTCCTCTTTGCTCAAAACCGCCTTATTCAATGAATCCATTTCAGCCTGGACCAGGTTTAACTTTATCTGGGCCTTCGCCAGCTCTTCCGAATTTAGCTCTTTTTGATAAAGAGGTATTACTGTTAGCTTTATAGTAATGGCAGCAATAACAACCAACAACAACTGTGACACCGACGTAACTCTATTCAGCCACTTATCAAAACTAGACATAAGTTACCTCTTCCTATGAGTCTGCCTGCACTAAAAGCCACTCTAGCTCAGCTGGGTCAGTCCCTAAACCTCGATTATATCATCGGGATTTATTACTGTCCTTATTGCGAACAGTCTATTCGCAAGCCCAGGCGAATGATGCGGCGGTTCAGAGGGCCCACACTCAAACCACCGCTCCTGCTTCAAGAAGCGCCAGCAGCGGTATGCACAAGCGAGGAAAAAATGAGCCTACTAGCAGCTCAATGCGTCACAGTGTGGCTCTGCCTACAACTCCCCCTCGGCATGATCCTCGGGCACTTCATCAAAAACGCCAACGCCCAGGTTCGATAAGCCCCCGCCCGCTCAGAAATGAGCCAAGAAAAACCTTATGTTTGTCACAGCAATAGCGATCGCAGTGACCAAGCCAGGGAAGCGCATCAAGCCAAACATCAAATATAAAAACGGACCGATTAAACCAATCATCAAGGTGGCGAACACATCTATTTTAAGTGCTTCAACATCAAATACAGTCCAGATCGAGATCGCGATCCATATCACCCAGAAGGCGTACATCGTCACACCGTCGACTCGGTAAAAAGCCCGCTTGAATGTATGTCCAACAGTATCCGTTCCATTAAGCATCCGCGTTTCCTCGCACAGTCAATTGCCCGAGCGTAACCGACTCGGTACGACAAACTCTACTCCCTCTCTCAAAGTCAGCCGCTGTAGCGGTGTGGCGGAGCTATGTCCATGGAAAATCAAATCAAGGAACGTCCGATCCTGTTCTCGGCCCCGATGGTGCGCGCCATCCTGGAAGGCAGGAAGACGGTTACGCGGCGCCAAGTGAAGAAGCAGGCCGCGCTGGATTGCTTGGCCGCCGGTTTCGAGCCGGCTTTTTTGGCACTGCCTGGCAACTCTGACCTTTGTCCCTACGGCCAGCCAGGCGACAGGCTTTGGGTACGCGAGACCTGGGGCGTGATCAGCCATGACTTCGATGAACAAGGCAACATGATCGACTGGAAGCCTGATCGCCCGGCCACGGCAATCCGCGAGTTGCCCTTCGGGCGCGGCTACTACTCTGGGCACGTTATCTATCGCGCCGACGGCGAAGCCGAATGGGCTGGCGATGACGACGGAGGCGGAAATACTCGCTCGGCCTGGCATCCCAGCATCCACATGCCGCGCGCCGCATCCCGCATCCTGCATCCTGCTGGAGATCACCGACGTGCGCGCGGAGCGGCTGCAGGCTATCAGCGATAAGCAGGCCCTAGCCGAAGGTGTGAGGCGCTACGCCGATCATGCAGCGCTCGGCGACTGGTACGTCGAAGGAAAGGAGACCTACAGCGCTGATCCCCGCAAATCTTTCGAGCTGTTGTGGTCGTCAATTAACGGTCCGACTGCCTGGGATGCCAACCCGCGGGTGTGGGCGGTCGAGTTCAAGCGGGTGGCCCCATGACCAGCCGCGAACGCCTCGAAGCGACCATCGCCAAAGCCACCGAATAACCCCTTCTACCGCCAAGCGCGGCACGGAGCCCTTATGAAAAAAGAGCTGATCAAGATCAGCGAATTCCAGCGTCGCAAATGGGGCGAGAACGGCACCCCGTTGTACTCCCAGGCAATCCGCAACTACCTCCGTGACCGGAAGATTCCGGGCGAGAGGATCGGAAAAATCTGGTACGTTGATTGGGCCGCATATCAGCGGCTGACCGGCAATAGCCTGGTCGACATTGTGATGAAAGGAGCCGCGTGATGGGGCCTACGACCACGTAACAAGGCAAACAAAGGACTCCCGGTAAATCTGTACTTCGACGCGCGCCGAGGCACCTACCGCTATCGGCGTCCCACGGACGGAAAGTGGTTTCAATTCGGCGCCGATCGTAGCCGGGCGATCGATGCCGGTCAGCAACTGAACCTAACGTTCCTTTGCGGCGGAGACCTAGGGTCCGCCGTACTGGACGAGCACAGCGTCACTCTGACAAATTTTCTGGATGACTACGAGGCCAAAGCCCTGCCCCAGCGCGAACTCGCCTAGGCCACTCTCGACCCCTACAGGGTGCGGTTCAAGCAGATCCTGGCCGCGCTCGGCGACAAAGTGATAGATCGCATCACCATCCGCATGGTGGCCGACTTCCTGGAACCTCTCACGGCCCGAGCCGCAAATCAGGCACGGGCGCCGCTGGCAGATGTGTTCACCCACGCTGCAGCCAAGGGCCTGTGCCCCGATAACCCCGCCGCCAGCACTATCCCCAAGATCGAGAAGAAACAACGCAAACGTCACACGGTCGACGGCTTGGCCGCGATCCGCGCTCGGGCGCCGCTTTGGCTTCAGAACGCTATCGATATCGGCCTGCTCACCGCCCAGCATCGCGGCGACATCCTGGACATGAAATTCGAGGACACCCGCGATGGCTTCTTGTACGTGGTGCAAAACAAATCCGCCAAGGCTGCTGACGCGGGCTGGCTTAAGATCAAAATCACGCCCCAACTGCAGGCGGTGCTCGCGCGTTGCCGAAACGATGTGCTATCCCCCTACCTGATTCATCGCAGGCCAGAGCGCAAGAAGAAACGCGAGGGCAAGGACCATTGGACCAAAGTGGATGAGCGATTCCTAACCAAGGCGTTCGAGGATGCGCGCGATGCGTGCGGGTGCTACAAGGGTTGGAAAGAAGAGGAGATGCCAGGGCTTCACAAAATCCGCGCCCTGTCACTGCACCTGTACAAGCGCGCCGGAAAGGACGGGCAGAAGATCGCTGGCCATGCCAGCGAAGAGATGACGCGCAACTACCAACGAGATCATGCTGATGTGATCTGGTCCGAGGTGGAAGCGGACCTGGACCTCGGACTAATCGTCGCCGGGGAGTAAATCCATTTTACTGCTTTCAGTCTGCATTTCGAGGCAGACGAACAAGTAGGCACTTAACGCGCCCAACAGGTACTGCAAGCATTGGTTCAAGGTCGCTGGCGTCTCATCAGAAAGCCTGGCCTCGATGGATGATTGAAGCGAAGTGAGATTTTTACCTAGCTCGTTAGGATCAGGTACTAATGCGTGCGCCATCAGATTTCTGATGCGATTGAGTTTGTGCAGCGCGGGCCACAAAAACTCTCCGATCGGCAAAGCGACTGAAAAGGTCGGGACCAGAGACTCAGCAAGCCTGACTATCTAGCTAAAACTCAATCGTGCCTTTCTCAACGCTTCAGGCCTAGGCACTGCATTGTCGCAAAAATCCCTACACATCTCTTCTGCAAGGAGATGAGCTTTGAGGACAAGAGCTACGTCGTCTGTGCCGAACGCGAAATGCTCGTCAAAATTTCGCGAGTGTCGGTCCAAAAATTCTGATGTCATACCTCGTCCCTTGGGCGACATTAGCTATGGTTTTGCGCCGGTTTTGCGCAGGCACAAAAAAGCCACTTTCAAGAAGTGGCTTAACTGTCTGATTTTACTCAGGAATAAATGGTCGGGACGGAGTGATTCGAACACTCGACCCCTTGCACCCCATGCGCGCGGTGAGAGGAAAGTCCCTTTAAATACAGCATGTTAGACGGATGCCCGCTGCAAACGGTGCCGTACTGAGCTGTACAGAAACCCACGATCCCCCGAAAAAGTCCCCACGGGCTTGATGCCCTGCACCCGGCGTTCTGCTGACCCTCAACACCCCTTCCCTGCACCACCTATCGATCCACCCTTGAGGAATCAGACTCACCTCGACTACTGTACGCGCATACAGTATTGGCGAGCAGCAGTATGGAAATCGAAGACGAAGAGTTCGGATGCCTTGGCATACCCACCGAAGCGCAGATATGGAAGCAACAGGCCGAACTGGTCCAGGCAGAGTATGAGCAGGTGGCTGCCGACCTGCGCCAAGCCCGGGCGAATATCCTGAAGCTGGTCGACATCCACGCAGTCACTGCGCGCGAGCGCGACCAGGCGCTGCACCTATTGGCGTCGTACAAACGCAACCTCTCCGCCGCTCACGTCGAGCTATCAGCGCTCGGCAATCGGATGCGCGGGATGCAGATGGCCGCGCGGCAGTCCGCCGAGAATCCCTATCCTTTTCGCGAAACAGTGGCGGTGTCAGATCCCTTTCCGTCTTTGCCTATGCAAGGTCCCGGCGAAGCACCACAAAGCAGACTATGCTCGGATGGGGAAGCGGGAGAAGCAGATGGAACCACTGGACTGGCTGAAACGACACCCTGACCACGATGATTTGAATACGTGGTTGGGGATATGGGAAGTGTACGATGAGCCTGTGCAACATCTCCGATGCAGGAGTTGTGGTGCGCATCAACTATTCCAAAATGCCTTGAGGCCTTTTCCGCATAGGGATGACTGTGCTACTCCAAGCGACTCACGCCACTATCCTTGGCAGGATCTAAGATGGATAGTTGACCATATGCACAAGCGTCGCTAGTCACAGCCTAGCTTTCGTCGCCGAGGGTACCAGGATCAGTTGTCCCTCTCATCGTCAAGGCCTTGTGCAAATCGGTGCTGCTTGTGAATGCGACTGGCGTACTGAGCGGCCTCCGATCCGGTTTCAAAAACAGTGACCGCCCCATCATAGCTTGTCACTTGGTAAGCAGTAGACAGGCCCTTCTCTCTCATTGATTCCGGGACATCAGCACCTAACAGTATTACCAATTTCACTTCCATTGAACATTCTCCTAGGGTCGGATGGAAAGCTTATAGCCTATCTCATAGGGTTTCACTGAATCTGAATGTTGTTTATCCCCTGGGGCCTCCGATGCATCCCCGCATGCCCTCGTCAATTGGCCTAAATACAGACCGTTCGTCGCACAGCGAGAACTGTCGGTCCCCCCTATTCCTCAACCGGTTACGTCATGCTGAGGAGCGCGATAATGACAGCGTATAAGTTGTTAGATTGGCACCATGCATGGAAATTGAATGGCGACTCACTATGCTGTCGCAAATGTGGCTCAGCGCAGATGGAGGAGGATGGGGATGAAGACTTGCATCATTCCGATGCCTGCCCCTCCCGTGAGCTAAGCAAAACCCCCTGGAATGAACTCAAAATCTTGATTTCCAGGGGCACTAAGCACTAGCACACCCCTAGGTGCAAGATTTGAACGTCCGACCTGGGACTTTCCCTATTGGCGTTCTGTGCAAATGGCTTCGGGGTATTCAAATGGATGCAGAGGAGGTCGTCAAAAGAGATCTCAAGGTTCTTAGATTTAGATGGGCTGTCCATGTCATGGCCTGGATACTGTACAGATGAACAGCATTCTGGCACCAATCAGCTCGACTTTGCAATCCTACTGCCCGGAACGCCGCTGACAGCTATCATTGAGATACGACAATAGAGGTGTACGTGGATACGTTTGAATCGCTAAGCCCTACACCTAAGCTCAGTGACGTCGATACCTGGGCGGAGATCTGGTCCGTGCACGACGGTCCCTTCCCTCATATCCGTTGCAGGAAATGCGAACAGGGACAGTCGCTACAGGATTCGGCAAAGCCGTTCGTGCATGGCCCAACTTGCAAGCTGATTCAAGTTCAAGGCGTATTTCCCTGGTGGGATCTGATGTGGATCATCGGCAACGCACAGCGCGCTCAGTGATCTATTTGCCGTGCAGACTGGGCACCGCTGACCAAATCGTAGGCCCGCTCGCAGGCCTGCCCGGCTATTCGGGCTCGGTCATAAGCCTTTGCCAGGCCTCCCGCTCTTGCATCAGCGCGCTGGAGCCAGGGTGCGAACACGAGGGCGCGCAGTTGTTTATAGTGAAGGGGCGCACCCCTAGCCGATCTTATGCCCCCTACCCGCGCCACAATCAAAGCAGATTACCTGAATAGGTGCTCTGCCCGCGCGGTTCAGACGACGCTTTAACCTCGCCGCCGCCGGGCCTGAGCGGCATAACGATCTACCTGCTCACCGCAGGATTTGAAGGAAGGGCATTGATCAGAGATGTCATGTGATGCATAAATCCAAACCAGTCCTCCTCGCGAGGATTATCTATAGGCGTTCGCACATAGTCGACTTGTTGTAGCACGACAATGTCACTTTGCTCTATGTCACGCGCCACTTCACTGATTATCTTGGACTGAGGCACATCTTCACCTTCGGATATTAAATGCTCTCCTGTGCCAGCCTTGATAGAGAATCTGCTGCGAAGATATCCAGAGTAGACAAGTGTGCTATACGCGCTCGAGTACGACATAGCAGAAATAACCTGCCATGAAAAACTATCTCCGACAATCACGATCTTGGGCAAATCAGCGCTACTGCTTTCGAGACTAAGCTGAGGCTTCGGTGTTGCTGTCCTTACACCTCCATCTGACCAGATATTAATTAGTTGCAAAGCGTCATCGTCAGCACCTGAGGGAGCGGAATAAGTAGGCACGCCACATCCAATTTGAGCAAACCTCCCTGGAACATTGTTTTTGGCTTGACTCATTATCTCTGAAGCGACTAAGCACCCACTGAAGTAGTTCCAGTGAACACCGCTATCCGGATGTGTCTGAACGCCCTCATCACGGAGGCGACGCATAATCACCGAGCCATCGATAACATTCACTCCAGCTTGCATCAGCGCGTCTGCCATAAGACCATTGACATCAAAATCTTTTGTTAAACCGCTTGGCCAGAATCTGCTCGGTACGGCATCAATATATATAGCGGGTTTACTTGCCGCCAGTAGAACTACGAAGTATTTCCCCTTAGACGCCAGATCATCCTGTATTATTTTTAGCTTAATGGCATCGTCTTGAAATGCTTTTTTATACCGCTCCCGATTAGCATAGGTCCTGCTAATGTCCAGTATTTGCTCACTGGTAAATAGCCGATCATCGCTATTGAACACGCCTATAGTGGGGGCCTCCCCACTGAGCCTATATACCATCTCATTATAAGTTCTGACCATCGTAGGTCGAAACCCAGCGTGATCTGATAAATAGCTAGAGGCCCATCGCTGAAACCCTCCATCCACAAATGAATCTATAGTAAGCTTCGGACGGGACTGACCATTCGGAACCCAACCAAGCAGCGGCTTCTCCTCGACAAGGGGAAACATCATCTGAATAGCCGGGATCGATATGATCGCTACCAGAAGAGCGGTACATAAGGCGCTAATAACTCGTGGCTTCTGCATGTCAAAACCTGAAATATAGGAACGGAGCATAACCCGAACTAAACATCGCCATCGATGAGACAATGAGAAGCAAGGCGGTAGTCGCAGATTTGACCAGAACCGATGCACTTTCGAAGATCGAAGTACGGGATACGAAAGAATTTTTCCAAGTCATGAAGCGGGGTGTTACGACGTCAGGCAACACGGCCAAGAATGTTGCAATGACCATCGTTGCGGCATTGATCTTGGTAATCACAAAAGCTAAATCAGGCACCTTAGGATCCACAATCGGCGTTATAATGCCAAACATTATGCCCAGATAGTCAAGCGCGTACGTAAGGTCAGGTGATCTGAAAAGGACCCATCCGCACATCACTACCAGCAGCGTATACAGCTGAGCTATGACTCCCGGAAATCTGATCGGCCAACCGGAGAGAGACACGAGCCTTTCTATACTCAAGAACAGTCCATAATAAGCACCCCACACTACAAAATTCCAGCTCGCACCATGCCATATCCCGGAAATAAGAAATACGATCCACAAGTTCATGAATACTCTTGCCGGGGAGGCACGATTACCGCCAAGAGGTATATAAAGGTAAACGCGCATCCACCTAGACAATGATATGTGCCATCTTTGCCAAAACTCGCCAATTGAACGCGAAATATATGGTCGATTAAAGTTTTCCGGAAAGCGAAACCCCATTGTCCTGCCTAGGCCGATAGCCATATCAGAATAACCCGAGAAATCAAAATAAATTTGCAGCGTGTATGCAGCTATACCGAGCCATACATACTCGACTGGCAACGACTCTGCAGGAAGCCCAAATATTCTGTCAGCAACTGCCCCGATAGGATCAGCTAGCAGCGTCTTCTTAGCAAAGCCGATCGAAAACCTCAACAAGCCTGCAATCACATCATCTGCAGAAGTGTGACGAGCATGAATCTGCTCACCTATATCGTGGTATCTTATAATAGGACCAGCGATAAGCTGAGGGAAAAGAAAAATATACAAAGCGCAATCTAAAAAGTTTCGCGGCGGAACCGCCCGCCCTTTATAGCTATCTACTAAGAAGCTAACTTTATGAAAGGTAATGAAGGAAATCCCGAGAATTAATCCGATATGTGGATCACCCACGGTATAGCCAAAAACCTTGGCAATCGGACCAACAACATCCAATACAAGAAAACCGGTATACTTACTCCACAAAAGTATTCCAACGTTGATTAGCAGCCCAAATATCAATATCGCTCGCCTACGTTTTTCAGGCAAATTTCGCGACGGATCCACAAGCAGGGATACTCGATAGTCAATATATGTAGTAACCAGTAATACAAAAACGAATAGCGGCTCACCCCAAGCAAAAAACATTATACTGCCAGCGAGCGCAGTTGCATTTTTAGCAAACCTAGGCGTCAACCAGTAAATAACCATAAACACTGGCAGAAAGAAAAACAGGAAGATTGGCGTGGTAAAAAGCATCTTTATCTGCGACTCACATATGGAACGCCATAAAAAATCAATGGCGAAGTTTAGCTTACCAATCTAAATTATCTCGGCAAGCAATTCCTATCCTTTCCGGCGCATCAATGCGTGATTGATATGCGATCCTAAATAGTAGACGCACTGATTGTGACCCAGGTCTTTGACCTTGGTACTACCATGCTGCCCGGCGCGATGTTAACCGAGCAATACGAAGAAAAGCTAGTCCGACATTTCGGACATCCACCGATGCTGATACGACCTAGGAAAGCTATCCGGGCCTGCGCCAAGCCTGTGATTGTCGCAATGAACCTTTCAGATATCCGTAGAGCGGAGATCTAGGCTCGCACTCTCGTCCCGTGGTGACCGAGCACCTCTATCATCTCTGATCAACTGACGATAGTAGACGCAGGACCCAAGTGATAGCCATCGATGGGAACAGCTGAAGTCACTGCATCTAAAAGCCCCAGATACAACCCCCACCTTAGGTGCAGCTTTCTTGAGCCGGTGTCGCGAGCCGCAGCCAGGCAACGGATCACGCCTACGATGTCAGCCGCGCAGCGTCTATAGAACCATCCAGTCGCTTCAGCTGGCCTTTGAGCCGTGCGTACACCATCCGCGGTCAGTGCAATCAGGAATAGGATCGAGCATCGTGTAGTTGCACAAAACTCCTGGACCCCCGTGTTTTTCGTTGCGATCCTTTGGCGCTGATTGGAAGCAGAGAGATCCGATGAGCTTGGGCAACCGGGCGCATCACTTGCCGTTGTTAAAGTAGTCGCGGTACGGCTGGGGAGCCGCATCCTTGGTCAGGTTGAGCTTCATCAGCCGCAACCGGCCCACACCGCCCAGGCCCTGGAACCGGATCCAGACCCTCTTCGTATCGGCACCGGTGGTGAACTGCAGTGACCAACGAGTTTCGGCCGCAGCTGCCGTGAATCGCATGGAGCTGAGAGTGGTACCTGGGAAGGCATGGCCGGCGCCGTCATCCGCGCCTGTGTTGATCTGCACCTGAGGGTAGTTTCCGGTGAAGCTGGCTGTCCTGGTGCCGCTGACGATGTAGGTCGTGGATGGCTCCACCAGCATCCCCGAATCAGCGTCGTTAGAGGTGGTGAAGTTGTCGAAATTGCCTGACACGCCGTTGTATTCAACAAACGGATCGCCGCCGTTGAACCCTGTCTCCGTCTTTCGAGCGTAGGCAGGGTCCGCCGCCCATCCGGCTAGGTCGTTGGCGAATTTGTAGTTCTGGATCAACTGCAGCCCAGGGCGCCCGCCTTCGCTGGCCATGACGCCTTGAATCCACGCCTTGAGGCCTGCCCCTGCAATGACCCCATTGCCCACCGTGACCGTCATTGCTCATCGGTCTCATAGACGGCGTTCCCAGTGGGAGTGACTCGGAACAAACCGCGCCCCAGCCAAAGGGCCTGGCAGCTCGTTTCCGTGAATGTGAAGGCCGGGACCCACGTATCTCCGACCGGCTTCTCAACGAGAATCGTGCCCGTCTTGATTACAGCAGCTATCACGACAGGCGCATTGGACCAGCGCCAGGGGAACGTTTTTTGAACGGTGTATGCTGCCATGGTGGTCACCTTTGTAAAGCCGCGCAGTGGAGCGCATGATTGTTGTGTATTGCTGTTCAGGTCACGCGGGACCCAGAAACGACGCGCGCTCAGCGGCGCGGCGCGTTATTAGGCCCGGCAGCACCTTCCCGCCTGCATGGACCCAGCGGGAGAACTGCTCGGCGGCGCCAGCGGTATCACCGGCATTCAGCTTGCGCAGCAACGTCGACTTAGTGAAATTGCCCTCCCCGACGTTGTAGGTGAACGACACAAGCGCATCGAACTGGCCTTGGTTGAGCGGCACCCGCACCAGACGCTCCACGATGCGCTCGAACCGCACCAGGTCGGCCGCCAGCATCTGCTCGGCTCTGGTTTCGGTGATGACCATGTTCCGGGTGACACCGGCTGTGCTGCCGTAACCGATCGTCCAGGGCACGCCGCCGGTACCGGGATCGGGGTAGGCCTTGAGCCGCAGCCCTTCGGCGGACTTGATGAGGGCGATACCCTTCGGTGAGGTCTTCATGCTTTTCTCCGGACGAAAAAAAACCGCTCGATGGCGGGTGGTATTGCATGTGGTTGATTGAGCCTATGGGTCATATCGTGCCGAGCGTGTACAATCGCTCGACTCAAAATCCGGCCCAACTTTGATATCAGGGAAGTATGTATAATTTGAACATCACACTAAAAATGAGCCAAAAGATACATCTACAGCCAGCCGACTTTGCAGGCTTCCTGTATCTAATATTGCCGGTAGTTTTTTTCTTTGGGTTTTACACCATCCCATTTATTGCGATTCCAGCAGTCTTCTTCCTACTCTATTGCATCAGCCGCATAAGGATGAATAAATCATCAAACCCGTCATCTAAAGGCCTAATTTTACTAAATGCAACCATCTCCATCGCCGTCGTTTTAGCAAGTGGCGCGGCCGGACCACTGTATGTAAACGGGGATTGGTACAAGCACTACGCAATATTAAATGAACTGACAAGACACAGCACTATTGCAGAGCAGGGCTTTACGCTACGTTATTATATCGGGGCATATATTGTTCCCGCGTTCGCTGAGAAGGTGTTTGGATTTTCCCACGGCCTGATAATTGCAGCCTGGTTGTCACTTGGCTTATTTATTTTCCTAAGTCAGTTATCAGCTATTATCAGAAGCTCGGCACTTCGCTATGCGGCCCCTTTTATATTCTTGCTTTTCAGCGGAGCTGACTTGATTGGTTACAGCATCACAGGCTTTGAGCGGGGCAACATTAACCATTTGGAGTGGTGGGCAGGCTGGGTCGAATACAGCTCAACCATCACATCAGTCTTCTGGGCGCCTCAGAGCACTTTGCCGGCATGGATTGCCATGGCGTATGTGATACGGCGCCCTACGATCGAGCAGAAGCTTTTTGTCTCACCCCTAGTATTGCTGTCATGCTTGCTCTGGTCGCCGTTTGCCGCTCTTGGGATCGCGCCTTATCTGCTTCTTACGCTTGTGCATCGAGAATTCCGGACCGCTGACATTAAGATTGCCCATCTCGTAGCAGTAGCCATTCTTTCGGTATTCATCTGCTATTACTTAACCTTTGACGTCGAAAAGATTCCGAGTCATTGGGTTTGGAACAACCCGTGCCTCGTTAAGACCCCAGGCGAGCCGTGCTTTACCTTTACCGGGTATGTCCTTTTCCTTGCACTTGAAGTCATTCCAATCAGTATGATCGCGCTTTCGTCTAAGGTTTCAAGAACGCCTATCACGTACATCTCTATCGCCATTCTGGCGTTTCTCCCACTCACTCAGTTAGGACTTTATAACGATCTGGCAATGAATGCGTCAAAGCCTGCCTTGGCAGCGCTGATAATAGGCATGATTGTTTCCCTTCAGGAACGCAGCAGGATCCGTCTGATATCGTCGGCAGTAATACTGGCGGCAGGCATTGCCACTCCATGGAGTGAGATATCAAGATCTTACAAGCTTGATCGAACTCTTTCCGAGGATACAGACATAAGCTTTTTCGTTAAGACGTTCCCAGACTTTGCACAGCAGTATGTAACTGAAAAGAAAATCTGGTTCCTGCGCCCCGAGTAATACTTTTCTTTTGGGACATCAGGTCGGCTCGTAAAAAGGCCGATCTAGCCTAGCGTTTCCATATCCTAAAAACCTGCCCACCTTTTGCTCTTGCTGAAGCTGCATCTAATAGCCCGCGTTAACCGGGCATTGGTTTTTTGCAATGATTCAGCTTGGAGGGTGAGGCCACATTGGATCAAGTTCACTCAAAGCCACCCGGTTAACCGCCACGCTGTACTGCTTCCACTTCTTCAAAAGAGACACGTCAGCGTCGGTGGCGTCTTCCAAATCGACGGCATATTGAAGCGGCGCAATTGCTCTCGAAGCTTGAATAAGCAGCGCATCACGTGTTTGGGTGTTGGCCTGAAGAATCTCGGCAGTCGTCTTCTTAGGGGGCTGGTAGGGTTGAAAATTCTTGCCATCATACATCCAGTACCAACTCGGCATAGGCTCCAGCCCGGTGATATCCACCAGTGTTGCGACAAACTCGCTGGCGTAGCGGCTCTCTATTGGGATCTCGTCACCGGCCTTGTAGCTTGGGGAATCGCTAGGATCATCCTCCCCATAAGTGGCCGGGAGGATGATCTCTTGAACGATGCCATCTTCAATGCGTGCGTAGCTTTTCATCATGCATACTCCCGGACGATGACAATGCCTTCTTTTCCACTACCGCCAACTGTTGCTCCGTTACCAGACGTGGTCAAAGATCCTGAGCCGCCAGCGCCATAATTGACGGCGTTTTTCCCATTTAAGTAAGAACTCACTGGTGCCCCTCCTGGGCCGTATGCGGAGCCACCTCCGTGCCCAGACACAAACCCGCCTGAGGAGAAAAAGGCTCCATAGACGCCTTCGCCTCCCCTGACTGCATACTGATATGTACCATTGGGCGGCAACGACTGATCTATACCTCCAGCAATAAACGGCGTTGTGCCAGGGGCGATGGTGCTCCCCATGGCCGAGCTGGTACCACCGGGGCAGGTGATAAGCGAACCAAGAGACGAAGATCCTCCCGGCTGTCCAGGTGCTGCTGCTACGCCAAGCCCACCCGCGCCGACGCTTACGGCAAGCGCACTTGGAATGCCCGAAGCTAAATAGCCACGTGCATAGGTGCCGCCGCTGCCGCCGCCTGCAATCGATATCTGGTTTGAGCCTGCTGCCGCACAACCTGCGCCTGCGGCTCCGCCGGCCATCACCTCGTATTCAATGGCCTTGGTGTCGGCCAGCGGATTCCAGGTGCCAGCCCCGACTGCAGTGAAAGCCCCCCCGTTCACCGAAACCATCTGCACACCAGCAATCAGCGTGTAGATGCTGGTGCGCAGCAAGCGCCCCGCGGATTTTCGCAGCATGTCCTGCAGCGCAGCCAACAGCTGGCCGTTGTTAGCTTCATCGGGAGCGAGCCCGGCGGCCTTGATCACAGCCAACATTTCATCGGTGACGGCATTGCCCCACTGGGATGGAATGAGCGAACCAACGACACCGGTCGCCTGATTTTCGTCGACGAACTTCCCGCCCACCAGCCCGACACTGGGCACACTTTTTGGGTAATCCACTTTATTTCCTCAGCTGTAATTGATGTGCACAAGCGTATGGGCTGGAGCTGCCCGCCTGATCAGGCACTCCAGGGCGCTGCCAGGGTTAGCACCAAAGCGCTCACCCCAGTAGCTGACGCCGAAACGGCGGCCCAGCGTCTGGCGGCCGCCGGTGTTCAGCGTCCACATGAACTGAGCATTCCAGGTCCCGAAATGACCAGAGCCCATTCGCGAACGTCCGAAACGCGGCGTTCGGAGTTCGGTGAGCGTGGCGTTGGGATAGCCTTGCCCTTTGGCAATGGCGATGAAAAACGAGGCGGTCTGCCCCCCGACTGCAATGAGTCGCTGCTGAACACCGAGCTGGCGATCGGCGAACGCCGGCGAACTACCCAGGCATTCGTCCGGCAAATTCATCACCGACTCCCAATCGGGGACCAGTTCGAAGACCAGTGCGGGATCCATCTCGCTTTTCAGCGCCCCGGCGCGCGCGTCGATGCGCGCCATCTCCTGAGCGATCCCGCGCAGGACCAGAGCAAGCTCAGGCAGCCGCTCCATATCCCAGGCAGGTCCTTGCGGCAGCAGCGCAGAAAGCTGTGAAAGGTACTGTTCAGCCGTCCTTAAAGCCATGTGAAGGCCCCCACGGTGAGCAGCTCGTTCGCCTTGGCGGTGACGTCAAATGCCGGACTGGAGACCAAGTTATCCATTTCGCCCTCGGCGCTGCTGATGGCTTCCCGGATGTGACTGATCAGCAAGGTCTCGCCCAAGCCGGCCTCCCGCTCGTGCAGGTCGGCCAGCTCGGCTGCAACGGCAGCCCGGACGACTGTGGTATCAGGTGTGATCTTGAGCCTGTAGTTGATGGGTTTGAGCACGGGCGCCAGCACATACACTTCGGCCGTTACGGGCGCTTTGGTGCTGATGTAGGCCTTGACCGTCGCCAACTCGTTGGCATCGGGGATGATCGAGGCGTCACCGTCGCGTACAAAAAACACGCCTACCGTGCCGGGCCCCATGTAGTTCTTGACGACCCATGCGCGCGTTACGCCTGCGCACTCCAGCGCCCACGTCACATAGTCTTCGGCGTTGCCACCGTGCGGGATCACTCGGTAGCTGCGGATGACGCGGCTGCGCAGGGACTCGATCGATTCCTGATCGCTGCCGCCAGTGATGCCAGGGGCTAGGACCGTGAACGTTTCATCGATGCCAGCCACCGGCTGTACCAGTTTCAGCGCCAGGCCGACTGACGCATTTCCAAGCGCCCCACCGTCGACCGCCTCGAGCTTTGCGGTGTTGGTACCTGACACCGGATTGACCGCCGCCACCACCCGATACTGGCGCCCGTCACTTGCCTGTGCCACCAGGTTAGCGTCCAGGATAGAGCCTGCCGACGCCTGGAAGCTGGCCGTACCGGTAGCGCTCTTGGCAGCGATGCGAGGCGTTTCAAGTCGGAGCAGGGCCTGGCGCTCGAGCGTGGTGGCGTCGGCAGTGTCAGGCAGGATCTGCTTGGCGATCCAGTCGAGGTACCCATAGAGGCCGTAGGCGGCGCCGCTCACAGCGCGGGCCAGCACTTGCGCGTCCGATTGGCGCAATGCATCGCTGGCTAGGTCGGCAGCAGTGCGATTGATCAGTACGGGCAGGGTCGGAGTTTCAAACGGCATAGAGCACCTGCCAATGTTCGTTGGGATAAATGTCGAGGGTCTCGCCCGCGGGCAGCGTGAGGGACACGCCCAGGTTCAGCCGGTAGTGGCCGGATCGTTCTGTGAGTACTTGCACGTTGGTGACGTGTCCATCATCGAGCAGCCACTTCAGCGCCTCCTGCGCATACGCTACGGCAGCGCCGATGGTTTCAGTGGTCAGCTTGCGGCGCCGTAGCAGCCAAAGACGCGAGCCGATGCGGTCATTGGCGACCAGCGGAAAACTGTCACCCCACCAGCCGTAGCGCTCATCGTCCTCCAACTGGTCCGAGGCGTTGGCCCGCCGCCAGGTGAACAGGCTGATCTCCACCGCGCGGCGCAGGCTGACCTCCACGTCGTCAGCGATGAGCACAGTCATGCCGCACCGCCAGGCGCCGGCGGACCACTCTGCGAGTTACCAAATTGAACGTTTGTGTGGAGATGTTTGATCTGGCTGATACCGCCGGCGATCTGGTCACCCTGGCTGACAATCCTCCCGGACTGGGTAATCAGAGGCGTATCGAAATTGACTGCAGTGCCTGCGCGGACGTTGAGGGTGTCAGTCTCGATATCAATTACCCTGCCCCGCTTCAGGTGGATGAAATCCCCCTCGTCGGTGAAGATTGCCACCTCGCCGGGTTTCAGGTTTTGAAACCGATGACGACGATCTGTAACCACGATGACCACCCCGTGGGAGCGGTCGCCGCCCAGAAAAGCGGCCAGACCCTCAGCGCCCACATGTGGGCAACTGGTGAAACCGTAGGGCTCCAAGTGCTCCATACCGTCCTTGAGTTCGCCGTGGGTCAGGCGCATCTGTAGGCGCTGTATCTTGCCGGCGGAGTTGGCCAGGGCCACAACGCCGCGCGTCAGCATGTTCATCAGTCGGCTCATTTGTCTTGGTAGTCCGCAGGTAGGAGGTATTCGACGGAGTCGGTTTTCTTGGCCTTGCGCTTCTTGTGCGGGTCGTCGGGCTCTTGCAGATAACCCTCGGGCGGGCCAACGCGAAGACGGCAGATCGTTCCTTGGTCGCTGAGCGTGTAGGTCACCTCGGCGATGAGCATGTCGCGGTCGTAGCCGATCACTGGATCCACGACGCGCACGATGGTGTTGGGCAACCACAGCGCACCGTTGGTCTGCCGCCACCCCTGCACCTCATAGGTTGTCTCAAGCGCCTTGCCCACTGCCGTGCCGCGCTCCCAGTTCGCCCGGTCGGCAGCCAATTTTTCGTTCAGCTGTCCGCTTTCGTGAATGACCTTCACCCGCTTGCGTGTCATGCGTGGATCGGTGACGGAGCTGTTGACCTCGGTGGCCGCCTGGGCAGTTTCGTCATCGCTGACCGAACGCTGTCCGACCACGCGGTATTCGGAGAACACTCGCGTAAAGTCCAAAGCCGCATCAGCGCTGAGTATGTTGCGGCCCAGTTCGAGGGATTCGGCCGAGCGGCCAGCGCTGCCAACCTGAGCAAGGACGACATTGCCCTGGGCGTTGTCAGTGCTGAACACCCGGTAGAGGGTGAGCAGACGGTCTATGGATTCGAACGCCGTCTCGCCCGGCTCGATGGTGTGGTCAGTCAAGCCGCTGGTCGCCGCAATTTCGCTCTTGACTGTCAGCCCGTAGGGGCTGGCCAGCGCCTGAACGATGGCCTGCACGGTCTGCCCCTTCCACTGGCCGGGCTGATTGATCGCGCCACAGTCGATCAGATCGCCGGTGGATGAGCGGCCGGCAATGGATGTGGTGACCGTCTCATGGTCGTAGCTGATCGGCGTCGCATCAACCCAGCCGGTCACGACCAGGTCGCTGCCGATGCGCACTTCACAGCGGGCGCCCTGCTTGACCGGGCGCAACACGTTCTGGCCTGGCCACTTCCAGGTGATGCCGATATTGAAACTGCGCGCCTGACGCTCAAGGCCCGCGCTGATCTCGACCGAGGTCCAGCCGGAATAATCCAGCCCGTCGACGGTCAGGGTCACGGCCGTCTTCGGGTCGGACATGCGGTTACTCCCTGGCTACCTGAATGGGTACGGCGGGCACGAAGCCTGGGTGGTTGATCTTGTTGCGCTGGACGATCTCGCCCTCACGGGTAGCATCGCCGAATCGCCGGTAGGCCAGCACCACCGCGGGCGTGGTTTCGGTTGGGGTGACATTGACGAGCTGCACACCGGAAGCAGCTACCTGCGTCAGGTGTCGAACCACCTGCTGTCGCGAGGCATTGATTGCCGGGTAGTAAGTGGCGTCCGCCTTGAGCGCGGCTTGCCAGAAGACAGCATCCAGCGCATCGCGCGCCGCAATGACTTCATCCGCCACCGGCACCTCAGCCCGCTCGACAGGTTCCACGACCTGCTGCTGCAGGGAAGCGGTGGTCTGCTCCGCCGCCGGAGGCGTTACCACCGGCATCTGCGCGGCCGTGGCCGTGGCCTGGACCAGCACCGCATCCTGCACCAGGTTGGCCAGCGCCTGCGCTGCCGCCGTGGTGTCCGCGCCACTGCCGACTGCTACCGTATCAATGCTCGCTGCGGCTTCTGCCTGCCTGGACACTGTGGCCACCGCATCGGTGTAGCTATTGAACATCGAGGCCCCGGCGCTGGTCGTGCTCGTGGCGTTGGCTACTGACGCCGAACTGGCCGAATCGCTACCACTGCTGCCCGATGACGAACCGGTGCTGCTCGAAGAGGTAACGCTCGAGCGCTTCGCCGAGGACTGACCCAGGTCGCTGAAATACCCACTGAACAGGCTCGACAGCGCGCCGGGTGAGTTGGTCAGCATCTGGGCCAAGGACCTTGCAGTTCCCACGGTGTTGCCCAAAGGGGAAAACTGCCCGGCGATGACACCGAAGACCCCGGTGAGTCGATTCTGCAAGCCGATCAGGTTGATTCGAGAGGAGTCCACCTTGGCCATGGCTGCCTTGTACCGACCGACCGCTGCACTCCAGTGAGTGGCCGATGTCTGCGCCGCCATGCGTGCAGTGTTGGCACGCACCGACGGGTTGGTTTGTGCGTTTCCGGGATAGAACGTGAGGTCGAAAGTGACCATGCCGCCTTCGCGGCGGCTGTGGACCATTTCGCATGCGCCCGGCACCACTGACAACTGCCCGAGCCAAGGATGAACTAGCGTGCCCTCCCCCTCGGTTTCTAGTGCCTTCAGCAGCTTGTCGCGCCGCTGGAAACAGTCGGCGCCGATGATGTAGGCCCTGACCTTATGCACACGGGCGACCTTGCCCATTTGCTCGGCGTACGCCTCGTCACGCTTGGGGTATTCGTGCAGCTGAACCTTGCGCCCCACGGGCACAGACGTGTCCTCGATGAGGAACGTCTCACCCCGAAACGACGCTGGCAGCAACTGCTCGCGCCAGGTATCGGCCATCTATTGTGCTCCTGAGAGGGATCGGTAGCCGACGTTGGTGCTGACCTTGAGACCCGGTTGGTCGGTTGTGGCAGGTTGCGGACGTACGCCGCGGGTTTCGCCTTCCAGGCGAATGACCAATTCGCCGTTGAGTTTTGTGGCTCCCCCGCCCCTCGTGAGCAGGCTTCCGGGCGCAGGCAAAACACCACTCGGCGCCGATGCCGATGGCACCGTCAGTGATGAGACAGGCGCCAAACCCCGAGGCGCCGCAAGAGGTGTAGCAGCCTGGCTTACCGCTGCTGCCAGACGCCGTGCCTCCGCTGACCCTGTAGACCCTGCAATGGCATCGTTGGCCGAGTCCCTCTTCACGAAAGCGCCTGGCAATGGTCCGGTGTGGGTTCTGAGCAGCCACTCGTTGGAGCCAACACCCGCCACCCGCTTCATTTGCTCCTGCCGGATGGCGGCCGTGCGGACAGCGTCGGACCGCAGGAACGCCCCAGTGCCGCCACCGGCGCCGGCGTTGCGCTGGTTCTGCGCTGCCGCGAGCTCGCCGACCTTCGCGGTCAGGCTCACACCGATATCCGGCGCATTGCCCAGGTTAAGGAACTTCATGATGGGTTCAAGGAATGGCTTGACCCGATCCCAGATGCCTTTGAACACCCCGACGATGGGTTCCCAGTGCTTGATGATCAGACCAACCGGCGACCAGTCGAACAGGGTTTTCAGGAAGTCGGAGAACGGCACCGAGTACGCTTTGATCAGATCCCACAGCGCCGAGAAGAACGTGCCGATCGGCTGCCAGTTATCGAGGATCAACCCCAGCGGCGTCCAGCTGAAGGCCTCTTTCATCCAGCCCCATACCGCCATGGCCGGCCCCTGAATCCTTTGCCACAACTGTTCGAAGTAAGGCGCCAACTTGTCCCAGTTCGCGACGATCAGCCCTGCCGCTGCGGCAATGGCAACCGCTGCAATACCGATCGGAGTGGCAGCAAAGGCGAGCCCGAGTAGGCGCGTGGCCACCATGGCGCCCAACACGGCCACGCGCACAGCCGTGAAGGCAACGCCGGCCACGGCCAGCCCCCGGACCAATGCAGGATTGGCCTGAATAAAATCTGAAACGCGACTGATGAGGGGTTGTACGGCGGTCACTACGGCGGTGAGCGCTGGAAGGAACGCGTTGCCCAGGGCAATACCTGCGCGGTTTACCGCGTTGCGCATAAGCGTCAGCGTGTTTTCAGTGGTTGCCGACCGCGATGCGTACTCTGCTTCCATCGACCCGGCGTATTGCTCGGCATCGCCGGTCTTCCTCAGGTTGCTTTCAAGCAATCCGAGATTCGTGAGTAGCGGCGCAATTGCGCCGATCGACTCGGTACCAAAAAGGTTGCTGAGCAGCGCCGGCCGCTTTGTAGCGTCTACAGCGGCAATGCGCTTGAGCACACCGACCATCGTGCCCTGGGCGTCCTTTTGCATGCCCGCGGCTACGGCCTTGGAGTCCAGGCGCAGCGCTTGAAAAGCGGTGGCCTGCGACTTCGTCGCCGCACTGCCCTTGGTCAAAGCCAGCATGAAGTTCTTGATGCCAGTCGCAGCGACTTCCTGCTCGACACCCACGCCGGCCATCGTTGCGCCCATGGCCGCAATCTGGCCCGATGCAACCCCGGCCACTTCGCCCAGCGGTCCAACTCGCGTGACGATGTCGGAAATCTGCTTGGTGTTTGCCGGCCCCGTGTTGCCCAGATAGTTGATCTTGTCCGCAAGACCGACCACTTCGGCCTGCGTCATCTTGAACGACGTTCGCCACTTGGCCATCATGTCGCCGCTTTGCTCGGCTGTCTGGTCGAAGGCGATACCCATCTTCACGGCGTCTTCTGCAAATCCGAGCAGCTCACCGCGAGCGATTCCCGATTGGCCGCCAGCCGCCACGATCTTGGCGATATCGTTGGCAGCCATCGGTAGGCGCTCCGACATCCTCGTGATGTCATCGCCCATTTCCTTGAATTGGCTGGGTGCATCAAAGTTCACGACCTTGCGCACGTCGGCCATGGCAGATTCAAACTGGATCGCCGCCCTTGTTCCCATCACAAACGGCGCGGCCAGCGCGCCCCCGGTGATCACATCCTTGAAACTCAGGTTCCCCAGGCCGGTGTTCTGCAATCCTTTGCGGAAGCTGGAAACGTTCTTGCGGATACCGGCCAGCGTTGGCGACAGCTTGTCGACGCCAGTGATGAGCGCCTTGAGCTGAAATTTATCGGCCATTATTCCACCTGCTGAGTTCGGTTGATCCGCTGGGCCTGGGCCAGCGATTCGAGAAAGATATCCAGGGGTCTGGCCATCATCTTTTCAGGATCAATTCTCCAGAAGTAGGCCAGGTCGTAGACAAGCGCGATCAGGTGGTCGAGGGCTTCGATGCCGGCGTCATGAAAAAACCGGCCACCACCCAGGCCAGGCTGTTGAGGTCGGCCAGATCCAGCTGGTTGACGGACGAAGGCGGCACCGCGGCGCACACGGCGATGTACTTCGCCGCCACATCAAGGTCTAGGCTCACGGCCTCGTCGGCGTCGATCTTGTAGGGCAGCGCCTTGATAGCGCGTGCCTCCAGTGGAGTGGGACGGCGCAGGGTCAGCTCTGTGAGCTTTTCACCGTGAGCGATGATGGGCGCGCTGAGGGGAAACGGTTCGTTCGGTTTCACCACCGCCACTTCTTGATTTTCATCCATCACAGCCATACCCCTTTGATGCCGTCGAATTGCATTTCAATGGTGCCTTCCTCGCCGTTCGAACTTGGCTGATCAACCAGGTAGGCGCCGGAAAGCGTGTAGACCTTGCCGTTTTTGAGTTCGGCAGTGATGGTCATGTTGATGCCCTCGGTCAGCGCCTTGAGCGGGAAGTTTGGGGTGTGCACCGCCGAGAACTTGAGCCAGGGGGCCTTGTCCTCTTCCTTGAAAAAGCCGGGCACTACCGTTTCCCGGGTCTTGTCCATGAGCGGCGCTTCCACGCCGCCCTTGAGGGTCAACTGCGTGCCGTCAACCTTGACGTAGCAGGTACCAGCAACTTTCTGCCCCATGGGTGGGCCTCCAAATGAAAAAGCCCGCACTTGGCGGGCCTAGATGATGGGACAGCGTTACGCCGCTTCGGCGGTGTACTGCAGGCGGAACTGGTTGAGCAGCGCGAAGATGCGCAGACCGTTCACGTAGTCCGGCGGGTACAGCACATTGATCCGAGTCGGGCTCCTGCTGTCGCGCTCCACGATCAGGTACTGGGCGAACAGCGCCGAGTTCTCGACGTGGCCATCGCGCTCAAGGTTGCCGTATTCGCTGATCAGCTCGCCGCGGATCACGTTGGGCGTGACGATCGGCTGGCCATCGCCAAACAGGGTGCCATCGCTGGCCAGCTTGTGGCGACCGTACTTGCTGGTGATGATGCCCTTGAGGCGGCGCACGATGTACGCGCTCTGATGCATCGTCTCGCTGTCCAGGTACGAATCATCGGCTTGGCCGTAGGCGTTCTTCTGGTAGGTGGTGATCGCGCGCTGAATGCGCACATAGCCGCCTTCGTAGAACAAGGTCGCAATGCCGTACTGCAGCAGCGAATTGAACTCGGTCAGCGTGAAGCGCGCACCCTCCGGAGCCGGATCGATACCCACCAGTACACCAGTCTGGGTGGGGCGGCTGGCATCGGCCGAGATGAATACCGCCTGGCGGGCAGCACCTGCGGCCGCCACGCGCCAGAACGGCTGCGGTACACCGGCTTCGAAACCGAAGATGGTCATGTGCTGATCGTTGCGAGGCTGGCCAGCCGCGACCAGCGTGCCGAGCGTACCGCGCAACGCGCTGTAGACGTGGCCGTAGAGCTGCTTGGCCCACGACCAGCGGCCACTGGCGTCACCCATCGCGATCTTCCAGGCATCCAGGGTGGTGGTGTCCGCCCACGGCGCGCAGATGAACTCGAAGGGCGCATCACCGAGCGCCGCCAGTGCGGCGGTGGCATCAGGTGTGCCTGCCCCACCGGACATGGCAGCAGCCACTACAGTCAGGCCTGCTGGGGTGAACTCGCCGTTGCTCTTGCCCAAGCGGTTCAGGCTCAAGCTGATGTCATTGCCCGAGTCGCCGAGCCACTTGCACGTCAGCGTCACCACACCAGCCGCCGCCACTGCGGTGACAGGCAGGTCAGCCGTGGCGTTGACTTTGGTGGCCAGCGCCGACGCTGCGACTGCAGCAGCAGAGCCCGAGGCTACCGTTGCCTGGATGCGGACGCCGGCCACATACAGGTTGATCAGGCCAGTCTCGGTGGCGGTGCCGGTGATGGTCACCTTGCCGGAGGCCGCCGCGCCGGCCGTGGCCTTGACCGGCAAGCACCAAATCTCGCCGACCAGGTCGTTCTGGCGCCAGGTTTCGTACATGGCCGCCAGCATCGAACCCTGGCCGCCGATGGTCTTGGCTTGGGCCAGGCTCGACACAAGCACCAGCTTGCCGATTTCCTCGGCAGCGGACAGGTCATTGACCTGGCCCACGATCAGGCGGCGCAGGGAACTGGAGGCGCTGTTGGCGTTCGAGTTGTCCATCTCCGCATAGAACAGCGGCACGCGGATATCCGCGGGGATCTGTTGAAATCCTACGCTCATTTGGTCGAGGCCTCTTTGACGGGCGGAGTGGGTACTACAACGTCGCCATCGGCAAGACGGCGGCGCCAGTAGGCGTCATCGGGCACTTCCCGGCCCTCGGCCAGTAGCAGTTCCCCGGTTTCCGGATCGGGCACCGCGCGCCCTTTGGCCGGCACCACAGTGATGCGGTTCATAGCAGTTCCTCTTTGAGTTGAATTTCAATGCGCCCATCCGGGCCGGGGTACTTCAGGTTGCGGTCTGCCGGGTCGATGCAGTCCACGTTGATGTCCATGCCCTGCAGCAAGGGCAGGCCGTCGAGTTCCAGCTCATGCCATGTCTCGGCCGGGTCGGATGGGTCATTGCGGCCCAGCTGAAAGGCGCTGACGAAGGAGTACCGGTAGATCACCAGCGCGCGGTCGATCTGCACCAGATTGCCGCCGTCGTAGGTGATCGCGTCGTACTCGATCGCCGGCTTCCAGCCCACCAGCGCGCGCCAGAGTTGGGTCCGGATCTCATGCAGAACGTCAACCGCCAATTGCCCGCGGCTGTCCTTGGTGTCGAGGATGACCACCACGTCGAAGGAGTCGGTGATGTTCTGCCGGATGCCGTTCTCGATATCGTTTTCGGTGGCGTCGTCACCAGTAGCGATGACGAAAGCGCCAGGCCGGTCTACTTGCTGGCTGGCTTTGACGGCATCGAAATCAATGCCGCCAGCAATCCGCCCAGCGAACAACGGGCAGTACTGCCGCAGTTGCAGGACCACAGGCGTAATTTTCATGCGCTACCCCGGATGTAATCAGCCACCAAGGGCGCGATTGAAGGCGTCAGAAAGAATCCGGCGAATGTCGTTTTCCGAATCCTGCAGAGCATCGGCCATGTAGTTTGCTCGAGGCGCAATACGCCAGGAGCCCGTGGCAGCCTGTTTGCGGTGTGACTTGCCACGCTTGGCGCCTCGACGCACGCCGTACCACAGGTACGCCGGATAGAACTCCTTCATACCGGCCGTTTTTACCGGGGCGATACGCACCAAAAAGCCCGAGCGAGAAATTTTGAATTTGATGGCGTGTAACAACTCGCCCGTCCGATTGACCGGATAGTTGCCTTGGCCTCTAGCCAGCGCGATGGACAGCTGGGCCCGGCCTTCGACTATTCGGCCTGCCTTGCGCATGCCCGCGCGAATCATTCGCTTGTTGAAAAAGTCGCGGGGCAATGCATCGAATCCATCGATGTGCAGATAGGACTCGACACCTACTGACTTAGGCATACAAACCTCCATCAGCCTGAAGAAGGCCGAGCTCTTCAACCTCGAGCATGGTAAAACGGCGTCTTCCATTCACGTCAGTGGCTCGCTTCACGCGGTAAATCACACCGACATGCAGCACCTCGAAATCAATCGGGATCACACCCAAATAGCGCAGGGTGATGCGATGAGTGATTGTGTCGTCGGCCTGAACACTGCCGCTGTAGATCGCTGTTCCGACAGGCTCTATACGCGCCCAGCGCTTTCTCTCATCGGAGAACAGGGAGGAGAGACCGCCATCAGGCGCCGGCAAGTCATCACGACGCCGCAGGGTAATGCGCCGGTTCAATTCGCCGGCGCCAGGTTCTTTAAGTGCCATCAGACCCCCATCTGTACGCGGTAGGGCGCCAGCAGGTACTTGGAGCCCATCGGCAGCTCCATGGCACTGTCAGTGGACGAACCGGCGATGACATCCTCGCGGTTTGTGTAGAGGTGCCCGAGTATCAGCAGACAGGCCGCTTCGATGGTTTTATTCAGCACCACTCCACGGACCATAGCGTCTGCCATGTTCAGCGACTCGTTGAGCACGTGATCGGCGTCCGAAAGGATCGATTCACGGGTCTCGAAGTCCTGAACCTGATCCATTGAACCAACGGCTACCGCGTGGCTTGCACGCGCCTGGCCTCTCAGCGTGGGTGCCAACACCCGAGCGGCATTCAGGGCCTCTTGGGTGATGTAAATAGACCGAGCCATGTATGCACTGGCCACACCCTCAGAAGCATCCAGCAGTCCCTGAATCAAGGCACGATCGTCATCCTCGGCCCGCAGATGCTCAATGGCCGTCTCGATGTTGATCGCGGACATTGCTTACTCCTGAGGCGGCGTTACAGGCGGCTCGGCAACCGGTGGCTGATCAGCCGGCGGTTCCACTGCAGTCGGAGGGCTGTCAACAGCACTTGGGACAGATGTTGCAGGCGGATTAGCAGCCAGCAGCTTCGCCAATTCGACTTCAGCTTCTTCGCGCCTGCCGATGAACTCACCGACCTGTGCAGCTGCTGCATCCACGATGATCCACTTTTGGCCTTTCTTCTGGAGCTTGAAGCCAAGCTCCTTGCCATCGCCTGCAGCTTTGCCTTTCTCGTCGCCCACTCCGCCAACGATCTCGCACAGTTTCAACTGCTGGAGCTCCTTGGCCAGCCAGACTGGGGCCGCATACGGCTCATTGTCGACGTCACGAATGATGCCGCGGTCCTCATAGGCACGCAGCGGTTTGATCAGTAAATCGGACATGGCTCACCTCTGAAGGGCAGCGCTGCCGCCCTTCGTTAGGGGGTTGAAGGTTTAAGCCGCGGCAGCGAGCTTGCCGGTCACGAAGGCTTCGGTACGGTAGATGGCGAAGGCCAGGCGCTCTTCAGCGCGCAGAGTCACCATGTTGTTCTCGAAGTCTTTGTCGTTCTCGGTGGAGATCAGCACTTCAATTTCCATGCGGTCCAGGATCTGCGCGCCCAGCTTGAAAGCGCCGACCAGGAAGTCGTTCTGCTTCATAGCCTGGGTACCAACCACCGGACGGTTCCAAAGGCGTGCAGCAGTGCCTTCCTGTGGCTGACCGATGATGTAGCGACCGGTGTTGTCCTTGATCAGCTCGATCAGGGCCCAGTCGATCGGGTTGAGCACGATGCCGTCCGAGGGAAATTCGGCCAGCTCGGCCTGCAGCAGCGCCAAACGCAGGCGGTCGATGCGTTGCTCACCGGTTACAGCCACACCACCGGGCGCTGCATACTGGGCAGCTACCGGCACCAGGCCTTGCAGGCTTGAACCGGCACCGCTGCCGTACAGCAGCTGCGCCTCTTCGGCCAGCAGCAGACCGTAGCGGGCCCGCGCATCGATGTAGCTCTGCAGCGCCTTGGCATCGTCCAGAATCTGGCGCGAAGCCTTGAACAGATGGGCGATGGTGCGCACGGGAGCGGTGATCAGCGCGGTGGTGATGTCGGAGTACGGCTTGGCGCCGCCTTCGGCAACAATTGCAGCGTTGTTGGTGAAGCCGGTCTCGCGGACGTACTCGTAGGAGCCCGCCTCAGTCTGACCGGGGGCAACCAGGTCACGGATGGTAGCGCGGCGCAGACCCGGCAGCGCGACGACGTCGCTGCGCTCGGAAGGAGCCAGGCCGCCGGCCGAGGTGGTGGTGATCGCGGCGCGGGGCACCGACACACGACGCGAGCCGCGGAACGAGGAGTTGACACCTTCCATCTGCTCACTCGCAACGAACAGCTCGCCCGCAGACTTGGGCGCTTCGTTGTGCTGGGTGTCGCGGTTGGCATTGACCAGCTTTTGCTCGGCTTCGAGCACACGGGCCTGCAGCTCGCCTTGCTTCATCAGCAACTCGTCGACCTTCGCCGAGGTTTCGCGACTCAAGCCTTCATGGCGATCGACATTCTTCTGGGCCTGCTCGGCATGCGCCTTGAGCTGGTCGCCGATGTCCTTGAGATTGGCCTGGGTCTGCTTGTACTGGGCCTCGATGTCATCTTCACCGATTTTACCCATTTGGGCATTCCAGCCACGGTAGTGAGAGGTACCGCGTTTGACGAGCGCAGTGGATAGGCCCACCAGAAACAACGAGCCGAAGAAGGCCTCCGGTGTAGCGCCGAAAGTCAGCGGGATCATGGCAGCGATGGACAGCACAGCCATCAAGAATGCCGGGGACAGACGAAATTTCATCATGGTGTGAAGCCTCATGCAGGGACAGAGAAAGAGAGTTTTGGCAGGGGTGCCAGGTCCAGCTCGACAGCGCGAGGCTTATCGGTCGGGGCAGCGTTGCGCGTGCCCTCGCCAGCAGCGCGTGGCGTGCTGGACTTGAAAGTGGCGAAAAGCTCGCGCCGTTCGCTGCGGGTCATGCCCGCCTTCGCCAGGGCTACGTCCATCGCTTTGAGGGCGTTGCTCTGCTGAGTCTGCTCGTCCTGACGCTCGGTGATCTCGTCGGAAGACAACAGGCCGGTGGCGAAGCCCAGCTCCAAGGCGCGCTTGCCGCGGATGAAGGTCTCGTCGTCCATCATTTCGGCGACGTCGGCAACCGGCTGGCCGCTGCCCTCGGCGTAGAGGTCGGCCATGGCGGCGTCGAACTCTTCCATGGTATCGGCGATGTCGCGCAGGCCATGCCGGTTGCCTACAGCCAGCGTCCAGCAGTTATGGATCATCAGGAAGGCGCTACTGGCGACCTCCCGCTTGGCGCCGGCCATGTAGATGACCGATGCCGCTGAGGCGGCCAGGCCGAGCACCTTGGTGGTGACTTCCTGGCTGTGCTCACTCAGACGGTTGTAGATGGCCAGGCCTTCGAACATGTCGCCGCCGGGCGAGTTGATGTAGACGGTGACAGCCTTGTCGCCGATGGAGCGAAGAGCAGCATCGATGCGGGAGACAGTCACACCGTTGCCATACCAGTCCTCGCCGATCACGCCGTAAATGGTGATGGTGTCGCCGGTGGACTCTACGGCCGCCTTGATCGCCGGGTTCCATTTGTCGAGCGCGCGCGGGCTCAGCTCGCAGTTGAAACCGCCAGCCTTGGATTTGGGTTGCATGATTTATTCCTTCGAGTTGGCCGGCTGGTCAAGCCAGTTCTGCAGAGCAGCCCTTGCGGCCTGCCCGTCATCGCCCCGACCGAGTTGATCGATCGGGGAAAGGTTGGTTTGCACGGTGAGTACCCCGGCGTTGCCACCCATCCTGGGTAGGTTCTCCTTCATCCGGCATTCGTCACGCGTGTAAATGCCGTTCTGGACCATGCCTGAGTACAGCGTGGCCCGTGCCGCGCTGTCAGCGCGCATCAAGCCTTCGATGGAAAACTCCGGGTAAATCTGCCGGCGCTGCGCAGGTGTCAGAAGCTTGCGACTGATCGCCTCCTCGATGCGGCGCATGTAACTGCGCAGTGTGAAGGTCAGAAAACGAAGCAGCTTTTGCTCGAGCCCGGTACCCCAGTTTGATGCTTTGTCGCTGTAGCCGACCAAGGTCGGATCCACCATGTAGAAACGACAGATTTCCTCGGCGCTGTACTCTCGCGATTCCAGCAGCTGAGCATCGATGGGGTTGATGCCAATTACCTTGGCACTGACGCCCTTCTCCAGAACCGGTGACTTGCCAGCATTCATTGCGCCGCTGATGCGCCGGACATAATCCCGGAAGTCATCGCGCTGCTGTTTGTTGAGCACCTGGTCCACTTCGAAGGCTACGGTCTGGTGCATGCCGTTCTTGAAGGTGGCGCTGGCCACGTCCTCGGCCGACATTGCCGCACCAAACACATCGGCGCCATAGGCGATGGGTGAAAGCCCAACCTGCCCATCCAGGGAGAATGCCGGGATATGCATCATGTCGCTGCCGGCAATGTCGCGCGGCCGACCGGTTTTTTCCCGGTACCGGTAAATGAGCTCGCCGTTATCGGCTACGTCCATCTCCACGCGGTTGGGCAGCAAGAACTCAAGCGCGACGATTCGACCGTTGATGCGGATGATCTCGACGAACGCGTTCCCCTTCAGCAGCATTGAGGCCACTACCGCTTCCCAGAACTGCACGGCGGTCATGCGGCTGTTGGGGTTGGTGTTCAGGATCCAGTGCAAGTCGTTGTCACTGGCTACCTCCCGGCCACCATCAGGCATCCGCCGGTACAGACCAAGTGGCAGGGTCGCTATTGTTTCGGAGATCAGGCGCACACACGACCAGCAGGCGGCAAGACGCATCGCCTTGTTGATCGTCACGGTCTTGCCGTTGGCGGATGTACTGCCCACGGCCTGCGACCAGATACCGGAAGCCCCTCCGGAAATCGAGCGGCCTACCCAATCAATAATCGAAGACCGGGGCGCCATGACAGCGCTGCTCAGGACAGACTTCAGGGATTTAGTCACTGGTCAGCCCCTTGCGAATGAACGCTGCTGCCACAAAGCACGAGACAGCAGCGGCAAGAAATGCCCACCCCACCCCCAACAGGACGTAAACGCCTGTCACCGCGAAGCCGAAGCCCAGTACTGCGGTCAGCAGGTAAATGATCGATGCTGTGTTCATTCGAATATCGGGTCCCGGATTGAATCCATAAATCGGTCAATGCCGCCATCGCTCACCACGACCTGCGCCATTGCTCGACCGACAGCCATGATCAGCGCAACCGCGCCATCGATTTTGTTGTCATCGCCTTGCTTGATGGGCCGTACCACGTCATCGTTGCCCGGCAGGTGCTTGCCGATCACATTGCCGATACACCAGGTCATGATCGGATTGCCGTCATGGTGGAACCGGCCAGCCTCAATGGCAGCCTCAAGCTCTTTCATGGGGTCTGACATGTTGGTGTAGTTCTGGATGATGGTGATGGGGCAGAACCCCTCGTCATCCAGATCGTGGCTCAGCCCGGTAGCGCCATGCGGGTCAATGGGCGATTCCCGCAACGGCGCCTGATGATTGGCATCCTTGGTGTCTTCCAGGATTTCGCGGTAATCGATCTCGGCCCCCGGCGTAACGTCCAAATGCTGAGAATTGATCCAGGCCTGAAACCGTTCGGACATGCGCTTGTTGTCGCTGTTGAAAACGGTGTCTTCGGGCACCCAGAACTTGGGAGCGATGCTGTAGTAGTGGATCCGACCATCGATGACACGCCAGAACAGACGCGCCCTTGAGTTCATATCAAGCTTGCGCGCCAGGTCGAACGCGCCAATCCACTCTTGTCCTTCGAACTGGTCCAGGGTCAGCGATGTGTCTTCACACGCCTTCCACTTGGCCATGTTGTAAAAGCCGGATTTGGCGCTCACCCACAGATTGAGGTGCTTCGTCTTGAAGGTGTTGGTGAACCGAGCAGAGCGGATGGCCCTTGCCTGCTGGCTTTCTAGGTACTCCTGGAATACCGAAACCCCGTGATTGGGATTAGCCTTCGCCAGCATCTTGGGGTCGGTCCAATCGTCGCCTTCGTCCAGTGTCCAGATGTAGCCGAACAGCTCATCGTCAGGGACCGTTCCCTCGAGCATTTCGATGACCTGACGGCGCTTGTCGTAGCATGGGCCTTCGATATCTGCGCCGGACGTTGTGATGATGAACATCAGCGGCTGCCGCCGGGCGCCCATACCAGTGAGCATGGTGTCGTACTGGGCAGCGGTGCGGTGCTCGTGGTACTCGTCGACGATCGCGCAACTGGGCGAAGCGCCGTCACCTGGGTCGCCGATCAAAGGCTCGAAGCGGCTGAAGTCCGATGGAATGTTCATGTTCGAGGCGTTGACCTCGATGCCTGCTGCCTTGATCAGCATGGGTGACTTGCTCACCATCAGCTTTGCTGGCCTGAACACCTCCCACGCCTGCTTCTCGGTAGTCGCCCCTGAATAGACCTCGGCGCCGAATTCGCCATCAGCGACAAACATGCTGATGCCCACGCCGGCGGCAATCACCGATTTGCCGTTTTTCCTGGGCACTTCCCAGTAGCTCTCACGAAACCTGCGATGACCGCCCTTTTTCTTGACCCACCCGAAGGTCACGGCCATGCCGAACATCTGCCAAGGTTCGAGGGTGATCAGCTGACGCTTGAACGCCCACTCGCCCTTGGTGTGTGGCAGGAGCTGGATCAGCTTCAGCTTCTTTTCTGCTTTGGCCGGGTCGAACTTGTACTTGAAGGACCGCTTTCTGCTCGCCGCCAGGTCGTCGAAGTGACGCTGTACAGCGAGGTGAATGAACCGGCAGGCCGGCACCTTGCCGCGCAATAGAGACCTGGCCCACACCATCGCTTTATCGACGTTGGGATGGGCGGACTTGGCCATTCAGGATCTCAATAGGTCAGCGAATGCGTTGGTTTCTTTTTCCTTGTTGCCACCGATGAGGCGGGTTCGGCTGGATGGGTCCAGGCCCAGCAGTGACCCGAAGGTCACCATCTGGCGCATCGTCTCGTTCGCGGCAGTGAGGGCCGGGTTCTTCATTGGCCCGCCAGTGGCACCGGCAACCACAATGCCGTGCTCTTGCACCGACTCTTGAGCCATCCGCCAGTTGTCGTAGGCAACGCAAAAGGCCTCGACGTTGTGCAGATCCGTCAGCGCTACTACCTGTTCACGCAACAACTCAGGAACGACCATGCGCCACATGCCGGCCGCGCGCTCACTCAACCACTCGGGTGGGTCAACGTCGGTGACCTGAGAAAAATTGGGCTCGGCCTTGTTGAGGGCGCGCTTGCCAGGATTTCCGGCCAGTGCTTTCTTGGCCGTCGGCTTGGGTTTGCGACCACGGCCGGCGACCGTAGCGGTGCCTCCCATCGCGCAACTCCTGAATTTTTAATTTCGCGGGTGTAGAAAAAAGACGGGCAGGCGGTGTCCGCATCCTTAGGTCCTGGGGTTTCAACCCTCCCCCCGCCCCATGACGGTGCAGAGCCGACGAACGGTCGGGGCAATGACGTGCCTCAAAGCCTGCCGCCGCTTTCACGCTGGGGGCACTGGCGTGCTTCAGCGATCCAGCCGGGCCGCCCGGCTTTCCACCTGAGTTTTCGCCAGGTGGCAGACATGGTTGATGGCCCGCAGGTTGCTCATGCTGTCCGTGCCGCCATGGGCCAGGGCGAGGATATGGTCCACCTCGTCAGCTGGCCTGATACGACCCAGTCGGGTGCACTCATCGCAGCAGCACAGGTACTTGTCACGCTTCAGCACCTGCTCTCGGAGCCTGCGCCACGGTCGACCACCGCGGCCTGAGCCTTGGCGCGTTCCCCATGGCTTGGCCAAATGTGCATGCTCGTCACAGTACTTCGGGTTCCGGCTCAGCACCTGGCAGCCCGAGGCTGCGCACGGCTTCATCGTTCGGGGTGGCATGCTTCACATCCTCGGTAGGTAGCTCTGGCGATATGAGCCTTTTCAATCGGCGATACGCCAACTTGGCGGCCTTGTTCATGTGCTGGCGTTGGAGCGTACAACCGCTACAGGCCATCTCGCACCTCTTAGCGTTTGTACCAGGTCAGTTGATAGCACCGCGCATCAGGGGGCACCTCGGCAATGGGCCATCGCAGGCATTCCATGTGCTTGCGCTCAGGCCGAGCGCGGCTCACCCGCAGCGTCTGCACCAAGTACGCCGAACCGGCGGCCGTGGTGATGAAGTCACCGACCGCGATGCCATCGGCACCGTCCACGTATAACTTGCAGGGTGTATAAGGCTGACGAGATCTGCCCACGCAAACCTCCAGCTATTTGCTCCGACTGCGCTTGATCTGCGCGTCGACCTGATCAGCGCAGGTATCGAGCAGGTTGATGGCTCGATCCTTCAGCGCCCAAAGGTCGCCGTTCAGCGCCAGGTTGTCATCGCTATCGCTGACCCGCTCGCACGGCACCATCACCGGCGCTTCCAGCCTTACCGCTGATGTCTTTACCACCGCCGGCTGCGGGCTTGCCGCGCAGGCCGTCAGGCAAAGGCTGATCAGCCCACTTACGAACAGCCGGGCTCTTACGCTTGAGGTCTTCAAAGTCCTTCCTCGCTTGGCGGGCCTTGTCTTCGCTGGCCTTGAGGCGCTGCTGCAGATCGGCCAGGTAGTTGGCGTTGCGCTTGGCTTCGGCCTGGAGCGTGGTGATGGTCTTCAGGCTTTCGGTGTTGGCTTCGGTTGCATCCTTGGCCGCCCGTGCCTGCACCGTCACCTGACCTTCCAGCGCGATCACGCGGTACTGCTGGATGCCGATGAGCAGTGCAGCCACCAAAGCGATGATCAGTGCAGCGGCAATGTTTTTGAGCATGCTCATACGCTGTCCGCCTTGCGTCCGAGGAACCGAATGATCAGTTCGCGTATGGCGGTTACGCCGATGAACCCGATGGTGCCGCCGGCGGCGACAGACAGGCTCGACGGCCAGGCCATCCATTCGATAACGCTGCTGGCAGAAAGGCTCAACGCACCGCAGATCAGCGCTTCGAGCACAACGCGCCACTTGTTGGCTTCTTTACCTTCATACAGCACGCGTAATAACGAAATGGTTGCGGCCATGATCGCTCCTTGCCAGAGCGGATTCGACAGGACGAGCCAGACCTGCGCCCAGAAGTCAGGTGATTTTTCAGGCATTTTCGTCGTAGTCCGACATCCACCCTTTCGGGATCGGAAATGAATCGGCCCCGCAGCACTCCCTGCTCGGAGCGATGGGTGCGGCGGGGCTGAAAACGAAAAAGCCCCGCACGATGGCGGGGCTCAATTAATTTTGGTTCTATTATTCCAGCTTCAGCTCAAAATCAGACAACTGCTCACGAATCTCATAAGGCTTTCCTAAGAACAAATTTTCCAGGCTCTGCGGCCCGGTGGCAGACACCGAGAAGTTTCCATTGCTGGCCGAGGACCGCGTCAGCTCTATGTAGAAATCTCTGGAAAGATAGATGCGCACGACCTTCTTAGGGTACTGAAGACCCTCTGCTTCATAGATCGCCGAACTGATAAATGCCGCGTTCATCAAGACCTCTGGTGCATAAAGCACAAAACCCAACTCGGAGATGGGCTTTGCTCGCGGAAACACCGCAAAGTAATGTGAAATGTATAGAGCCGGACCGGGGTCGTCAACAAATTATTTAGACAATTCGCAGTCTTCGAACATCGGTGTTTTCACTACGTCGCCCTTCCCTATGCACACCACGGAAACCTGCGCACCTTTCTTGAGAGTCGCAAGTGAGGACATGTCGGATTTATCGAATTTGAACTGCGGCCCCGTGAACTGATTTGTACCAGCGAGCACTAGGTAAGGCTTTCCAAGAAAATCAGTATTGATATCGGTGATGCGACCGCTCACCTTGACCCGCTTACCCTTGTACTGCATATCAGCCGCAACAGTGTTGTCATCGTAATCTTGAGCAACTTTAGCTGATGTGTAGGCCTTCATCGGTTCCGACTGAACTTGCTGTTTCGGCGGAGCATTAGAGGAGCTGGATTGAGCCGCTGCTTTCTCTTTGTAGTTGTCATAGCTGGTCTTCGACGCCGACCCCATGCCAATCAAGGAAACCAGACACAACGCCATCCAGGTGAAGCCGACGATGCGTGACAGGACGGAATGCCCTTTTCTCAGCAGCATCCAGCCAAAAAGCAAAGGGAAAAACAGAATTCCAAGCCCGAGAAGAAATCCAACTTGCCGCTTTTGATGGGCCGCTACTGCTACTGCTTCGGTCATTTCGCTCTCCATGGCGATCAAATGAGGCGGTATTTTGAACGCGCCTCTATCAAATTGCCACCATCACCGAAAGCGTTAAGCAGCTTCCCGACGAACCTCCAGAGCTCCATCTATCCACGCAATGCCGGACTTCCAGAGCTGACGGGTCTTCTCCTCACCAAACCCCAGTTTTTTCCCTACCACCATCAGCGAGGTGTCGCGTGAGGTGTAGTACTTAATGATGACATTGCCGGCCTCTTCGTAGCGGTTGCGCAGGCGGCCCACCAAACGATCCATCAGCAGAGCCTGATCATCGGTGATCATCGGAGTCGCAATGTCGTTCTCACGAGATGCACAGCAGGAAACGCCGGAGCCTAACACTACCCAACGGCCCCAATTCTCAAGCAAATCTTCAACAGTTCGATCATTCATGTTCATGGCTCAGTCCCCTGTGTAGTTCGTGCCGCCGGCGCCCCGGCGATTGTTCTGTGTGTACTGAGCGGCCGGGCCATTCATCGGCACCGACCGCTTCAACTGTTCGATCTGCTCTCCGGCGGCCTGTAAGCGGAGGCTGAGCTGCGTCACCAGTACATCTTGCGGTAGTGCCTCGCCGGTCTCTCCCGAAACCCAGCCGGACGCCTTGCACTGCTCACACGGCAGGTCATGAAAAACGCCCTGCACCACAGCGCGACCACGGCAGGCCGAGCACCTGGCGAGCTCGATACGAGCAGCGCAGAAAGCAGGCCCATGGATCTTTTTCATGCTTTTGAAACCTCGCCATTCACAATTTCCGAAAGTGCCTCACAGCCCACGTCATTCGTGGCTTCAAGCGGTTTATCCGATTCTTCGTATTGGGCGTCTGTCAGGTTGTGAATCGCCCGAAAGCCGCGTTCATCTAACCAGCCATGCCATTTTTCCAAGGCCAGCAGGCGTTGCGCCCGGGCCTGCGTGTTGATGTAGGTGGAGGCGATCTTGCCCAGGGAATGGTTCAGCAGCATCTCGCCGATGTGCCCGTCGATGCCCAGGTCGGTCCACGCGGTGCGCGCCACCTTTCGCAGGTCGTGGCTGGTCCACTCGCCCTTCCCGATCCGGGTGAATATGGCACTGGCCTGGCCTTCGCTGAGGGCCCGCCCACGGCGCGATGGGAACAGGTAGGTGCCGTCGTAGCCCTGGGCGATCTGGATCGCGCGGTAGCGCGCCAGCAGCGCCTGAGCCTGTGCGGTCAGCGGCAGGCGATGCTCGGTGCGGGTCTTCGTATTCTGCGCAGGGATGAACCATTCCCCGTCGGCCAGGCTGATATCCGGCCAGCGGGCCAGCCGCGTTTCGCCGACGCGGGTACCGTGACACAGCATCATCAGCGCAAGCATGGCCTCGGCCGGTTCGGTATCGAACAGCTCTGCCAGCATGGGCACCACGGTTGCCAAGTGCACACCGCGCAGACGAGCCGCCTTGGGCACGATGCGCGCCTTGGTGAAGTCGACGAACTTGAGGCCCGCCACCGGGTTCGATTCGATCATGCCCAGCTTGTGCGCCTGGCGGAACGCGAGCACCAACAGGGTGAACAGTTGATGGACGTAGGACAGCGAAAGGTCTTCCTGAGCGGGCCACATGAGACGCTTGTCCAGCACCGGCGCCGTCACCTCGCGCACGGGAACGTCTTCCAAACGCGGCTTGAGGTGGCAGGCAATGGCCGACTTTGCACCGGCCTTGCGCTTGTCTGAAAGGGAGCGATCGCGGCTCATGCGGTCGCCGTACCAGTCGAGCAGCTGACCGACCGTGGCCAGGCCGCCCAGGGCAACGACCGCGGCAGGGTCGCGGAGCAGGCGCTGACGCAGGGCTGGCAGCTCGGCCAGCACCGCAGCGGCGCCGAGGTCGGGGTAGCGCGCTATCTGGTTCCACGTCTTGCCCTTGACCAGGTACCACGACCCGCGCTGCCGATCCTGACCGAAGCGCAGGTACAGGCCAGGGTGCCGGGGGTCGCGCAAGTCCCGCACCGAGAGGTCGGAGGCCTGGCGGCGGATCTCGGCATCGGAAAGTTTCACCGCGCGGGTCTTGCTCATGCTGCAGCCCTCGTCGGTGGCAGCATCAGGTAGGCCCGCAGCTGCTCCATGGCATCGAAGTGCCCACGGCACACGATCGCCAGATAGCCCTGTTCGGTCAGCGCATGGATGTAGGCATCCTGGCTGGGCGATACAGCGGCATCAAAAGGCGGCGTGGCCTTGAACTCGATGTAGAGACCGAAGTAGCCACCACGGGCCATCGGCAAGACAAGGTCTGGAATGCCTGCCTTGACGCCCTGCTCTTTCAGCTTGACCGCCACTGCCTTGTGCCGATGGCCGCCGTTGGGCACGTGATAGATCAGCTTCGCGGCAGCCGGGTGACGTAAGGCAACTTCGCGCAGCAGAGCAGCCTGCTCGAGGCCTTCACGATCAACATACGGTGCACGCGCCGCTCGCGGCTTGATGACTTTCGGAGCGAATGGCTTCATCACAGGCGGTCGCTCCATTTACAGGCTCTTAAGCAGGGACTGGAGCTGCTTGAGCTTGCCCAGCGCCTCAGCGTTGCCCTCACGCTCGACTTCCACTGACAAGGCAACCTCTTCGATCCGCCCGGCCAAACGCTTCATGCGCGCCGAGATATCGTCCGAAAGCGCGACGACCTCAGCAGACAGGCTGGCCAGCGCATCAAGAGCCTGAACTTCCGGCTTTTTGATGGCGACGACGGTTTCTTTGGCCGGTACGGGCATGGCGATTTCCTTGACTGTTTTTTGTGAGAAAGCGTCGCGCTGAAACTTGCCGCCCGTGGGCTCACGGATGATCCCGGCGTCTTTCATTTCGTTGAGAGCACGGCGCACAGCGTGGACGGCGACAGAGGTGGCATTCGCCGCAAGAGCAGCGATCTGGATATCGTGGGCACTCCAGCTTTCCTGAATTGGCACATGCGGGAATACCTTGCGGGCTGTCGAGGATTGGCCAGCCAGAAGCTGGACTACTCGCGATTCGGACATAGCCATCAGGCCACCTTCCCTTCACGAATCAGGATGTCCTGGGTACGCATGACGCCCTCGGCGTGAAGCTGGCGAGCCACAAGCCGATCATCAGCGCGACGGCTACCGCGACGGCCGTCGACGTAGTCGTGGCAGGCCGAGCAAGCCCAGGCGCCTTGGAAGTCGTTCGGCTTGCAGCCCATGCCGCTGGTACCGGCCAGGCGGTAGTGCGCCAGCACGGTGGTTTCAGGGTTGCCGTTACACACGCCGGGCACACGCACCTGGCAGTCACGGCCGCGGGCGGCCTTGGTCAATTTGGTCTGGCGGATGCTCATGGGCGTGCTCCCGATACTTTCGAACGAAGGTTTGCCAGGGCAGCACGGGCCACCTCTGGGTTGCGCGGCGCGGCCGGCGCGGCGAGCTCCGCCACCGGGACAGCACCCAGTTGCTCGCCTTTCCAGATCTTCCGGCACTGCTCCAGGTAGTGCTTTTCGAACGAGGCCATGCCCAGTTCGCGCGTGAGCAGCGGCAGGCTATGGAAACCGGCGGCGGCCGTGGCGTGGTAGACGGCCGGGTGCATCCACTTGGCATCGGCGCGCACGGCTGGATGGCAGTTGCGTAGGCCTTGGGCATAGGCCTTCTCGACACTAGGCAGACCCAGACCTTCAGGCGCAAAACACCAGCTCACGAACTCGCCGGGGGTGGGCACGAACGCCCGCTTGCTTGCGCTCACGACGCGCATTCCGTGGTCGATCTGCTCCATGCGGTTGATGCCCGCGCGCATGAACTCAGCCAGCCATTCCAGTTTGGAAGCGTTCATCACAGCCTCAGTCGGCCACGATTGGCGCCAGGCGCCGCACGCGCCGCGCAGGCGCAGAAACAGATCGTCGATTACTCGCTGGGTGGCTGGGTCCACTGCGACGGCGCCGGGCTCAGCAGGTGCCTGGTACGCTGGGTCGGTACAGCGAGTCGCGATGAGTTCGCGGACGTTGGTTGGCTTATTCACAGGCGAACCCCCTTGGCTGCCCAGTCGGTTGATCCTTCCTCGGTGCCTGCGCTCTCGGTGGCCTGCCGCTTGATCCACTTGGCCAGGCGGTGATGCCAGCCGGCATCGGTATCGCAGATATCAGGTTTGGCGATGTGGAAGCCCATGAACGAGCCGAAGGTTTCGCGAGTCAGCGGCATGGTGATACCCATGATCTTGATCTGAGCTTTCAAGGCGGCGTCGTTGAAAGTCCAGTCGGCGAACATTGCGAAGCGACGACGGCCTTCGGCAGATCCATCCAGCGCTGCAGCGGCGGCCATGTCCTGCTCAGCGATGACATCCGAAATCTTGTGCGGCTGCTGCTGTTCGGTTGATTGATGGTTAAGTGATGTATTGGGTGCAATGGCTGCACCCCGTTCCGTCGTAGGTTGCACCCCGTTCTGTTGCTGGCTGCACCCCGTTCCCTCTTCACGGGGTGCATCTGCTGCACCCCGCTTGAGCATCAAGTCATAGACCACCGGGCGGCGGTCATGGCGATCGATGTACACGGCGGCCAGGGCCTGGTTGCCACGAACGATGAGGCCTTGGACCTCGAGCAGATCGAGCTTCGAACGCACGGTGCGCTCGGACAGGCCAGTGTCTTCGGTCAAGGTCTTGGCCGATGGGAAAGCACCACGGCCGTCGGCGGCGGCATAGTTGGCCAGGCACAGCAGCACATGGCGCGCGCTCGAGTCTTTGCCGAGGTCGCGGCGGGACAGTGCCCAGGACATTGCTTGAACGCTCACAGCGAG
>Ga0308166_1000690_pt1 | contig 42118 bp, 39 predicted proteins | sample PhyCR2_2_FD_202137 | JGI IMG/M metagenome (GOLD analysis project Ga0308166, IMG submission 202137) | Phyllosphere microbial communities from UC Gill Tract Community Farm, Albany, California, United States - DLSLCC.R2 | ecosystem: Host-associated > Plants > Phyllosphere > Unclassified | place...
TTGATGTCATTCAGCGTCAATGCACCATCGAGGTATTCATAGATGCGTACCATGCGGTCATCGGCGCAATCACCCAATGAATTGCAATCCATCTTATTTCGCTCCTCCATCAGCCTTCGCGGCGCTCTTGGCACGAGCTCCGGTGGCTATCCCACGGTCTGCTGCATAATCTGCCAACAGTTCCCTCAAATTCTTACGTCCACGGTGCAACCGGGACATCACGGTGCCGATCGGCACACCCAAGATGTCGCTGGCTTCCTTGTAACTGAAACCCTCAACATCAACGAAGTACACGGCCATCCTGAAATCTTCACCGATGGACTGCAAAGCCGCCTTCACATCCGAATCCGGAAGGTGATCCAGCGCCTCAACCTCAGCCGAACGCAAACCCGTAGGCGAATGCTCCATCGCTGAAGCCATCTGCCAGTCCTCGACGGTGTCGGTGCTGGTGCGCAAAGGCTCGCGCTGACGCTTGCGGTACAAGTTGATATAGGTGTTGGTCAGAATGCGGTACAGCCAGGCCTTCAGATTGGTACCTGGCTTGTACTGGTGGAAGGCCGAGTACGCCTTGGTGTAGGCCTCCTGCACCAGATCCTCAGCATCCGTAGGATTACGAGCCATCCGCAGGGCAGCTGAATACAGCTGATCCACATACTGCATGGCGTCACGTTCAAAACGCTCGCGACGCTGTGCCTCGGACTCAGTGGCCGCATCGGGCAAATTCTCGTCCACACTCTTGTTGTTCATCACGCCTGAGTCTACGCGGTTACTAGCGCTATTGCGCGAATTCGAACGCGACCGGGTAACGGTACGGGCCCCGCGAGGTTCCTCGTCCACCACACAAGTGGTGCCGCTGGCTGTTGAAGTCTGCTCTCTGATCGTCACACTGGGTACAACCACGGGATCCAAAACCTTATTCCCCCATAGATCTCCGCTAAGATTTAACTAAAATCGCACAAGCCTAAGGATCAGCAATCAACACCGCAAGCGCCTCTGGAAGCCAGCACCACCCACCGCAGCACAACGCAGAGAACTGGTGGCCCGCGCCCTACACCGGCACCGGGGTACACGCCACCGTCACCGTGCCAGCTTCCAAGTCGTTAACCAACCGCTATCTGATCCTTGCGGCCTTGGCTTCTTCGCCATCCACCATCCACAACACCTTGATCAGCCGCGATACCGAGCTGATGCTCGGAGCGCTGGAAAGGTTCGGGGTGGGCATCGATCGCACCGAGCAGCCCGATGGCTCCACCACGGTAGTGCTCACTCCTGCGAGCGAACTAAAGCGCGCCGAGTCCGATGGCACCGAGCTGACCATTGAGTGTGGCCTGGCCGGAACCGTGATGCGTTTTGTTCCGCCATTGGCTGCTGTCGCTAAGGCAAGGGTCCACTTTGATGGCGACCCGGCCGCTCGAGTGCGTCCCATGGCCCCGGTACTTAATGGACTTCAGGCCCTAGGCGCACGCCTGAGCTACGGACAAACACCTGGCATGCTGCCGTTCACCATGGATGCCAGCGAAGTACAAAGCACCGAAGAAGTAGTGGTTGACGCTTCGGGCAGCTCCCAATTCATCTCTGCCCTACTGCTTGCCGGACACGCACTGCCCGGCGGACTGCGACTGCGCGCTGCACCCGGCCCGGTGGCCTCCCCGGATCACATCGCCATGACCGTGGAAACCTTGCGCGAATTAGGCGTAGCGATCACCGTGGATGACGATGGCCGCGGTTGGCAGATCGCCGAAGCACCCATTGCCGGCTTCACCGTGACCGTTGAACCTGACCTGTCCAACGCTGGGCCTTTTTTGGCTGCAGCTCTGGCGACCAACGGCTCGGTGGGCATCCGTTTCTGGCCCGAAAAGACCACCCAGGTCGGCGGTAAGTGGGTGCAGATCTTGAGCCAAATGGGGGCCGAGGTCAGCCATGGCACCGACGGGGTGCTCACCGTGCGCGGCACCGGAAAGATCACCGGCATCAACTACGCCGATGCCTCCGAGCTCGCGCCAACTCTGGCTGCTCTCTGCGCACTGGCCGATTCCCCGAGCAAGCTCACCGGCATCGGACACCTCCGCGGACATGAAACCGACCGGCTCGCAGCGCTGGAAATTGAACTAGCCAAAATCGGTGCCAGCGTCACCGCGACCGACGACGCGCTGGAAATCATTCCCGGGGTGCGTACCAGCGCAGATCTGAACAGCTACGAGGATCACCGCATGGCGACCGCCGGTGCGCTGTTGGGTCTGGCCATCAAAGGCATCCGCGTAGAAAATATTGCCACCACCGCCAAGACCATGCCGCAGTTCCCCGAACTGTGGACACAAATGGCCAAAACCGCTAAGGATCGCGGCTAATGCACTACTCAGACTATGACGAATCCTCAGTGCGTGTCCGTCCGAACAAGCGTGGCTCCCGCCCGCGCACCAAGGACCGTCCCGCCTACGAAAAGGCCGTCATTGGCCGCATCATCACCGTGGACCGCGGCCGCTACACGGCCATCTTGGATGAAGACACCGCCAATGAGCGCATCGTCATCGCAGCTCGCGCCCGCGAACTTCGTCGCCAGGCGATCGTCCCGGGCGATCTAGTAGCACTGGTCGGTGACACCACCGGCAAGCCTGACACCCTGGCACGCTTGGTGCGCATCGAAGAACGCCGAACCCTGCTGCGCCGCAGTGCCGATGATACCGACGCTACCGAGCGTGTTGTGGTGGCCAACGTGGACAAGCTAGTGATTGTGGTGGCCGCAGCCAACCCTGAGCCACGCACCGGCTTTGTTGACCGCGCACTGGTGGCCGCCTACGATGCCGGCATTCAACCGGTCTTGTGCGTGACCAAAGCCGATGTGAAGGACCCGGCCGAATTCCTCAAGCACTATGAGGGTCTGGATTTCCCCGTGGTCATTTCCCGCACCACCACCGAAGAGGCCTCCGGCGTTGATGCCCGAGGCGCCGACGGGTCCAGTGCAAGGCTGGATGTGCGTGCACTGGCAGAACTTGATGAGCTGCTTGGCGGCTGCGTTTCGGTCGTTTTAGGACACTCTGGTGTTGGCAAGTCCACCCTAGTTAACGCGTTGACTGGTTCAACCCGAGCAACCGGGCACGTCAACGCAGTGACCGGGCGCGGACGCCACACCTCCTCAAATGCGCTCGCGCTACGCCTGGGACAGGTTCCGGGCTCGTGGCTCATTGATACCCCTGGTATTCGTTCCTTCGGTTTGGGCTTGGTGGATCCGGATAATATTCTGGCCGCCTTTGAAGACCTGGCCCAGATCGCGACCGACTGCCCGAGAGGTTGCACCCACGCCGCCGGTGAAGCTGGCTGTGCTTTAGAAGCCTGGGCGCTGAGCGCAGATACTGCTCAACCTGCAGATCGTCTGGCCTCGTACCGGCGGTTAGTGACCACCAAGGAAACCACGCACGAAAAGGAGCTCGGCGCTCAGTAGGCGCCGGAACACCATGGCAGAATTTACCTTGCAAGAAGATCTTGAATTTGCGCTGGCTTTGGCCGATAAGGTTGATGCGCTCACCCTGGCCCGCTATGGATCCAATGACTTGGTGGTCGAATCCAAGCCGGATATGACCCCGGTCTCTGATGCAGACCGTGGCGCAGAGCAGTTGATCTTGAACGAACTTGCTGCCCACCGCCCGGATGATTCGGTACTGGGCGAAGAATTTGGTGTGCACGGTACCGGTTCACGACGCTGGGTGATCGACCCGATCGACGGCACCAAGAACTTTGTGCGTCGCGTGCCTGTCTGGGCTACGTTGATCGCTCTGTTGATCGATGACGAGCCAGTGCTTGGTGTCATTTCTGCCCCAGCGTTGAGCCGTCGCTGGCACGCCGCCACCGGTTTGGGCGCCTACGTCACTGAACCGGGCACCAGCGTGGGCTCCACCGCCACCCGGGCCATTTCGGTCTCCTCGGTGACCGATTTGACCGATTCATCGCTGGCCTACGCCTCGCTGAGTGGTTGGAAGGAAGCCGGAAAGCTTGATGGTTTCCTCGACCTGTTGGACACCGCTTGGCGTACCCGCGGTTACGGAGATTTTTACTCCTACGCGTTACTGGCCGAAGGCGCCGTGGACGCGGCTTTTGAGCCCGAGCTTGAACTCTACGATATGGCCGCACTGGTCCCCGTGGTTCGTGAAGCCGGTGGTCGCTTCACCTCGGTAGCTGGAGAAGAAGGTTGCCATGGAGGCAACGCGCTGGCCAGCAACGGCAAGCTGCACGAGGCGATCCTGCCATATCTAAACCGCTAATGAGCACCCCACACCCCACCGGGTCGCTGACCACCAGCGAAGAGGACTATCTCAAAGCGCTCTACACCCTGACCGAGTGGGACGACTCCGAAGTAAGCACCGGGGTCCTGGCCGATCAGCTGGGCCTGTCCCCTGCATCGGTGACGTCAATGATCCAAAAGCTTGCGGGTAAAAGTCTGGTCCATCACGTCCCACGCAAATCTGTTTCGCTCAGTGATAGTGGCAGGCGCGAAGCACTGCGGATGGTCAGACGTCATCGGCTATTGGAAACCTTTTTGCGTGATGAATTAGGTTATGGCTGGGACGAGGTCCACGACGAGGCCGAGGCGTTGGAGCATACGGTCAGCGACCGATTTATTACCGCCCTGGACGCGCGCCTTGGCCACCCTCGCCGTGACCCACACGGGGACGCGATCCCTGCTGCCGATGGCACCCTGCCCGTCTCTAAAGCGATCAGGCTTGACCGTTTTGCCGGCAAAGAAGCCATCATCGATCGGATCAGCGACGAAGATCCCGAGTTTTTGCGACGCGCAGCCGCCCAGGGGCTGGTACCCGGGGCCAGAATCAAACTCCCACACCAGTTGGACTACATCGAGGCCTCACTTATTTGGGTCCATGCTGGCGCAGGGGTGTGAACCAAGATGAGTACTAACTCCGGGGCACACATCCCAAAATTTCGCAGGGTCGACTTAGCCTTGGTCTTTGTTGGCGGAACGCTGGGCACAGCCAGCCGACTGGCCCTGAGCCTGCTTCAGCCCCAAGGACTCAACCTTCCTGTGATGGTACTGCTGGTCAACGTCGTTGGCGCGTTCGCCTTGGGTTGGTTACTCACTTCCCTCTCGGCTCGCGGACCAGAAACGTCAGCACGCCGCAGAATTCGTTTGCTTGTTGGCGCCGGCTTCATGGGAGGCTTCACCACCTACAGTGCCTTGGCAACCGACTCCATGCTGCTCACCAACGACGGATCGGTGCTACTAGGCCTAGGTTACGGGCTGGGGACAGTTCTCGTCGGAGCGCTGGCCACATGGTGCGGCATGCTGGTGGGAACCAAACGTCGCACCTCGGCGAAGGGGAACTGAGATGGCCATAACCCCTACCCTATTTCTCACCATCGCTCTGTGCGGTGGTTTGGGCGCGGTACTTCGCTTTACTGTTGATACCTTACTCACCGCACGCTTCGGCTCACGAATGCCTTGGGGAACCATCGTTATCAACCTCTCCGGCTCCTTCGTCTTAGGCTTGCTCACAGGCCTACTGACGCATTCCTTGTTGCCTGAGCCCTGGCTTCTAGCTGTGGGAACTGGATTGCTTGGCGGCTATACGACTTTCTCCACAGCAAGTTTTGACACCTTGAGATTGCTTCGAGAGGGCCGGACGGTCGCCAGTTTGGCCAATGCCTTCGGTACGCTTTTCGGCGCAATCCTCGCTGCTTATCTGGGCTTCCTGCTGGCTACTTTGTTCTAAGAGACAAGAAACCCCAGCCGTTGGCTGGGGTTTTCTTGTAGGAAAAACTTTTATCGTGCAGCTCGCCGGCCTTTGGGAGCGCCTGAGCTTTCGGCTTGAGGAAGTGGTTGGGCCTGCTTTGGCGTGCGGTCGTGCGGCACGGCGTAACCGCCGGTGGCAACGACAAGAATCGCGCTGATGCCGGTCAAGGCGAGCATGGCAATGGCCCAGATTTGTGACTGTTCATAGAACGAGTGATCAACGCTGAGCCACAACGTATAAGCTCCACCGATGTAGATCAGGTGAATCAAAAGCATGCGCGTTCGTAGCCTGAACTTGACCACGGCTTTCGGGGAAAAGAAGATTCCCCAGAGGATCAGAAGCGGGATAACCACTACCAAGATCGCCGGAATGGTGGGCCATGGGATGAAGGCGATGGCGGCCAATGCTGCTGCGAAAAGCAAACCGACTTCGAGCAGAAAAGCGACGACTGCATAGATTGCTGAAAGGACAGGCGACACCCGTTGGGAACTGTTTTTACCCATCGATTCTTCTCTCACTCCAATTCTGCAAAGTCTACCGCATGAAATTCTTCGGCTTTCATCTCAAGTCTATGTGTAAAACCTCCAAGCCGCGAATGGACTCGCAATTTTTGCACAGTGTTTAGTCAAGGCTCGCGAATGTTATCCGAGCGGACTCCCCCAATGCGCGACAGGTTCAGCACAAACGAAAAAGCTCCGGAACCAAGCGGTTAGCCTGATTCCGGAGCTTAGATACGTGGAGATGGGGAGAATTGAACTCCCGTCCGATGTGGTGTTGCCAGGTCTTCTCCGGGCGCAGTTTGCTGCGGATTTTCTCTGCCCCAACCATCACGCAAACATGTGGTTGATCCAGGCACAGTTACCTAAATATGTACCCAACAGCGGTAACGGCCGCTGGATACAGTGGCTATCTAAATGACGTTAGGATCAGAGGCGATAGCAAACCTCTGGCTAACGGACTGTCTGGCTGCTTAGGCAGCGAGAGCGAAGTCAGTGCGCTTTGATTCGGCACTTATTGTTTTGCAAAGAGCGTTTACGAGATAACTTTGCATCCTCGGCCCGCTTCATCTGTCGCGACTCACACCGTCGAAACCGATCATCCCCGTATTTTGTTGTCAGTCCCAGTTTCCCAGGTACAACCACGCCCAAGAGCGTGTTTTTCAATCATAGCGCATTGCCTTGGGCTAACCCAACGCAAGATACGCCACAATCTAGTCTTTAAGCTAGCCGCGATTACGCTCACGCATGGCGCGTAGTGCCTCGCGATTGTCTTGCTGCTCACGCAAGGTCTGGCGCTTGTCGTACTCGCGCTTACCGCGTGCAACACCGATTTCGATTTTCGCTCGGCCCGACTTGAAGTAGAGACTCAATGGAACGATGGTGAGACCAGCTTCGCCAACCTTTCGCTCAATTTTCACTAATTCTTGACGGTGCAACAAGAGCTTACGACGTCGGCGTGCAGCATGATTGGTCCACGATCCGTTGAGGTACTCAGGGATGTAGACGTTCTCGATATAAAGCTCATCACGGTAGAACTGTCCGAAGCCGTCAATTAGCGAGGCTTTACCTTCGCGCAGTGACTTTACTTCGGTGCCACTGAGCACCATGCCAGCTTCAAAAGTATCGAGGATTTCATAATCGTGGCGTGCCTTGCGATTACTCGCAATCACCCGATCTTCTTGATTTTTCTTAGCCACGTTACTCCTTGCATGTCGTGGGCGGACTCCCGCGCACAGATTACAAGTCTAGCGCTAGAGAAGTCCCAATGGGTTCACGGCATTGCCGTTTACGATAGTTTCAAAGTGCAGATGGCAGCCAGTCGAGTTGCCAGTAGTGCCGACATAACCGATTACGTCGCCCTGCTTCACGTGTTGCCCGACGCTTACAGCAACGCGCGACATGTGGTGGTAACCGGTAGCAAGGGCCTTGCCCTTAACGACGCCGTGGGAAATGATGACCTTGTTGCCAGCAGTTCCGCCCCAACCAGCGGTCCAAACTTCGCCGTCAGCCGCAGCGGTAATCGGTGCACCGCATTGTCCGCCAAAGCCCCAGTCAATTCCGGCGTGAACGTATCCACCCTGTCCACCGTAATCAATCGTTCCGGCAGGAGTCGGACGCCATCCGAAGGTTGAGGTCAGGTTATTACTTGGTGTCGGCTTAACCAATCCCCAAGCACTTGAACCCGCTGACTTGCTAACCGTAGGTTCGGAAACTGGCGCAGGAACGAAAGCTTTCTTTTTGTAAGCTTTCTTCTTTGCTGCCGCTTCCTCAGCTAGACGCTTTTGCTCTGCTTCGTAGGCAGCCTTGCGCTTTGCTTCAGCTTCAGCAGCTTTACGCTTACGTTCGGCTTCCTCACGCAACAAACGCTCCTGGCGTTCCTTGATATCGGACTTAACCTGAGCGTACTCTTTTTGCTGTGCCGCTAGCTTGGCCTGAATCTGTGGTTTCTTCGCTTCGAGCTCAGCGCCCAACTTCTCGGTGCTGGCGACCAAAGCATCAAGCTCATTCTTAGCGTTTTGGGCCTGGTTTCGAGCGGTCTGCTCTTGCGCCAAGGCTTCTTCCGCCTGCGATTTGAGCGAGGAGATTTCCTTCTCGACAGCGCTCAAGCGAAGCTTGTTGTTTTCGTTATTGGCCTGCTCTTGCGCAAGATCGTTATAAGTGTTGCTCTGCGATTCCATGGCACGGTTCGCCAAGTCTAGGCCGTCGGCCATCTGCTGGGTCGAATCCATGTTGAGGATCATGTCCAGTCCGCTGGAAACGCCACCGCGCTTATAAGCTTCGGAAGCGATGGAAGCCATGGCGGCTTTCGCTTCGGAGATCTTTTTGGCGTTCTTCTCGATCTCGGCAGTTACCTGATCACGAGTCGACTGAGCAGCGATCAATCGATCATTCAGATCAGCGACAGCGGATTGGGCATTGGCGACACGGCTTTGCGCGTCGGCCAATGCCTGTTCAGCGGCAGGTACTTGAGCCTGCTGATCACGTAGCTTCTTGTCGGTTGCCTGGATATCGGAATCCAAGAATTCCATGTCCTCTTCCAGGTTGTTGATATTTCCTTCAACCTGGGTCTTCTTATCATCAAGATCATCAGCGACAACTAGGCCTGCTGGCAACGTTAAAGCGAGAGCCATTGCCCCACCGAGGGTGGCGCGCAAGAACTTACTTCGCACTGCGTTGGACAGCATGTGGCTCCTTCGAGAAAGATGTCGTGCTACGGGTCTACCGACGATGAGGGGTCGATTAAACCTTCAGGTAACGCTTCAACGTTACCACTGATGAAATTGTGGCCAAAACGATACCAATAATCAAGAGGCCAGGCGCAACTAGCCAAACTTCATTGGTAGAGATGAATGCAACGCCGACGTTTTCACTGGCAAGTTTGTCTTCGACAAGGAACTTGAGTAGGAGCCATAGCGTGCCTGATGCCAGCACACCACCAATCAGTGATGCGATAACACCTTCGATAATGAACGGTAACTGAATGGTTGCTTTCGAAGCACCGACCAAACGCATGATCGTGGTTTCCAGCCGCCTGTGCATTGCAGAGAGTTGGATGGTGGTACCGGTCAACAACACGGCACAAACAATCATCACGATTGCAACGACTGCTGCTGCAGCAGAAGCCACGCGGACCAGTTGGAATACCTTCTCCAAAAGTTCACGCTGATCCACTACAGAGTCAACGCCGTCAACGGTCGACAATGCTTCGTTGATAACTGGGTACTTCTCCGGATCAACCAGTGCGACTCGGTACGACTCAGGCAACTGCTCTGGAGTGATCTGGTCGACGAGCGAGGAGTTCTTGTACTGATCCAAGAAGTTCTTGTATGCCTGGTCTTTCGACTCGTAGGCATATTCCTTGATGTACGGCGCTAGCTGCTCAGACTTGAGAACTTTTTCAATGTTCTGACGCTGGGCGTCGGTGACTTCTTTGCCAGCACAGTTTGTTGAAGAGCTGGAGTCGTCACAGAGGTAAACAGCTACCTCCATGCGGTCGTACCAGTAGCCCTTCATCTGGTTGATCTGGAGCTGCAAAAGAGCTGAGGCGCCGACGAAGGTCAACGACACAAAAGTCACCAGTACTACGGAAACGACCATGACAACGTTCTGGCGAAGGCCCTTGGCCGCTTCGCGAAGAATAAATCCTAGTTTCACTGGTCCTCGTCCTTCTGGTCCTCAGTAAACTGCGAATCTTCATCATGCTCAACAGCGGAATCGCCCACGAGCAGCTCACGCGAGCCGTCTTGGTTCACCACTGTGGTCATTGGCATGTACTGGCCGTCAATCTCATCACGGATAACTTGACCGCGCTGGAGTTCGATCACACGATGACGGTATTCACTAACAAGTTCGTGTGCGTGGGTCGCCATCAAAACGGTTGTACCGTTTTGATTGATGCGGTTGAGCACGTTCATAACCTCAACGCTGTTTTTGCGATCGAGGTTACCGGTAGGCTCATCCGCCAAAAGAATTGATGGCCTATTGACGATGGCACGCGCTATGCCCACGCGTTGCTGCTCACCGCCGGAAAGTTCAGTTGGCTTACGACGAGCCTTGTCTTCAAGGCCGACAAGCTTCAGCGCGTCTGGCACGCGCTCTCGAATCTGAGCACGCGAGGCACCAATGACCTCCATGGCGAATGCGACGTTGTCAAAAACCGTACGCTCGCGCAAGAGTCGGAAGTCCTGGAACACGAAGCCGATATCGCGACGCAGCTTTGGCACGCGATGACTCGGGATACGGTTCAGGTTCTGTCCGGCCACGTACACAGCACCGTCAGTGGAACGCTTTTCGCGTAGCACCAAGCTGAGGAACGTCGACTTTCCGGAACCGGATTCACCAACAAGGAAGGCGAATTCGCCACGGTCAATCTCGATGTTTATGTCATCCAAAGCAACGTTCTGCTGCTTTGGCTCGTAAACCATCGAGACATTTTCGAATTTAATCATGTCTTCAATCGCTAGTTTTCGTCGGGGCGCGACCCACGAATACCAATCTCGAGATCAAACGTCAATAGATGCGCCAGTGTTCCAAACACTATCGGTGCAGGCGCTAGAACCCGCCTAAATCCTAGGCGTGTTGCCAGATTCATCCAATAAGCACAGCCTCCACAAATGGCTGAAGACCAACGTGACTTGAACGGTTTTACTTGTAGTCAGTTGCCTTGGTGATGATACTTACACAGTTTGTGACAAGTTTGCCCAGCTCGATTGGTATTCGCATGATCTGCTACTTCCTCGGACGGCGCTGGCCTGCGCGCCATCGAATTCCTGCGTCAATAAAGTCATCGATTTCGCCGTCAAACACAGCTTGAGTATTTCCAACTTCGTGCTCTGTACGCAGATCCTTAACCATCTGGTAAGGATTGAGTACGTAGGAACGCATCTGGTCACCCCACGATGCCTTCACATCTCCGGCGAATTCCTTCTTCTGTGCATTTTCTTGCTCTTTTTTCAATAGCAGAAGTCGGGACTGCAGGACGCGTAGCGCAGCGGCTCGGTTCTGAATCTGCGACTTTTCGTTCTGCATCGAAACTACGACACCCGTTGGAATGTGAGTCATTCGCACGGCAGAGTCGGTGGTATTCACGCTCTGTCCACCAGGGCCCGACGAACGGAAGACGTCGACTCGAATTTCCGACTCTGGAATTTCAATCGTGTCAGTCTGCTCAATCAACGGCACAACTTCCACGGCCGCAAACGACGTTTGGCGGCGGCCTTGGTTATCGAACGGTGAGATTCTGACAAGCCTGTGAGTGCCGGCTTCTACTGACAACGTTCCAAAAGCGTATGGCTCGTCGATTTCGAAAGTCGCAGATTTAAGTCCAGCTTCTTCGGCGTAGGAAGTATCCATGACTGTTGCCTTGAAGCCACGTTTCTCAGCCCAACGCAGGTACATGCGCATCAGCATCTCGGCAAAATCGGCTGCGTCCACGCCGCCAGCGCCGGAGCGAATCGTCACCACTGCCCCGCGAGAATCAAATTCTCCGCTGAGCAAAGTCACGATTTCTAACTCATCGAGAGCCTTATGGATGCTGACAAGTTCTCTGTCCGCCTCTTGAATGGTCTCTTCGTCGGCTTCGAGCTCCGCCAGTTCTACCAAAACTTCTAGATCATCAATACGAGTCCTGATCTTGGTCAATCGTTCAAGTTCAGACTGGCGATATGAAAGTTTACTGGTAACGATTTGCGCGGCAGCGGGGTCATCCCAAAGATCGGGAGCTCCGGCTTCCTCGGAGAGCGTCACGATGTCAGCTTTAATCTGATCAACATCGCTCACGTCTTCAATCGACGAGAAAGTTGAGCGCAGTGTGCGGATTTCTGCAGAGAAGTCAGTTTTTGCCATGGTCATCTAAGACTACGTCATTTCGCTTCCGATTCCTGAGCCCACGGTCATCTGCTAAGTACGGTCTGAGCCGTTGAATTCACTGAAATCGGCACACCCTCGGGCACGATCCACCCCACCATCGGTGGTTGAACTGAACCTGAAAGTTCTAGTGTGGCGCCTTGCCCATCGGGACGGATTTGGACGGATCTGATCTGAAGATTGTCAACGCGACCGCTGGCACCTACATCGCTAAGATACTGAGCCACAGCTTGCTGTACGCGTTGCTGGCTGAGCTGTATCCGCGGGTTCGGTCCATCAGCCACAAACTCAAATTCGTCGACCGAAGCAACGACGGCACCATCAGCAATCGACAGGAGTTGTCGAGCTTTCAGTTGTACAGCGCTAACCGCCAAAACCACCGAAATCGTCAGCAGCGTGATGGCACATAGACCAATAGCAAGGACAAGCGACTGCCCATCTTCCCTCGTGAAATAGGCTCGGAACCGTCTGATGTTACCCAAATCGATCAACTCGCTGGGACGCTGAGGAATCAACGGAGAACGCCGAAGCATCAAATATCTCCGAGACGAAGGGCAAAGGTACATCCAGCTCTACGGTCACCGTAACGACGCTTCCAGGACTCAGACAGGTGGAATCGCACGATATGGATGTCTTTGCCGATGAATATCCGAAATTGTTCATGGCCCGATTTACTGCTTCGTGCGCTTGGGCACGTGCCTGCACCGGAGTCTCGGCAACGGCAAAAACCTTGGCCGCTTGATCTGCTGCGCCAACCACGGCGTAGCTTCCAGCCTGCAGCTGGCTCGCCGCAAGAATGAGATAGATCATCGGAATCAGCAGCACGGTCGCTGCGAAAATGAACTCGACAATTGCACTTCCGCCCTCATCACGAGCCATTTGGCGCAAGGCAGCGATTGAGGATCTCAGATTTTTAGCCATATCGCACGGCCTCACCCTGAACATGTAGGTCCCAACCATTCGGAAGAAGACCAATCAGTGGCACGCGCGTATCCACTGACACGGTAATCACCTGATTTTTCCCAACATTGGCCGAGCTGACGCCCACATTGTCTGCAAACCCGCCATGCAGGCTTTCAGTGATCAGGAGTTGGGCACGGCCTCGTGCATCCGCTTCAGATCGGTTTGCGAGAGCCCCATAGTGAGCGCCATTGGCCGCAGCATCAATCAAGGTATTGCGCACGTGCAGGACCAGAGCGAGTTGAATCAAGGTCATCGCGATCAGCACAAGCAGAGTAGTAATCATGACAAATTCTGCGACTGCCGACCCGCGAGTTTCCTCGCGTAGCAATTGCATAGTTGGTCTCTTGCTACATCTTCCTGGCTGTCGCATCTAGTTCGACTATCCCAAACCAGATACCCGGTCTATGGCCTGATTGAAGAGATCTTGCAATCGAGGTCCGGCTATCGCCAGCAAAGCGGCAACCAGGACGGCGGACATCAAGGTGATCATTACCCATCCAGGGACATCTCCCCTGCTGTCTTTCAACTTGGGCATGAGCTTGTCCCACACCGATTGTGCCCGGGCGGTTGCCCCAAGGACCAAACGAACCATCAATTCTTGAATAGTGAACATGACGTACCTTTCGACTGATTCTGAAACTTTGCTGTCTTACTTTTCTGTCTTTTTCGATTGGCTCAATAGCTCATCTCCAATAGCGCTAGCCCCGGGAAAACGGCGAAGACTATGGTCAGCGGCAGTATTCCGAAGACCACGGGCGCGAGCATAAGGATTTCTCGTTTACCCGCGACTTCCATCAGTTCTCGCTTCGAAGCATCGCGAACATCTTGTGCTTGGTCTCGCAGGACCTGCGCGATAGGTGTGCCTCGTTCAGTTGCAACAACAATGGCATCGACAAACCTGGCGATGGTTCCTACCTGCATTCGATCTGACATCTTTTGCATCGCTTGAATCATGGGCGTTCCGGCGTGAATGTCGTTGAGGGTCTTAACAAATTCGTCGCCGATGACGCCGTGACAAATTCGCGAGATTCGCTCGATAGCTCCGGTCGTTGATTCTCCTGCGCCTACGGTCAGCGCGAGTACTTCGGCGACCGTCGGAAATTGGGTGAGTATCTTGCGGGCACGGCGGTGAATCTGTTCACCGAGCCACCATCCCCGTAGCCCGTAACCCAAAAGGCCACAACCGATGACAACCAAGACTGCGAATATCAAAGACAAGTGGTACTGCATTGAAGCAAGACCAGTGAGCACAGACCCCACCGCCAGTCCGGACAAAGCACAAACAATTTCTTGGGATCGATAGTCCACGACGCTGATTTCGAGTCCGGCTGCATCCAATCTTTTCCTCAGAATGTCACTTGAAGGACTGTGCCGACTGGCAAACTTCTTGATTTGAACGAGCAAGGGCGACGCGAGCTGCCCCAAGGTCGAATGGCCCGAGTCAGAGTGCCATGAATCTTCAAGCATTCGTGCGCTTCTGACTCCCACCCGCACGTGCGGGGCAATGCGTTCAGCAAAGGCCATTTTTCTCCAGCCAGGCAGATTCAATATGATGATCCAAATTCCTAAGCCCAGTCCAAGGCCGCATAGCGCAGCCCACGATACATAGGTGTTCATGACAGCACTCGTTCTTCAGTGGGCAATGCGCCAAGTCGAAGCATGACCCGGTAGCAAACCACTGAAATTCCCACGCCCATGCTCAAGACGATTACTCCGCCAGCAGTCATATAGGCTTCTTTAGCTGCCTCTTGGGTACCAAGCACCAACAAGAGAATCCATGGAGCGGCCACTGCTAATCTTGCTGCTGAGACAATCCAAGACTGGCGAGCAGCCAATTCGCCTCGGGTTCGCACATCGTCTCTCAGGAACGCCGACAGCGTTGAGAGCGTATGTCCAAGATCAGTGCCGCCAACTTCGCGGGTGATCCGTAGCGTCGTAAGAATCTTGTCTGCAACGGGATCGGCCAGTCGCTCCCCCAGCTGTTCCAAGGCAACTGCGAAATTAGCCGTCGCCCTGTAGTCCAAAGCAAAGTCTCCGAATAGAGGTCTCAAGATTTGCGGACCAACTGTAGCCAGCTGGCTCAGAGCTTCAGGCAAAGACAAGCCAGCACGAATCGCGCTCCTTAGGTGGTCAACCACTTCAGGCCACTGTTCCTGTAGCGCTGCTTGGCGTTTTGCGGCTTGGTGGCGTAGATAAACCCACGGTGCAAAGAGACCAAATCCAAAGAACACCACGGCAAAAAGAAGTGTTCCAGTTAGTCCCAAAGTCAGTACGCCGAAGCCGAGACCGCACCCCAAGCAGATAAGTACAAATCTGGAGGGTGCAACGTTTGTCATTCCGGCCTGGAGCAGAGCTGCCTTGATGACCGACTTTCGTTTTGGTGCACGAACCCACGGAGTAAAAAACAGCCAATCCACCAGGATAGCTATACCGAGGCCTCCTAAGAGAGCGAAGAAAAGAACCATCATTGGACTGCCATCAATTCGGCAACGTTGATACCGGCGAGATCAAACTTTTCGTGTTCCCAGTCAGCCCCGCGTGAGGTACAGAGGGCTTCTCCGTGACGTTCAAACAGCGTCGATGATTCGATCTGTCCGTCTTCAACTCGATTGCGAATGCTGAGGATCTCGTTGACGTATCGGTGTCCGCTTGGGCTTCGAACACAATGAACTACCAAATCGATACACGCAGCAACGGTCTTGATTGTGAAGTCGCTCGTTATATTGGGGCCTGCGAGTAATGGCAACGTACAAATCTTGGTGATCGCATCGCGGGCCGAGTTGGCGTGCAGGGTGCACAGACCGGAGATGCCAGAGTTCAGTGCGATAAGCATGTCGAGTGATTCAGCTTCACGGACCTCACCAACGATGATTCGGTCCGGCCTCATTCGAAGAGCTTCCTTGACCAGCCGGCGCATGGTGATCTCGCCTGTTCCCTCGAGGTTGGCAAGCCTCGTTTGCATGGCAACCACATCGCGCAGGGAAAGATTTAATTCAAAAATTTCCTCAATCGTGATGATCCGTTCTCGCGGACCAATCGAAGAAGCCAGACAGTTAAGCATGGTGGTCTTGCCTGCTTGGGTTGGCCCGGTGACGATCACGTTGAGTCCGGCGCCTATGGCGGTTGATAGGAACAGCGCCGCCTGTGAACTCATGGAATCCAATTCAACAAGATCTTCAAGCTTCCCGGCGCGGGCAATGAATTTTCGTATATTCACTGCCCAGTGTTCGTGAGTAATGTCTGGGATAACTACGTGGAGGCGTGACCCGTCGGGCAACTGACAATCGACAAATGGTTGCGACAAGTCCAGCCGGCGACCGGATGACTTAAGCATGCGTTCAACCAAGGCCGCAATTTCAGCGGACTCCATTCGTATGTGAGTTAGTTGGCTTTGGCCACCACGAGCGCAAAATACTTGGTGAGGAGCATTGATCCAGATTTCTTCAACCGTCGGATCATCCAAAAGTGGTTGCAAAGCACCAAAGCCAGCAACGTTGTCAAAGACCGCTTGTCGAGCCGAGTCGAGTGAATTCAACGACGGAACTGCACCTAGGAGAGCCCGCTCGTCGTAATCGCGAATTACTTCCTCGATCAATGACTTGATCACCGTCGGCTGTTTCGCCGGGTCCAATCCCCGCCGCCGAACCAGCTCTCGGACTTCGTCCTCAACGATCGACAATGCTTCCACGACTTACTCCTGCTGTTTTTCCTGTCATAGGATCCCGAAGTCGGGGACCACCGGCGAGCGCCTCGTCGGTGCAGCAATCATCTACGTATGAAAAGGGATGCTATAGGCACATTCGCCTGCTTTCAAGAGTTTTTTTGAATGTGGATAACCTTGAACCCCGCCGAAATCCAATGTCCACAGGCAGTAATTTATTTATCCGAGCAGGTTGAATAGCAGGTTCTTATGGTTCCAAGAGTCCGACTGAATCTGATCTGGAGACCTCATGGCCAGGTACGAACTTCTGCTGATATCTCGGAATTTCCAACGTCCTCGGCAGTTTGAGCTGAACATGTCTGGACGGTTATCAGGAGAGCAACTTGCTTCATTGCTACTGTCCGCATTCCCCGGACAGCGCTGGTACTGCGACACCCGTCCGCTTGAATCCGTAGGGGTTTGTCAGTCGAATCAACGTCTCGTTCTCAGCGACTTGCCACATGCTCTCCCCGAGCATGTTGGAAATGGCGCATCAACCAAGTTGTACGTAGTGCATGGGCGTGATGCCGGCGCGTGGGTCCCGCTGACTCACGGTGACCATATTCTGGGACGCTCTGCTCCCTTGTGGTTAGAAGACCCTTTGCTTTCTCGCTCCCACGCAGTGCTCACTGTGTCGGCACGACGGTTGCGACTCGTTGCCTCCGCTGGGCAGAAGATTTTTTGTGCGGACGGAAGCAGCTGCGAATCCTTGGACCTGGGCATAGGTTCGACGTTTCGTTTAGGAAATACGTTCTTCGCCATAGGTGACCCCGTGAGCGCTGAATCTAAGAAACCTGTTTCGTCCAGCGAACTTGAGGTCATGGTTCCGGCAAAGCCTGAAGCTTCGCGGCTCGTCACCGTAGTCCTTGCGGCATTCGTTCCGCTTTTGACCGGTGTCCTGTTGGCAGTCTTGATGCATTCAATGCTGTTTCTGATCATCAGCGGTGTCTCAGCCTTGATGGCGGTGGCTCCTGCTAGTCAGGTTATTTCCGAACGACGTCGTTGGAAACAGACAATGCGCGTTCAACGAGCGCTCGCGGTGCAGGCGCGTTCTCAGTACGCGGCTGCGCTTGGACAGAGCCTTCTGGCAGGCCTTGACGGGGCAGCTTTGGGGATCGCACCGACGCAGCTACCGCCCATCGTCTGGGGTGAAGGTCTCTGGTACCCACAAAGCACCGAAAAATCGACCCCCAGAAAACATCGAAAATTCAGGTTGAAACTGACGAGGCCAAAAACAGATGCGCCTTGTCATGGCCCCGTGTTTGCTGCCCCGCTACCGGGGGTATGGCAAATAGTCGCTAAACAGGATGCTGCTTCAGCTGAGGTCCTAGCCAACATAGTTTCGCGATTTCTGCCGATGATCTATGCAGGTTTGTTGAGGCTGGTCATCGATCCCAGCATCTGTTGTTTGCCCGCGTCATTGTTGCTCATTACAAATGTCCGCATTTCAACACTCGCAGAGCCGGTTGACCGCCTGTCATCTGTGCACGAATCCTCTGAACTAACAACTCTATATTTGACTGCCAAACCGCCCGTCGCGCTTCCCGATACCTTGGTTATTAGTCTGGGCCCAGTGCTCTCTGAGCAAGCCAATCATTGGATCGCGCCTGATCCTTTGACGTCCTGCTTGCCTGATTCACGTTTTGTGTTGCAACGATTGCACCGTCTGAGCTTGTCGAGATTAGATCGCCTGGTACAACAGTTTGTTGGTCTGCGCTCTTCTACGAATCCGTCAGTCCTATCTCCCATTCAGCCCTCGGACACTGGTTTTGGAGCCAGCATCGGACTCAGCGAGGCGGAACAAGAAGTAAACCTTGATTTGGATGCTGATGGACCACACATGTTGATTTGCGGCACGACAGGTTCGGGTAAATCAGAAGCTTTGCGTCGAGTTATCTCCGACCTTGCACATCAGTACTCCCCTGAGCGCTTAGGCCTCGTACTGATTGACTTTAAGGGTGGCGCAGGACTTGGCGTCTATGAGCACTTACCTCATGTGCAGCTCTTTGCCAGCGACTTGGATGAAGCCGGGGCTCAGCGAACTGTGGAACAGCTCGAACATGAAGTGCAGCGACGCGAAAAGATCTTGGCCGCTAGCGGATGCAGCGATCTCGCAGAATTTCAGAGCCTCGATTCGATGCCACAGGCACTACCAAAGCTATTGGTAGTTATCGACGAATTTCGAGTGTTCGTAGAAACCTTGCCACTGGCTGGTCCAAAAATCGACAGGCTGGCCGCAGTCGGAAGGGCTCTGGGCATTCACCTATTGCTCAGTACGCAACGACCCGCGGGTACATTGACCGGACAGACCCGAGCGAACATAAACACCGTCGTCGCCTTGCGAGTGAACGATCCGAGTGAATCCGTTGAGCTTATCGGTACCACTGCAGCAACAAAATTGGACCGTCCGGGCCTGGCGATAATCAAAAGCTCCTCGCGCGCGACTCAGTCATTTCAATTTCATTTGGCTGTTGAACCAGCACTAGAGGGCGAACTTTTTGAACGTGACCGCCACACTATGCGCCTCGCTCCGGTCTGCTCGTTCAATAGAACAAAAGGTCCTGAGGATGCTGATCCTTTACGAACCCATGTATCAGCTTTGATGGACCGCTGGGCTGACAGTCCTAAGCCCCCGTCTGGTTTTGCCCCAGCTCTTCCAATGCCGCTGGAACACCTGTCGATGCCTTCGACTTGGCCGGGCGCTCTAGAAGGTAGCTTGTACTGTGGCATCAGGGACAACTTGCACGGTGGCACCCTAGACCCGTTGGCTCTGGGCAGTGAGCAGAAAAGATCGCTTCTGATGTGTGGACTTCCTGAGTCCGGGGCGAAACAAGTCCTTAGTTCCTTGTCGTCATTGCATCGCAAGGTCCTGTGTTTTGGACCCTCACCGATTGAAGGCAGCGATCAGACCAGTAGCCTCAGAGTAGTTACGGGGCAGGATCCCTATCTCTTCTTTGATGCCTTAGATTTTCTGGAATCATCGCCAAAAGATCCAGGACTGACAATCATTATTCATTCCGTCGCGCAGCTTCAGTCTGAGCTGCATCCTCAACTTTTTCAGCGACTTGATGATGCGCTTGGTGCGTTACTTCGTCACAGCAGTGAGGACTCACCTCTGATTGTTTGCTCTGTAGATCGAGACCAGAATTCGTTGAAGTCCACCGGACTATTCACGACGCAATGGTATTTTCCTTTGAACGCAACGGACTCACTAAAGATGATGTGGCCCAAGCTCCCTGCTTGTTCGGGCTTACCCGGTCGTGGGGTCGAGATTACGTCGGGGCATCCACCTCAGGTTTTTCAAATCACCGACTTCGCTACGGACGACGTTGGACACCAGCGCTGGGACACCCCAGGGGCTCGCCAAGAAGATCATGAACCAGCACATGTTGATCATTCGAACCTGCTTGGCTATCTACCGTTTGGTGGAGAATCCGCACTGCTGCCTGTACAGCAGAGATTGATCATGATTTGTCCCAATGAAGACGAACGCCTAACGATGTCTCAGGTTCTTGCCCACCGTTGGGGAGCGATCCATGCTTCTGGTCTGGACGACATCGTTGCTTTCGCAGACGAGCGCGAAGCTTCAATCGAGACTGGGCAAGATTTACTTTGTGCGTGTCTGGCAACGAGTGCTGATCCTCGACTTGCTCCGACCCTAGAAAAATTACGACGGATCGGGGTCAGAACGGTGCTGTTCGTCCCGCCCAGTACTCGTCTGACCTACGACCTAGGTATTTCGTCGCTCAGCATTGACGATCGAGAACTTATCGTCGTCGAGTCCGAACATTCACAAGATATGCAGCCCTCAACGTGGCCACCGCTTCATCACCGCAAGGACCCAACTGCTGGCGACTATTGGCGCGCGATCATCTCTCGCAATGGCCAACCTAGATTGATCCACATACCTCGTGCCGGTTAGACCAAGTACTTAGCGCGTAGGCCGGTCGCCCAGGAACACAGTCGTCTTTGGAGCAAAGAGCATAACGATGCAGACTCCGGCGATCACCATCGACAGCACAGCAGCGAGCTTCACCAAAAGAATGTCTGTGCTGAGGAATGAGATCGAAAGGATCAACTGGAACAACTGCCACACGATAATCGGTGCACGAGTAAACGCTTTGCCCTTGTAAAAATTGATCGCCACCGACCCTTGCCAGATCGCCACCAACAGGCACAAGATCAACATGAAGATCTGCCCGCCGATGTTCACAGTCCCGCCGGCTGAAAGATTAGCCAGATAGCTGACGGCATAGACCAGTACTGCGAGGGCTTCTATCATCACCATCGTCGCGACGACAATAGCGCTAACAGGGCGGGGTATGTTACGTTCTTCGAGGCTCACGTCAATAATCTTCGTTGACCTTTGACTGGAACTCAAACTGTGTTTATTTGCCACGATGTTGTCGACGTCACGCCAGATAGACCTAGCGGACTTCATGGCCAAATGCCATGTGAGAAAGCACTCAGGCATTCAGCAACATTTCGCTATCGTGACTCTTGTTTACTTCCTCGTAACATGAAAACCTTATGTGGTTGGTTAAACGAGGCACCCAATCGGTCCTCACCAACGATCAGAAGAGCCAATCAGTAACCGTAAGGTAATCAGGAATTAATTTCATTCCTAGCTAGTCTTTACCCCAACTTTGATTGCCGTTAGCTCTTCAGACCCCCTCAGATTTCAAGGAGCATCAATAAGCATGGATTGGCGTAGCCGCGCGGCGTGTCTGGAAAAGGACCCGGAACTGTTTTTCCCTGTGGGAAACACCGGTCCGGCCCTATTGCAGATCGAAGAGGCCAAGAGCGTCTGCCGTCGATGTGAAGTAACCGAAACTTGCTTGCAGTGGGCCATTGAGTCCGGTCAGGATGCAGGCGTATGGGGCGGTATGAGTGAAGATGAGCGTCGCGCTTTGAAGCGCCGCGCTGCACGAGCTCGTCGCGCCTCATAATTATGCGCTCGAGGTAAATCTCGCAACCCGAGACGCCAATCAGAATCCGCCAGCGGTCAACACCACTGGCGGATTTTGAGTTTAACCGGCATTTTTCCAGCTCGGCTAGGTAGATTAAAAGTAGTATTCATGTTCGAAAGGATCCGTTAGTGACTTTGGTCTGCTTCGCGCGCACTCTTCAAGTGGGTGCCGACGAACGATGAGCTCGGCCCTGACTGACCCACACTTGGGAAAAACACTCGATGGTCGTTATCGCCTGGACCACCTCTTGGCTTTAGGCGGCATGTCCAGAATCTACCGCAGCATGGACAAGCGACTGCATCGAGCAGTAGTGGTGAAGATACTGAACGATAACTTCGCCAGTGAACCTACGGTAAGAGAACGCTTCGAATCTGAAGCGGTAATCGCCGCAAATATCACGCACCCCAATGTTGTATCGATCCGCGACCATAACGTCAGCGACAACCTTGTCTACCTCGTCATGGAATACGTGCGCGGAAGAAACCTCGACCAGGTTATCGCCGAGCGCGGCCGATTCACTCCACGCCAGATGCTCAGCATACTTGAACAGATCTGTAGCGGATTAAGCGCAGCGCACAGTGAAGGCATCATTCACCGTGACATGAAACCCGCCAACGTCTTGCTTTCCGACATCGGCGAAATCAAACTGACCGACTTTGGGTTAGCCCGCGCAGCTAGCGCTCATACGCAGTCCGCGACCCTGCTGGCCACCCTTTCCCATGTGTCCCCTGAACTGGTTTCCGGTGCGCCAGCTGATTCGCGCAGTGACATCTATGCGATAGGCATCATGATCTATCAGATGCTCACCGGACGTCTTCCATATTCGGAAACCAACCCCGCAGCCATGATGAAACATCATCTGGACTCCCCCATGCCATTGCCATCACAGACCATTACCGAATTGGCTGATGACCTCGATGAGCTAGTGCGTTGGTGTACCGAGAAGGACCCCGAAAAGCGCCCACAAGATGCCTCGCTGCTTCTAGAAGAAGTGCGTCAAATCCATGCAACGCTCACTGACGAGCAGCTTGATCTGGGTGCCGATTCGCTGGGGAATGTGGAAGACCTGATTCCCGAACGTTTTGCGCATATGCCGACCACGCTGCAACAACGCCTTGACGCCATGCAGCGAGATCGCGAACTTGATCGTGAGAAGCAATGGCAAGAGCTAAATACCGTGGCTGCCGACGGCGACTATGAACTCGACGAGGACTTAGGCAGTGAATCGCCTACCAGCGTCATTGCAGTCTCGGATGCCACCGAAGTTCTAGATTTGCGGGACGCTCAACGAACTCTGGCTATGAACCGGTTCGAAGATAATGATTCTGACTCGGCCATAGCTGCGACCTCGGTGTACGCACGCAATGAGTCGGCTGCCATTGAACCGGTCGCGAGCGATGCTCAGGTCCCAGCTCGCGAAGCCAAGCGTGCACAGAAGCAAGCCGAAAAACGCTGGCGCAAGGAAGCCCAGATTCCTACACACCAGCTGAGGCGCCCACGCAGCGGGACTCAGAAGACCGTCATGATTTTCGTGTGGATTTTGGTTGTCGCCGTAGTGGCCGGTGCTGGCTGGTTCTTTGGCCGCGGTCCGGGAACGATCGTTCGTATCCCATCGCTGACCGGGATGATCCAAGAGCAGGCGATCGCCCAAATGGACGACGCCGGTGTTCCCGTGCGCGTCAGCACTGCTTACGATGATGAAGTTTCCATTGGTCGGGTGGTTGAGTCTCATCCAGCCACCGGCAAGAACATCATGAAATTTCAAGGTGTAGAGCTCACGGTTTCTGAGGGGCCAGAGCTTTTCCAAGTCCCTCAGGTCGCTGGTTCCACACTAGGCCAAGCAAAGAAGTCGCTAGCCAAGGTGGGCTTTGAAAACCTGAAAACTGTTGAAGCCTACTCTTCGTCAGTGGCCGACGGTTCGGTCATCACTTCGAACCCTAGCAACGGCGAGCGGTTGCCGAAGAAGAGCCTCATCACGCTGACGGTGTCCAAGGGCCCGGCTCCGGTTCAGGTTCCCTCTCTCATTGGGTTGAGCAAGGATGAGGCTACGCAGAAGCTCAAGGACGTCGGTCTGAGTCTCACTCCTGGTGAAGAAGTCAGTTCAGAACAGGTCAGCAAGGGCCAGATCGCGGCGCAGTCACCGGCCCAGGGTGCAGCCGAATTCGGCAGTTCCGTAGAGGTGAGCATCTCCTCGGGTCCTGAATATCTTCAGATCCCGTCGGTTGTAGGGCTCACCGTCCAAGAGGCCACTGCGCAGCTTCAAGCTGCCGGCTTCACGGTGAAAACCCATGAAGTATTTGGTGGCGCACAGCAGACTGTACGGATGCAGACACCGCTGGGTCAGCGAGCCGTACGAGGCAGCGAGATCAGCATTTACGCTTTCTAGCGGCAACAAAAAAATGGGTTCAGTTCCACGGTGTGGAACTGAACCCATTTTTTGTTTGTGGCTAATACTTAGCGGTTACGGCTACGGCTTTGCAACGCCGAGGAGACCAAGAAAGCCATCTCTAGCGACTGACGGTGGTTCAGTCGCGGATCGCAAACTGACTCGTACAGCGAGTCGAAGTCTTCCTCACGGATCGGATCAGCGCCGCCGAGGCACTCAGCCACGTCGTCGCCGGTCATCTCCACGTGCAGGCCACCTGGGAAGGTTCCCAGCGAGTCGTGTACCTCGAAGAAGCCGCGGACTTCGTCCATGACATCGTCGAAGTTGCGAGTCTTGTAACCGTTCTGGCTGGTGACGGTGTTGCCGTGCATTGGGTCGGTAACCCACAGCACCTGGGCACCGGAGGCGGTAACCTTCTCGACCAAATTTGGCAGCTTTTCACGAATGTTCTTCGCACCCATGCGGGTAATGAAGGTCAAACGTCCTGGCTCACGATTTGGATCGAGCTTCTCGATCAGTCGCAACGCATCGTCTGGATCGGTGGTTGGGCCAAGCTTCACGCCAATTGGGTTACGTACACGCGACAGGAAATCGATATGTGCGTGATCCAGTTGGCGGGTGCGTTCACCGATCCACAGGAAGTGGCCGCTGGTGTCGTATGGCAGGCCGGTGCGGGAGTCGGTGCGGGTCAATGCTCGCTCGTAGTCCAGCAACAGTGCCTCGTGGGAGGCGAAGAACTCGGTGCGCTTGAGTGCCTCGAAATCGGCGCCACAAGCATCCATGAAGCGGATGGCCGAGTCGATTTCGCCGGCCAGCTGCTCGTAGGCGGAGTGCGCCGGGTTAGCCATGAAGCCGCTGTTCCACGAGTGCACGCTGCGCAGGTCAGCAAAGCCGCCCTGGGTGAATGCACGAATCAGGTTCAGCGTGGCCGAGGAGGTGTTGTAGGCCTGCACCAAACGCTTTGGATCATGGGCACGGGACTCAGGAGTGAAGTCGAAGCCATTAACGATGTCGCCGCGGAATGCTGGCAGAGTAACACCGTCTCGGGTTTCATCATTCGAGGAACGTGGCTTGGCGAACTGTCCAGCCATGCGACCCATCTTGATAACAGGTAACGAGGCACCATAGGTCAGGACAACGGCCATCTGCAAAATCGTGCGTACACGCGAGGAGATCTTGTCGGCAGTAGCGTCGGCAAAAGTCTCGGCGCAGTCACCACCCTGAAGCAGGAAGGCACGTCCCTGTGCGGCTTCGGCTAGGCGTTCGCGCAATACGTCAACTTCGCCGGCAAATACCAGTGGAGGACGCGAACCCAATTCGTCGATGGAGGCCTGATAGTCCTTGTGCTCACGCCAAGTTGGCTGCTGCGCGATAGGCAGTTCACGCCACAGGTCTAGTTGTGGATCGGTGGCGGGGCCGCCTACGGAGGAGCCTGGCAATGGGGTTCGATTTTCTACGCTCACCCTATTGATTCTACGTGGCGCAGCAGCAAAGCACCGCGACGAATGTAACAGGGTTGCGTAACAGTGTGAAGAGGACGCTATTTCTTGGCTTTGCTCGGTGCATAGACATCCACGTAGCTCTGTCCGGAGAGTACGTTGATGGCCTGACGAATTTCGTCTGCACACTGGCGTAGGGCCTGTGGATCATCGTGCTTCCCTGCCAGACGATCAAAGTTCAGAGGCTTGCCAATCTTGATGCCGATCTTGCCCGGGCGCGGTATCGTGCGCCCAATGGGCTGCGCTTTGTCGGTTCCGATCATGGCCACAGGAACGACCGGGGCGCCGGATTCTAAAGCGAGCTTGGCGACCCCGAGCTTTGCCCGGTAGAGCCGACCATCGGGCGAGCGTGTTCCTTCGGGGTAAATGCCCAAGACTTTACCCTCGCCCAAGGCGCGGTTTGCGCTGGCCAGCGATGCCGCTGATTTACGTCCCCCCGAGCGATCCATCGGCAACTGGTTGATGTTGCGGAAGAACCATGCGGTCACTCGTCCCTTGAGCCCACGGCCGTTAAAGTACTCATCTTTGGCCAAGAAAATCACGGGGCGTTCGAGCATTGCAGGTAGAAAAACGGAGTCGCTGACCGAGAGATGATTCGAGGCCAAGATAACTGCCCCGGTGTCCGGAACGTTCTCTAGGCCTCGCAGATCAACACGGAAGAAGACACGAATCAGGGGCCGAACAGCAAAACGCTTGAGGAAGTCGTACAGCACGGCAGAAAAATTCCTTCTTCTCGAGGATCAGCTTATGGCGGAACATTCTTAAGCCGTGGTGGTCATGGCACTGTCCGCACCCTTCAATTGTGCACTACGCTCGATAGTGTAAGCAGAAAATTGGAGTGGTCACGATGAAAAATGATGCACAAAACACCACTGAGCCTCGGGTATCGAAGGATTGCGCAGTGCTGCTGATCCACGGCTTCACCGGCTCTCCCACCGCTATGGAGCCTTGGGCGCAAGCCCTGTCCCGTCAAGGCTTTGATACCGCGGTGCCACTGCTTCCAGGACACGGCACCAAGTGGCAGGACATGATTACCAACACTTATAGCCAGTGGATCGATGCCACAGAACAGGCCTTTGACGAACTGGCACGCACGCACAAAACCGTTTTTGTTGCTGGCCTGTCCATGGGTGGCGCGCTAGCTCTGCACTTGGCCACTCGCCGCAATGTTGCCGCAGTTTCACTGGTCAATCCCGGCCTTATCGTTGATTCGCCGCTGGCCCCGTACACCCCATGGCTCAAACATGTGGTTCGCAGTGTTGCCCCGATTAGCAACGACATCGCCAAGCGTGGCGTGGATGAAGGAGCCTACCCACGCACCCCCATCGCCGCCGTCGCGCAGCTGCATGCACTCTTCGCCCAAACTCGTGCACGGTTGGAACTTGTCACCGCCCCAGTCCAGCTCTTCCGCTCCACGGTGGACAACGTCGTTTCGGATGCTTCGGTGCGGGAATTGGTCGGTGGGCTCACCCCGGGAACTTTGGCCGAACACCACCAGTTGCTTCATTCCAAACACGTGGCCACCTTGGATTACGACGCAGCGCAGATCTTCCAAGAATCCGGACGTTTCTTCTCACAGCACTCGACCGGCGAGCAGCGCCAAACTCACCGCCAAGCAGGGAGGCACGTATGAGTTTTCCTGACGCTCGTCGCCCGCATCAAGACGATCCGCGGTGGGACGATTTGGTGAAGAACTTCCAAGAGATCGATGCGACGGCTCCGCGTGAGCCCGGTGCTGCCGAACGTGCAAATCAGCTCAAGAAGCTCTTTAATACCGGACCCGGCGCGGTGGCTGGCCCACGCGATTCGGCGCCGGCGGAGCTTGAAGAATCCGATGAGAAATTTGTTCCCGATGAGCCTGCCGCGTTGGGTTCCGGGGATCCAATGTTGAATATGGCGTGGGTTACTGCAGCTGGCGGCCCGATCGGGCTATTGCTGTGTGTGCTGTTTTTCCGCTCAGCTCCGACGTTTGTATTTATCGGCTTGGCGCTGTTGGCAGTGGCCGGAATCGCTTACTTACTTCTACGTCTTCCAACGAAGCGCGATCCGGGAGATGATGGGGCTCAAGTCTGAACCGAACTTGGAGCGTTAAGCACGGTAGGTTACTGTAAAGTAATAAAATGTGATGCGGGTTACCCGCCATTGCTTTTGGGGTCACACAAAGTTCAGGAGTTGAGTACCAGATGCGCGAATATAGCTCGCCAATTCGCATCCACACACCGCAACAGTCAAATATCACCGACTTACTGTTACGCCACGCAAATTCGGCAGCAAACCCGGCTTTGTTCTCAAAGCCTGGACCTGACTCATCGTGGCAAGACGTCACCGCATCGCAGTTTGCTGCCGATGCCAAAGCCATTGCCAAAGGATTTATCGCCAACGGCATCGACGCCGGCGAACGCATCGCGCTGATGGCCAAAACCCGCTACGAGTGGACCCTCGTGGACTTCGCCATCTGGTTTGCCGGATGTGTCACCGTTCCCATTTATGAGACTTCCTCCCCTAGCCAGGTTGCATGGATTATCTCGGATTCCGACGCCAAAGCGGTCGTCCTTGAATCTGCAGCACATGAAAACGTCGTACGCCGGGCAGCTCACGAAGAGCAGCTCGAACTTCTCGATCACGTCTGGCAGTTTGACGGTGGATTGGAACAGCTGGTTGAAGATGGACGAGCGATCAACGACGATCTACTTGAATCCCGTCGCGCTGCAGTTTCACTGAGCCACATCGCCACAATCATCTATACCTCTGGCACCACCGGGCGGCCTAAGGGCTGCGAACTGACGCACGGCAATTTTGTCGAGCTGGCCGAAAACGCTGCAGCTTCCCTACCCGATGCTGTGTACCCTGGTGCCTCCACCATCATGTTCTTGCCACTGGCACACGTTTTTGCCCGATTCATTTCGGTCATCAACGTGGCAGCTGGTTGCCGTACCGGCCACACCCCAGATGTGAAAAACCTGCTTGGTGACCTTCAGTCCTTCAAACCGAACTTCATCCTCGCGGTGCCTCGCGTATTTGAGAAGGTCTACAACTCAGCGATGCTCAAGGCCGAAGACGGTGGCAAGGGCAAGATTTTCCATGCCGGCGTCGACGTTGCTGTGGCCTATTCCAAGGCGCAGCAGACGGGCAAAATTCCGCTAGTTTTGACGCTGAAGCATAAGCTCTTTGACGCACTTCTTTACAAGAAGCTGCGTGATGCCATGGGCGGAAATATCCGCCATGCAGTATCCGGCGGCGGCCCACTGGGCGAACGCTTAGGCCACTTCTTTAACGGCATTGGTGTGACCATTCTTGAAGGCTACGGTCTGACGGAAACTACCGCTCCGATCACGGTTAATACCTTGGACCGCATCAAGATCGGTACCGTGGGCAAGCCACTTCCTGGCAATGCAGTTCGTATTGCCAGCGATGGAGAGATCCTGGCCAAGGGTATTTGCGTGATGAGCGGATACCATGACCGGCCAGAACTTCAAGACGAAGCTTTCACCGATGGCTGGTTCCATACCGGAGATATCGGCGAGTTGGACGATGACGGCTACTTGAGCATCACCGGACGCAAGAAGGAAATCATCGTCACTTCCAGCGGCAAGAACGTGATTCCTGCGCTGCTCGAAGACCAGATCCGTGCTGACGCATTGGTCTCACAGTGTGTGGTCGTCGGCGAAGGCCGACCATTTATCGCCGCGCTGGTGACCCTAGATGACGAAGCGTTGCCAGGCTGGCTTGATCGTCACCATCTGGATAAGAACAGTTCGCTCGAAGAACTGGCGCAAAACCCGACCGTGCGCGAAACCATCGAAAAGGTGATCGCCAAGGCCAATACTTCGGTATCCCGTGCCGAAGCGATCAAGTCTTTCCGGATTGTAGCCTCGGACTTTACCGAGGAAACCGGGCACCTGACGCCATCGCTGAAGATCAAGCGCGCTGCGGTTCTCAAGGACTACAACGAGCTCATCGAAGAGATCTACTCGGCGCCTAAACCAACGGCGTAATTCATAACAGCACCAACTAGCTCCCACGATTCGCGAGCTGAAGCGGCCCAGGGCAACCTGAGGCCGCTGTGTTGTGTGCGGGCAAAGTAGCTACGTGGAAGTACAACCCGATTGAAGGCCGGTACCGGATGATCGGCACGCACTTCGCCGAGCACCGCGAAGATGAGGTTCTCGGCCAGAGCTTTGCGCCCATTGGCTAACAGCCATTCAACCAGTTCCATGAGCTGGTCTTCGCTATCCGGACCTGGTTCACCAACAACGACCAGTACATCTGCGGCGCTGAATTTGCCTTCCAAGGCTGCCTGCACGCGTTGCGGGCCAGAGGTGGAGACCTCGGCCTTGACGTTGACCTCGCCAAATTGCTCGGCTAAATGCTCAGCGATTTCAAAAAACGGCAGGTGGGTATCCAAGGTAAATACCAGAACCCCCAGCCGGCTTCGCAGTGCGGAGAATTCGCTGGCTTGGGTGCTGATTTCCTGGGGCGTTACCCCTGCTGGAGTCTTGCTGGCGCGCATCGCAGCTCCTTGTACGTCTAAGGTGTTTCTAAAAATTGTGAAGTGAACACAGGGGCCCGCAACTTATGTTGCGGGCCCCTGTGCCCGATGCAAAAGACTTGCTACGTACTACTTCGGTTCAATCACCAAGAGTAGATCGCCACCCTGCACTTGGCTGGTGCCATCCAGGGTGATCTGCGTGACAACGCCCGAGGCGTTTGCGGTAATGCCAGCTTCCATCTTCATCGCTTCGATGGTGGCTACCGACTGACCGGCTTCGATCAAATCTCCGGTCTTCACGTTCACCGTCACAGCCCCAGCAAATGGTGCTGCCACATGTCCGGCATTGTTCGGGTCAGCCTTTGGTGCGGACTTGACGGTGGATTCCACCGACTCGTCACGGACCTTGATCTGACGTGACTGACCGTTCAGGGTGACCACCACGGTGCGCAGGCCCTTCTCATCGGCATCCGAAACGGAAACCAACTTGACCAGCAGACGAACGCCGGTGCCCAGCGAGATGACGTGCTCAAAGCCTGGAGTGAAGCCGTAGAGGTAGTCACGGGTGTGAAGCACGGACAAATCTCCGTAGTTCTCCACGGACTTCTCAAAGTCACGGGTTGGTCCGGCGAAGAGCAAGCGGTTCAACGTGGAACGAACGGTCTCGTCATCCCCCTGCAGGCCCTGAGCATCCTCGGCTGAGAGATCCTCAATGCGGTTCTTGATATTACGTCCCTGCAGCGCCTTGGTGCGGAATGGTTCTGGCCATCCGCCCGGAGGATTGCCCAACTCACCGGAGAGGAACTGGATGACCGAATCTGGGACATCGTAGTTCTGCGGGTTGGCTTCGAAGTCCGCAGCAGCCACCGAGGAGCCGACAAGCTGAAGTGCTAGGTCGCCAACCACCTTGGAGGACGGAGTCACCTTGACCACGTTGCCGAGCATGTCGTTCACCGAAGCGTACATGGACTCGATGGCCTCAAAACGCTCGCCCAGTCCCAACGAGATGGCCTGCTGGCGCAGGTTCGAAAGCTGTCCGCCTGGAATCTCGTGCTGGTATACGCGGCCGGTTGGTGCTGGCAGGCCTGATTCGAACGGCTTATACAGTGCACGTACTGCTTCCCAGTATGGTTCCAGCGAGGCTACCGCATCCAAGGACAGCCCTGGATCACGATCGGTGAATTCCAGCGCTGCGACCAGTGCTGAGGCCGATGGCTGCGACGTGGTTCCGGCCATGGCGGCGCTGGCCACGTCAACCGCGTCCACGCCGGCATCGATGGCTGCCATCAGGGTAGCCAGCTGGCCACCTGCGGTGTCGTGGGTGTGCAGGTGCACCGGCAGATCAAAGCGCTCACGCAGCGCAGTAACCAACTTGGTGGCAGCTGCCGGACGGAGCAACCCGGCCATGTCCTTGATGGCGATAATGTGTGCACCGGCGTCGACGATCTGCTGTGCCAACTGGAGGTAGTAATCCAGGGTGTACAGCTTCTCGTTGGAATCCAGCAGGTTACCGGTGTAGCACAGGGCTACTTCGGCAACCGCAGTTCCGGTTTCGCGCACTGCCTTGATGGCCGGAGCCATCTGCGAAACGTCGTTGAGCGCATCAAAAATACGGAAGATGTCGATGCCTGAGGCCGCAGCCTGCTTAACAAACGCATCGGTGACTTCGGTCGGGTACGGGGTGTATCCGACGGTGTTGCGCCCACGCAGCAACATCTGCAGTGGGATGTTTGGCAGCTCGGCACGCAGCAGTTCCAAACGCTTCCATGGGTCTTCACCCAAGAAGCGCAGGGACACGTCGTAGGTGGCTCCGCCCCAAACTTCCATGGAGAACAACTGTGGGGTGGTATGTGCGTAGGCCGGGGCTGCAGCAAGCAGGTCACGGGTGCGCACACGGGTAGCCAGCAAGGACTGGTGCGCATCGCGGAAGGTGGTATCGGTAATGCCTACGGCCTTGGATTCGCGCAGTGCCTTGGCAAACCCTTCCGGGCCCAGATCCAGTAATTTCTGGCGCCATCCGTCAACTGGTGCAGCAGACTTGGATGGGCCATCAAATGGAGAACGTTCTGGCTCATCGGACTTATCGCCCGGGAAAGCTGGCAGCTTCTTGCGTGGGTCAATACCTTCGATGCGCTCACCGTGTGGATGGTTCACGGTCACGTGCGCCAGGTAGTTCAAGGCCTTGGTACCGCGGTCCTGAGACTTGTTACCGGTGAGCAAATCTGGGCGGGAGTCGATGAAGTCAGTAGCTACATCGCCGGCCAGGAACTGCGGGTCGGCCAGTACGTTCTGGATGAACGGAATATTGGTTGCCACACCACGTACGCGGAACTCGGCCAACGCACGACGGGCACGAGCCACGGCGGTTTGGTAGTCGCGTCCACGACAGGTGAGCTTGACCAGCATGGAGTCAAAGTGTGGGGAGACTTCAGCACCAGCGTAGATGGTGCCGCCGTCAAGTCGCACACCCGAGCCACCGGCCGAGCGGTAAACGGTGATTGTGCCTACGTCTGGGCGGAAGCCGTTGGATGGATCTTCGGTAGTGATGCGGGACTGCAGTGCCCAGCCGCGGACCTGAATGCTGTCCTGGCTAATGCCAAGATCGCTCAGCGATTCTCCGGCGGCAATGCGCATCTGCGCCTGTACTAGGTCGATGTCAGTGACTTCTTCGGTCACTGTGTGCTCAACCTGAATACGAGGGTTCATTTCGATGAATACGTGCTGGCCGGCTCGATCGCCGACGGTATCTACCAAGAACTCAACGGTTCCGGCGTTCTGGTAGCCCAAGGCTTTGGCAAACTTCACCGCATCGCGGAACAGTGCCTGACGGATGGAATCATCCAGATTCGGCGCTGGAGCGATCTCAACAACCTTCTGGTGGCGGCGCTGCAAGGAGCAGTCACGCTCGTGCAGGTGAACGATGTTTCCATGCTCGTCGGCCAGGATCTGCACTTCGATGTGACGAGGGCGCAGTACCGCTTGCTCGAGGAACACGGTGGGGTCACCAAAGGCGGTGCCAGCTTCGCGCATGGCCGCGCCCATCAGTTCCTGCAAATCTTCGCGCTTGTCCACGCGACGCATACCACGACCGCCGCCACCAGCTACAGCCTTGACGAAGATTGGGAATCCAATGCGGTCCGCTTCAGCGACCAAGAAGTCGACGTCGTCGCTTGGTTCAGATGACTCTAGTACTGGGATACCGGCTTGACGGGCTGCTTTCAGTGCAGCAACTTTGTTTCCGGCCAGTTCAAGCACGTCCGCCTTGGGACCGATGAACTTGATGCCTTCCGCTGCTGCCGCACGAGCCAGGTCCGGGTTCTCGGACATAAATCCGTAGCCTGGGTAGATTGCATCGGCGCCGGACTCTTTGGCAACGCGGATGATTTCCTCGATGTCCAGGTACGCACGGACAGGATGGCCCTCTTCACCAATCTGGTAGGCCTCTGCGGCTTTCTGGCGGTGAATCGAGTTGCGGTCTTCATGGGGGTAAACCGCTACGGTTTTTGCACCGAGCTCGTAGCTTGCGCGGAAAGCACGAATTGCAATCTCACCGCGGTTGGCGACCAAGATTTTTTCAAACATAGTGTCCCTACATCGAATCATTACGGGGTTGGTGTCTCTGGCCAGGAAGCTGTTCCAGTGGCCAATGAGAAGACATCAACAGCCTTTCGGGTCTCGAAAAGTAGCAAGTTTTCGCCACTTCTGTGAGACACACTACACGGGTGATGCGGATTACGCACAAACATTTCACCCTGTGGTCTGACCATAAGAAATATTGGCCTTGAATGCTCTTTTAATCACTAAGTTGGATACAAGAGCAAAAACTAACGTTGCAAAGTCGGGGAAACGACCTTCGGCACACTATGATGATGAGAGACTAAAAATTCGGTGGGACGTTAAATAGCGAACAGTGAAAGGCGTGGTCTGGTCCGTGCACGTAGTGAGCATCAGCAGCCTCAAGGGTGGCGTAGGAAAAACCTCCGTAACGCTCGGACTGGCTTCAGCAGCACTTGCCGCCGGCATTCCGACTCTCGTCATTGACTTGGATCCCCACGCGGATGCCAGCACTGGCCTCGGAGTTCGAGCCAACGGCAAACAGCCAATTGGGCAAATGCTCAAGAACGCTCGTAGGGTCCGTTTGCAGGAGCAGGTAGTAGCCAGCGCTTGGCAATCAAAAGCAGCAGAGAAGAAGTCGCGTACCCGCATTCCGGTACTTGATGTTGCCGTAGGCGATGCCTACACCGGCATTTATGACCGCCCGGATTTGCGCACCAGGGACTTGCGTCGCCTGACCCAAATCCTCAGCCGAACCAGCGGCTACCAGCTAGTGCTGATCGACTGCCCTCCATCGCTGAACGGGTTGACCCGCATGGCATGGAGCGCCTCAGACCAACTGTTGCTAGTGGCGGAACCGAGCCTTTTCTCGGTCGCAGGTACCGAACGCACGCAGCGCGCACTGGATCTTTTCCGTCGCGAATTCGCTCCGTCACTCGGCCCGGTAAAGGTTGTTGCGAACCGCGTTCGCAAGGACTCTGCAGAGCACACTTTCCGTCTGGGCGAGATGCGTCAGATGTTTGGTGAATCCATGGTCAAGCCTGAGATCCCAGAGCACTCCGAATGGCAGCAAATTCAGGGGGCGGCATACTCGGTACACCAGTGGCCTTCCAAGGCAACTGCACCGATGCTCTCGCAGTTTGATGCATTGCTCAAGGAAGTCATGTCGACCGCAGGCAAATCGAACAGCTAAGCATCAAGCAGTACTCAAGACAAAATAGATATGAGGCCAGGCCACCGATTGGTGGCCTGGCCTCATATCTATAAGCTTTTATTTTGCTTGACTAGCCTACGTTGCGAGCTGCCTTGGCTGCGCGTCGCGCTGCCAGCTCATCTTCGGGCATATCCTGATCAGTGGAGCTCTCTGATGGGAGCTGAGCAAGTGAACCTTCAACTTCTCGCCAGACACGTCCAACGGCGATTCCGAAGACGCCCTGGCCCTTCTGTACTAGGTCAATAACTTCATCCGCGCTGGTGCATTCGTAGACCGAAGCGCCGTCACTCATCAAAGTGATTTGAGCGAGGTCTTCCACACCGCGTTCGCGTAGGTGCAGGACGGCTGTACGGATCTGCTGAAGGGAAACGCCAGTATCAAGAAGGCGCTTAACGATCTTTAGAACGAGGATGTCGCGGAAGGAGTACAGTCGGTGACTACCCGAACCTTTGGCACCACGAACGGCTGGCTCAACTAGGCCGGTACGTGCCCAGTAATCGAGCTGACGGTAGGTAATGCCTGCGGCTTTGCAAACAACTGGACCGCGGTATCCGGCGTGCTCATCGAGCTCAGGCAGGTCGTCGGTGAAGAGCAGCCCTTGCGTATTGGAATGCTTGTTGCCGCCGTCGACCCCGCGACGAGGTCCTGTCTGGCTAGACTCCATCCAATTGCTCCTTGTGTATCAGCACGTTCCTAAATGAGTAAGGTAGCGACTAACTCAGAACCGCACAGATGCGAGCGATGATCATCAAAAACAGTTCTTGTTCTATGTCCCTATGCATCGACGGTACGGCTATCGGCGCTAATGGTCAAAGACCTTCAAGCTTAACTTTAAGCCGTGTCGCACACGTACATCGAATATCCCAATTCAGCGACAATAATTCGCTGAATTCAACAAAGAAATGCCTATGAAGAAAAGTCCTCGGGGTCAATAGTGTCCAAAAATTCCCGGAACTCACGCAACTGCTCTTCTGGAGCTTCCTCGCCCTCGGCTTCCAGCTCGATAGACACTCCGGCATCTTCGAGGACGTCCTCGGCACAATAAATTGGGCATTGTGTGCGTACGGCTAGGGCCACTGCGTCAGAGGAACGTGAATCCACACGTTTGCCATTAGACAAAACAAGTTCGGCCACAAAAACGGCGTTGTGCACGGAGATGATTTCTACACGCTCCAAGCGCACCCCGGTGGCCTCAAAAATGCTGAGCATCAAATCGTGTGTCATCGGACGTGGCGGCGTTAGCCCCTGCTCGGACATGGCAATAGCCGATGCTTCTGGAGCACCAATCCACAATGGAAGGAAAAGATTTCGCTCCGAGTATTTCAGTAGCAACAGTGGCTGATTTGCCGGCAGTTGAATACGTATCCCGGAAAACTCCAGTTCCAGCATGTCTGCCCCCTAGAGTCGTGAATGCCTGGTGTGTTTAGCCTAGCGATCTAGCTGCGAAATAGCACGCTGTACGAGGGCTTCGTGAATCTCCAAGCACTGCCGAGAGATTTCCTGAGCTTCTTCCGCTGCGCGGGCACGGGCGGAAACCTCGGGCTTCCTCATCTCGTTACCGACGATTGTTTCGATAAGCGAGAACTCGCGATCAGCGGCAGTGCGGAATTGACGCAGGTGGCGGGGTTCAACGCCATGGCTAGCTAAAAGCACTGCAGACTTGGTGACCTTGATGCAGTTCGAATCGAAGAGGCCGCCCTGGGCTTCAACCAGTCCAAACTTAAGCAGTTCATCAACCAGCTCATCACTAGCGCCGCTTAGGCCCTGTAGCTCAGAGAGAGAAACCAGTCGGGTCTTGCGCTCCACGGCTTCAGCCATGTCGCTATTGACGAGCTGTGGTGCGGCTGGGGCTCCCCCAGGCAATGCTTCAGGAGCCTCGCCACGATCAACCGCGTCGAGGTGATCTTTGATGACCTTCAGCGGCAGGTACTGGTCGCGCTGCACCGAAAGGATGAAACGCAGACGGCTAACGTCCGAGGAACTGTACTTCCGGTACCCAGCTGAGGTGCGCTGCGGGATGATCAATCCCTTGTCCTCTAAGAAGCGAATCTTCGAGGCTGTGACGCGTGGAAATTCATCCTTGAGTTCCGAGAGCACTTCACCGATGTTTAGCGCTGCCTGCCGGACAGTCTCGTGGCGTTGCGCCTCGAGTCGTGGGCTTCGGGCTGCGTCAAAAATCGACAAAGGGTCTACACCTCGGAATTATGGAGAAGACGACGGACTAACCGTCGGCGGAAAACCTAGAACTCTACTAGCTTAAAGGTTCGGCACGCTCTGGTAAAAATTCAAACGGAACTTGCCAATTTGAACCTGGACTCCGCTGTTGAGCTGGATAGCGTCAATCCGGTCACCGTTAATGTAAGTGCCGTTGAGCGAACCAATATCGCTGAGGCGGAAGCTCTGACCACTACGGGTGAACTTTGCATGCCTGCGCGAAACGGTGACGTCGTCTAGGAAAATATCAGCGTTCGGGTGCCGGCCAGCGATGCTCTCGTCGGTGTCCAACAAGAAGCGTGCGCCCTTGTTCGGCCCGGAGTGAGCAATCAACAATGCCGAACCGGCAGGCAGTGCGCGTACTGCGCTCTTCTCATCTTCACTCAGAGTGTAGATGACTGCGGGCTCAGTTGGCTTGCCAGCTGATGGGAGAGAAATATTGGTCGTCTCGGAGGCAGACTCTTTGTGCGGGTCAACCGGCCCATGTTCCGACATTTGGGATCCTCCAGAAAATCTTGCTTACAGTTCGTGCGCGACGACCTTGAGTTCGAATTTGGCATTATTGCGATACCAAACTATCTACAGATTAGCCTACTCACCAGCCAAGTGATAACAGATGAGCGTATAATTTCCGACGCATGGAATTCTAGGCGTGACATCTGAGGTAAATTGAGCGAAACCACGATCGTCTCCATGGCACCGATCATTCTCGGTATTTTGGATCAGAACCAGCGCAGATCAGGAATTAACAGGTGAATCATGTCTGAAATTCGACTCAAGCGGGTGTACAGCGACGCTATTGCCGAAGACGGCTACCGAATACTGGTTGACCGTCTATGGCCGCGTGGTCAAAGTAAAGAGAAACTCCATTTAGACCAGTGGGCTAAGGCCGTTGCTCCAAGCAACGAACTTCGCAAAGTATGGATCCACGACGCCGAGCACTTCGAACAATACGCTCAGGTCTACAAATCCGAGTTGGATCAAAACCCCGCTGTAGACGACTTGCTGCAAATCCTAGAGCAACATCCGATCGTCACTTTTGTTTATAGTTCAAAAAACGAGCAAGCTAATCACGCAGTGGTTCTGCGAGAGTATTTGCTTGAGCAGTGGACTCGTTAGAAGGCGGAATAAAACAGACGCCGTCGGCGCACACCATGTCAGATTCAACGACCTGTTGTAGATCGAAACTGAACCCCTGATCCATAACGCATTCCTTCCGCCGCGAACTTATCCCTTGCACCTTTAACAACTCACACAGTGCATTAAATATTCCGCAGCGACAACACTGAGAGCCAGCGTGAGAACAGCTCATTGAGCTGGCCTCACACTGGTAGGGGAAATATCTTGATTAGTTCTGATCGAGTAACACTGAATCAAAAAACTCGGATAGTTGATCGGTGGCACTCAACGGCAAAACGTTGGCCACATACATATCCAGCCGAACGATTACGATCGCTCCCTCACGGGAAATTTGTCGTTGTTCAAAGATATTTTCCGCGGGCAGAGCGGTGTAGACCTTTTCATAGTTCATGAGTCCGAACTGTCCAACATGGGGGCGGAATATCTCAGGTGCGTCGTTGATGTTCAGCGTTGAGTAATCTTGCTGGTAGATCACCTTGATATCAAAGAGCGCATCAAGATCCGAGCCCGTTGGCGTGAATCGCCGGACCGGAGAATCTTGTGAATCCGTCAACCACGATGCCAGCTGTGCAACTTCACCCGAGGCACCTGCTGGCTGCTGGTCGGCAAAAACATAAATTCGATAGCGCCCATCGACCTTGTGATGATGCCCCAAGTGTTTTGGGTTGGCGTCGGCCACACGCATAACTTCTGCGGATCTGAAACGCTTACCAATGGGGAATCCGGCTGCTCGATGCTGGTACGTTTTGTTGCCCGTAAGTTCGGACGGTGAATACTCAGTCATGAATCCTGCCGGGAATTCAGCGGTACGAACATAAAATTCGGCAACGCCTTCCTTGCCTGCCAAGTCTTCTGGCGTTGCGGCCATGATGGAGGACCATTGCTTATCAAAGTCGATCAGATCTTTGGCGATGACCTTACGTTCGGCGCTGTAAGTCCGCAGCAATTGCGCTGGTGCTTGCCCAGAAAGCACATGACCAATTTTCCATGCCAGGTTGAATCCATCCTGCATGGACACATTCATCCCTTGCCCTGCTTTTGCAGTGTGTGTGTGGCAGGCGTCCCCGACGATGAAGACTCGAGGATTTTGCGAATCAATTTTTTCCAGAGGGACGTCGTCGAAGCGATCGGCTAGTCGATGGCCGACTTCGTAGACGCTATGCCAGACAACATCTTTCACTTCTAGCGAGTAGGGATTCAAGATCGCTTTGGCCCGTTCAATGATTTCTTCCAACGGTGTTTCGCGGACCTTACCCTCGTCGTTTTCCGGAACCTCGCCTAGGTCAACATAAAGTCGGAAGAGTTGTCCGCCTTCACGAGGAATGAGCAGGATTGAGCCGGCGGTTGAATGGATTGCGCATTTAGTTCGCACATCCGGAAAGTCGGTGAGGGCCAAGGTATCCATGACGCCCCACGCATGGTTGGCTTTGTCGCCTGACAGCTTGGCTCCAATGGAACGGCGAACCTGACTGCGTGCACCGTCTGCTCCCACAACGTATTTGGCACGAACTACGCGTTCCAATGAATCCGCACCGTCAGCGCAGTTAATCAGCGTGACTTTCGCAGGATATTCGTGAGCAGGTTCAGCGCTGAGCTCTTTGAATTCCCAGCCATAATCTGGAGTAATTCGAGCAGGTGAGTTGAGGGCGTATTCGGCAAAGTAGTCGATGACCCTCGCCTGGTTCACCACAAGATGCGGAAATTCACTGACACCCGTCGGATCATCTGCCGTCCTGTCGGTGCGAATGATCTGTTCAGGTTTGGCAGGATCCGGATTCCAAAATGTGGTCTCTTTGATGACATAGGCTTCTGCGGTGATCCGCTCTGCGAAGTTGAATGCTTGGAATGTCTCAACAGTGCGTGACTGAATTCCATCCGCCTGGCCAATCTCAAGTCGATGTGGGCGACGGTCGATGATTCGGGTATGCACATCTGGAAATTGTGAGAGCTGTGCCGCGGTAATAGTTCCGGCCGGCCCGGTGCCAACAATTAGCACGTCCATGAATTCCGGTAGTTCTTCGGGACGGTTGATCCCCGTTCCCGCTGCCGGTTGAACTCGTGGATCCGCCGAGACATATCCGTTGTGATGAAACTGCACTGTCCCATCCCCCGCTTCTCTGTGATGACTTACTCGAATATCATTTGTTCGATAATAGAACTCGATGCTCTTTTATCGCACACTAATCATATGCAATCCGTGAGCGGCCTCACAACCTTTGTCCGAATTCGTGGATTTCTCACTTCTGATCGCACCAAGACCGCGCACTCTCCAAAGAAAAAATGGCTACCAACCAGCACATACGTGTGCTGGTTGGTAGCCATTGGAACCTGCGCGCAGATTCAGACTTCCGTCATAAGTTTTGCACCTTAGGAACTGGCAGTATCCATGCATGATGTTGTTCGTGGCGTCCACTCGCCTATTTCACGACTTGCACCTGACCATCTCGTACATGCAATCTCTGAAGGTTCGATTGCGCCCTGAGTTTCTGCTGCCACCTGCGATCATGAGTCACGGTAATAACCGTTCCAGGGTATTGCTCTAACGCTTCTTCAAGCTGTTCAACCAGCGCCGGCGAGAGATGGTTTGTCGGCTCGTCTAATAGTAGTAATTGCGCCCGAGTGCTGACCGCCACAGCAAGCTCAAACCTGCGGCGTTGGCCCACCGAGAGCGAAAGCGGATGCCGCGGAAAATCATTGGCCCTAAACAGCCCCAACTTAGCCAGCACCGGCGCAGCTTCTTCAACAAAACTGTCCGTCGCCAGAGCGAATGATTCGAGCAAGCTTTCTCCGGGGGTCTGTCCGAGCTCTTGTCGTAACCACGCATAGCTCAGATTTTCTGCTCGCCAGATTTGGCCTTGAGAATGATCTAATTCGCCAGCCAGCAGCTTTAACAGCGAAGTTTTGCCTGCACCATTGGGACCAGTAACTAACCAACGCTGGCCTAGGTTAATTTCAAAATTACTCGTTGCCAACAGCGGCGCTTCCTCGCGTCGTGCCTTAGTTGCTCTGACCAAACAAGTGTTGCCATCGCCAGTGCCACTTTCGGTTGGCATGGCAAATTCCAATTCGGCCGCGGGCTTCGGTGCCGGGTTTGATTCCAGATCCTCAATGCGAGATTTGGCCTGACGAATCTTTGAAGTCGATCCATGGCTGCGACTGCGCATGCGGAAATTACCGTGCCCAAACCCGGCCTTTTCTTGTTTCCGGGGTACAGCTGCAACGCGAGCCGCATTCTTTTCCACCAAACGCTGAGAATGCTCCAACTCCTCCAGCCACTGTTCGTAGTCCGCCCGAATCGCAATTCGTTCCTGCTCCTTGGCATGCAGATAACCTCCGTATCCGTTCCCATAGTGCGCCAAAGAACCGTCATGAACTTCAACGATGGAACGCGCAAACCGCTGTAGGAACATGCGGTCGTGGCTGATGACCACCAACGCTCCATGGTGCTTTTCAAGGTTCCGCTCCAACCACGACATCGCAGAATCGTCTAAGTCGTTGGTCGGTTCGTCCAGTAACAGTAGTTGGGCTCCCGAACACAGTACACAGGCTAACCCCAGTCGTGAACGTTGCCCGCCGGAGAGCTGGGAGACGGGCCGTTGCCGATCAATCTCCCCCAAGCTCAGCTGCTCGAGGGCGCTGTCCACTCGCTGTTCCAAGCTATAACCATCTGCTGCCTCATAAAGGTCGGTAACCTGCTGCAATTGAGTCATGAGGCGCTCAGCCGTCTGGCCTGTAGCGCTCTGCAGTCGTTGCGAGATGGCAGCGATCAGAGTTTCCAGTTCGCGGAATCGTCGGTGGTAGGAGTTTATGACCTCTTGTACGCTCATGTCTGCGGAGAATTTAGGGTTCTGTGCAGCGTAGGCAACTCCCCCGGGCGCGTTGA
>Ga0308166_1000700_pt1 | contig 41789 bp, 30 predicted proteins | sample PhyCR2_2_FD_202137 | JGI IMG/M metagenome (GOLD analysis project Ga0308166, IMG submission 202137) | Phyllosphere microbial communities from UC Gill Tract Community Farm, Albany, California, United States - DLSLCC.R2 | ecosystem: Host-associated > Plants > Phyllosphere > Unclassified | place...
TAAAGACGCCAGCGGCCAGGTGGTCGGCTTCGACAAGGAAATCGGCGACGCCCTGTGCGCGAAGATGAAAGCCGAATGCTCCGTCGTCACCTCTGACTGGGACGGCATCATTCCGGCGCTGAACGCCGAGAAGTTCGACTTCCTGATCTCCTCGCTGTCGATCACCGAAGAGCGCAAAGCCGCGGTGGACTTCACCGACCCGTACTACTCGAACAAATTGCAGTTCATCGCGCCGAAAAACGTCGACTTCAAAACCGACAAGGACTCGCTCAAGGGCAAGACCATCGGCACCCAGCGCGCAACGCTGGCCGGCACCTGGCTGGAAGACACCTACGGTGACGACATCAAGGTCAGCCTCTACGACACCCAGGAAAACGCCTACCTCGACCTGACCTCCGGTCGTGTCGACGCGATCCTCGCCGACAAGTACGCCAACTATGACTGGCTGAAAACCGACGCCGGCAAGAACTACGAGTTCAAGGGCGACCCGGTAGTGGAAAGCGACAAGATCGGTATCGCCGTGCGCAAGGGTGACAACGAACTGCGCAACAAGCTGAACGCCGCTCTGAAGGAAATCGTCGCTGACGGTACCTACAAGAAAATCAACGACAAGTACTTCCCGTTCAGCATCTATTGATCTGACCTGTGGGACCGGCGCCGTGATCAAGCGGCGCCGGCTCCCGACTTTGCCTGCCGCAATTTGAACAGAAACCCATGATTATCGACCTCTACGGATTCGGCCCGGCGCTCGCCGCTGGTGCGCTGATGACCGTCCAACTGGCCCTCACCGCCCTGTGCTTGGGCCTAGTGCTCGGCCTGCTCGGCGCCTTGGCCAAGACTTCCCCGTACAAGCCGCTGCAATGGCTTGGCGGTACCTATTCGACGCTGGTGCGCGGCGTCCCGGAATTGCTCTGGGTGCTGTTGATCTACTTCGGTACGGTCAACCTGATGCGTACCCTCGGTGAGTACTTCGGCAACCCCGACCTGCAACTCAACGCCTTTGCCGCCGGTGTGATCGCACTGGGCCTGTGCTTCGGTGCGTACGCCACGGAAGTGTTTCGTGGCGCCCTGCTGGCCATCCCCAAGGGCCACCGTGAAGCCGGCCAGGCCCTGGGCCTGTCGAAGTGGCGGATTTTCACCCGGTTGATCATGCCGCAGATGTGGCGCATCGCCCTGCCTGGCCTGGGCAACCTGTTCATGATCCTGATGAAAGACACCGCGCTGGTATCGGTCATCGGTCTGGAAGAAATCATGCGTCACGCGCAGATCGGTGTGACCGTGTCGAAACAACCGTTCACCTTCTATATGGTCGCGGCAATCATGTACCTCGGCCTGACGGTGCTGGCGATGACCGGCATGCACTTGCTGGAAAAACGCGCCGCCCGCGGCTTTGCGAGGAGCGCGCAATGAACTGGGAAGTCATCATCAAGTGGCTGCCGAAACTGGCACAGGGCGCGACGCTGACGCTGGAACTGGTCGCCATCGCGGTCATCGCCGGCCTGCTGCTCGCCATTCCGCTGGGCATCGCGCGCTCTTCGAAGCGTTGGTACGTGCGTTCGCTGCCCTACGCCTACATCTTCTTTTTCCGCGGCACACCGCTGCTGGTGCAGCTGTTCCTGGTCTATTACGGCCTGGCGCAGTTCGACGCGGTGCGTGAAAGCGCTTTGTGGCCGTACCTGCGCGATCCGTTCTGGTGCGCGACCGTGACCATGACACTGCATACGGCGGCGTACATCGCCGAAATTCTGCGTGGAGCCATTCAGGCAATTCCACACGGTGAAATCGAAGCTGCGCGGGCCTTGGGCATGTCCAGGCCCAAAGCGATGTTCTACATCATCCTGCCCCGTGCCGCGCGCATCGGCCTGCCGGCCTATAGCAACGAGGTGATCCTGATGCTTAAGGCCAGCGCTCTGGCCAGCACCGTGACCCTGCTGGAACTGACCGGCATGGCCCGCACGATCATCGCCCGCACTTATCTGCCGGTTGAGATCTTCTTCGCCGCCGGTGTGTTCTATCTGGTCATGGCTTACGTGCTGGTACGCGGCTTCAAGCTGCTGGAGCGCTGGCTGCGCGTCGATGCCTGCCAAGGCCGCTGATACTTCCCACGTGCTGACGGGCGAGGCTCTACTCGCCCGCTTCACCGCGCTGGATGCTTTCTTGATTAAGCATCAGGCGCTGTGGAAACCACGTCCGTTCACCCATCTTTTGCTTGCCTGGGAAGCTTCTTATCCCGAACTGTCTGCGTGGCTACGCGGGCGATCGCTGGAAGATGCAGAACGCGCGCATAACCATCCTGCTGATCTTGTCGATGCGCCAGAGCCGTTCGCTTCATTGGCGAAGTTGTCGGCAGAGTTGAGTGCGGTCGGTGGGTTGCCGGGGCGTGCGCTTGAAGCTGCCGGGCATCGCTTGAATGTCGATGTGCCTGGGCGCAAGTGGCAGCAGATCGAGGCGTTTGCCGGTCGCCTATCCTTTGCCTCGCAGCCGACGCATTGGCTGGACTGGTGCTCCGGCAAAGGGCATCTGGGACGGCGCCTGTTGGGTGCCGGGCAACAATTGACTTGCGTTGAATACGATCCGGTGCTGGTCGCCAGCGGTCAGGCCTTGAGTCAGCGTCATCATCTGCACGCTTTGCATGTCGAACAGGATGTGCTCGCGGCGGATGCCCCAGCCGTATTGAACGCCGCGCACACCCCCATCGCCCTCCACGCGTGCGGTGATCTTCATGTGCGCTTGATGCAACTGGCCAGTGCCGCAGGTTGCCAGCAAATGGCGATTGCGCCCTGCTGCTACAACCGCATCAGTCGCAACGAATATCACGCCTTGTCCTGCGCAGGATCGGCATCGCTTCTACAGCTCTCGCTGGAAGATCTGTCGCTGCCGATGAGCGAAACCGTCACCGCCGGTGCGCGCGTCCGACGTCAGCGCGACACCTCGATGGCTCGTCGCCTGGCTTTCGACCTGCTGCAACGGCAAGTGCGCGGCGTCGATGAATACCTGCCAACGCCCTCCCTGCCCAGCGCCTGGCTGGATAAACCGTTTGCGGACTATTGTCTCGATCTGGCAGCACTGAAGGAGTTATCCACAGTCGGCTTGCCAGACTGGTCGACACTCGAAGCCGCCGGTTGGCGGCGGTTGGCCGAAGTGCGCAACCTCGAATTGCTTCGCGGTTTGTTCCGACGACCGCTGGAGCTTTGGCTGAATCTGGATCGGGCGCTTTTCCTCGCAGAACAGGGATACGTCGCACGCCTCGGCACCTTTTGCGACACCTCACTCACACCGCGTAACTTACTGCTGCTCGCCGAACGCGCTGAAAACATCACAACCTGTGGATAACTCTGTTGATGGATTTTCCGTGGATCCAATATCTGCGCCTGTTTCGTCGACTTAACAACACTGGTCATTTTTTGTTCACATAAATAAAAACCGGTAAAACAGGGATTTGCGAACAAGATGAGAATGGCTTCACAAAAACTCGCCCAAGCAGTGCTCGCGCCTCTCAGTTGTGCATAAGCTGCCAATCAAAACGACATAACCGGCGAATATTGGGCTGGCCGAGTGAATAACTGCAGGGTCTCGAAAGCCCAGACTCAACCGTACGCCCTGCATAAATGCCTTACTGCGCTTGAGGTACAAAAGCTGCGCATTAATTTGCGTAGGGCCTGATTTTTCCGGAATGCAAAAATAGTCTGAATTCAGGGGTTTACAGGATCTACCCAATCGCTATAATCGTCGCCCACACGCCGGTATAGCTCAGTTGGTAGAGCAACTGACTTGTAATCAGTAGGTCCCGGGTTCGACTCCTGGTGCCGGCACCATATAGATCAACAACTTAGGCTCACCGAAAGGTGGGCCTTTTTTGTTTTCTGTGTTTGGCTCCTGATTTGGTCACAGCTTTGGTCACAGCTTCTCAGTTTATTGAAGCTGACTGGAGCTATGGATTCAAAAGGCCTTAGGCGGTCGCACGCGGGTTATGCAGCGACTCCAACGGCATCTGAACCCAGGCAAGCCGATTGGACAGGGCGGAGGGACTGCCTAGTAGAGCCCTTCAGACAGGGCTAAAGGGCTTTGCTTCCGATTTTAAACCTCAGGCTTGAGGCCACTTTTCTTAGCAAAGAAAACCAGTAGCACTTCGATGATCTTCGCCTCAATGGCATTAAAGATCACGTCTTGCCCCTTGCTGGCCAGCTTCAACTTGTGGCGAAGACGAAGGATAACGCCGGTTAGGGCAACACCAACTAAGCCAGCCAAGCCGACTCCCACCGGGTACATAATCGGGGTTGCAGAAATGATGCCTGCAGACATCAACCAACCAGTGATGCCATTAGCGCCTACAGTAGTACCGAAATAGCCGGCGCTACCGATGATCGCTGTCGCTATGCCAGAAGCAGACAAGGCGCCAACGCCCAAAAGAGCTCCTGATCCGAGCAGCAACGACGAAATAGCGGCGGAGCTCAGATAGGTACCAGCAACGTATCCGCCCGCACTGGAGGCGATCCGGCCACCAGCGGCATGGGGCACAACGGAGCCGCCTGCAACTAGGGCGGAGATGATCGGAATTAATGGTAAAGCCATATTTCGAAGCCTCTACTCTGGTACCCACTTATCACCAAATGACAGCAAAAGAGTGGCTCTTGCAATGTATTACAGAGCTTCTCCGCGCAGTTGGTGACGACTGCCACCCCTTCGTGAGAGCCAGCAATTAGGCGAAATTGGACGGTGACCAAAGATCACCCTTGACCAGATGCAGACACTTACCATCTGCCGGCTCACGAGAAGGCAAGGTATCCGCTCTTGTGATAGTTCTATTTCTGGTGTCGTCAGGTAGCAAACCGGATACAACGTAACCACTCAGGCTCCGTGGCATTTTTTGTACTTCTTGCCGGAACCGCAGGGACACGGATCGTTTCTTCCAGCCAGCGGAAAAGAGGGCAGAACTCTCACTGCTTTGGCAGGCATGCGTAGCGGAAGACGCGCGGGAGCACTTGGCTCAATCCCAGCGGCCGCTAGCACCACGGAAAATGCCCGACGGCTGGCTTCCGCATCGGAACCGTTGCACTGCAAAAGTAGCTCAGCGAACTCTTCAATGCGCTTCTCACGGTTTGTCACCGGCTTTCCGCTATAATCGAACAGCAAACAAACAAGTAGCTCTTGGCCCAGCCTGTGCCGTTCAGTGCCATGCCGACGAATGTGACTGCGGACCTTGTCGACTGCCTTTTTCGCAGTGGTCAGGCAATCGCCTAGCAATACATGAGGGTCTCCATCCCTCGTGATGATTTCGAAGCATGCCTGGGCATGGTTGGCCGACTCGAGCCATCCATCCATAGAGTCCTCCTCGCTCAAGGACATTTCGGCAATTGCTAGAGCGGCCCGAGCTCGGTATTCGGTGAATGCTAGGCACCGGCGATACCCTTCTAAAGCGTCAGCGCGCATACGCCCAGGTGCGTAACCTGACTGGGTAAAGCACGCCAGATTGTAGATCGCGGAAGGAAAGTCTTGGTTAGCTGCTTCGATCAGCCACCTGATAGCCTCAGCTTTGTTCTTCTCGATTCCTTTTCCGTCATGATACAGAACGAACAAATTGTACTGGCCTTGTGGGTATCCGGCTTCTGCAGCTCTGATGGTGCAGTTCGCAGCTTTCTGGTAGTCAACCTCGCAGCCAATTCCCAACGCATAGAGGCCGCCAAGTTTCGCCAGTGCACCGGGGTGATTCTGCTGAGCAGCTTGCTCGAGCAGTTCTTGGGCGCCTTTCAAGTCCTTTTCGAAGATACCCATTCCGTCGAGCAACATCTCTGCAACGTAGAAGGTTGCGTCCACATGGCCCGCTTCGGACGCTCTAGAGATTAACCTCTCCCCTTGAGCACGCAGGTTCGAGTCGATCCCTTTTGTTTGTGCATGGTAATAGCCGAGCTGATACATGCAGTCGGGGTGGCTCAAGTCAGCCCCTTTTTTGAACCAGAACATGGCCTGCTCAATCTGGCTGCGGGCATCAACGCTGTAGCCATCAGCGGTGAATACACCGCTTTTAGCGACAGAAAGCTGGACGGCCCAGGCCTTAAAGTACTCTCCCACTTGATGGATAGCGTCGATATCGCCCAGCACCATTGCCTGAAAGCACATGTCCCGTAAGCCGCTGTCTTCCAGCGTAGCTATGTAGTAAGTCGGTACCGGGTCTGTCCGCAACACCAGCAATTGCTCCAGCAGTTCGCGAGCTGCTGCCAGAGATTCGTTAGCCATTGCTCCGAAGTCATGGTCTTCGTGGTCGTACTCCTCGGGGTGAGCAGCGATGTTGCCGTGGCGCTGCAGGATACGAAGCCGGCGAATTGCCGCTGCTTTAAGAATGCCGGTACCCTCCAGGCTCTTGATCCGGTTAGCCAATTGCTCAGTGGGGCTGGTGCCCCGATCGAGCATGTCGCAAACCTCGTAGGCCAGTCCGCGAAGGTGGGTGAGGGCAAGGGCTGGGGCCTGACCACTAAAGGTCTTGGCATTCCGGTAAAGCTGGCCGAGCTTATCTGACACGCTGAATGCGAACTGGATGTCGTCCATAAGCCTAAAACCTCCTGGGTCGTCTGAACTCGCGGCTTTGGCGGCGTCCATCATAGTGGTGAGGTATGTAGAATTTTTCCGCTTTTGGCCATTAGCGGTCAGTCGAGGGTTTGTTGGTGAATTGGGCTATTGGTGCCCGAACAAAATCGCCTGTCATTCATGACCTCAACTCCTGGCAGCGTGACGCTGCGAAGAGTTGAGTCCCTGCCCGTTACGCGGCGCCTTGAGACTCTAGCGGGCTATCACCGGGCTAGCGCTTGAGTCCTATCTACTACTCTTCTCTTACCCCTGTCCTCAGAATTACTGTGCATTTCTGCCAGTTATTTCTAGGCGTCATTTGGCCTAAAAGTCGGTCGTGCGCGACCGCTCCTGATCGACTGAACAAAAGCCGGAATTCTTATCGCTGGTCACAGATACAGTTTTTTCACATTGCTCTGTTAAGTGTGGATAATCTGCGACCACGCACCACTTCATAATTTAGGTAGTCATACGCAGTGATCACAGGCGCAATCAAATCTCAAGTTGACCAGATCTGGAACGCATTCTGGAGCGGTGGCATCTCCAACCCGATGGAGGTCATCGAACAGATGACCTACCTGTTGTTTATTAAGCGCCTGGACGAGCTGCAGACGGTCAAAGAAAAGAAAGCCGCCCGCACAGGCAAGACCATCGAGAGCCCAATCTTCAACCCCTATCAAGCTCACCTGCGCTGGTCGCAGTTCAAGCTACTAGGCGATGCGAGTAGTCTTTACACTCTTATAGCGGAAAAAGTTTTTCCGTTCATCAAGACTCTGGGCGGAGAAGACGGCCAGTCCACTTACGCTGCACACATGAAGGACGCTCGCTTCACTATCCCCACCCCGGCTCTACTTGCCAAGGTGGTGGATATGCTCGATGCCATCTCCATGGAAGATCGGGATACCAAGGGCGACCTATATGAATACATGCTTGGCAAGATTGCCAGCGCCGGGCAGAACGGCCAGTTCCGCACACCGCGCCATATCATCAAGTTGATCGTCGACATGATGGCTCCCCGTCCAGGAGATACCATCTGCGACCCAGCTTGCGGTACGGCTGGATTCCTGGTGGCGGCGGCGGAGTATCTAGACAAGCACCACCGCGACGAAATTTACCGAGATACGGAGTCGGTCAACAGATTTAATCATGACACCTTTCACGGCTTCGACTTTGACAGCACCATGCTGCGCGTCGGCTCTATGAACATGCTACTGCATGGAGTGGAGAACCCGGCCATCGAAAACCGTGACTCTCTCAGCGAAGGTCATGCGGCTGTCGAAGGCCAGTTCAGCCTGATCCTCGCTAACCCACCCTTCGCCGGTAGCCTAGACTATGAAAGCTGCGCCAAGGATCTGCAGCAGATCGTCAAGACCAAGAAGACCGAGCTACTGTTCCTAGCCCTATTCCTGCGTCTGCTCAAAACTGGCGGTCGCGCGGCGGTAATCGTGCCGGACGGCGTGCTATTCGGCTCATCCAAGGCTCATAAGGAACTGCGCCGTATGTTGGTGGAAGAGCATAAGCTGGAAGGGATTGTCTCAATGCCATCGGGGGTATTTCGCCCCTATGCAGGCGTATCGACCGCCATTCTGATCTTCACCAAGACCAACTCCGGTGGCACCGATAATGTCTGGTTTTACGACATGCAGGCCGATGGCTATTCGCTTGATGACAAGCGCAACCTGCTGGCCGCTGAAAAGCACGAATGCAACAACTTACCGGATATTCTCGCCCGCTGGCAGAAACGCGACGGCGAAGCAGCCCGTGAGCGCACCGAACAGAGCTTTCAGGTACCCAAGGCTGAGATTGCCGGCAACGATTACGACCTATCGATCAACCGATATAAACAGGTGGTTTACAAGCAAGTGGAGCATGATTCGCCGCAGAAAATTTTGGCAGAACTGAAGGCTCTAGAGGTGGAGATCCTACAAGGGATGGAAGAGCTAGAGGGAATGTTGCCGTGACATATCCGCTCGTAGAAGCCGGCGAGCTTATGGCTCGCCGAAATGGCTCAGTAGACCCTTCTAAGTTTAAGGATGAACTGTTCGAGTTGCATAGTATTCCTGCTTTTGACGCAGGCCAGCCGGAATTGCTCCTAGGTTCGCAGATTGGCTCATCGAAGCAGATTGTTCAACCAGGCGACGTAATGATCTCCAAGATCGTTCCACATATACGGCGATCTTCAGTTGTTGGATCTTCAACTGACGCTCGACAAATTGCTTCTGGTGAATGGATCGTTTTCAGAAGCGAAAGGATCTTTCCGAACTATCTCCGTCATGTGCTTATTTCAGATCAATTCAACGCAAGGTTTATGGCAACCGTTTCAGGCGTAGGGGGGTCGCTGCTGCGGGCTCGTCCGGCAGAAGTTGCCAAGATTAAGATCTCACTCCCTCCGCTCCCAGAACAACGTCGCATTGCGGCGATCCTAGACAAGGCCGATGGGCTGCGTGCCAAGCGCCGTGAAGCTATTGCCAGGCTCGATCTGCTATTGCAGTCTGTATTCTTACAGGCAACGGCTGATAAAGCGTATGAAGCTATTAGTATCGGTGAGCTGCTAGAAAGAAAAATATTGCTGTTGCACAAAGATGGAAATCACGGCAGCCAATATCCTCGGAAAGAGGAGTTCGGCATTGAAGGAATCCCATTTTTCTCAGCCAAAAACCTACTGGATGACGGTAGGATTGAGATGAATGAGATCCAGCGTTTAGGCGAAATAAAAGCAAGGCAGCTAAAAATCGGCTGGATCGAAGCCGGTGACGTTTTGCTAGCTCATAACGCTAGTGTTGGCAAGGTCGCTCTTTACCGGGGCGAATTTGAAAAGGCACTGATTGGGACATCCTTGACTGCTTACCGTCCCAACAAGGAGTTTCTCCGTTCGGAGTTTTTGTTCATGGCTCTAAGGTCAAGCGAGTTTCAGCGCAACCTCACCAAAGATATGTCTCAAACCACTAGAAACCAAGTTCCAATCACTGCGCAAAGAAGGCTTACCGTCAGAATTCCGCCTATTGATGTGCAAGACAAAATTGTTCAAGCAGTAGCCACACTTACAAAACAAAAGGAGAAGTACATGCGTCACGAAGCGTCGCTGAACTCACTTTTTCTTTCCTTGCAAGAAAGTGCATTTACAGGGGCACTGTAACCCATGACCAACTTCCAGTTCCTCGCCCCAGAATTCAAAGCCCTCCTTGAGCCTGCGAAAGGGGCCGAGCAACTGGTCTATTCTGATCCTCGTGCCTGCTGCATGCGAACCCGTCATGCGCTGGAGCAGTCGGTGCACTGGTTATACGAGCATGATCGCGACCTGCACATGCCCTACGACCGCAGTCTCAACGCGCTACTGAGTAGCCGCGAATTCGAAGAGTTGCCACCGCCACAGGTGCTGCAGAAGATGCGGTTAATCCAGAAGGCCGGGAACCAGGCGGTGCATGGCAGTGGAGCAATCAGCTTCGGCGATGCTATGAAGCTGGTGCGCGAGTTGTTCCATGTACTGTTTTGGCTGGCGCGCACCTACACTCGCGCCAGCGATCCCAAAGCCATCACTGCCAGTTTCGATGAAAAGCGCGTGCCTCAATTGGTCAGCGCCAGCGATGCTGCTACCTTCACCCGCGAGGAGCTGAAGAAGCAGGAAGGCAGACTCCAGCAGCAAATCGCCGACCAGCACGAAGTTCTGGAAAAACGCGAAGCAGCCATCGCTCATCAGGCCGCGACCCTGGCCGAGCGTGAGGCGCTGCTGGCGCAAGTCAACTTAGACCTAGCAACCACCCGTGCCGAACTTGCCAAGGCCAAAGCCGCCAATATTGCGGTGCCCGACACCCACGATTACGACGAAGCCGATACCCGCCGCCTATTTATCGATGTGTTGTTGCGCGAGGCGGGTTGGGAAAACGGCAAGAACCTTTCCATCGAAGTCCCGCTCAAGGGTATGCCCAATACCCTTGAGAAAGGTTTTGCCGATTACGTACTCTGGGGCGCCGATGGCAAGCCTCTAGCCGTGGTGGAAGCCAAGCGCAGCTTGAAAGACCCGGATGTTGGTCAGCAACAAGCAAAACTCTATGCCGACTGCCTCGAAACCGAGAAGGGTCAACGCCCACTCATCTTCTACACCAATGGCAACCACACTTGGCTGTGGGACGACCGACGCGCGCCACCGCGTGAAGTGCAGGGCTTCTACACTCGTGAAGAGCTGGAGCTGGCTGTACAGCGTCGCCAGTTGCAGGTCGATTTACGAACTCTTCCTATCAACAAGGAGATTGTCGAACGGCCCTACCAGCATCGTGCTATCCGCGCCATGGCGGAAGCTCTGTCCACTGGTCGCCGCGCCGGTCTGTTGACTATGGCTACCGGTACAGGCAAGACCCGTACTGCTATCGCGCTGGTTGAACTGCTGATGCGCGCTAACTGGGTAAAGCGCGTACTTTTCCTCGCCGACCGGGTTGCGTTGGTTAATCAGGCGGTAAGTGCTTTTAAGACCCATCTGCCGGATTCCAACCCAGTAAATTTGGTCACTGACAAGAACGGCCAGGGCCGTGTCTACCTGTCTACTTATCCCACCATGATGGGCCTGATAGATGAGATGGATGGTGAAAAACGCCGATACGGTATCGGCCGCTTCGACCTGGTGATTATCGATGAGGCACACCGAAGCGTATATCAAAAGTATGGTGCGATCTTCCGTTACTTCGACAGCTATCTGGTCGGCCTTACTGCCACACCTCGCGACGAGGTGGATCGCGATACTTATCACCTGTTCGGCTTGGAGACTGGTGTCCCTACCGATGCCTATTCCCTAGATGAGGCCGTCGCCGCCGGTTACCTAGTTCCCCCCAAAGCGCACTCAGTGCCGATAAAATTTGTCCGCGAGGGCATTCGTTACGACGAGTTGAGTGATGAGGAAAAGGAACACTGGGAATCCCTAGACTGGGGTGACCGCGCCGACGACGATGGTGATGCGCCGGTCGAGGTACTCGCATCGGAGGTGAATAAACAGCTCTTCAACCAGCACACCGTAGACCTGATGCTACAACATATGATGCAGAACGGTCTGAAGGTGGACGGCGGCGAAAAGATCGGCAAGACCATCATATTCGCCGTGAACAAGGAGCACGCCAAGTTCATAGCCCGTCGCTTCGATCACCACTACCCACAATACAATGGCGAGTTCGCCCGCGTCATTGTGCATGGCGAGCCCTATGTACAAACACTAATCGATGCCTTTGGTGCCAAAGACAGTCGCCTGCCACAGATCGCCATCTCGGTGGACATGCTAGATACCGGCATCGATGTGCCTCAGGTGTTGAATTTAGTGTTTTTCAAGGCGGTGCGTTCGAAGGTCAAATTTTTGCAAATGATCGGGCGCGGTACCCGTCTATGCGAGAACCTGTTCGCACCGGGCGTGAATAAGAGTGAGTTCTACATTTTCGATTTTTGCGCAAACTTCGAGTATTTCAACGAGCACCCGAAAGGCGTCTTGGGCGGTATGGCCGAACCTGTTGGCAAGCGCCTATTCAAGGCACGCCTTGATCTGCTCTCGCTGCTCTCAGGCAAGGATACCCGCACTCCGGACGGTATCGCCGAAACCATTGGTAGCAGCGATGACCTGGCCGCTTTGCGCCAAGGCGTAACCGAAGAGTTGCATGATGAAGTGGCGTCGATGAATCAGGATAACTTCATCGTTCGTACTGAGCGTGAGCACGTGGTGCGCTTTACTGACCGTAGTGTATGGAACGATCTGGATGCTGCTGCCCTGGGCGATCTACGTGCACACGTAGCCGGCCTGCCCAGTGAGCGTGCAGCCGAGCATATCACCACCAAACTGTTCGACCTGATCTGTCTCAATCTGCAACTTGCGATTCTGCGCTCAAGTGGCGAGTTCATCGCCTACCGTGATCGCATTCGCGAACTCGCAAATCAGTTAGAAGTCATGGAGAGCATTCCTGCTATCCGTGCCGAGCTAGCACTGATTCAAGATCTACAGACCGAGGAATACTGGCAGGACATCACCTTGCCAATGATCGAGCAAATACGTCGGAAGCTACGAGGGCTGATTCAGCTTATCGAGCGCCGCACATCCAATCCTGTGTACACCATGCTTACTGACCAGATCGGCGAGGCCAGCGAGGTTGTGCTCAAAGACTTCAGCACCGGTATCAACCTGGCCCAGTACCGCAAGAAGGTAGAGACCTACATCCGCGCCAACGAGAATCACGTAGCCATTGCAAAGCTCAGGCACAACAAGCCATTGACACCTACCGACCTAGAGGAGCTTGAGCGCTTTGTATATCAATCGGAACCAGTAGAGAGTCGCGAACGTTTCATCGAATGCTTTGGCAGTGACAAACCGCTGCCGCTATTTATCCGCTCACTTGTAGGGCTGGATCGCGGTGCCGCCTTGAAAGCCTTCGGCAAATTCCTTGATGGCAGTCGCTATAACAGCCAACAGATTCGTTTCGTAGAAATGATCATCGAACGACTGACCAAGCACGGCATCATCGAGCCGGGACAACTTTATGAGCCTCCGTTCACTTCGCTTCACCATGAAGGGCTAGATGGAACCTTTGGTGATTCAGATGCCGATGGAATCGTGGCCATAATTGCCGAGATTCACCGGGTAGCTGCCGCTTAAATCACCAGGCAATGTCATGTGGGAGTGTTAAGCGTGAATAGTCATGGTTCGTCCCGTAGACTCGCCACTATCACCTTATTGGCGTTGGCGGCCCTAGTTTGAATGTCTGCTGGCTGTTTTCTGCCTGTTATGAGGGGCGAGAGAACGACCCATAGCTGACAGCGGCTACAGGCAGAAATCGACCGTGGATTCGCATTCAGGCGCTGGCCAAGTCCCTGATCCTGAGGACTGTGGTGGTTGAGCAGTTGGCGTGCCTGGCTGTTGCACGGATGCCAAGGCCTGCACTGAGCAGTTCCGTAACGCGCTTGTGCAGATCTTCATCAATCGGCCGGCCCTGGTACTTACCGGCAGCTTTGGCCTTCTCGATACCCTGGGCCTGACGCTCGCGGCGTTGCTCGTAATCCTTGCGCGCAATGGCGGCCATCATTTCCACTAGCATCGAGTTGATAGCGCCAAGCATCCGTCCGGTGAACTCGTCGCCCTTCGTGTCCTGCATTCCCTGGTGACTGGTCGGCAGATCGAGCGCGACGATGCGCAGGCCCTTGGAATCAATCGTGGCCTTGAGCTTCTGCCAGTCCTCCACCGGCAAGCGGGAAAGTCGGTCAATCGACTCCACCAGCAGCACGTCACCCTTACGCGCATCTTTGAGCAGGCGCAGTAACTCGGGCCGGTCTGCGGAGGCGCCGCTGGCATTCTCCAGATACACGCTCGCGATGACCATGTTATGGCCGCTGGCGAACTGCTCAAGCGAGACCTGGGCGCGGCTGGCGTCTTGCTCTTCGGTTGATGCTCGGAGATATGCGCGGATGAACATGATTTGCCTTCCGTATCAGTTAGGGTGTTCTACTAATACTGTTGCACTATGGGTGTCACTTATCAAGCGGAAAGGGCAAATAAATTCGAATATGTCCGTATCAGCTAAGGCATACCTATAGCTGCCGTAGCCGCATGATAGCGCCTGTGATGTCTTCAGCATTCCGGTCCAGCGTTTCCATAGCAGCAATTGCGTTAGCGGCAACGCTGCGCACTCCATTCTTAGAAAGACACTTGGTTACCTCCTCGATGGCCGCGGATATGGCGTGCTGGTTGTGAAGAACAGTGTGAGTGCATCTGCTGTAACTGTTGGCTTCAGAGTTATCTGACATGGGTATCGTCTTTGAGTAACTGGTGCGGGAACACTAGCTGAACGCTACGCTCGCTCGAGCCACTTCTCCGGAACCGCTGACACCTCGTGATTGACCACCCATTTACATTTGACCTAACCCGCTGTGTGTGCCGGATTTGCCCCGCCCCCTTCGCAAACATGACCGGCAGCGATCAGCCATTTTCGGTCAGTCGTGACAAACTAAACTTTGACTGATCTGAAGAGGGCTCCGTAACGATTGTAGGTGGGACTCCGAATGCGTTCGAGCTAGGGCCGGGGCTCAGTCGTGACCGGAGTCACCATATGTCGTTATTCGCAGATCATGCACCCCTCGCGAGCTCCAAAGTGATTTCTTGGTTCGTTCTTCGATGGCTTTTGGCCATGCGGCTGGCATACTCAGGTTTTCACAATAGTAAGGACGCGCGACATGCTCGGGGCTTTACTCAAGGTTTTAAGTTCATGGCCTTACAAAGCCACAATCAAGCTGGCCAAAGGACAAATGCACGGTGGTCTGATCAGTGCCTTTGCAGCCATGCAGGCGCCAATTCCCCCCAAAATAATTGGCGAAATCGACGCAATGTGGGCCCATGCCGAACAGTTTTTTCCTTCATTCCCCGGCTGGATCATGGAGCACGATGAAAAGGCTTTGGCTGCTAACGCCTTGGTATTTTGGGCGGTAGCGTTGGTGGACACAGACAGGAAATATGCGGCTGTACTGCTCTCGGCAGCAGGTTTTTGCGTTTATGACGTTGATCAAGCCAGGTTTACCAACGATCCTCGTTTTACCCTAATGATGCGCGGTGCTGCAACGGTTGCTCAGCGTAAGGGGTTGGATTTTTACAGCAATCTCCTGGAAACGGATGAGCCGTTTTAACAAAGCGGCTATTATTCGTAGACGCAGCGACTTTTTGGCATTGCTTTGCGCACACTCACGGCTAAAAATCTGGCATTGATTTTGACTGCTCATTAAAGAAAGGCAAGGATTCTTATGTATTTTCTTCTGTCGGTATTCGCGGCGATCGCTCTTGCTATCCCTACATATGGCGCATCGCTCTTAGTTTTTTTTCTAGTAAAAAACTGGTTCGATACTAAAGCGGCAAATCACATTCTCAACGTGATTTCCAGAAGCGTCAAAACCCAGGAGAGCCAAGAGCTTTACCACATCAACAAAGCAGCCATCAGGAGAGCATTCACTATGCTTTCCGCAAAATACGAAGAAGAAACCAGCCATAGGCTCACATTTTTTTCGGGCATGGTTAAGCACCCTATGCACACCAACACCATTAGCGTCTTTGTTGTGTATTCGCCTAGGAATGGAACAAAGAACAAAATAGAAATAAGCACTAAGGTGTTTCAACCTCTGACTACCGCGTCGTTAGAGGACGGCTCATTCTTGGATGCTTTGATAAAGCCCCGCTCGACCTTTTAATAGCCCCAAAAACTCTCGACCACAAAAAAGCCCTTCCCAGTGGCTTTTTGTGCGCAATTTAAAGAAGATGTCGTTATGCGCAGCCTCGTTCGCCTACCTTGACTCGGCTTCGCAGCTAGATAGCTGCCGACTGAGAGATCGAATCGATGGGATATAAATCCCTTAGCTGTTCGCTGGATGAAATCTGCCGGCTATAACCGGCCGGTATGGGTCGATTTCTGCCTATCACTAAGGGCAGAGAACTGCCAGTCGGAGCCCCAAGCCTATAGAACGAATACACCGTCGTTTTTAATCCTGCATGATATTAAGACGCCACCATGGTTTCTCTGCTAATGTTGCGCGGCTTAAAATCTCGGTCCCGCGAGCCAAGTCTATCTCTGCTTTCTAACACCGCTCAAAAAGGAATTAATTGGATGTCTAGCTTTCTACAGTTTGGTTATCTTGGCCTCTTAGGGCTTGTTATTTATCTTGGTTATCGAATTGTCGTAAAGGATAGTGCGCGACCATTTTCGCAGGTGATTATTCTTATATTGATATTTGTCATCATTTCCGTTGGTGGCGGGGGCGTAGGTTACTTGTGGGCATCAAAGGAGCTTGAGGCCGCGAATGCTAAGAAAAGTACGACTGCGACCGTCATGGAACAGGTAAAGTCATTGCAAGAGATGCATATAAAAGATATGGAGCCTCTACAAAGCGCATTGAGTGATGCGTCGAAAAACCTAACAAGGAGCTATTCTGACGATCTCCGCAAGCAGTATCGCGAGGATATAATTTCTCTAAATGAAGTCATACGCTCTCGCGATGAAGCTTTTGCATCGCAAATATCTGCACTTCAAAAATTGTTTCTTGAGAAGAGCTAGTAGTCTCCATCATGAAATTCTAGGCGATTCAATCAAGACTTAGTCATTGTGTGAGTCGCCCCTCCTTCCAAGATGCAGTAGATGACTGCTTCAGCAAGAAGCGCATATGGTGCTTTGTTTTCCATTCGCCACCAGATGTTATGGGGCATTCTCTGCCGTCCAGAGCCAAGAAGCATGTTGGAATCCGGCTGGCCAATGCAGGCTAAAGAGGCGACAGGCATATAACGGTCAGGCTGTGTGAGCTTGCCTGGCCGTGGGCCTTGAAGTATTTTGAGAAATCAATTTGCCACTATTTGGCTCAAGGAGACGGCCTATGGCTTCAAAGACAGCAGGATTGCTTGGAACCCTCTTTTTTGCTGCCTCGGGGGCTGTGCTGGCTGATGGGGCATCCCCCGAAATACAGGCCCATTGCATGAAAATCTCTAAGCAGTACCAAGCTGCAGCGATGTTACGTGAAGAAGGGGTGACTGAGACCGATGCCTTTTTATACATGGAACGGCTCAAAAATGTCGACGACAGGAACCCCATGAAGGCTGCTGTCGTGGCCGCGTATGAGGTGTATTCAGCGTATAACTCGAACCAGATTTCGGTTGTGGCCTATCGTCAATGCCTGACCGACAATAACGTCGTTTTGATTCCTAAATCGCCACCTAAACCGCCCCAGCCGATTGCTGACGGCTCCCCGTCGCTCGATCAGGATGGGAATATCGCCCTTGGGAATGCTCCGAAATACATAGGAGAAAGTCCAAAAAAACTGTTGCCCGGAAAATGGGATTGCCAAAACTACGGTGGTCAGAAGCACTGGACCGAGATTTATGGGGATACAAATCGTTTCGTGATGGAAAGCCGCGAAGCCTACAATTCCGGTAAGTACGACATCACCGGCAGCGTTGCCTCCAGGCGCTTCGATCGCCTCCCTGGAAAGGAGCAATTCGCGGGGAAGGACGACCGCGTACTGCTATATTTCACCTCTCCTAACTACCGCGTCAGCAACCTGGACAAGCAATACAGCGAGTGTGCTCGGGTAGCGGCTGGCTAACGCCCCAGTACAGACACCGAAGACCAAGTCTGCGAACTGCCCCTTACAGCCTTAATCGACTTCATCATCTTAGCCACATCCGTACGTCATCGAACGTCGGTGCCACACCCAACCCCTCAGGCCGGTTTTGGCCGATTTCTGCCAGTCGCCACAGTCTGCTTTGGGTCGATTTCGGCCTGTCGCGACAGGCAGAAATCCGCCAAAAGCGGACGCTTAGCCGACCGACTTCTGTCCCTAGAACAGCATGAGTAGTAACCATAATCAGCTGACAGCTGCGCGTTGCCACCGGTGGCGATAGGCGAGCAATGTTGCCAAAGTAGTATTCCTACTACCCACCAGCTAACCTGCCAGCCTTAGGACATCAGTCATGGACGCCCCCAGATGCAGCCACCCAAGAAATACTTTGTTGTTTTGGTCGAATTAGATGGGGGGCACACGCTATATCCGATGAAGGAATGGTGCCGTCAGAATCCTAATGAAGCACCACCTATCGATCCAAACACGAATTCTCAGCAGCTTCGTCGTGCATTCACTCGAATGGGATGGGTCACTGAAGACACTGAAACACAGGTTCTGGTTCTGCATCCCGGCACACCTAAAACAGCTATTCAAGCCATCGAAGACGAAGACCTGACTCTTGGAAACGAAGACACGCCAGATTCAGATCGAGAGACAGTTTTTGAACTGGAATGGCAGCTACGCGACTTCATATCTCACAACATCGAATCACTGAAACTGGAAGATAAATCCCTTCGCCTCTATGTCGACCCTGTAGGTCGTGATGGAGTTGAATACCCTACCGATGTTGGGCCAATCGACATACTCGCACTTGATTCAGATGACGCGTTCGTGATTTTTGAACTGAAACGTGGACGTGTGGCAGATCGTGCCATTGGTCAGATCAGCCGCTACATGGGCTGGATCAAGAAGAACCTTGCGCACGGGAAGATGGTGAAGGGCGTGATCGTTGCGAAATCCATCAGCTCAAACCTACGTCACGCTATTGTGGCAGTGCCTAATGTCTCGCTTTTTGAGTATGAAGTAGCGTTCAGCCTGAACCAAATCTTTGAAGCAGATTGATCAACGTCAGATGAAATATGAGGAGGGAATAGCTCCAACCTTTGTAGACTAGCAATTGACCGCTACTGCCCGTTAGATGCCGTGCGTGGGTTACCGCTATAGGCTCAAGATATTTTCGACGCAGCCGTACTGGCCTAATGCCAATGCTGAGATAAATGATTTACCCTGATTAACGGGTTACGTCGGAGCGTGGGCGTTTTCTGCCAAGGATGAGGAGTGACAGGTATGGCAAAGCAGCTTAGTGAAGCATCCCTGCGCAAGGTTGCCCGTGAAGAGCTGGAGGTGCTTGAGGGGATTATTGATTACGCCGAGCATATGATCCGTGAAGGCGATTTGGCTTACTGGAATCTTAAGCGCAACGCCTACGGCAAGGCACTGGTGATCGAGCGTGAGAACGAGGGGGTTGCTACATTCCGGCTGGCTATGGACTCGCTGGTGTACCCCAAAGTCAGCTCGGGCTATGCCACTCCGCACTCACCGGTGGGCCGTCTATGCGCCGTGGCAGGAGTCGGTTTTGAGAGCTTTTCCAAAGCCTGGGGTGATTACCGGGTCACTGAGGCCCGCCAGTTTCGTCGCCATGATTTGGAAGAACTGGAGCGTCATGCACGCAACTTTCTGGCGGTGGGCGTGGAGAATGCTAACGGCCAGGGAAAGGTCATGGATCTGCGAGCCTTTTTGACAACGGCTAATTTAGCAGGCAAGCAAACGACCGTGCCGAGTAAAAAGCCTGCAAAAACCAATAGTGTGGAGAAGCCTGTCGCCGTTGTGCTCCCCATTGGCAAGGAGCTGCTCGAACCTGCCAAGCGAACAACCAACGAAGCCGGGCTGACAAACACACCGGTGACAGAGGTTCTTGTTGTTACACACCCACCAGAAGATGGGCAGCCGGCAGGCGTGCCATTAGAGCTGACACTGTCCGTGCCTGCCGCACCGCGGCTGCAGATTCTCGATGACGAGGAAGAAGATTCGGTACTGGCGATTGCCGATCTCGATGATGTGGACGATGAAGTTGGCGGCGAGCTAATTGAGCGGATGAGCCTGGATGAGCACTTTTTTCTGAATCGAACCCCGAATCAGGACAAGATCATTTCCCGGGAGCCGGTTGGGCCGATGTGGGTCGAGGGCGTTGCGGGCTCAGGCAAGACCTCGGCGGCGCTCGGGCGAACCAAGATGCTCTGTGACTTCAACTCGAATGAAGTTACGGATCGTGAGACGTTCCGGTCCATTCTCGGCGACGACTTCGACTACTGGGAAGGGGAGTTTGCCGGCAAATTCTCCCAGGACGGCAGCGTCGGCTTTGTGCGCACTGCCGAGCTGATCCAGTACCTCAAGCAAACCTGCAGCCGTCTAGGTATGCCCGGTTTGCCGGTGCTTGAGTATCACGAGTTGCGCTCCAAGCTGCGCAGCTATCGCCATCTGGAGTCTTCGGGCGGCTTTGGCAAACGCTTCAAACACAGCAGCGACGAGGGGCATTCTCTGATCACCACGCTGGCTTGGCTCAATGCCGCCCGGCTTGCGCTGGCGCGGGTGATTGCCGCCGATTTGCAGAAGCTGCTGGTTGAGGTCGAAAGTGAGCAGCTGCAACGGTTTACGGCCCAGCAGCGCAGTCAGTTTGCCGCTGCCCGCCAAGCGCTTGCAGCCAGCGTTAATGAACTGGTGCAAGAGCTGCTCTCGCCTTTGGCTGCGGAGCGAACCTTGTATCGGTTGGGGGCCAAATTGTTGGAGAGGATTCAGGCGCTGGCTCAGCGAATCCTGGGCCCGGCAACCCTGAGTATTCATGTAGGGGAATACATGGCCTATGGCGAGGGCATTCCGGAGTTGGCGCAAAGGCTGGCAGAGTTACCTGTCGATTTGTTCCAGCAACCCAATCAGGTATTGGTGCTGTACAGGGCGAGTGTTGCTGAGGGGGTCGAGGCATTGCCCTGTGTATCGAGCAGTCGTTACCAGTTCCTCTCGGCGGATAACCAGCCCTTGTCCTTCAATGATGCTGTGCAGGCCTCACTCTCGGGCACTAGCGTCCGCGCTCTGCTGCCATCGTTAGTGAGTGGTGACGGGTATGAGACCAAATTCATGCCAGTCAATGAGCTGTTCATTGTGCTTGGTACGCCCAGGTCCTTGCTCTATCTGGATGGTGAGGGGCTGAAGTGGTTGAAGGTCAGCAGTGGGATCGGTAGTCAGGTGCTACCTGGCGAGGACGAACAGGCGCGACCTTCGGTACGTAAGATATTCCTGCAGACAGCGTTGGATCATCTGGCCAAGCCGCTGAAGAACTTCGCCGGGCTGTATGCAAAGGCGCTGTATGAATACGCCGACAGCTTCCCTGATGCGGCCATTGCATGGCAGGTACTGGAGCGTCTTGAAGAGCAACGCCTGTGCGATTCGGATATCGACTTGCTGCTGTGCCTGGCTCACGACCTCAGTGCCGGAGTAACAGCCAAGCTCCCCGCTAGCCTGCGCGAGGCCCCTTTCTATCAGAGCGTGTTTGTCGATGAAGTGCAGGACTTCAGCGAGCAGCAGATCTACTTGATGACCTCCCAGGCTGACCCGCGTTACAGCGCAATCACTGTGGTCGGAGACCGTTCGCAGCAGTTGCTCCGCAACGAGGAAATTCACATCGCGGATTGCTTCCCTATTGGCAAGCGTCCAGAGTTTGTGGCGCTGGATGAGAACCTGCGGCAGAAAGGGCAGCCGGATCTCGCTGCGCTAAGTGCGGTACTGCGGCAGTTGTTCGAGCGCGGAGCCGATACGGATGTACAGCAGCTGGACGCTGCCCTTCTGCATGATCAGGTCAGCGAGCAAGGCGCTTACACGCTGCATGGCTTTGCTCGGCGTGAAGAAGAGTTCAGGTATCTATGCGAGACGATCGCCGCTATCCCTGAAAATCAGTCGGTTGCTGTGGTCTTGCCTGACCAGGAAACCGCCCGGTCTCTGCATGCTTTATGTGCGCAGGAGCTGGAGGGCAGCTTCCGCAAGATGAGCGTATCGGAACAAATCGATCTGTCGAAAAAGTACCTTGTGCACTTCACGTCGGTGCTGCATGTGAAGGGGCTGGAGTTCGATGTCGTGATGTTGCCAATGATCGACCTTTACGACCTTGGTCAGCCGGTATTCCGCAACCGGTTGTATGTAGGTTGTACGCGAGCGAGACAGCAGTTGCTGATGAGTCGGCTGCGCTAGTAGATAACTAAGGATTGAATGAACGATGGAAGCCAACAGCCGTCCTCTGCTGCGAATCTTCGAACCCACGGTGTGCTACCAGATTCCGCTGTTCCAGCGGCCTTATGTATGGAAGCGTGAGGATAATTGGCAGCCGCTCTGGGAGGACTTCGAGCGCCTGCTCGATGTGATGCTGGCTGGTGAGAAGCTGCGCCCGCATTTCCTCGGTGCCGTGGTGCTTGAGCAACTGCGAAATGACACGGGTTCGGTGCAGGGCCGTCAGGTCATTGATGGCCAGCAGCGCTTCACCACCTTGCAACTGCTGCTGATCGCCGCCCGCGACCTGTGCCGCAGCCGGGGTAGCGAGCGCTTCGCCGGGCGCTTCGAGTCGATGGTCTCCAACAGTGACACGATGGTCGATGACCCGTCAGAGGTGCCCAAATTGTTGCCAACCAATGCCGACCGCCTTGCATTTGCCTTGGTACATGGCGCGGGCAGCCCGGATGCGTTGTTGCAGCAGGCGAGCAAAAAGGGCGTGGACTTCAGCTACGATCAGGGCATCGTCGGCGCCTACCTGTACTTTTATGGGCAGTTCGAGGAGTGGTTGCGGCCGGAGGCTGTAGAAGCCGAAGAGTCGCCCGAGAAACAGCTGGATGCGCTTTGGGCCGTGGTTCGCAATGGCTTGCAATTAGTGGTGATTGATCTCGGCGAAGACGACGAATCGCAAGTGATCTTTGAGACGCTCAATGCACGTGGTACGCAGTTGCTGCCGGCGGACCTAATCAAGAACTTTCTGTTCCGGCGCGCTCAAAGCGAAGGCGGTGATATCGATACGCTGTACGAAGAGCATTGGGCGGAGTTCGATGGCGAGTTCTGGCGTAAAGAGGTGAAGCAGGGGCGGGAAAACCGTCCACGCATTGACATCTTCATCCGCCATTTTCTGACCCTGGCGATGCGCCGCGATATTCGTGTCGGCCACATCTTTAACGAATACAAGAACTACGTGCAGCACACCGCCGACTGGGGCTCTTGTTTCGTCGAACCGGCCAAATCTGCCAGTGACCATATGGCGCTGCTCAAGACCTACGCCGAGCATTTTCGCCAGTTCTCTTCGCCCACGGCAGGATCTCGTCTGTCGCGTTTTCTGGCGCGCCTCGTGGTGATCGATACTTCGACGGTTTATCCGTTGCTGCTGTTATGCAGCCAGCGACTGCGTCCGCAGCAGCAAACCGAGTTCGAGGCGATCCTAACGGTGCTTGAGTCCTATCTGTTCCGTCGGATGATCTGTGGCCTGACCACCAAGAACTACAACCGACTATTCCTCGATCTGATTCGTCATCTCGAGCGGGAAAAGCAGATTACGGCCCAGGTTGTCGGTGCATTCCTGCTCTCCAGCGAAGGGGAAAGTGTGCGCTTCCCGAAAGACGGCGAGCTGAGCAATGCGCTACTCGACTACCCGCTGTACCAGTGGTGGCCGCAGTACCGTGTGCGGGCGGTGCTCGAGGCCCTGGAGCGGGCGCTGGCGCATGCTAAAAGCGAGGCTGTCAGCCTGCCGACGGGGTTGACCATAGAGCATATTCTGCCTGTGAAGTGGCAGGAGCACTGGCCGCTGCCCGCGGAGGTGCATAATGATCCCCAGACTAAGGTGGAGTTCAGCCAGCGTCGTGATCGAATCAAGCACACGCTAGGCAATCTGACACTGGTGACCAGAAGCCTGAACCCTGCATTGTCCAACTCCGCTTGGGCAGCCAAGAAACCGGAACTCTTGAAATGGAGCAAGCTGAATCTCAGCCGTGACTTGCATGACCATGAAGAATGGTCGGAGCAGGAGATTCTCGCCAGGGGAGCGGCGCTGGCGAAGTCTGCGATTCAGATCTGGCCATATCCTGACGTTGATCAGTAGCAACTAGAACGGAAGCATTGTAAGCAACCTGCGTTCGGAGTCACTTTACTGAGGGACAGCTTCTGACCGTTTTCAGCCGGTGACCAGCTGCAGCTATTGGCCGATCACTGCCCTTCGTGAAATGCAGAAAACGGCCAGTAGTTGACCTAGCGTTTCACTGGGTACCTGTCCTCGAATTGGTGCAAAAGCCCGGCATTTAGTTTTTTTTGGCGAGGCCGAGCGCCGTAAAGATCGCCGCGCCCAACTACTATCAGTGCCATCCCTGGAACTGTTTTCGTTGGCTGCGCCTGCGCATTTTTGTGGGATGGCAGTATGAGCGGCACCAAGTGAGGAATCCAGACGCCTGACGAAAAGGTTGAACCTATCGCGGAGCGGCGCACGCCTCAGCCTACTCAGCCCGCTGCAGGTTGTCGCCCAATCGAGTCCAGACCGTATTTTTAAGGTGCACCTCTCGTGATACAGATCACTCGACTCAATGAGACTCAAATAGCTGGGTTTTATCGACCTAGGAAAGGTCTTTATGTTGCAGTAAGTCAGAGAAAGTCAAAGTGATACGAAGATCAATATATGGTGGGTTTCGCCTGGCTCGATGTCTGAAAGCTGCTCCGGGCTTTCAGGTCGGCGGAATGCAAGCTGAGGCAACTGCCGATATTCATGGGCGCTTCAATAGCTAGACTCATATTCTGGTCCCTTCGCGCGCGCGCGTACTGCTCTAAAAATCATCAAAGTTCCACGCTCTAGCGGTATAAACCCACCACGTTGTACACGGATGCTACTCAGGCGCGGTTATGGAACCGAACCACGTCACGCTTCAGCTTCTCCTCGATAGCCAGACGAACAAATTCCGAACGGTTACCCTTAGCCGGGTGCCCGCCGCCAAGGGGATAGCCAATAAGCTCGTCAATGGTTTCCACCGTATCGTCCTCAACGGATACGATCAGGCGGATTTTCGATTGATTCTTGAACAGGCGATTCTTGCTCATCGGGTACTCCTCGGTCTCAATTATTCCATGGCCGCTTATTTCGAAGTTTGAATGGCATTAGAGGTAGGATTTGCATGCGCCCATTCACCGATGGCGTTCTGCGTTGCGCCGGTCATGGTTAGCGCATTGGCACAAGCACCTCCAATGCGCTGCGGGTTTAGCACTTCCTTGTCGGGACGCCACTCATTCGTTCATCTCCATCGGGGTGTCGTTGTAGCGCTGCCGTAGATAATCCCCTAACGCACAGTAGCGGCCGGTTGGCGCATGGCAGGCGCGGCAGCTCATCAGGTGGTTGATGTATCGGACATCCGCCTCTCGCCATGCCCGCGACGCTGTAGTGGCGGTCTGGACGGTGTGCTGCTGCTCAAGCTGCTCCGCGACGTGCACTTCGGCCGGCTGCTCAATTCGCTGCGGCCGGTTGATCCATGCTGGGCTCGCGCGGATCATGTCAGCCACCAGCGCCGCGTCCGTCCCGGCCAGCTCGACAAGGTCGTGCTCATCCAAGTGCGCGCGTTTCAGAAGCACAACAGGATTGGTGCCAAGCAGGCGCGCGACACGGGAAAGCCAAGCGGTTGGCGAGATCGGATCGTTAGCGGCGCTCAGTGCGGCGATGATCTCGAACTTGTGCGCGGCCAGTTCGGCCAGGAGTTCTGCGTGCGGCTCGAAGTCAGCACGCAGTTTCAAGCGGCCATTCTGACTGACCGTCATCTCGACGCCGGCCGCGCTCGCACGGTACATCAGCTCGGCGGCACTCACAGTTCCTGCTCCCACGGCTGTTCACTATGCGTGTTTGCGAACGCGGGGACCTGCGGATTCTGCGGATTCTGCGGAACGCCCTGCAACTGCTGGGCTTCCGCGTGCGGAAGCTCTGCGGAAGTTTGCGGAAGCACTTCAGATTCTGGATGGGTAGCGCAGGTAAACCTCACAACTTCCGCAGTCTTCCGCAGATCTTCCGCTGTCGCAATGCAGCGTGATCGCTGGGGTTCCGCAGAATCCGCAATTTCCGCAAGGGGATTGATCTTGAATTGCTTGCCGTCGCAGCTCAGCAGGTGCTGATGCTTCAGCAAAATTGCCAGCACCTTGTCACGCTTCTCGGCTTTACGAACCGCGGGCGGCCCCGACTTACCCAGATCATTAACGTGAAACTCTTGCCAGTCTGCCTTGTTCTTGTGACCGCGCAACCAGCTCATCAGCTCAGCCGCGAGCTTCATATATGGATCATTCGCGCCTGCGTCGACGTAGCGCAGCCACTCATAGAGGGAATAGCGCGCCAGCATGCAAGCGCGACGCATGCAGTCGGCATCGATCAGATCGACACCCTCAAAGCAGCCGAGCACCGCAGCCAGGCGCAACGCCTGTTCAGCGCTTCGGGCGGCGAACGGCTTCAGGCCAGCGAACAGCCCGAGTGGCCCGCGCTCGCGTTCGATCTCATTTTGGAAATCCAGCCATACCTGTTTAGCCCCTGCATCAGGCTCCAAAACGGGTGGCGTGACTTCACCGGTTTCCGGGTCAATATGTTCTGGGCTGGCGGCGATCTCTTTGCAGCGCGACCAGAACGCTTGCAGACGCGGGTCTGCGCAGGCCTTGCGCTGCAGTGACTCGCCAGTGATGAAGCAAGTGCCGGCCAGACTATCCGGCGCCGCGAGCAGGAAGCGTGCAAGGAAGCCCTGCCCGACCAACAATGGATTGCTCAATGCCTCCGCCACAGTTACAGCTTGCGCCATCAAGTGAATGCTCAGACGACGGTTATAGGCTACGCCGGAGCCTTCTAGGTTGCCGCGCGAGCGGGTGCGCTCGAATTTCCCCGAGCTGAAGGCCGTCGTAAGGCCGCCAAGAGTCGCGGCCACAGTATCAGCCTTGAGCGAATGGCCACCAAGCATTTGCCCGCCTTCGTCCGTGTCCCAGCTTGCAGCCGCCTTGCCCCGGATGAAATCACCAACCAGCGGCTCGAAAGTCGCATCGCGGTATTGGGTTTTCGGATCGGGCGGAAGCGGGTGCGAAGCCAAGAATTCTTCACGGGCCTTGCCCTTCAGGCCAGCAGCCATTGTTTCAATCTCAACACAGGCTTGACGATGGCGCGCGCGCGCATCCTTCTCCGCTTCGTCAATCGTCTTGAAGGCCAAGTCACGTGCGCTCGACTTACCCTCCCCCGAATCGAATAGCGACAGCATGAACAGCAAGCAAGGCGCCCCTTCAGGTTTGCCATTGGGATGCCAAGCGTTGACCCGGGTCTGCGCCAGATGGGTGGCTGCACCAATAACGCATTGCCCAGCTATAGCGGCAGGCACCATTGCGTGCTCGACAATGGCTTCTACTGCGCGGCGCATGACGTAGGGCAGGGCGTCCAAGGGATAAGGCATCGGCGGAGCGGTATCCGGTAGCAGCGGCTTGGGTGCTAGCCCTGGCGGTGACAAAATTTCGGTCATCAGGGGCGCGTTCATTCCCGATCCCCCAGCAATACAGCCAAGTCGTTGAAATCGGACAGATGCAGTGGCGCCCCCTTCGGCCAGGCCGGCAGCACGTACTTTTGGTCTAGCATCGCAGCCGCATGGATGGCAGCAAGCTTGCCGGAGTTGGGCTTACCCTCAGCTTCCTTGGCCCGGTCATCATCGCCGCCGACGACCATCACGAGGTTGGGATGAAGGCTCTTCAACTCCAGACCAGCCCGGAGCAAGTTACCGGCGCTCATCGCAGCAGCGACAGGCTTCCCCGTCTGCTCGTGAAGGGTGGCAGCCGTTGCAATGCCTTCGACGATGAAAAGCTCGATGCCGGGTTCGATACGCCCGAACAGGCAGTAGCAACCACTGATCCGTCCCCCCGAAAGGAAAAGCTTTCTGCCATTGGACTTGATGCGTTGGAGGTTCACCAATTCGCCGCGCCAGTAGATGGGAATCAACAGCTCGCCGCCGAGCTGACGCAGATGATGAGGTTTGATGCGCTTGCGGACTATGTACGGATGGTCGAAGTCAGCAGGGACAGCGAGCGCCCATTTGCGAAGTGCAGTAGCCGCGGACTCTTCCCACTGGGCCCGAGTTTCTTCCTCATATTGTTGCTGACGCTGGTCCCGTTGGCGGGCCATACGCTGGCGCGAGACCTCCTTGTCAACAAGGTCACGCTCGTCGTCACCACCGAACTGCAGCCCGAGTTGCGCGGAAAGGATGCGAGCAGCCTCCATCTGCGAACAGCCGCGCAGGTAGGCCAGCAGCGACACGAGGTCACCGCCTTTGTCGCCGCTGGCGAAGTCGTTCCACTTGCCAGTCTGCAAGTTGATGCTGAACGATCCGGGTTTACGGTCACCGCGTACCGGGTTGGTCGGCCAGTATTCTTTGCCTTTGCGAAGGCCATCCGGCAGCCAGTCGGCCAGCAGAGTTTCCGCATCGCGCAGGGCCGCATTGGCGATGCGAGGAATTTCAAGTGCGAGAGGTGTCAGGGCACGCTTGCCAGAGCTGACTTTCTTCAGGCCGAACGCTGCCGGCCCGCGCTTATTCGCGGGTTGTTTAATGCGCATGGGTTACGCCTCCTGCGGGGTCAGGAAGGCTTCGACGGCCTCGACCGGCCAGCGAACCGAACGACCGAAGCGCACGGCACGCGGAAACCCGGGCATCTGCGACCAGCGCCACCAGGTCGTGCGGCTGACTTGATAGCGAGTGCAGAGTTGTGCGGTAGTGCCGAAAGTGCCGGGAATCGGCAGATTAAAGGTTGTAACGATAGGAGTAGCGCTAGCGTAGTGTTGATTCGTCATATTGGGCTTCCATTTCGAATTGAATTGGATGCCCCTCAGGGATGGGTAGAAAGCCACCGGTGCCGCACGACGCGCTACAGGATCTACGTTGGTCGGGCGATACTAATTTGCATTGACGCAAAACTCAGGTGGCTTAAACTCCCCAGCGTCTACAAGCGTTACCTGTAGAAAATTGAAGCCGTCTCAAATGCTTCTCCCCTCGGGGTATGTACTGGCCCGCCGGTATGCGCAAGGACATTAGTGTGTCCTCCCCAAAGAGCCCCCAGCAGTGCAATGCCGGGGGCTTTTCTTCGTCTGCATTCCGGAGGCGACCTCGCTCCCAGTAAACATACAACCCTGGCCTGCAGGGCGTTTCATCTGGGTCTTTACGTCTTGCCAGTAGCCGCATAGTAACGGGGCGTTTAAACAGTTCAAGCGGGTATTAGCGAATGAAACCCATTCGTAACCTCCTCAATACTGATCATACGCATACATACAGCGCCATATATTTTCAAATGCTTTGAAAATTATTTTTTATTTTTTTTGTTCAGGACTTCGTCTTCGACAGCAGCACCACTTTAGCGGCCTGTTTCTTCCCCAACACCTTGGCGAGCGCGTGCTCGAAAAGTTCGATCGCGCGGCGCTTCTCCGGTAACGCCGCCTCAGGATTATTTCGGTAGTGCAGATTCGCCACACCAGTTTGGCCGTGAGCTTGCAGCAGGTCGGACAGTTGATCGCTGATGCCGTATCGTTGCATTAGTTGCGCGCAGGTACGGCGCAAGTCGCGCGGTGAGAAGCTGGGGCTCTGCGTCCCATCAATAATCGCGTGCTTTGACTTCAGCCAGTCGGAAATAGCATGGCGCGGGCTGCTGACTACGATGTGCTGCTTTCCGGTGGTGGTCCAGGGCCAAGGATGGCAGCCGTTGATATCCCTCACACGCTCCAGAATGGCAATCGCTCGCTTAGTCAAGGGGACTAAATGCGGCCTGCTCATCGTTTGACCTCCCCGACCCTTGCGGTGAATCAAGCGCACAGTACCGGTTTTCAGATCGTAGTCATCCCAAGTGGTCTGACAGATGTTAAGAATACGCTGTCCGCCCGTTGCAATTACGAACTTGAACAATAGCGCCATGACCGGCCCGATGCCTTCGGTGGTCTCGACGGTTCCCCAGAACCTCCTAAGTTCAGCGTCCGAAAGTGCCCGGATAGCTGGTACCGATACTTTCTCGACTTCAACCAAGGCGGCTGGATTGCTCTCTAGGTTGTAACTCTTGGCGCTCGTCCTGCCGACAGAGTTCTCAGACCGCAGACCATGACTGAAAGCAGCTGACAGGAACGAACGCATCCGGTCAGCCTGTACCTTTGCACCGCGATCCCAGATTGGATTGAGAATGGCGAGAATATGGTCAGGGCGAATATCGCGTGCCTTCATCGCCATGATGCTGGGGTGAGGAGCCAGCATATTGGTGTGATATAACCGCTCCAGTTCTTTTACGACTCCAACAGTCGCCCTCTCCTGGCGCGACTCGATGTAATCGAGAAACAGCTCTCCAAAGGTGCCTCGTGACGCTTCGATTTCGGCTAGGTGGCGGCGCTCTCGAGCATCCTCATCGTCTCTCAGGCGTGCAGCCTCAACAGCGCGCTCATTTTTTAAACGCGCCGCCTCGGCGTCCGCCTCCTGATTTGCGAGGTATGCCTTCACGTCGCCGTGCGCTTTCGCTATCTGCGCCAATGCGGCCGCTTGATCGCGCAATTCCGGCAAAGTAAATCCGACTTCACGAGCGGTGCGTCGATAGGTGCCGAGTTTGATCAGCACTTGCTTGCCGGCCATATGATAGCGGTAGTAGCAGACCGGCGAACTCTCGTTCGCACGCTTGAACAACAGTGCCCCGGTGCCACGTCCCGGCAAGCTTTCGACCAGTGGTGAACAGCCCGGAGTCATACCTCGCACTTTTTGGTCATTCACAGTCTTAAATGCGTTGCTCGCCATTGGTCACTCTCATTTTGGTCACAGCTTTGGTCACAGCTTCATGGATGACTTTAGACTACAACTTGCAACAAGACGAAACAACCAAATCGCGAAGACTCCCCTGAATACAGAGAATTAGCGATTTTTTATTACGTGGTGATTCATAAAAACACGCTGGGACAAGCCGCTTGTAATCAGTAGGTCCCGGGTTCGACTCCTGGTGCCGGCACCATACAAAACAAAGCCCCTGCAGAAATGCAGGGGCTTTGTTGTTTCTGGCGCTTGGAGCTCACTAGGAGGTCCGCATCGCTGCGACAAAACAAACGACGCCTTATCTCAACCAGCAGCCCCCTACTCTGCCCGCGTGCCTGGACCCGTTACAATTTCACATCAGCCCAACATTGACGGGCTCTTGCACCTACCTATAATGCACCCCAACACACCCGCCAAGCCTAGGTTGACCCAGTCAGCAAGCTCAAATCGTGCGGGTTTTTTTTGCCTGGAGAAAACTACATGAGGCCCTTCGACAAGCCGGCCCTCAGCGTAGAACAGCAATTGGAACTGCTAAAGCAACGAGGCCTGCAAGTCGCAAATGACGAGCGCGCCATGCGTTTCCTGGAAGTGGTCACGCTGTTTCGCTTGAGCCCCTACATGCGCCCTTTTCAGGAAACAAACCCTGAACACACCTTCAAACCTGGTAGCACTCTGAAAGCAGTCGTCGACATCTACCGCTTCGATGGCTCGTTGCGACGCATAACCATGGATGCTATCGAACGTGTCGAAGTCGCCATACGAGCGACTATCAGCAATCACATGAGCCCTAAGTACGGGCCTGACTGGATAGCTGACGCGTCAATCTTCTCTTCTTCATATTCACACGGCGATTTATTGCGGCCCCTGCGCGATCAACTGGGCAAGGAGCGCAACAAACTGGGACGTGAGATTGATCGTATAAAAAAGAGCAGCCGAGCTGATCAGGTCCAGCAGCAGCGAATTGAAAATCGCATGCGCGATAACTATTTTCGATTCTACGGATCAACCTATTCCCATCCCGAGTTGCCGCCCGCTTGGGCTGTTCTGGAAGAGCTTAGCCTTGGGACGGTATCCACGATGTTCAATGCCATAGGCAAAAGTGTTGACAAGAAAGCGATCGCGAGCAGATTCAATCTCCCCTTCGAAGTACTGGCCTCCTGGCTCCACACTCTGACCTTCATTCGAAACTGCTGCGCCCACCACTCACGAATATGGAACCGGGAGCTCTCGATTCGACCATCCTTACCTAAAGAATGGATCATCCAAAATGCTCCTGGCGACCGGCCTCAACCCAAGCAGCGGCTATATATAGTGCTAACGATGCTGGCGTATTTAACCGATTTGATCAGTCCAGACAGCCAGTGGAAATTTCACTTGGCCGAAATAATGGACCAGAGGGAACCGGGTGATTTGAAACTTATGGGATTTCCAGATGACTGGAAACGGCAATCGCAATGGTGTTTGGAGTAAGGAAAGCCAGACGTCTTGTTTTTTTCGCCATTGCACCCGTGAAAGTGTCAGGAGCGAACGCTTGCCTGATCCAAAATTTGATGCATAAACCACAGATTGCTAACGGTGGATGATTTCAGATAGAACCGCAGAACTCCCAAAAAATTCGAGCCCTAGTCCGGATTAACCACAGGCGTAGAAAAGATCGGGCAAAGCGCTGTCGTTGACAGCAACCCCAGGTAGCCAGAACCTTTAAGGCTACACCACACCGTGGTGGTTCTCCCAAAGTGCGATTAGCGTCCGGCGGCTCGCACGGTCACAGCGATGTGATGGATGCCTACTTTTACCAGTGTGCCCACTGCGGCAACTCATTCCCTTTCATAGCTGCCCTGCAGCAACCTATCCGCTTGGCCATTCCCGTGCGCCAACCTGCGCCCGTCTCTTTCTCCCGGAAAGAGACGGGCGCTCCTACCGCTGCTGCAGCCCAACTCGTACAAGGCTTTGCGGCATTCCCCCTCGTGACAATCGGCGTGACAAACACCGAAGTCACCAGCAACAGCGATGCAGGTGATGATGCCGCAGCCCAAGGAATGGACTGCACCTGACTGACAGTCAGGCATGCCCCGGTCATCGCATCCCTGCCTTCACCTGACTCAGGATCTCGCGGCACCGGTTTCGTCAGCCAGTGCAGCCTCCACCCGCCCACCTCTTCGGAGGTGATCAGGAGGCCAGATCATGAGATGCCCAAGCTCCCGGTCGTAAGGAGCCGCCAGTCCCGCGTTAGTGGACAACCCTCACAGGTCGCAGGGGCCTTGATCCCTGATAACACTCAACATCCATGGCGGGATGACGTGGGGAAAGCTTGAAGAGTTTTGGCTTTAAAATGAGCTTGATCATGGCACTGGTAGGTAGACGGGATGGGCGCAATTTTGGATAGGGTCGACAACTGAGCTATGCCGGGCCGCAGGCATTGAAAGACATGTTCGGCGGCGGACACTACGGAACGGTCAAGGCGCACAGTGATCGCTGGCAAGCGTTTGTACGCGGGTGTCAGTCGGAGAATGGGCCTGGCTTTAACGATTCGCGGAAGATTGATCGGCAGACCTTACTGGATTACGCAGGACATCTACGTCAGCAGGTTGAACAAGGCGCTATCTGCATCGCCACCGCGCAAAATCGGTTGTCCAGCGTGAACCGAACCATGGCCGCGCTTCGCGGTGATCCGTATGTGAAAGTGCGGAGTCCGAGCAAGGCGCTGGGAATGCGGCGCACCAGTGTTCGTCGCTCGGTACCGCAAGGCCAAGACCGCGAACATGTGAAACGGATAGTCGACGTACTCTGCGAACACCAAATGCCACGCGCCGCCGCCATCGCTCAGTTAGCGCGAGCCACCGGCATGCGCTTACGCGAGGCGATTTTGGCCGACCTTCCTCGGCTGCTACGGGAAGCCGAGCAACTCGGGAGAATCAACATCCAAGACGGCACCAAAGGTGGCCGCTCGGGGTCCTCGGCCCCTCGATGGATAACGGTGGACGATCACATCCGCGACGCACTGGCATTCGCCCTTCAAGTCTCGCCTGACGGTAGCCGCAACCTGCTTGCAGCGAATGAACGCTACCTCGACTTCCAACAAGTAATCGTTCGCCCCGCACGGGAGATTCTCCACACGCACAACCTCAAGGGTTTCCACGAATTGCGGGCGACCTATGCGTGCGAACGCTATGAGCAAATCACCCAGCATCTTGCGCCCATCAATGGCGGCAGTTGCTACCCGCTCGACAGACACCTCGATCAGGAGGCCCGAGCACAAATCAGCTATGAGCTGGGGCACGGTCGTATCGATGTAGTTTCGGCTTACATCGGGGCCCGAGCATGAGTAAGACATTCGATATGGAGCTGTTCCTGGCCGGCGTCCTGACTGAATCTCATACCCCACGCCAACGCCACCTACGTCAGGCGAAGGCTATCCAATCAGCAATCGCTGAACGCGGGGAGCAAGATAATCCATGGGCATGGCAGCAAAAGCATCTTGACTGGTTTCTAAATCAGCACGTCAATCATCACGCGGAATCGACACGCTATTACTATCAACTGACCATGAACTTGCTCGCTCTTCGCTTAGGGAAACCCTGGCAGTTCAGACGTTAGGAGAACTTAGCTATCAACCTAGAGCGGGCATCCGAGGTGTGTGTCTGGGATGGTCCAGCGCCGGAGCTACCCAGAGAGAACGTATTGCAATCAGTCGGTGAGCTGCCTGAACTCGACCACTGCGTCTAAGAATGCGAACTCTACGAAACCTCGGCGCGTAGACATGCGGCTAGTGAGCGCTGAGGAAAATACAAGAGAGTCTATTCATCAGATGGTTAGGGGATTCTTCTCTATGAAATCTGATCAATCTGTCTTAGAATCCAAACAGATTTGTTTTTTTTTGAGGCAGTTGTGACCGGCGCAATCTCCTTCACAGTCAAGGACATCTGCCAAGCACTGGGCGGGATTTGCCGTTCGCGTGTGCATGCCTGGACTCGGCTGCCGCCATTTTCGTTGATCGAAACATCCGAAAGAAGCGCCCGTCGATTCAATGTAGCCGACCTTCTAACCATGGCGACATTGCAAAAGTTAGAAGATATTTACGGAATCAAAAGCCGTGAGTTGTCTAAACTCTCTGCTGGCATTCACAGGTATTTGATTGAGCCCAAAGTAATCGGCACGGACGATCTGGTCTTCATCAGACTCAAAGATGGTTCGGTATATAGCCTGCCCTCTACCACGATTAGCGAACCTGGCTTGGTCCTCGACCTAGCTGAAGAGCGTGAACGGATCAGTGTGTTTCTCGGAGTTGCCCCCCCGCAGCGTCAACTGGCATTGGTCGGTAGCATGTCGGCCAAAATCCGATGAGCACTTCCGAGCGCTTGGTCGAATTTGGCGCTAGAACTGCCGACTGCGTTGAGCTTTCTCAGGTAGATGATCCTCGCGTACTGCGCTATGTCGATCTTGTACGTCACGGCGGCATGCCGATGGTCGATACTATCGTCGAGGAACAGTCGCAACCTCTTCTGTATGTAATTGACGCAACTCGTCTGTCCGGCCCTCGCAAGTCCATTGAAAAAATTGCTGAGCTTCGCCGAAAGCTGGCAATGCGTGGCGACCCTGCCTGGCTTGGCATCCTGTCTCCTGGCAGACTGGATATTTATTCGACCGATCTACGACCAACACCTGACCTTGAGCCGACCATCTTCTGCGTCGAACAACCAGAATCCATCAGCGTGCTACCAAGGCTTGCGCAAGGCGAGGACCTAGCGACGCCCTCCCGCATTCTCTTGCGAGATGTGCTGTTTGGGCTTATGACAGACGCAGGACAAGAGCTAAAAGACCTCGGCCTTACAACTGATGAAAGCATTGCGCTCACTGGACGGGCTCTTTTTTTCCGTTACCTCATGGGAAGGAAAATCATTGATGAGCGCCATTTACCTCATATATCTCTGAACGCTCGGTCCCTTGAGGCATGTTTTAGTAGTGCGGAGAGTCTCGCTGAGACAAATGCGTGGCTAGATCGGATATTCAACGGCGATATTCTGAAGCTCCCTACCCGTAACTACCCTGAGTACTTCAGAGATCTAATACAGCGACTCGGTAATAGGACTGTTCGCCCCCTTGAGGCAATCCTAGGGCTAGACCTACCTATCGGACCTGGCGCCTCTCAAATACCGTTAAATTGGGGGGATCTGGATTTCGATCACGTTCCTGTAGGACTACTCAGCGAAACCTACGAAGAACTGATGTACCGCTTTGATGCTGAGGCTAGACGCAATACAAGTGTGTACTACACACCGTCACACATCGCCGAGTACATGGTCGCGGAAGCTCTATACGGCCATAGCAAGGGATCTCATGCACGAGTTCTGGATCCTGCATGTGGAGCTGGTGTTTTCCTAGTAGCGGCTTTCCGTCAACTAGCTGAAAAGCGTTTTGCTGAGACAGGCTCGCGCCCAGACCGCCGTGTGCTGAGGGAAATACTTAACAACCAGTTAGTCGGATTCGACATAAATACTCACGCGAGAACCCTCGCGGCCCTAGCTCTTTATCTAACTGCACTCGAGCTCGATCCCGCCCCTACTCCAGTAGAAGCGCTAACCTTTGAGAAACTAGAGGGCCGGGTTCTAATTGATGTCGCCGATCCGGAGGCTGACACTTTAACCATAAGGCCGATGGCTGGTAGTCTTGGGAAACATGTACCAGAAATTTACCGGGGTGCATTTGACCTTGTCGTTGGCAACCCGCCTTGGACTAGCCTTACGCCTGCTTACAAAGAAGTTGATCATATCTTCACCGAGCGCTGCCGAGAGATTGCTCTGCGTCGTGGGTTAGTTGACATTGCTCAAAAATATCGGAACCCAGATCGTGTCCCCGACCTCCCCTTCGTTTGGGGAGCGATGGACTGGGCTAAACCCGGGGGTCGGATAGCCCTTGCCCTAGCAGGACGCTGGCTGTTCAAGATGTCCCCGGCAGGCTTCGCCGCTCGCAAGGCCATTTTCAATTCTCTGGCTGTCACAGGAATACTTAACGGTGCATCCCTTCGACAAAGTAGAGTTTGGCCAAACGTAGATCAGCCCTTTTGCCTATTATTTGCGGATAATCGGCTGGCCGAAATAGACGACCAGTTTATTTTAGTTAGCCCAGATGAGGACCCTGAGCTCAATGCAAAAGGGCGTATGCGTATTGATGCAAATGATGCGGAACCTGTTTCGCTGAGCTTGGCTGCTGAACAGCCTGACCTCATCAAAACTCTATACCGTGGATCAACACTGGATGTCTCTATCATCCGGCGCATACGCGAATATACAAAGATCACTATCGGGGAATATTGGAGTTCCGAGTGCGGCCTATACTCCAGTCAAGGCTACCAGGTTGCTAGCCGCTCAAACGATGACGCCTTCCTAAAGGATCTTCCTAACATAGGCGCACATTATTCAAGACACCCTTTTGTTGTTAAAACGCTGGAACTGCCTTCCTATCAACCCAGCGGGTTGCATCGGCCTCGTCAGCCCGAAATTTATCGTGCACCACTCGTACTGGTCCGAGAGGGCAATCGAGCAGACCGATCGCGGGGGAGAGCTTTAATATCTGACACAGACCTCGCCTACTCAGAGTCCTATTATGGCTTCTCGGCCGCTGGTCATGAACAAGGCGAATTTCTGACTCAATATCTCTTGGTTTTGATCCATAGCCAAGTTTTTGAATACTTCACCCTGATGGCGAGCGGGAAATTTGGCCTGGAACGAGAGGCCCTCCAAGTTCGAGATGTGGAGGAGTTTCCATTTGTCCCTCCAGAAAATTTGTCCCACGCTGTACGTGCTTCGATTGAAAGCGCTGCGTCTAATTTGACTATAGATCAGCCAAATTGGGAAGAACTCGATAAAGCTGTGCTAATGCTATACGGACTTGGGAAACGTGATGCCGAGGTGATCAGAGACACTTTGTCCACACGATCTCCATTCCCAATTTCAAAGAAAATTGCTCTCACTCCAGCTTCTGCTGAGCAGGGAAAACTTTTTTGCACTCGAGTAGAGAATGAGTTGGCCAATGTGCTAGGAACCAACGATAAAAAAGTCAGCGTAAAATTTCTACCAAATAAAACAAAGCTCCCTTGGAAGTTTATATCAATTTCTCTAGGTGAAGAAAGTTTAGCCACCCTGCCATCAGAATGGATAGAGCAAGCAGATAATCTCGCAGTTAGCCGATTGACAATCATTGACGAGCAAAAGGCCTCAATAACTATTGGCTTATTAGATAGATATCGCTACTGGACCCAGACTCAAGCTCGCCTTCTTGCTTCAGATATTATTTGGCAGCACGGAGCATTGCTGGAGGAGCGATCCAAGCGATGAGCGGCCTGATGACCCGTGCCAGGTGCAGAGCACCTGCTGACCAATTGCCAAAAGCAATTCCGACAGCACTCATAGTCGTTGTCCAGAATGCGATATCTTTAGCATGGCAGTATCTTCTAGACGAAGTCCGAGAGGGTAACTTCTCAATTTGTCATTCCACCGAAGATGAAATCACTGAAAAACTATATATGATCCTCGGTGAATTAGATGCCGCAGACGATGATGCGATTCCCGGATTATCTCTGCTTCAAACCCCAGTTCGAGAGGGCAACATCCGGAGTTTTGATGGCGAGCACTTGGACAAGCAACCTGACCTTACATTTCGCCCCATCAAGGGTCAGATCCCCTCCAACAACTCTGTCCCAACTGCAATTTTCATAGAGTGCAAACCTGTCGATTCTACCCACCCAGTACCAAGTACGTACTGCCGAGCCGGACTCATCCGCTTCGTAAATGGTGACTATGCATGGGCTGTTGACCGCGCAATGATGGTTGGTTACGTACGCAACATATGCGTTTTACCAGACGGACTTGCTGCTGCTCTGGCAGATCCAGCACTCAGTAGTGAGCTTGGTTCAAGTGGCAAGCTTGCACCCCTGCCAAACAGCGCATTGGGAGATATTGTCTGCCAGTCAACTCATAGGCGGGCCTTCGTATTGCCAGGTACAAGCAGCGCAGCAGGTGAAATTCACATCAATCACCTATGGCTCCATCCTGAAGAGCCATGCGAAAGATCCAGGTGCAGAGTAGTATTGAGCCACTCAAAAGCGCTAAGTGCAGATGTATCAACAAGCTGAACCTCACAGGTTCTCCTGTCCAGTTGTTAAACCTTCGATATTGAAGGTCATATTGTAACTACTCCATGCCCCAATACTCAAAACCACCATCTGACGAAAGCGCCTTAACTATGCCGCCTTGCAACTCAGACCTAAATCCGTTTTAATCACTGATTTATGAGCTCGCATTCAAATGCCGTCGGATCGGAGCCACATCCATTCTGCCCCTCAACACTTTTTGCTACACCGTCAGCTATAAACACTAAGTCAAATTTTTTGATTTATGAACTAACGCGCTTCAATTCTAGACAGCCTATCTCTTAGCCCATGCGCCCTCATCGGCATTTCAAATCAAAAGGGTAGAAATAGGGATAAGAGGATAGCCATACCAAATAAAATTATTTATAAATCAATTTACTAGGATCTGCTTCGACTCCTGGTGCCGGCACCATACAAAACAAAGCCCTTGCAGAAATGCAGGGGCTTTGTTGTTTCTGAGTCAGCCAAGAAGTCAACTATGGGGATCAGGCAGGATGCAAATCCCGCAACGCCTCAGGATGCTGACTTGCGACCCGCAAGAGAGTCTGCGCTGCACCCGTCGGTTACCTGCGCCCCTGCTCCCAATCCTGCAACGTCCGCGCTTATGCCTCGCAGTATCTGCAGGAGCCAAGCAAGGCACTGATCGATGATGTGGTGAAAGTAATGGATGCGCCACCAGACAGGCATTGATGCAAACCGCCATTCGAAGCCCTCGTTGATGCGAGGGCTTTTTGCATTTCAGGCCTGCCGAAAACATGCCGGCCTTCCTCAAGATCCCTTGATGCGCGGACATAACCGACTTCCCTCCTGCATCTATCCAGATAACCCGCCAGCCACTGGAGCGTTCTTGGCCAACGCCTCGGCTGCCCAGCAGCCAAACGGGAACTAACGCCGAGCGCAACACTCACTTACAAAGCGCGGCGCTATAGAAGAGTCATCTCGCTTCATCACGTCAGCACAACGGACTGAATGCATGACATGGACCAAGAGACCATCGATGAACTCAACATCAGAAACGCCAAACGGCTGCGCACGATCGCAAATCAGGGACTTTTCTGACTGTCGAAACATTGCTCAAGGCGCTGTATTCATTATCGCGTCGGGTAACTCCGCGAAGGACTTTCCCATTGAACAGTTTGCCGATATCCCGATGATCACGGTGAACGGCGCGATATCCATGTTCATGGGAACAGGCATCAAGCCGTTCTTCTACGCATGCACCGACACCAGTTTTTCGCTACAACAGCCTGACTTGTTTGCCTATGCGATGCGCACCAGTCAGCGAGTAGCTCTCTGGGCTCGCCAGGCCCAGGAACTGGCCGTTGAACCGACAGGTGATCTCTATCTTCTGAAGAAAGCGCCCAAACCAACCCTGACTGAATGGCTACTTCGCAACAACCAGGATCTGGTACGTAATCGAGCTGTTTGGGGTAGCCGAAACCGCAGTATCGGGTTCAGCAAAAACCTGGCCCATGGTTTTTTTGATGCCCGCACAGTCTTGTATCTCGCACTCCAACTTGCCTATCACGCAGGCTTTTCAAAGGTGATTTTGGTGGGAGCGGATATGAACCAGTCGGCCGGGCGTTTTTACGAGACTGATGGAAGCTCTATCTCCCCGTGCGGGCTGGACCAGCATTTTCATTCCAGAATTCTTCCATCTCTGAAACTCATGTCCGACAAAGTCATCGACAGTAAATTTGCCGTTTACAACTTGTCGCCCTCTTCGCGAATTCCATCCAGCGTCATTCCCGTCACAACGCTCGACGAAGTCAAAGCGATAATTCAGACCTGACTGATCTCGAATACAAACGAAATTCTGCCCTCACTTGCGCTCCAGACATAGCGCAAATGCTTGCCCTGCTTCGGAATCGATACCGCCGGCGGCCGAAACGCCGCAACGCACTCATGCCCGGGCAACCGCACGCTGTTATAGAGCAAGCCCCACGACTCGGCGTCGCGCAGTCGTTGCGCGAACAGTTGTGATGGGCCATAGGCTTCAGGATCAGGCTGATGCAGATGATCAAAGCCATGGCGAACGTCATGCAGCGGCTTGATCACCTGATTGATGTAAGTACGCATGGTCAATTCGAGATCGGCTTCCCGGGTCGCCGCGAGAAAGCGTTCCTGATGAAAACAGGTTTCAGCGATGGCCGCACTCTGGCTGCTGGCGGCGTAATAGACGCCGAAGGTGCCGTCACTGAAACGGCTGCGTTTGCCGACGTGAGTGAACGCGGCCATCACCGGGCTGGAACCGGGGCCGGACAGGCGATCTTCGGGACGTACGCGGGCAAGGACGCCGGCCTGTTCGACCAGCCGATCATTGGTCAGTGCTTCGATGGCGTAGGCAACTTCGAGGTCCTCGGGGTCGAGGACGTCTTCGAACAGTGCAATCGGCGGGAAGCTGCTGTTGACGATGCGATACGCCCGCGGCCATGGCACATCCACCGGCGCCGGCGCTTTCAACCGCGCACTCCGTCGAGGTAGCGGCGCACATCGGCGATATCGACCACCCGGCCTGCCAGCATGTAATCCAGGGCGGTTTTGCCATTGAACGGTGCCGCCGTGTTGGGGCTGCTGACCCAATCGTAGGCGCGCTCGCGGCTATTGCTGAAGATGATGCTCAACGCCTTGTGAATACCCATCAGGTAAGAGATGCGCTCGAGGGTGTCATGGGGCAGGCGTATGTTTGGCAGGTGTTTGTATTTATAGAACGTGGTGTTGCCGACTCCTCCGAGCAGGGTGCGTTGTTGCTCGGCATTGCAGCCCCAGTGCTCCATGAGGTTGAAGAAGAACTTCAGCGCAACGCGGCCGGCTTCGGGGGCGTCGAGTTGTTCGCGTGGGTTTAACGCAGTAGATGAAGTTGGCATTTGGCCGCCTCCAGAGAAATCATCATGCCTTGAGGTTAGTACATATCTGTACATTTACTCAAAATTAATACACTGATGAACAACCGTGCAGACTGAAAAATCCATACTGCTTGCACACATTTTTTGATCTCCATCACCCCCATCCCACCAAAAACCCCGATCCTCTGTCAGCCTCCAGCCATCGGCGGGGAAATCAATTCGCTACTAAATCCGCGACAACTATGCTCAGGTGCAGGAATATAGCCGGCATATGGCGCCGTTTCGGTCGTTTCGTAC
>Ga0308166_1000704_pt1 | contig 41559 bp, 39 predicted proteins | sample PhyCR2_2_FD_202137 | JGI IMG/M metagenome (GOLD analysis project Ga0308166, IMG submission 202137) | Phyllosphere microbial communities from UC Gill Tract Community Farm, Albany, California, United States - DLSLCC.R2 | ecosystem: Host-associated > Plants > Phyllosphere > Unclassified | place...
TGCCGCCCGGCGTTGCCGCATCGGCACAGATACGCCCGGTGGCGCTACGCTTACCGGGCCTACAAAATACTGCAGCAGCCTCACCCCGTAGGCCGGGCAAACACAGTGCCGCCCGGCGTTGCCGCATCGGCACAGATACGCCCGGTGGCGCTACGCTTACCGGGCCTACAAAATACTGCAGCAGCCTCACCCCGTAGGCCGGGCAAACACAGTGCCGCCCGGCGTTGCCGCATTGGCACAGATACGCCCGGTGGCGCTACGCTTACCGGGCCTACAAAATACTGCACCAGCCTCACCCCTTAGGCCGGGCAAACGCAGTGCCGCCCGGCGTTGCCGCATCGGCACAGATACGCCCGGTGGCGCTACGCTTACCGGGCCTACAAAATACTGCAGCAGCCTCACCCCGTAGGCCGGGCAAACGCAGTGCCGCCCGGCGTTGCCGCATCGGCACAGATACGCCCGGTGGCGCACCGCTTACCGGGCCTACAAAATACTGCACCAGCCTCACCCCATAGGCCGGGCAAACGTAGTGCCGCCCGGCGTTGCCGCATCGGCACAGATACGCCCGGTGGCGCACCGCTTACCGGGCCTACAAAATACTGCACCAGCCTCACCCCGTAGGCCCCGGCGCTAACGTCTTTCTCCGGTAATCAATTCGGTATAATCACCGGCCCAATCCAATGGATATAACCCGTTTTGCACATCTCGATGGAAGGTGGAATAGGGCCAGTCTTGTACTCGCTTTACCCAGCCGTGTTTTACCGGATTAATATAGATGTAATCCATATGCCGTCGGTAATCTTCTTCGTTGCGTAGAGTATGCTCCCAGAATCGGGGCTGCCAGATACCCTTCGTTTGTAGCAGCCGGGTGAAATGCTTTTTGATATCGCGCCAGCGGCCCGAGTAATCACTGTCTTCAGCCGGGAGCGTCCAGATACAGTGCATATGCTCGGGCAAAACAACCCAGCTGTTAATCATAAACGGCTTGCGGCGCTTCACCTGCGCCGTTGCCGAACGCAATGCATTAATATGCCTGACCAGCAAATCGCTATGGCGATTGCGCAGGTTAACGGTGAAAAACCAGCTCCCGCCGGGAACGTAATGTCGACGATAGTGTGACAAGCGCCGTCACCCCCGCTTCGCGGTCAGCTCCGCAATCCGTACGATCACGCGCACCGCTTTCTCCATCCCTTCCAGGGTGACGAACTCATGTTTGCCGTGGTAGTTATAGCCGCCGGTAAAGATATTCGGGCACGGCAGGCCCATAAAGGAGAGCTGCGCGCCATCGGTGCCGCCGCGAATAGGCTTAAGCTGCGGCTCAATATCGCAGTCGCGCATCGCCTGCTGGGCGATATCGATAATATGCGGATGCTCAGCGACCTTCTCGTGCATGTTGTAGTAGCTATCCTCGATCACCAGTTCGATATAGCAGTCCGGGTGCAGCCCCTTGCCGACCTTTTTGGCGATCTCCATGATCTTACGTTTGCGCACTTCAAAGTTCTTACGATCGAAATCGCGAATGATGTAGTGCATCTCCGCGCGATCGACCGCCCCCTTTATGCTGGCGAGATGATAAAAACCTTCGTAACCCTCGGTGGTTTCCGGGCTCTCATCGGCAGGAACCAGGGCGTGAATACGCGTCGCCAGCGTCAGGGCATTGACCATGACCCCTTTCGCCGTGCCGGGGTGCACGTTGTTACCCACAATTTTAATCGTCACCGAGGCCGCGTTGAAGTTCTCAAACTCCAGCTCGCCCACGCCGCCGCCGTCCACGGTATAGGCCCACTGCGCGCCAAACGCTGGCACGTCAAAGTGCTTCGCCCCTTTTCCCACCTCTTCATCCGGCGTAAAGGCCACGCGGATCTCACCGTGAGGTACGTTCTGTTTAATCAGCACCGCCAGCGCGGTCATGATCTCCGCCACGCCAGCTTTGTCATCCGCACCGAGCAGGGTTTTGCCGTCGGTGGTGATCAGCGTCTGCCCCAGCAGCTGATGCAGCACCGGGAACATCACTGGAGAGAGGATCTCATCCCCTACGCCCAGAGCGATATCGCCGCCGCGGTAGTTCTCAACGATCTGTGGATTAACATTCTTGCCGGTAAAGTCCGGGGAGGTATCGACATGGGAGATAAATCCAATAGCAGGGATATCACCCTTTACGTTTGCGGGCAGCGTCGCCATCACCGTGCCTTTGTCACTCAGCGTTACGTTGATAAGGCCCATCTCGTTAAGCTGATCGCGAAGCAGCTCTAATAGCTTCCACTGTCCCTCTGTGCTTGGGACCTGTCTGACGCCCGGTTTCGACTGGGTATCTAACGAAACATAGTGCAAAAAACGCTCAAGTAATTTTTCCATGCGGCCACCCTCACTTTTTGTCACAACATTATCAAGACGCGCGACACGTGGTGTATTGCGTCAGGTCACTTTTAGCGTGTAAACCCTGTATTTTATTACACCTTTAATAGTGGCTGAAAATGACCAGGCTGGATAAGAAATAAGAACAAGGTTTGGCGATTTCAGTGGTTTGCCGTAGAATGCCAGGCCTTATTCATGTGCCAAAACCCAAGGTGGTTAATCACAAACCCCGCATCGGTAAGCCATCCGCTGCGTCTACACGGGACAGAGTCAAAAATTGAATACACAACCACGTTCGCTTTCACCGCTGGTACAAATGGCGGGGATTCGAAAAAGTTTTGATGGTAAAACCGTTATTTCCGATCTTAACCTCACCATCAACAACGGCGAATTCCTGACGCTGCTTGGCCCTTCTGGCTGCGGTAAAACTACCGTCCTGCGCCTTATTGCAGGCCTGGAGAGTGTCGACACAGGCCGCATTATCCTCGATAGCGATGATATAACGAACGTTCCCGCAGAACATCGCCATGTTAACACCGTCTTTCAAAGCTACGCCCTGTTCCCACACATGACGGTGTTCGAAAACGTCGCCTTTGGCCTGCGGATGCAGAAGACACCGGCGGATGAGATCACCCCTCGCGTTACCGATGCACTGCGTATGGTGCAACTGGAAGAGTTTGCCCAGCGTAAGCCGCACCAGCTCTCTGGCGGCCAACAGCAGCGCGTGGCCATCGCCCGGGCGGTGGTCAACAAGCCGCGCATGCTGCTGCTGGATGAGTCCCTCTCTGCCCTCGACTACAAGCTGCGTAAGCAGATGCAGAACGAGCTGAAGGCATTGCAGCGCAAGCTTGGCATAACCTTTGTCTTCGTTACGCACGATCAGGAGGAGGCGCTGACCATGTCCGATCGTATTGTGGTGATGCAGAACGGTAAAATCGAGCAGGACGGCACCCCGCGTGAGATCTACGAGGAGCCGAAAAATCTCTTTGTGGCCAGCTTTATTGGCGAGATTAATATCTTTAACGCGACGGTGATCGAGCGTATTGATGAGCAGCGCGTGCGGGCCAACGTCGAAGGCCGCGAGTGCAATATCTACGTTAACTTTGCCGTCATGCCGGGTCAGAAACTTAACGTACTGCTGCGTCCGGAGGATCTACGCGTCGATGAGATCAACGACGACAATGAGATTGAAGGGCTGATTGGCTACGTGCGCGAGCGTAACTACAAGGGCATGACCCTGGAGTCGGTGGTTGAGCTGGAGAACGGCAAGATTGTGATGGTCAGCGAGTTCTTTAACGAAGACGATCCCGATTTCGACCACTCGCTGGATCAGAAGATGGCGATCAACTGGGTAGAGAGCTGGGAGGTCGTACTGGCTGATGAAGAGCACAAGTAAATTCCAGAACGTGGTGATTGCCACTGTCGTCGGTTGGCTTGTGCTGTTTGTCTTTCTGCCCAACCTGATGATTATCGTCACCAGCTTTTTGACCCGCGACGACGTCTCCTTCGTTAAGCTGGTCTTTACGCTGGATAACTACACGCGCCTGCTCGATCCGCTCTATTTTGACGTGCTGCTGCACTCGCTCAATATGGCGATGATCGCCACCCTCGGCTGCCTGGCGCTAGGCTATCCGTTCGCCTGGTTCCTGGCGAAGCTGCCGCAGAAAGTGCGCCCGCTGCTGCTCTTTCTGCTGATCGTGCCGTTCTGGACCAACTCGCTGATCCGCATCTATGGCCTGAAGCTTTTTCTCAGCACCAAGGGCTATCTCAATGCTTTCCTGCTTGAGCTGGGGATCATCGATACGCCGCTGCGCATTATGTTTACCCCCAGCGCGGTCATCATCGGCCTGGTCTATATTCTGCTGCCTTTTATGGTCATGCCGCTCTACTCCAGCATTGAGAAGCTGGATAAGCCGCTGCTGGAGGCGGCGCGGGATCTCGGTGCAAGCAAACTGCAAACCTTTATGCGCATCATTGTGCCGCTGACCATGCCGGGCATCATCGCTGGCTGCCTGCTGGTAATGCTGCCTGCGATGGGGCTGTTCTACGTCTCGGATCTGATGGGCGGGGCAAAAAACCTGCTGATCGGCAATGTGATTAAGAGTCAGTTCCTTAACATTCGCGACTGGCCGTTCGGCGCGGCGACCAGCATCACCCTGACGGTGGTGATGGGGCTGATGCTGCTGGTCTACTGGCGAGCAATGCGCCTGCTGAATAAAAAGGTGGAGCTGGAGTGATGGGTCGACTGCTGCGCGGCGGTTTTATGACCGCCATTTATGCTTACCTCTATATTCCGATCGTTATTCTGATCGTTAACTCCTTCAACCAGGCGCGCTTTGGCATCAACTGGCAGGGATTTACCACTAGCTGGTATAGCTTGCTGATGAACAACGACAGCCTGTTACAGGCAGCCCAGCACTCGCTGACCATGGCGGTGCTGTCGGCAACCTTTGCTACGCTGATCGGCTCCCTGACGGCGGTGGCGCTCTACCGCTACCGCTTCCGCGGCAAGCCGTTCGTTAGCGGAATGCTGTTTGTGGTGATGATGTCTCCGGATATCGTAATGGCGATCTCGCTGCTGGTGCTGTTTATGCTGCTTGGCATCCAGCTGGGCTTCTGGTCGCTGCTCTTCTCGCACATCACCTTCTGCCTGCCGTTTGTGGTAGTGACAGTCTATTCCCGGCTAAAAGGCTTTGACGTGCGGATGCTGGAGGCGGCGAAGGATCTGGGTGCCAGCGAAATCACCATCCTGCGCAAGATCATTCTGCCGCTGGCAATGCCCGCCGTGGCCGCCGGCTGGCTGCTGAGCTTTACCCTGTCGATGGATGACGTGGTGGTCTCGTCGTTTGTGACCGGGCCAGGGTATGAAATTCTACCGTTGAAGATCTACTCAATGGTGAAGGTCGGCGTCTCACCAGAGGTGAACGCGCTGGCGACCATTCTGTTAGGACTCTCGCTGGTTCTGGTGATTGCCAGCCAGTTAATTGCACGTGATAAAACTCAGGGGACGTTAAAATGAAAAACTGGTCACGCCACCTGCTCGCTGCGGGGGCTTTAGCGCTCAGCGTGAGTGCCGCCCATGCCGAGGATAATAAGACCCTCTACTTCTATAACTGGACCGAGTATGTGCCGCCGGGCCTGCTGGAGCAGTTCACCAAAGAGACCGGCATCAAGGTGATCTATTCGACCTATGAGTCGAACGAGACCATGTATGCCAAGCTCAAAACCTATAAAGACGGCGCTTACGATCTGGTTGTGCCCTCTACCTACTTTGTCGACAAGATGCGCAAAGAGGGGATGATCCAGAAGATCGACAAGAGCAAGCTGACCAACTTCAGCAACCTCGATCCTGAGGTGCTGAACAAGCCGTTCGATCCGAGCAACGACTACTCGGTTCCTTACATTTGGGGCGCGACGGCGATTGGGGTGAATAGCGAAGCGATCGATCCGAACAGCGTCACCAGTTGGGCCGATCTGTGGAAGCCGGAGTATAAGAGCAGCCTGGTGCTGACCGACGATGCCCGGGAAGTGTTCCAGATGGCACTGCGCAAGCTGGGCTACTCGGGTAATACTACCGATCCGAAAGAGATTGAGGCGGCCTACCACGAGCTGCAGAAGCTGATGCCAAACGTGGCGGCCTTCAACTCCGATAACCCAGCCAACCCCTATATGGAAGGCGAAGTTAACCTGGGGATGGTCTGGAATGGTTCTGCCTGGGTGGCGCGCCAGAGCGGTACGCCGCTGACGGTGGTATGGCCTAAAGAGGGTGGCATCTTCTGGATGGACAGTCTGGCGATCCCGGCCAACGCCAAAAACGTGGACGGCGCACTCAAGCTGATCAACTTCCTGCTGCGCCCGGACGTGGCGAAACAGGTCGCGGAGACCATTGGTTACCCGACGCCTAACCTGGCGGCACGCAAGCTGCTTACCCCGGCGGTGGCCAACGATAAGTCGCTCTATCCAGATGCCGAGACCGTGAGCAAAGGCGAGTGGCAGAATGACGTCGGCCAGGCCAGCGCCCTCTACGAGAGCTACTACCAGAAGCTTAAAGCGGGGCGTTAATCCGCTCTCCCTGTATATACGCCCGGCGATCCTGCCGGGCATACAGGATCCGTTACAGCCCCTTCAGCAGCCGCTCAACAAATTCCGGTACAACCTGACTCGCCAGCCCGTAGTGCTTCTCTTCGAACTCGCTGCCAACCTGACTCGGTTCAAGGTTCAACTCGACGGTGTGCGCCCCCTGCAGCTTCGCCTCATGCACAAACCCGGCTGCGGGATAGACGTGCCCGGAGGTGCCGATGGCAATAAAGACATCTGCCAGCGCCAGCGCGCTGTAGATCTCATCCATGCCCAGCGGCATCTCGCCAAACCAGACTACGTGTGGGCGCAGCGGTGACGGGAACTGGCAGCAGTGGCACTTATCTTCCGGGGTAACATCCCCCGTCCATGCCAGAACCTGTCCGCTGGCGGCGCAGCGCACCTTTAGCAACTCGCCGTGCATATGCAGCACGTTATTGTTACCGGCGCGCTCGTGCAGATTGTCGATGTTCTGGGTGATCAGCAGAAAGCGATCCCCCAGGGCCTCTTCCAGCTCGGCCAGCGCCAGATGCGCGGCGTTGGGCGCAATCTCTGGCTGCTGCAGCTGGCGACGACGTGCGTTATAGAATGACTGCACCAGCTCCGGGTTACGGGCAAACCCTTCCGGCGTGGCGACGTCCTCTACATGATGCTCCTCCCACAGCCCGTCGGCGGCGCGGAAGGTACGAATGCCCGATTCGGCGGAGATCCCCGCCCCGGTCAACACGACCACTCTTGGTTTTTCCATCACGTCGGGTACCACTCTGTCTCTGAAAAAGATGCGCTGGCGTAGACGCTCGCGCAAACGGCGTTTGTTGCGGCGAAAACGGCTTAGTCGGCTAAAACGACGCGACTGCATATCGGCCTCTTGTGCTTAATCGGTGAGATGGAGGAAGGCTGCGCCACGCATGCCGCCCGCGTCGCCGTGTCGGGCGCGCTCAATACGCGGCACCCGGGCAACCGGCAACAGACGCCGCGGCAAACGGTCGGACAACAGCGTGGTCAACGCGGCGAAGTTTGACAACCCGCCGCCGATGACCAGCAGATCCAGATCTACGATGGTCAATATCGTCCCCAGGCAGGCGGCCAGCAGCTCAACGTAGCGAGCCACATGCGCACGTGCCCCTTCATCACCTTGTTCCCATAGAGCGATTATTTCAGGTGCGTTCAGAGATTGATCGTAGAAGTGATTGTAGAGCCATGCAAAGCCGTGACCCGAAAGATAGTTCTCAATGCAGCCCAGCTGGCCGCAGCCGCAGCGCAGCAGGGGAATATCGCGCCCAAGAATTTCAAGGGCATCGACGGGAAGACGAATGTGGCCAAACTCGCCGGTAATATAGCTATGGCCGGGAATGGATTTGCCGTTGATCACCAGCCCGCCGCCCACGCCGGTGCCGAGGATCAGCCCCATCACCAGCGGATAGCGGGCAAACTCATCGTCCCAGGCTTCCGAGAGGGCAAAGCAGTTGGCGTCGTTGTCGAGACGCACGTCGCGGCCAAACAGCGCGCAGAGATCGGCCCGCAGCGCTCTACCGCTGGCGGCGGGAAGGTTCGCCGCGTAGAGCGTGCCGTCAGCGGTAACGGGCATACCGGGAATGCCGATGCCCACCGAGCCGCGCTCACCCGTGCGGGTATCGGCCTCGTGCACCAGTCCGGCGATGGCGGCTAAAAAGGCGCTGTAGCTCTCATGGGGCGTGACGATGCGACGCTCCCACTGTAACGTTCTGTCACTGTCGAAGACGCCCAGCGCAATTTTACTGCCGCCAATGTCCAGCCCGTAATGCATCGCCACTCCTTGTTACTGCCCGCTCAAAACCCGGGCCGGATCGATATTGCTGGCGCGTCTGGCGGGATACCAGCTCGCCAGCAGGCTCAGCACCAGGGCGGTGACCAGCACGTAGACAACGTCAAGGGCGTGCAGCTCTGACGGCAGGAAATCGATAAAGTAGATATCCCCCGACAGGAATTGATGGCCGATCAGTGTCTCAAGACCGTTGATAATCGGCGTTAGCTGAAGAGCAACCACGACGCCAATCACCACGCCCGCCACGCTGCCGAACAGCCCGGCCAGCAGACCATACCAGACGAATACCGCACGGATAAGTCCATCCTTCGCCCCGAGGGTGCGCAGCACGGCGATATCGCCGCTCTTGTCCTTCACTGCCATCACCAGGGTCGAGACGATGTTGAAGCAGGCCACGCCGATGACCAGCACCATTGCCAGATACATAATGGCGCGGATCATCTGGATATCGCGGTACATGTAGCCGTAGGTGCCGATCCAGCTCTTGATATAGACGTAGCTATCGGTCACGCTGCCGGCGTCGCGTACCAGCTTATTGGCGTTAAAGACGTCCTTCACCTTGATGGCAATCCCGGTTATGCCGTCGTTCATCTCCAGATACTGCTGAGCATCCTGCATCGGGATCATGGCAAAACTGTGATCGAGCTGGCCGCTGAGCTGCAAAATACCGCTGACGTGCAGCCTGATGCGTTTCGGTTGCAGCAGCTTGTGGTCAGCGCTGGCGTTGGGGATCTGCATTGATACCCAGTCACCCTGCTTGACCTTCAGCGCCTCGGCAACGCCTTTGCCGAGGATCACCTGCTGCTCGCCCGCCTTGAAGTTGGCCCAGGCACTGTTCTGCACATAGCGCGGCAGCGCGCTCAGACGCGCCTCCTGCTGCGGATCGACCCCTTTCACCTGGATAGCGCGCAGGTTTACGCCGCTCTCTACCAGGCCGGTAAAGTTGATATAGGGCGCAGCGGCTTCGATGCCCGCCACCTTCTCAACCTTGCCCAGCGCCTCGCGCCAGTTACTCCACGGCTGGTTGACCGGCTCGATCTCGCCGTGGGGCACCACCGCGAGAATGCGGTTATTCAGCTCACGTTCAAAGCCGTTCATGGCGCTCAGGCCGACGATCAGCACCGCTACCCCTAGCGCAATGCCGATGGTAGAGATCACCGAGATCAGCGACACCATGCCGCCACGCCGACGGCCACGGCTAAAACGCAGGGCAATGATTAACGACAGAGGTGAAGCCATTACTGCGCCCCCATCAGCGTCATCTCCGGGCTCAGGTGGCCGTCGCGCATCTCCATCTGGCGGCTCATGCGTTTTGCCAGCTGCAGATCGTGAGTGACCACCAGAAATGCCGTGCCCTGCGACGCGTTTAGCTCGCCGAGCAGGGCAAAGATGGCGTCGGCGTTGCGTGCGTCGAGGTTACCGGTGGGTTCATCCGCCAGCACCAGGCGTGGATTGTTCACCAGCGCCCGGGCAATGGCCACGCGCTGGCGCTCGCCGCCGGAAAGCTCCGACGGACGATGGTTCGCCCGGTGCAGCAGCCCTACCGCCTGGAGCATATCCCGCGCACGCTGGGTAATTTCCGCCGGTTTATGCTTGCCAATCAGCAGCGGCATGGCGACGTTCTCCTGGGCGGTAAAGTCCGGCAGCAGGTGGTGGAACTGGTAGATAAAGCCCAGCTCGCGGTTGCGCAGCTCGGCTTTCGCCGTCGAGGAGAGCTGACTTAGATGACGATCGCCAAAAATCACGTCGCCGGAGGTAGGCGTATCCAGCCCCCCCAGCAGGTGCAGCAGCGTACTTTTACCGGAGCCGGAGCTGCCGACAATCGCCACGGTTTCGCCTTCGTTCACGCTAAAGCTGACATCGTGCAGCACGTCGGTCTGCACGTTCCCTTCCTGATAGCGTTTGCACAGGTTGTCGCATTGCAACAGGATCTTATTCATAACGTAAAGCCTCAGCGGGTTGGGTGGCGGCGGCGCGCCATGAGGGATAGAGCGTAGAGAGCAGCGCAATGGCCATCGCCACCAGCGCGATAATCACCACCTGGAGTGGCTCAATAGCCACCGGCAGCGCCGCGCCGTCCAGCAGCGCGCCAATGATCGGCATCAGATTGTTAAGCTGGCTGGCAAGGAGAGCCCCCAGTACGGCACCGAGCAGCGCGCCGATAATCCCCGCACTGGCCCCCTGCACCATAAAGACCGCCATGATCTGGCGCGGGGTCAGCCCCTGGGTTTGCAGGATCGCCACTTCGCCCTGCTTCTCCATCACCATCAGCCCCAGCGAGGTGATGATGTTGAAGGCGGCGACGGCGACGATAAGGCTCAGCAGCAGGCCCATCATGTTTTTCTCCATGCGCACGGCCTGGAACAGTTCCCCTTTGCGATCGCGCCAGTCCTGCCACTTAGTGCCGTCCGGCAGCGTCTGCTGACTCAGCTCGTCTACCTTCAGAGGTTCGTTGAGCCACAGCCGCCAGCCGGTAATATTGCCCGCCGGGTAGCGCATCAGGCGCGATGCGTCCTGAATGTTCACCAGCATCTGGTAGCCATCGACTTCGCTGTTGGCAGCAAAGGTGCCGATCACGTTAAAGAGGCGCTGGCTTGGCAGGCGGCCCATCGGCGTAAACTGGCTGGCGGAGGGCACCATCACTCGCAGCTGGTCGCCGCGATTAACGCCCAACTGCCCGGCCAGCTGCTCGCCAAGGATCACGTTATATTTGCCCGGCTGCAGATCGGTTTGTTTGACGTTAACGAGGTACGGCGTGAGCGGATCCTTTTGGGCGGGATCGATGCCGAGCATCACCCCCACCGAGACGCTACGCGCGCTCTGTAACACCACGTCGCCGGTGGTCAACGGCGCAACGCGGCTGACGCCCTGCAGCTTTGCGGCGCTGGCTGGGAGCTGCTGCGGGTTCAGCGAGCCGTTGGCCGAGGAGAGAACCGCCTGCGGCATCAGCCCCAGGATGTTGTTTTGCAGCTCGCGCTCGAAGCCGTTCATCACCGACAGCACGGTTACCAGCGCCATCACGCCAAGCGTAATACCAATGGTCGAGAGCCAGGAGACAAAGCGACCGAATCGGTCCGCTGCGCGCCCACGCATATAACGCAGGCCTATGAATAGTGCGACAGGTTGGTACATGACATCCGTCTGGTTGCGGTTAGCAGACTCACGAGTATATAAGCGAAACAGGGGATGGTAAATCGCTTATGCGCTAAGAATTGTCGGGGAGTGGGGTAAAAATTTGTTCAAAATCAATTTGCTAAAACAGCGTTTCTCGCCCATGTAGGTGACAATGGACCTCACCTTTTTCCGAAAACTTCTCCTAACAGGGTAAATCCAGAGCGTTACCCATTACAGCGCCAGCTGCCCCGATCACTATATACGCCAAAATTTATCGCAACACGGGCGTTTTAACGATGAAGCAAAAAGCATTGTGGATTAACCAGATCAAAGGGTTATGCATCAGTCTGGTGGTGATCTACCACTCGGTGATCACCTTCTACCCGCATCTTGAGGGGCTGCAGCATCCCCTCTCCGGCCTGCTCGCCAAATGCTGGCTGTATATGAATCTCTACCTCGCCCCGTTCCGCATGCCGGTCTTTTTCTTCATCTCCGGGTACCTGATCCGGCGCTATATCACCGACGCCGAATGGAAAAACTGTATTGATAAGCGGCTGTGGTCAATCTTCTACGTGCTGGCCCTGTGGGGCGTTTTACAGTGGCAGGGGATCGGCTTTCTCAATCGCTGGCTGGCACCCGAGCGCGATCTTAGCCGGTCGGCCAACGCCGCCTACGCCGACTCGCTGAGCGAGTTTCTCCACGGAATGCTGACCGCCAGCACCAGTTTGTGGTACCTCTATGCCCTGCTGATCTACTTCGTGGTTTGCAAATTCCTGAGCCGCTGGAAACGCCCCGCGCTGGCGCTGATGCTGGTGGCGTCGGTGGCCATTAACTTCCTGCCGCTGCCGTGGTGGGGAATGAACAGCGTGGTGCGCAACGTCATCTACTATGCCCTGGGGGCCTGGTACGGCGTGACCATTATGGCCTGGCTGCAGAGCATTCCTCTGCGCCGCCAAATTTTACCTCTGGTGCCTGCCCTGCTGGTGGCGGTAGCGCTCTGGTTTTGCAACGTGCCGGTACTGCTCTCTCTGCTGTCGGCCTGGCTGATCATGTCCCTGTTCTGGCGGCTGGAGCAGCGCTTTACCCCCGGTGAAGATCGACTCCTGAACGTGATTGGCTCCAACACCATTGCCATTTACACCACTCACCGCATCCTGATCGAAGGCAGCAGCCTCGCCCTGCTGCCGCTGTTTCGCAAGGGCGTGCTCTCGCCGACGCTGGAGCTGGGCCTGCTGCTGGTTTACCCCCTGCTGAGCCTGCTGGTATGCACCCTGGTTGGGCTGGGTATTCGCCGTCTCTCCGTGCGCCTGTTTGGCGACCTCTTTTTTTCACCGCCGGAGAAACTGCGTCTGGCTCCGACCACGCGCTAGCGGGCTAACTTTGCTAATATTGAGGGATCAAAGATAATAAACTGCATTGTGTATCAGTGATATGTCCCCATATCAGGGGGCATAAACCCAAGAGATCCCGATATTCGCTATGCCTGAACAATACCGTTACTCCCTTCCCGCCAAGGCGGGCGACCAGCGCCAACTGGGTGAGCTTACAGGCAGCGCCTGTGCCACAGAAGTGGCAGAAATCGTTGAGCGTCATGCAGGCCCGGTGGTGCTCATCGCACCCGATATGCAAAACGCGCTGCGCCTGCATGATGAGATCCGCCAGTTTACCGACAGCATGGTGATGAACCTCGCCGACTGGGAGACGCTGCCTTACGACAGCTTCTCTCCGCACCAGGAGATCATCTCTTCGCGGCTCTCGACGCTCTATCAGCTGCCCTCTATGCAGCGCGGCGTGCTGATTATGCCGGTGAATACGCTGATGCAGCGCGTCTGCCCGCATAGCTATCTGCACGGTCACGCGCTGGTGATGAAAAAGGGTCAGCGCCTCTCCCGCGATGCCCTGCGTGCCCAGCTGGATACCGCTGGCTACCGCCACGTTGACCAGGTGATGGAGCATGGCGAATACGCCACTCGCGGCGCGCTGCTGGATCTCTACCCAATGGGCAGTACGCAGCCCTACCGCATCGACTTCTTTGATGATGAGATCGATAGCCTGCGGCTGTTCGATCCCGATACCCAGCGTACGCTGGAAGAGGTGGAGGCGATTAACCTGCTGCCCGCCCACGAGTTTCCTACTGACAAGGCGGCTATCGAGCTGTTCCGCAGCCAGTGGCGCGATACCTTTGAGGTGAAGCGCGACGCCGAGCATATTTATCAGCAGGTGAGTAAAGGCACGCTGCCGGCGGGGATCGAATACTGGCAGCCGCTGTTTTTCAGCGAGCCGCTGCCACCGCTGTTTAGCTATTTCCCGGCCAATACGCTGGTGATTAACACCGGCGATCTCGATGCCAGCGCGGTGCGTTTCCAGAGCGAAACCCAGGCCCGCTACGAGAACCGCGGTGTCGACCCAATGCGCCCTCTGCTGCCACCGGAGACGCTGTGGCTGCGCAGCGACGAGCTGTTTGCCGAGCTGAAGCGCTGGCCGCGCATTCAGCTGAAAACCGAACAGCTGGCGGAGAAAGCCGCTAATACCAATCTCGGCTACCAGACGCTGCCGGATCTGGCCGTACAGGCGCAGCAGAAAGCGCCGCTTGATAGCCTGCGCAAGTTTCTCGAATCCTTTACCGGCCCGGTGGTCTTCTCCGTTGAGAGCGAGGGTCGTCGTGAGGCGCTTGGGGAGCTACTGGCGCGGATTAAAGTCGCACCGAAGCGGATCCTGCGTCTGGATGAAGCGGCCGACAACGGACGCTACCTGCTGATCGGCGCGGCCGAGCGCGGGTTTATTGATACCCTGCGCAATCGGGCGCTGATCTGCGAGAGCGATCTGCTGGGTGAGCGCGTCGCCCGCCGTCGTCAGGATAATCGCCGAACCATCAACCCGGATACGCTGATCCGCAACCTGGCGGAGCTGCACCCTGGCCAGCCGGTGGTACACCTGGAGCACGGCGTCGGGCGCTATGCGGGCATGACCACGCTGGAGGCGGGCGGCATCAAAGGTGAATACCTGATGTTGACCTACGCCAACGATGCCAAACTCTATGTTCCGGTGTCATCCCTGCACCTGATCAGCCGCTACGCGGGCGGTGCGGAGGATAATGCCCCGCTGCACAAGCTCGGCAGCGATGCCTGGACGCGGGCGCGGCAGAAAGCGGCGGAAAAAGTGCGCGACGTGGCCGCCGAGCTGCTGGACGTCTACGCCCAACGCGCAGCCAAGACCGGCTTTGCCTTTAAACATGATAAAGAGCAGTATCAGCTCTTCTGCGACGCCTTCCCGTTTGAAACTACGCCGGATCAGGCTCAGGCGATCAATGCCGTGCTGAGCGACATGTGCCAGCCGCTGGCGATGGACCGTCTGGTGTGCGGCGACGTAGGCTTCGGTAAGACCGAGGTCGCCATGCGCGCCGCCTTCCTTGCGGTAGAGAACCACAAGCAGGTTGCGGTGCTGGTGCCCACTACCCTGCTGGCCCAGCAGCACTACGATAACTTCCGCGACCGCTTCGCCAACTGGCCGGTACGCATCGAGCTGCTGTCGCGCTTCCGTAGCGCTAAAGAGCAGACCCAGGTGCTGGCCGATGCGGCAGAGGGCAAGGTCGATATTCTGATCGGCACCCACAAGCTGCTGCAAAGCGATCTGAAGTGGCGCGATCTCGGCCTGCTGATCGTCGACGAGGAGCACCGCTTCGGGGTGCGCCACAAGGAGCGCATCAAAGCGATGCGTGCCGACGTCGATATCCTGACGCTCACCGCCACGCCGATCCCGCGTACCTTGAATATGGCCATGAGCGGCATGCGCGATCTGTCGATTATCGCCACGCCGCCTGCACGCCGTCTGGCAGTGAAAACCTTCGTCCGCGAGTACGATAGTCTGGTGGTGCGCGAGGCGATGCTGCGTGAGATCCTGCGCGGCGGCCAGGTTTACTACCTCTATAACGACGTTGAGAACATCCAGAAGGCGGCCCAGCGGCTGGCGGAGCTGGTGCCGGAGGCGCGGATCGCCATCGGCCACGGCCAGATGCGCGAGCGCGAGCTGGAGCGGGTGATGAACGATTTCCATCACCAGCGCTTTAACGTGCTGGTCTGTACCACCATTATCGAAACCGGGATCGATATTCCTACCGCCAACACCATCATCATTGAGCGGGCGGATCACTTCGGCCTCGCTCAGCTGCACCAGCTGCGCGGTCGCGTTGGGCGCTCCCATCATCAGGCCTACGCCTGGCTGCTGACCCCGCATCCGAAAGCGATGACCACCGACGCGCAGAAGCGTCTGGAGGCCATCGCCTCGCTGGAGGATCTCGGCGCAGGCTTTGCGCTGGCTACCCACGATCTGGAGATCCGCGGCGCGGGTGAGCTGCTCGGGGAAGATCAGAGCGGCTCTATGGAGACCATTGGTTTCTCACTCTATATGGAGCTGCTGGAGAACGCCGTGGATGCGCTGAAGGCCGGGCGCGAGCCGTCGCTGGAGGATCTGACCAGCCAGCAGACCGAGGTTGAGTTACGCATGCCCGCCCTGCTGCCAGATGACTACATCCCGGACGTCAACACGCGCCTGTCGTTCTATAAGCGCGTCGCCAGCGCCAAAAGCAGCGGCGAGCTGGAGGAGATCAAGGTCGAGCTGATCGATCGCTTTGGTCTGCTGCCCGATCCGGCCCGCACCCTGCTTGAGGTGGCCCGACTGCGTCAGCAGGCGCAGAAGCTGGGGATCCGCAAGCTGGAGAGCAACGACAAAGGCGGCGCGATTGAGTTTGCCGAGAAGAACCATGTCAATCCGGCCTGGCTGATCGGCCTGCTGCAGAAGCAGCCGCAAAACTTCCGTCTCGATGGCCCTACCCGCCTGAAGTTTATGCAGGAGCTGGGCGAGCGCAAAACCCGCATGGAGTGGGTGAGTAACTTTATGAAAGAGCTGGCAGAGAACGCTATCGCCTGATCTCAAGGCGCACGCGATAAGGCGTGCGCCACTCTTTACAAATCCTTGCACATCTGAGAAACATTTCGACACACCTTCCGTCCATACTTTACTTTTGCTTTTGAATAACAATAAGCTGAATGAACGGTGGTTCAATGATTAAACAGATGCGCATTGCTCGCTGGATAACGCTGCTGGCCCTTGCGGCAGCGGCCCTCCTCTCTCTTCCCGCTCAGGCCAATACCTGGCCGCTTCCCGCTAACGGTAGCCGCCTGGTAGGCGAGAACCGTTTTCATCTCGTCGAAAACGACGGCGGCTCGCTGGAAGCGATTGCCAAAAAATACAATGTCGGCTTTCTGGCACTGTTACAGGCTAACCCCGGCGTTGATCCCTACGTGCCTCGCGCTGGCAGCGTGTTGACCATCCCGCTCCAGACCTTGCTGCCGAACGTGCCGCGACAGGGAATCGTGATTAACCTGTCCGAGCTGCGTCTCTACTGGTTCCCGCCTGGCAAGAACGAAGTGACCATCTACCCCATCGGTATTGGTCAGCTGGGAGGCGATACCCTAACGCCAACGATGGTCACTCGCGTGTCCGATAAACGCGCCAACCCGACATGGACGCCGACGGCCAACATTCGTGCGCGCTATAAGGCGCAGGGCGTCGATCTTCCGGCAGTTGTGCCCGCTGGGCCAAATAACCCAATGGGCCACCATGCGATCCGCCTGGCAGCCTACGGCGGCGTCTACCTGATCCACGGCACTAATGCCGACTTTGGTATCGGGATGCGCGTTAGCTCGGGCTGTATTCGTCTGCGCGATAACGACATTGCGACACTGTTCCGGCAGATCACCCCTGGAACAAAGGTCAATATCATCAACGCCCCGGTAAAAGCCTCGGTGGAGCCGGACGGCACGCGGCTGGTTGAAGTGCATCAACCGCTGTCGAAATCCATCAATGACGATCCGAAAACGCAGCCGCTGGTGCTGAATGCCAGCATGGAAAGCTTTAAATCTGCTGCCGAGACCGATACCGCGCTGATGGACGAAGTGATGGCGGTGCGCTCAGGGATGCCGGTCGACGTCACGCAGCATAGCCCCGCGTCAACGCAATCTATGTAACATATTAAGTCTTTAAAAATCATTAAGATATAACATAATTATTTTTAAACATTCACTGCTGGTCTTTGGGGGCAATTATTTTTATAATGATTGTTCAATAATTCAACATTGGGTGAGGAGCCACTATGACCACCGACGTCAGCAGTTGCACAAAAAAAAGCCGTGGCCGACCAAAAGTTTTCGACAGGGAAGCGGCGCTCGACAAAGCCATGACGCTTTTCTGGCAGCATGGCTATGAGGCCACGTCGCTGTCCGATTTGGTCGAGGCCACCGGTGCGAAAGCCCCGACGCTCTACGCCGAGTTTACTAACAAAGAGGGGCTGTTCCGCGCCGTACTCGATCGCTATATTTCGCAGTTTGCGACCAGGTACCAGGCGGAGCTGTTTTGCGATGAGAAGCGCGTTGAGCAGGCGCTGCTGGACTACTTTACCTCTGTTGCCACCTGCTTCACCAGCAAAGAGACCCCTTCCGGCTGCTTCTTAATCAGCACCTCGGCGGCGCTGGCGGCCTCGTCAAATGAGATTGCCCAGACGCTGAAGTCTCGTCACGCTTTACAGGAAGCCGCTCTGCTGCGCTTCCTCGAGGAGCGCCAGCAGCGCGGCGAGATCCCTGCGACAGCCTCGCCGCAGACCATAGCCCAGTTTCTGAACTGCGTGATCCAGGGGATGTCGGTTAGCGCGCGTGAAGGCGCGTCGCAAGAGAAGCTGCTGCAAGTTACCCGCACCACCCTCGCCCTGTGGCCAGAACTCATCAAGTCATAGTTCGTCAAATCGCCGTATTGCTGTGGCCTATTTAAATAATAGGCCAAAACTTTCTCACACTTTTGTATGACTCTTGCTACGCTTAGTAAGTGATTATTCCCCTGCTAACAATTAGCAGGTTTTTTTCAGGACAATTTTACGACTATTCACATGCAGAAGGATAACGGTCATGGTTTTGCTATTACCATTATTTAAAGTGTTAATAGTAATTACATTGTTATTTAGTCTCTGGGTAGTATGTGGTGGTTCGATCCTGTTCGCTTTCATCTCTGTGCTGATCACAGGATGCTTGCTGATCCGCCAGCAGAGTATGATTTGAATCTGAGCATTTATAAAAGCCTTGCGTAAGCGAGGCTTTTTTATGGCATAAAAAAAGCTCCCCAGCCTGAGCGAATGGGGAGCCAAATCAGGGTACTGCTTTTTTATGCTTTGTTATCCAAAACCAGCTGCCCGTTGCTGTCTAACGGGATCTGAGTACCGGGATCGTTCTCCATACGAATTTTCCCGTGCTGGTCACCAATTTTGTAGGTAACGTCGTAGCCAAGCATCTTCTCTGATTTGTCATAGACGGTTTTGCAGCGCTGCTGCGTGCTGGTATAGGTATCGCGCTCCTGCATGGCCCCCTGAACCTGGTTGCCGGCATAGCCGCCGCCCAGCGCCCCAACGACCGTGGCGACATCTTTACCGCGTCCGCCGCCGAACTGGTGACCAATCACCCCGCCCGCTACCGCGCCGAGTACTGAACCGGTGAGGCGGTTCTCATCCTGAACCGGACGTCGATGAGTTACCGTCACGTTGCGGCACTCTTTACGCGGCGTTTTCACCGTCTCTTTAATAGGTGTAGCAGAAACCACCTGCGCGTACTGAGGGCCGCGATTGAAAACGTCTAAGCCTGCCACCGCAGCAACGCCCAGTGCAGCGGCCACACCAATTCCGATACCCGCTAACATGGATTTATTCATTGAATAGTCCTTCTGGTTGGCTCTGATGTCATAATTCTGCAATCAGCGTGGCAAGATGCCAATCAGAAAGGCGGTAAAAAACGGGGAGTTATGTGGCAGATCGCGGTGATTCAGAGAAATCTGAGCCACCTGATGGAAATCAGCAGAAGGATATGCTAAATGCCCCGTCAGAAGTGACGGGGCGACAAGCTTAGTGCAGCTTCAGTCGCGGACGGATCACGCGGTTGATGCTGCCTACCAGCATCATCAGGCCAGTCTTGAAGTAGCCGTGCAGGGCTACCTGGTGCATACGGTAGAGCGAGATATAGACGAAACGTGCTACGCGCCCCTCTACCATCATCGAACCGCGCATCAGGTTACCCATCAGGCTGCCCACGGTGGAGAAGTTCGACAGTGAAACCAGCGAGCCGTGATCTTTGTAGACATAGGCTTTCAGCGGCTTGCCTTTGATCTGTGCCAGAATGTTGTGCAGCGCGCAGGTGGCCATCTGATGCGCAGCCTGGGCACGCGGCGGCACGAAGCCCCCTTCCGGACGCGCGCAGGAGGCGCAGTCGCCAATCGCATAGATATCCGCATCGCGAGTAGTTTGCAACGTCGGCTCTACCGCCAGCTGGTTGATGCGGTTAGTTTCAAGGCCGCCAATCTCTTTCATAAAGTCTGGTGCTTTGATCCCTGCCGCCCAGACCATCAGATCGGCCTGGATATATTCGCCATCTTTGGTATGCAGACCGCCTTCGTCCGCGCTGGTGACCATGGTCTGGGTCAGCACGCGTACGCCCATTTTAGTCAGCTCGCTGTGAGCCGCCCCGGAGATGCGTGGCGGCAGCGCTGGCAGAATGCGCTCGCCTGCTTCTACCAGGGTCACGTTCAGCGCCTCGTTGGTCAGGCCCTTATAGCCGTAGCTGTGCAGCTGCTTCACCGCGTTGTGCAGCTCAGCCGACAGCTCAACGCCGGTGGCTCCGCCGCCAACGATGGCAATGTTGACCTTGCCACTGGCGCCAAGGTTAGCAGAGTACTTCAGGAACAGGTTCAGCATCTCCTGATGGAAACGGCGCGCCTGATGCGGATTATCAAGGAAAATGCAGTGCTCTTTTACGCCCGGCGTGTTGAAGTCGTTGGAGGTACTCCCCAGCGCCATCACCAGCGTGTCATAAGGTAGCTTGCGCTCAGGCACCAGTAACTCGCCCTTCTCATCCCGCAGCTCGCCCAGGGTGATGGTTTTACCTTCACGGTTAATATCCACAACCGAACCAAGTTGGAACTGGAAATCATGATTGCGCGCGTGAGCCAGATAGCTCAGCGCGTCCACGCCTTCATCCAGCGAGCCGGTGGCCACTTCATGCAGCAGCGGCTTCCACAGGTGGCTGTGGTTGCGGTCGACAAGGGTAATTTTGGCTTTTTTACCCCGGCCCAGCTTCTTACCCAGCTGGGTTGCCAGCTCCAGTCCGCCAGCTCCACCGCCAACAATCACAATCTTTTTCAATGGTGTAGTCAACACGACCCCCTAAAATATTAACCAATTGTTAACTAAAAGTTATGAAAATAGCTTTTAATTAACAACAAGTTAGCTGCGAAAAACCTCATCTACCTCTTGAGAATAGCATGAACGGTGCATTGGTCATACCAAAATTGATATATATCAAGTTTTGATGCATAAAAGATAACCAGGTTTCAGTCGAAGGGCGAAAAAAAGTGCGGTGTACGCCATTTTTTCGCCAGGGAGATGAGGCAAAGAAGCGTATGACGCCCGGGACTTTCCGGGCGTTGTCATTGGTAAGGGAAATTTTGTCAGCTTTGAGGTGCAATGTACGCCATTGTTAAGAAATGCTGCTTATCTGCAGGGATTTTTGCATGCATTGCCTCTAACGTGATGTTAGTGAAGTTGCTGCTGGCTGACACTTCGGTTGTTGTACCTGTATAGAGGTTGCTGGACTGCGTAATATAAAAATCACTACTCCTGTTTCTTGCGGTCCGCGTTATTCTGTCGATAGTCATATCCGTAGCGGAGAAAGTGTTACTGAACACAAGATAATCTACGACATCAATGCTCTTTTCGTCACTATCATCAAAATTCTGCCAGAACGTTACCTTACCCTCATTGATATAGTTATTAAATATATATGTATTACGCATAAATAATTTAGGACTATGATCGTAAGGACGGGCGTCGAAGTTAGTTGTATCAAGATAGTTTGCGGCAAAAACGAGATTTTCAGCATTACGGAATTTGAGCTGGCCCGCAGCGGTGGTAGGCCATCCAGTAAAATAGTTCTGATAAACATTCACATTATCATACTGCTTAATATAAATAATGTGATCGCGCTGAATATCTTCTACCTGCGTCACGGGGTTAAACAGCATCTGCTGAGTATTCCCGGCAAAAAAATTCCTGAAAAAAGATGAATTCCTTAGCTCATCGGTAGCATACCAACCACTAACATAGTTCCCCTGGTCATCATCCATTACAAGCTGGCCGGCGTTTTTCGCATCCACAAGCTTCGTGATCAAATTACGGGTGCGGACGTCGATATAGGTACTCGCTTTGTCCTTATTACTGGCGGAACCTAAAAAGTTATAACTTATTGTAGAACCATTGTTTTTGTAAGTGCTCAAGCCGACGCCTGGATAGCTTCTGCCGCGCATAAAAACGTTGCCTTTAACGATATAGTTACCATGCGCAACAGAAACTTGATTTTGAGTATGAAGTGTTTTTGTATTAATAAAAGCATTGTATCTGACAATAATATTTTTCTTTGTATTCCCATAAAATGAGATCGCAATATTATCAAAAATGATATCGCTAACCATGAGATCTTCAACGGTGTTGGCAAAGACCTGATCGCCAATTGAAGGGGCTGAAGTAAGCGTACTGTAAAACAGAGTAGTCCCTGTCCGGGAGCCGACCAGCGAGCCTTTTGTCGGTACATTAATGTTGCCATCCACGCGGTATTTTCCTGCGGGAAAAAACAGGCCTTTGTTTTCTGCAGCTGCCGTTGCGAGCTCGCGATTAATATTAGCACTTTGGTCCACATCCGTATTAGGTTCAATCCCAACGGAGAGGGCACACACAAGAGCGATATTTGTTGGCACGCTCTCTCCACCACATAATTCAGTATCATTTAGCATATTTTTACCTTTTATATTATTTACAGAGGATCAGATAAATCAAAAAATCATTCAGCGCCCAGGCAAAACCCCGATATTGGCACTGTAATTAGCGTGACAGAGAAAAGGCGAGGGAAATAATCTATTATTGCCAAATAAGCAGTAAAATTTGCTAAGCGGAGTGAACTATCGTTGATAATAAAAAGCCGCACTTGAGTAACAGGCACGGCTTTTTATCATAATTTAGCCCAGTGTTTTAAAGGCCTTGATGCGCTGCAAATGAGGAGAGATATTCTTGAACTTATGCGTCTGCGCTTCGTCCCAGATAATCTCATAGAAAGGATGCAGCACCTCGGCGGTGCGCTGGCTGTTTAGTGCCTCATCATGGCGGGAGAGGATCGCCAGGCAGCGGTCGCGGTTTTTCTCACGGAAGTTGGTCACACACTTGGTGGCGATATCCGCATACTCCTCCGGCCTGTCAATTTTGCCCTCCATATTCTCCTGTGGATAGAGATTAGGATTGAAGATCACCTGCCGAATGTCGCAGAGAAAACCGATGCGCTCGGCCCAGAATCCGCCTAAGCCTACGCCACAGATCAGCGGGCGTTCATCGACGTTTAGCTGCAGCATCTTATCGACCTCTTTCAGCAGATGCTGCATATCATGCTTCGGATGGCGCGTGCTGTAGCTCAGCAGGCGCACGTCGGGATCGATAAACTGCAGTTGCAGAACCTTTTCGTGATTGCCCGGACTGTTTGAATCAAAACCGTGTAAGTAGATGATCATCTGTCCTCACCCTGTGCTATCTCCCTTTCAGGGAGGGTTAATGGGCCGCTGACCGCTCCAGCCAGCGGGCCTGAAGCTGTTCCAGTTTGCTGTTCACCGCTTTCCATTCGGCAGACGCAAGCAGCTCCTGACGCGTAAACGAACCTCTATGATACAACTCTGTAACACGCGCTGCATTGATCGGCGACAGGTTATCCAGCACGCTCACTGCCCCCTGGCGATTATTACAGACCAGAACCATATCGCAGCCAGCATCCAGCGAGGCCTGGGCACGTTCGGCATAGCTACCCATGATCGCCGCCCCCTCCATAGAGAGATCGTCCGAGAAGATCACGCCGTCAAAGCCTAGCTCACCGCGCAGCACCGTTTTCAGCCAGTGCGGCGAGCCGCTGGCCGGACGCGGATCCACCTCGCTGTAGATGACGTGTGCGGGCATAATGGCATCCAGCTTGCCGTCGCGGATCAGCGCGCTAAAGATCGACATGTCGTGTTCGCGGATCAGCGCTTCTGGTCGCGGATCGCGCGGGGTCTCTTTATGGGAGTCCGCCGCCACCGCCCCGTGGCCGGGGAAGTGCTTGCCGGTGGCTTTCATGCCTGCCCGATGCATACCGTCGATCACGCGGGTGGCGATAGCCAGCGCCTTGTGCGGATCGGCATGGTACGCGCGCTCACCGATGGCCGCGCTGATATGGCCTACGTCCAGCACCGGAGCAAAGCTGATGTCGATATCCATAGCGATCATCTCGCAGGCCATTAGCCAGCCCGCCTCCTCGGCCAGCCTGCCGCCCTCCTCCATCCCGAGCAGTGCGGCAAACGACTGAGCGGCAGGCAGGCGCGTAAAACCGTCGCGAAAACGCTGTACCCGGCCTCCCTCTTGATCCACCGCCACCACCAGCCGATGGTGCGAGGCGGCGCGGATCTGCCGCACCAGCTCACGCAGCTGCGCGGGATCGTGATAGTTTCGGGTAAAGAGGATCAGGCCTCCTACCAGCGGATGCGCCAGAATCTCGCGCTCCTCCGCATCCAGTTCATAGCCTGCCACATCTAACATTACCGGACCCACACTGACCTCTCTTATCCTTTTGTCTCTAATTGACACCATGTTTCATCTGCCAGCATAATAAATTGCTGCTCCCCGGTCTGCTGCCAGCGGCACTCGTACCAGCCCGCCATCAGCATCAGCACCCAGGGCCGCCAGCGCTGAACCTGCCGCGCCAGCCGCGCGTTCTCTATGTTTGCCACGCGGGCGTAAGCATCAATAAGCCGCTGACGCTCAGCTTCATCCGCTGTCCAGACCGAGGCCAGCTCAAGGGCAATATCGCCATCGCCAGCATACTCCCAGTCAATCAGCCGCAGCCCGGAAACGGTATGCACCAGGTTACCTGCATGCACATCCATATGTAACGGAGCCAGTCTGATAACGCCTGGCTCGCGCTCACGCTTCAGGCGTTTTAGCCATGCCAGCCAGCGCGGCGTACGGCGCGCAGGATCGCACGTCTGCCAGTAGCGCTCCAGCAGCGGCAGCAGCGTGATGCGCCAGCCAAAACGGGGCTGCTGATGCAGATGATACAGCAACTCGGCAAGGTGATGGGGTTCCGGAAGCGTGGTTTTCACCTCGCCGGCAAGATAGTCCACGGCCATCCAACCCTCGCGCAGCCACTGAGGACGGGGTGCCAACGTATGCGGAAGTTGCTTGAGGGCGCGGTATTGACGGAGAAACGGCGCGGGCGTGGTAGACGCATGCTGCTGGCGCAGCACCAGCCGTTTCGGGCCGTTGGCAATGACGCAGCTCCCGCCGCTCAGCCCGGTATGTTCAGGGCTGGCGACGAGCGCGGCGTGGGGAAAGAAGCGTGACAGGATTTCGTCACGCTCAGGATTACTGTTGTTGAACTGCACCTTTACCTGACCAGACGATCTCGCCCGTCTGCACCAGCATCAGCTGCATCTGTAGCGCGGGGGAGTTAACGTTGCCGGAGGCGCTGGTGTAGAGCACATACTGCGCCCCCACGTTGCGGGCGATACCGATCGCTTTACTGCGCGTGCCAAGGCTGTCCTGCGGCGACAGGCCGAGCTGCTGCTTGGCTACGGAGAGCTGCTGGGCAGAGACCAGGGTAAACTTACCGTTATTCGTCAGCGCACCACGCAGTACCTCTGTCGCTTCGGCGGTGTTCAGCGAGCCGTTGGTACGGTTATTGACGCTGTCCACCAACAGCACGCTGCCACCGGAGGCGCCGCTGGCCTGCAGCATTTTGCTAACCATAGGCGACACCGCCCCGCTCCAGTCGAAATGACGTTCGCGCGGCGTCGGCTGCGCCGTTTGATCCTGATGCTCAATCGGCCCCGGCTGGGAAGGGACAGACGGTACGGACGGCACCTCAGGAACCGGCTGCGGCTGCGGCTGTTCAACCGGCTGCTGCGGCTGCGGTTTGGCTTCCTCTACGGGCGCTGGCTGCTGCTCGCCCCGCATAATACATCCCGAAAGGATCATCGCTACGGTCGTGAGTAGCGCATAACGACCCAGTTTATTAATCAAGATTCACCCCTTACAGATAGAGATAGAGTCTCACCTTACGCGCGCCTAAATAGTTAGCGCTGCCGTAGAGCGTTACCGATGAATGCGCAGGAATGGTAATGCGCCGGGGCGCTTCCAGCGGATGCATTTCGAGACCCCTGGCGTCATACCAGAAAAAACGATAGTTTACGGTGGCGGGTTCGCCCCGTTCGTTATAGAGCGTTGAGGACGCAGAGGGCTGGATCTCAGCGTTATTCAGCACCGGTTTTTCTGCGCTTATGCCCGCCCCTAGCACGGTTGCTTCCATCACCAGCGTCTGCTCATCGCTCACCGGGATCGACGGGCGCGAGCTACAGCCGGTCAATACGGCCAGCGCCAGCAGCGCGGTCAGGCCTCCTCTTAGCATCAGCTTAACCTTTATGTGTCAGCATCGGGCCCAGCGCGCGGCCACCCAGCAGATGCAGATGAATATGGTACACCTCCTGGCCGCCGTGGCGGTTGCAGTTCATGATCACCCGGTAGCCATCTTCGGCAATCCCCTCCTGAGCCGCGAGCTTCGCGGCGACGGTGAGCATACGCCCCAGCGCCTGCTCGTGCGCCTCGGAGACGTCGTTTAGCGTTGGGATCAGCAGGTTAGGCACAATCAGGATATGCGTCGGCGCTTGCGGAGAGATATCACGGAATGCCGTGACCAGCTCATCCTGCCAGACGATATCCGACGGAATTTCGCGGCGGATAATTTTACTGAAAATCGTTTCTTCGGCCATGACGTCTTCCTTAATGAATAACTGCGGGACTCAACAAGAGAGTATGATCGAGAATCTCCTGATGTTTCAACTATTACGCCGCTTTTCTTCACGCATTCGGATTAACCACTGCCGTTACGTCTGATTTTTCGCCACTTAACGCCCTGCAATAATTTACTTAATAAATATTACATCTGTTTACAGCGATAAGATGAATGCGTATATTTCGCATTTGCATTTTCATGCGCAATTGCACAATGAGAACACACAGCACGCTCGGCATCGGCAACGTATCGGTCAGAGCGCACTATTTAACTTGCGAAAAGGGTTTACCATGTCTTTCACCGTTCACGCCAGGGATGGACACCGTCCTGCCGCTGCGCCATCACTGCTGGCAGTCTGTATTGCTTTTGCACTTGCCCCAGCCGCTGGCGTTGCCGCCACGCCGGATACCACCGCGGGCGATACCGTTATCGTTGATGGCTCAGCAGACAACGCCTATGCCGATCAAGAGCGCCAGGACTACAGCGTTAAAACCACCACCTCCGGCACCAAAATGCTGTTGGTTCCGCGTGATATCCCGCAGTCCGTGAGCATCATCAGCGAACAGCGCATTAAGGATCAGAAGCTGGAATCCCTCGGCGACGTGCTGAAAAACACCACCGGCATTACCCAAAGCGCGACGGACTCTGAGCGCACCAACTACTATTCCCGCGGGTTTGAGATCGATAACTTCATGGTCGACGGCATTCCGACCCTGTTCGAGACCCGCTGGAATATGGGTGACGCCCTGTCTGATACCGCTCTGTATGAGCGTATCGAAGTCGTCCGCGGCGCTAACGGCCTGACCACCGGCTCCGGTAACCCTTCCGCCGCCATTAACATGGTCCGTAAACATGCCGACAGCCGTGAATTTGTCGGCAACGTCTCCGCTGAGTATGGCAGCTGGAATAAGCAGCGCTACGTAGCCGACCTCTCTACCCCGCTGACTGACGACGGTCGCATTCGTGGCCGCATGGTGTCGGGCTACCAGCACAATGACAGCTGGCTGGATCGCTATAGCCAGGAGAAAAAATTCTTCTACGGCGTGCTGGATGTGGATCTGACCGACGCGACGACGTTCTCCGTCGGCTACGACTATCAGGAGACCAACTCCAACAGCCCCACCTGGGGTGGCATTCCACGCTGGTATACCGATGGCGGCCGCGTCAACCCGGACCGCAGCTTCAGCACCGCACCGGAGTGGGCCTATGTTGATAAAAAATCTGAGCGTACCTTCGCGACTCTGAAGCAGAAGCTGGGGGACAACTGGCAGCTGACCGTCAACGGCACCCATACCGAACAGAATCTCGACAGCAAGCAGCTCTATCTGGACGGCCAGGTTGACCGTGATACCGGCCTGATGGTCAGCCCCTATGGCGCATCCTATCCTTATGTAGGCGGCACCGGTTACAACACCGGCAAGCGCAAAGTTGATGCCATTGATACCTTTGCTAACGGCTCTTACGATCTGTTTGGCCGTCAGCATGAGCTGATGATCGGGACGAACTACAGCCGTCAGAACAACATCTACTACAGCTCCTGGGAGAACATTGGCGATACTCAGCTGGGTAACTACGCTGACTACAACGGTAACTTCCCGCAGACTAACTGGAACCCGCTGAGCCTGGCGCAGGATGACACTATCCACCAGAAATCAGTCTATACAGCGACCCGAATTTCTCTGGCCGATCCGCTGCACCTGATCCTTGGCGCACGCTACACCAAATACAACCTGGATACGCTGAACCAGCAGATGGAGAAGAACAATACCTCTCCTTATGCCGGCGTGGTGTTTGATATCAATGACAGCTGGTCCACCTACGCCAGCTATACCTCGATCTTCAAACCGCAGACCCAGCGTGATGAGCAGCGTAAGTATCTGTCGCCGATCACTGGTAATAACTATGAAGCTGGCGTGAAGGCGGACTGGATGAACAGCCGTTTGACCACCTCCCTTGCCGTGTTCCGCATTGAGCAGGATCACCTGGCGCAGTCTACCGGCCTGGTGATCCCTGGCAGCAACGGTGAAACTGCCTACCGCGAAGCGGACGGCACGGTGAGTAAAGGCGTTGAGTTTGAGATCAACGGGGCGCTGACCGATAACTGGCAGATGACCTTTGGCGCAACCCGCTACGTGGCGAATGATGCCGAAGGCGACGCGGTTAATCCGAACCTGCCGCGTACCACCGTGAAGATGTTCACCAGCTACCGTCTGCCGATGATGCAGGATCTGACCCTCGGCGGAGGCGTTAACTGGCAGAACCGCGTCTGGTCTAACGTTGCCGTTGCCGACGGCACGCTGCGCGCTGAGCAGGGTAGCTATGCGCTGGTGGATCTGTTTGCCCGTTATCAGGTCACCAAAGCGTTCTCTCTGCAGGCGAACGTCGACAACCTGTTCGACAAATCCTACGAAACCGACATCGACAGCCGCACCATTGTCTATGGCGAGCCGCGTAACTTCTCTATCAGCGCTAACTACAGTTTCTGATAGCAGTGATGTAAAAAAGGGAGCCGAAAGGCTCCCTTTTTATTTGCTTGTAAGCCAGCCTCTTACTTGCAGGCCGCTAAATCAGCCATCTGTTGCGCGTTGGGCATGCCCAGAATCTGCTGAAGGGCGCGGTCTTTATTCAAATAATATATGGCTGGCGTGCCATTAGCGCCTAAATTATCCATAAGCTGCTGATTATGCTGAATTTGCTCAAAAACAGGCCGAGGCGTATTTTCTTTTAATACCGGTTTGCTTTTACCGTTAGAGTTTTCAAGATCGTACCAGGCTTTACGGGGATCGTCTGCTGTCAGGATGGCCGCTGCATATTGCCCACTCTCTGGGCGGATCACCCCTACCAGCAACGTTGTCATGCTGACGCGCTTATCTTTAATAAGCGGCTGCACCTGATGCCAGAATTTATTGCAATAGGGACAGAAGGGATCGGCAAACATCACCACCTTGCAGTTCGCCTCCTCGCTACCCTCTTTTATCCCCTGCGCCTGAGTCAATGTTTTCCACATCTCCCGACCTGCCGGGATATAGATCTCATCATTGATAATTTTCTCGCTCAGGTTATTACCCTGGGCATCGTACATATAGCCTGAAATAGCGTGTTTTTTATCAGGCGTCAGATAGATCGTAACCCCGGTATCCTGATATTTGCCCAACCATCCTTCGACGCCTCCAGGTGCGGTAAAGGGTTTAATAATCTCAATCCCCTGCTTCTCTATCTGCTTGACGGGTTCTGGAAGCGGCGCGTTTTCCGCCTGGGCCGTGAGGCTCCCCAGCAGAGAACATATCAACGCAATTTTTTTCATGGTTGTTCCTTAACAGCGGGTTTAATCATGCTGCTGATGCTATTTGAACTCAGTGTGCGTATTACCCTATCATCAATGAATACAAAAAGAGGAGCATAATGAATGGTTATGCCCCTCAACACAGCATCACAGTAGTGCCCCTGCCCAGGACGCCAGAAAATACTTAGCCAGGATAATAAAACTCAACTCTTATGCCACTTGGCTCATAGCACATCATGTGCATTGACGGCCCCTCGCGGATCAAGGTGGGCTCGAATTCAATTTCAACCTGATTTGCTTTCAACATGTCAAGAAGCTGATACAGATCCTCTTTAGTTTCGACACGCAAAGCCAAATGATGGAGTCCGACATTATTCTTACGATCGAACTTAACGGGCTCTTCAGTTTGCGTTTTCCAGAGCGTGAGCGTCAGCGCACCGTCTTTTACAAAGATAGCCGGATAGTCTTCGCGTCGCTTAACTTCCTGCCAGCCCAATAAATCAGTGAAGAACGCCGCGCTCTCTTCAAGATTTGATACGGCTAAGCCAATATGTTGAACACCATGAGTCACTGACATTATTCATGTCCTCTTTTTAAGGAATTCAATCCGCCTGACGGACGTGACGGTCAAGAAATTTCCGCACGTCGTCCCCTATCTCTTTCGCATGGGTTTCAAGCGCGAAGTGACCAGTGTCATAGAAGTTTATCTCGGCTTTCGGGATATCGCGCTTCCAGGCTTCCGCACCAGCAGCCATGAAGAATGGATCGCGTTTCCCCCAGACAGCCAGCAAGGGTGGCTGATACTCTCTGAAATAGCCCTGAAACAGAGGGTACATCTTCACGTTCGAAGCATAATCCAGCAGCAGGTCAAGCTGGATCTCCGCATTGCCCGGCCGTGATACCTGCATCCCCTCAAGTGAATAGCCATCCGGGGAAACCAGACTTGGATCGGTTACACCTTCCAGATACTGCCATTTGATTGACGTCGGCGTTGGAAAATCACGCAACGCGCTCCGATTCCCGGAGGTCGGGTCGGCCCAGTACTTCTGAATAGGTGCCCAGGCCTCTCCCAGCCCCTCTTCGTAAGCGTTGCCATTCTGGGAAATGATGGCGGTAACCCGCTGCGGATGAGATAGCGCAAGACGCCATCCGACGGGAGCACCATAGTCGTGAACCATCAGAGCATAGGAATCGAGGCCGAGTTCTTCAGTAAACAGGTCAATAGTTTCGGCAAGCTGGTCAAAAGTATAAGCGTATTCACCCCGTGCTGGCGCCTCGGTAAAACCAAAGGCAGGCAAATCTGGCGCTATAAGATGATAACGATCTGCCAGCTGGCTAATAAGGTCACGGAACATAAATGATGAGCCCGCGAAACCGTGAAGCATCAGCAGGACTGGCGATGCCGGATCGCCGGCCTCACGGTAAAAAACGTTAACGTTGCCCGTCTGTTTGTAGCGGTAATGAACTTGTGCCGCTGGCGTGGCAGGTGTGTTATCTGCAGCTGATAATTCCGAAAGAGAAGACGTCATAGCAAGCCCCTTGTAACCGTTAAAGTGTTAAATTGAAGGTTACACACAATTATGGTAACCTGTCAAAATTATTTAACGGGTTACAGGTGCGTATGGAAATCAATAAGCGTTCTTCCCCTCCTCTCTTTCTGGCCGATAACCTCGCACTGGATTTCATCAACAGTGAATACGGGATGGGTGATGACCGACATGATTGCTTTGATGACGATCGAAGCGTTATCGACTGGCTGGAAACGGCGGAAGTTGTACCGAAAGACGCTGTGGCTCCGCCTCAATTATTGGCAGAGGCTCGCCAGCTCCGCGATGCCGCCCGGGCAGTCGTGCATGCCGCAATGAAGTCCAGTGAGGCAGATCTGACGGTAATTAACAGGATCCTTGAAAAAGGCCGTCCTGAGACGCGGCTGAAATGGGACCAGAATACACAGCGCTATCATGTAGATGTTCGTTCAGCTGCTGACAGCTCCGAAGGCCTACTCTGGCCGGTTGCCGACGCGCTTGTAAAACTGGTCACCGATGAAAAGTTCGAATATGTGCGGCAGTGTGAAGCCCACAACTGTATTTTACTTTTTCACGATTTAAGTAAATCCCATCGCCGCCGCTGGTGCAGCATGGCCACCTGCGGCAATCGCATGAAAGTGGCTGCATTCCGCAACAGAAAAGGCGTTTAGCAAACCAGGCCGCACCTGTAAAAGTGCGGCTACGGTTAGCATTTATATCCACCCTCCCCAGCCGCCACCCCGCCTGAATCAAGATTCTCGAAAACAAATGCTTGACCAGGTAGAACGATCGTTCTACCTTTAAGGCATGAACAAGAAGCCAAGTGATACCCGAGAAAAAATCCTCGCCACCGCTGAGCAGCTCATTTACCAGAACGGCATCCACGCCATGGGCATGGACCTTCTGGTGAAGACCTCCGGCGTCGCCAGGAAAAGTATTTATCGCCATTTCGCGAACAAAGAGGACGTGGCTTCGGCCGCGTTGAATGAGCGTGACGAACGGTGGATGCAGTGGTTCAGAACCGAATCTGATAAAGGCGAAACGCCTCAGGATCGCATTCTGAACATGTTCACTGTCCTGAAGAGCTGGTTTGAGTCTGAAGGCTTCCGGGGCTGTGCCTTTATCAACACAGCCGGAGAGGTGGGAGACCCGGACGATCCTGTTCGCCAGATAGCAAAGATGCATAAACAGAAACTGCTGGATTATGCCCTCGAACTTTGCGAGCAGCTGAATACTGAACAGCCCGAGGTCCTGGCCAGGCAGCTACTGGTTCTGATAGAGGGGGCTATCACCATGACATACGTGATGGGCGACCGGAACGCCGCTGACGACGCACGGGACATTGCACAAGTTTTGCTGGACAGGTTCTCAGCCGGAGCCTGAGTAACAAATATTGCTATTAATTTAAACCGAAATTAACAGGAGTTTTACCATGACTAATACACAAGTACGTCCGCCGCTTCCGCCATTTACGCTGGAAACGGCTATTGAGAAAGTCCGTCTGGCTGAAGATGGCTGGAACAGCCGCGACGCGGCAAAAGTCGCGCTGGCTTATTCGCTGGATACCAAATGGCGTAACCGTGCAGAGTTCGCTAATAACCGCGAAGAGGCTGAAGGCTTCCTCGCCCGTAAATGGAAAAAAGAGCACGAGTACCGCCTCATTAAAGAGCTGTGGGCGTTTGGCGGGAACCGCATTGCTGTCCGCTATGCTTACGAATGGCGTGATGACTCAGGTAACTGGTTCCGCTCCTATGGCAACGAAAACTGGGAGTTTGAGGCTGATGGCCTGATGAAGCGCCGCTTCGCATGTATCAATGACATGCCTATTAAAGAGAGCGAGCGCAAGTTCTTCTGGCCGCTGGGCCGTCGTCCTGACGATCATCCGAGCCTGTCCGATCTGGGTCTGTAAGTTATTACGTTATCCCGCGTAAGGCCCCCGACTCCTCTCCTGGCCGGGGCTTTACACAACCTGTCGATGTTAAAAAGAATCTGGCTGAGGCGGGGCTTTTTACAATTTTGTCGGAGCGCGGGTTTACCGGGGCAAGTACAGTCCATCTATTTCACCTCGGTAAATAGCGCGCTATTTTATAGCAAACAATATTATTAAGGTCATATTATGAATATTAAATCCGTATTGCTGACTGCCGCAATGGCAGCCGTTTCAGCCAACAGCTTTGCCGACGCTCCTCAGCCGGAGCGTCACGTACGGGCGTTTCTCAATGCCCTGAACGGTGCCGGAGGCAAGCCTATGGAGCAGATGTCGCCACAGGATGCGCGTCAGGTGCTGATTAATGCCCAGAAAGGCGCAACGCTGCCTGCAGCAGACGTTACTGAAAAAACGATCAATGTTGATGGCGGTGCGATCAAACTTCATATTGTGAAACCCCACAACGCACACGGAACCCTGCCTGTCTTTATGTTCTTCCATGGCGGCGGCTGGGTTCTGGGCGATTTTGCCACCCACGAACGCCTCGTTCGTGACCTGGTGAGTGAGTCAGGTGCAGCGGCTGTCTTTGTCAACTACACACCATCACCGGAAGCGCATTTCCCGGTTGCCATTAATCAGGCCTATGCAGCAACCCGCTGGGTTGCCGAGCACGGTAACGAAATTGGCGTTGACGGTAGTCGCCTGGCACTGGTAGGTAACAGCGTCGGCGGAAACATGGTTGCCGCCGTAGCGCTCCAGGCCAAACAGCATAAAGCGCCGGTAATCCGCTATGAGGTCATGCTCTGGCCTGTGACTGACGCGAATTTCAATACCGGTTCTTACAACCAGTATGAGAACGGCTATTTCCTGTCGCGTAATATGATGAAGTGGTTCTGGGATGCCTACACCACTAAAGAGAGCGATCGAAACAACATCCTGGCATCGCCGCTGCGCGCTACGCCTGAACAGCTGACGGGACTGCCGCCCACTCTCATCCAGACTGCCGAACTTGACGTATTGCGCGACGAAGGTGAGGCGTTTGGCCGCAAGCTTGATGCCGCCGGCGTCAATGTGACGGTTACCCGTTACAATGGGTTAATTCATGACTACGGTCTGCTGAACGCGCTGAGCGACGTGCCCGCCGTACGGACCGCACTTGGTCAGGCCGCTTATGAGCTAAAAGAACACTTGAAATAACTGCCCGCTGATCGGTCGGTTTCATCGGCCGATCGTTCCGCTGCGGTAATGACGCCATGTCCCGGTAGAGCGGTAGCGTGACTCGAGTTTATCGAGAAAAGTGAATTACGCATCACGGGATCTTCTTTCTGAAAACGCAGGCAGCCCGGCTTTTCAGTTGCCGGGCTTAATGTTGAGGGGATCAGAAAGGCTTGGTTGGCAGATACTTGCCGTCCAGGGTGATCACTGCACGATGGCCACCGTCCGGATCTTCAACTTTCTTGATGTCCAGTTTGAAGTTAATGGCGCTGATGATGCCGTCGCCGAACTTCTCATGAACCAGAGCCTTCAGGGTGGGCCCGTAAACTGACATCATCTCGTAAAAACGATAGATTGTCGGATCGGTCGGGATGCCATCTGCAAAGCTCCCGCGAACGGGTATCGACTGCAACAGTCTAACTTCATCAGTATTCAGGTCGAGCTTTTTGCCCACAACTTGTGCAGCGTCGGCAGGCAACGGATGCTGGCCAAGCAGAGCGGCGGTAATCGAAATCGTCCGCAGAACATCTTTATCCACGCTGCTGCCAGCCTGTACCGCCCAGGCGCAGGATAACCTGGTGGCGCTTGCACTCGAACCCGAGCGCCTGACGCGCACAGCGGTCCTTTTGCGACGAAGGGACGCTTATCAGAGCTTTGCGGCCAGGGCATTTATTGAAATGGCAGTGGACATATCCGCTCAGCTGAATGCATAACCGCCGTTATAGCAGTTACAGACAGTTACTTGGGCGGCGAAACGGCAGCCACCGTATGCTGGAAAACGTAGGGATCGGAGAGTAGTTCGAACTGTTCATCATCCGGATAGGTGACCGCCACATGATAATTCTCGCCTGCAAACGCCCTCACCGCCGATAGATCTTCCCAGTATGTTGCGAGGAAAAAGTGCTCCCAGTCGCCCTGCGTCTCTCGGCGAACAAACGCCCCCCGGTTTCCCGGTACGCTTTTTGAATGATCGACGCCTGTTTTAGCAAGGTGCTCTGCAAAGCCTTCAGCATGCTTTAGTGGAACGCAGCCATGCCATGTCCGGACAATCATAATTTATCTCCTTTTCGCGTAAACGTATTACCCTATCATCAATGATTGTGCTTCTTTAAAGAAAAAGGCTGCTGGCCTAAACCAGCAGCCCTTGTAAAGGCGCTCGCGATGCTCAGACACATCGTTCCTGAAAAGGCGGGGTTGCCCCCGCCTCCAGGTTGCTACTTACCGGATTCGCAGGCCATCGAAGCAGCCACCTCCCTGCTCCCATCTCTGTAGCGAATTTCACACAGTGATTTTCGCGTCAGCCAGGTGAATACCAGCAGCGTTAAACACACTATCAATACGCACCAGATGAGAGCGTTCCATGGCAGCTTCATAGCCTTCTTCTCCTTGCCTTGCGGCGGGTAAACGGCTACTCTGATGTTGTCTAGCATAAGAGCAAGCCTCGTTGGTTAATTGAAAAATGACCTTCGGGGCTTTCTTCTTTCTGCCTCACCACACCTTTACCACGTCAACGTTATGAGGCAAAAAGCCTCAAGCGCCACGGCTATTCTACTGCGTCCATGCTCTCTGTGTTGCGGCGCGCCACGCATAACACCTTGCTGCTGCAAAATATTTTAATAAACTAACGAGGCCAGATTTTCATCCTTTTCTTCTAATAATGCGCGTAAAGCAGGCTAATATAGAGAACAGCGTTAAGAGAAGAATGACTGATTTTTTAACCGAGCTGACTACGCAGGGTTGTTGGCAGGGATAAGGGGAAAGAATGCCTTTTTTATTTGGTGAGTTATCTGTCGCTCCGGCATGGGTACCAGCTGTATTGGTCGTGACGCTCTCGCTCGCGGTGGGTTTTCTCGCAAGATTTATACTGCTACAGTTCATTCGCTACTGGCAGAGTCGTGACAGAAAGCTATTCAAATCCCTTGAGAAACACCTTCGGGGATCAATGTTCCTTTTCATCCCTCTGCTGTTGATACGCGTGGGGGTTAATTATGTCCATGTTCAACCTGAATATATTACATTCATTACAACTACAATTAATATATTTATAATATTATCATTTTGCTCAGTCCTGATTCGATTAATTAATGTTGCGCAGGATATGCTTTTTATACGCTATGACATCAATATTTCCAATAACCTTCGCGCCCGCAAAATTCGCACTCAGATAATCTATGTTAAGAAAGTCGCTATTGTTGTGCTGGTGACGCTCTGTCTTTCACTGATTTTACTGAGTTTTCCTGGCGTTCGAAAGTTCGGCACGACCATTCTGGCCGGTGCCGGGGTTGCCGGAATAATAATTGGCTTTGCCCTGCAGAAATCGCTTGTCAATTTGTTTGCCGGAATTCAGATAGCGTTTACGCAACCCATAAAAATCGATGATGCTGTGGTCGTTGAAAAAGAGTGGGGTTGGATTGAAGAGATAAACCTGACGTATGTTGTGGTACGGCTCTGGGATCTGCGCCGACTGGTGTTACCCATTACCTACTTCACAGAAAATCCATTCCAAAACTGGACGCGTAATAATGCACAAATTTTGGGTTCTGTTTTTCTTTATGTTGATTATTCCATGCCCTTAGAGCCTCTGCGAAAACACTTTGAAAAGGTGCTCAGCGAAACAAGACTTTGGGATCAGCAAACTCAGGTCCTTCAGGTTACCGATACGACTGAAAAAACGATGACCATCAGACTGTTAATGACGGCGCAAAATTCCCCTACGGCCTTCGATTTACGCTGTTACGTGCGGGAAAAAATGATTGAGTTTATTCAACAAAATTACCCGCAGAGTCTTCCTCAGGTCAGGGCTACGCTGACCCGTCCCGGATCCTCCGGGAGTGAGTGATTAGCTACAGGCGGAGCGTAGCGGATCTGTTAGCAGGTTGCGCGATTTAAAACCTGTGTTCATCTATACGCCATAAGGTCGGTCATAAAATCAATGAGTCTGCCAAACCTTTATCGTTCAACAAATGTAAACACTATTGCGATGTGGAAAGAAAATGCAGGCGTCAGGGAGATTCGAGAGGGAAACTACTACGATCCGACAAAACTCGCTCTTGCAGCGGGTATACAGCCGCCTCTGCCTCTTTCTGTCTTACGTCTCCTTGATGAATTAAAAAAGCTGACAGGCGATGATCCGCTCGCCGATACCCTGCCAGCCCACGGTTTCCATTTCACCTTTTTGCCACTGACTCTCCCGCTGTATCAGGTAAACGAGGCGATGCCTGCGAAAGTGGCTCAGCTGCTTAATATATGGACTGAATATCATACGAAAAAGATTATTATCAGAGACCTGCGGTTAGTTGCTTTGCCCAGCCAGTTGTTACTTGCGGGTATCCCCAATGAGCCAGCGATAGCCATGCGCCACTCATTCTGCGAGAAAATTTTGCAGTCTCGCTGGAAAGATGAGTTGCTGATGCGCCACACCAACACTCCCTTACCCGCACCGTTCTGGCACAGCACCCTCCTGCGCTACAACGCTGATTTTTTACCTGCAACAGTGCGTGAATTTTTTTTGGAACGTCAGGAGATTAATTACGCAGATGTAGCTGGAGAATTAACGCTGGCACGGATCAACTATAACTGGACAAAATGTTATCCATTATAAAGTTAAATGGTGATGTTTACCTTGTTATGAGATGTTCTCTGTCTCGTGCTGTTTAAGGTGTGCAGAGTTATCGAGCCGCCTAATCGCAGGAACCAGACAGGCACCAAAAGTGGCAACGACGACTGCCATCGCTGCAACCAAAAGTACATTCGTACTCCCATACTGTATTGCCAGCGGTCCAGCCACAAGCTCACCAAAAGGGATGGCCACAAACGAACCCACAGCATCATAGGCGTATACGCGGGCCAGTTTTTCCTGTGGGATGTGGGTTTGTAACGAATGAGCCCAAACCACGCCGAAAAGGCCAAATGTAACCCCCGCTATAAAAAAGGCGGCAATAAGCCACTGTGCCGAAGCAGGCTGGCTAAGCATTAAAATGGGCACCGCACAAAATGCAACCAGCATGACGCCAATGAAGAGATCGCGGCGAGGACGCCATCGCAGGGCAAGGAACGAACCTGCAATCAGGCCAGCACTTTGCGCAGCAACAATCACTCCCCAACGGGTTCGGCCGAAAGAAGCATCAGCAATCACAGGGCCAAGCACCATCACCACGCCACTAAAGGCAGCATTGATTACGGTGAACTGAACCACTACTGACCACACCCAGGGTCGGCTGGCGAACTCTTTCCATCCCTCTCTTAAAGCCTGCAGGATGTTATCCTGAGATGAGTCTGCTTTAATTGACGTAACGCGAGTTAAAAGATAAAGCGGCGCAGAGGCTGCAAAGCCTAGCGCATCAATTGCCAGTCCCCAACCCGGTCCAACCGAACTTGTCAGGATCCCGCCTAGCGAAGCACCGATCACCGTACCACTATAAATACCGAGCTGGATTAACGCGTTGGCTGCACGCAAATTCTGCACTGGCACAGTCTGAGGAACCAGCGCAGAGGATGCAGGCAATGCGATGCCAGCTGCTGCGCCATTAAGGGCGCCAAGTAGTGCCAGACTCATCACCGTTGCGGAACCATCCAGCACGGTCCATGCGACAATAGCCTGTGAAACTGCCGCCATAGCTGAAGAATAAACCAATACCTTGCTACGTGAGTAACGGTCCGCTAATACCCCACCAATTAGCAAAAATACGACGTTTAAGATGGAACGCGATGCAACAACAATACCCAGATCGGACACCGATCCGCCAATATCCAGTACAGCAAACGCCAGTGCAATCGGTGCAATGCCATTGCCCAGAACGGTAAGCAGGCGAGCAAAAAACAGATAACGGAAGGGAATGAAGTGAAAAGCACCCGCTCGTTTACTAAACATATTCATTGTGGCAATAGCTTCCAGGCTAAGAAATGTATTTTAAAAAAAACCAAATTCTCTTGATATTTACACACCAGCTAACTCTTGCATAATATTTTGCGCTTTTAACACGGGAAGATCTAATCCGCTCTGTTCATGCAAGGGCGTCGGCAACGTGTTATGCCAGAAGCAGATGTCCCCCCCATAACTTAACGTCCCATAAAAAAAACCTTCTTCTATACTCAGTTACGTTGAGTGAGCGATGCCGCTGACGTCGCCCAGTGTGAATAACAGCAGCATTAGCCCACTATTACGTCATAGTGATTTTTGTTCATTTTGAATAGAGGTTTTCCTGGTATGTTAAAAACTCAACCTTCACGCCTCGGCAGTATATTGTTGCTGCTATCAGCCGTGATTGGCTTCGCAGTCGCTTTATATGCGTGGCTAACGCCGCTTACTGGCGTCACCGGCACTATCGGGGCACTGGGTGTGGCTCTCGCAAGCGTCCTTCTGGCAATCCTGACTTTTATACTGCGTGCTGCCTCCCAACGTGGAACGCGTATTTTCCTGATCGTTGTCACGCTTGTCTTATTGTTCGGTATTGGTTTTGCAGGCGCGTTGCTGCATCAGTACCTCATTACTGCAGCAATGGTGGTCGGCCTGATTGGTTTGATTGCGCTGAGCAGCAATTCCGTTCCTACCAATCATCGCGCCAGCGTCTGAGGAGCAATCTGTGCATAACGAAAAACACTCTCCATTACTCAAAGTCAGCATGACGGCGCTCGCGTTGCTGGTTGCGCCGCTCTCGCTGCATGCACAAGAGAAGGCCGCTGAGGCCTCTCAGGGAACCCAGGAGAAGCTGAACGTCGATGCCGCCGATCAGCAGGCGCCTGGAACCACAAAAACCACTGACGATGTCTCAACCGGCAAAAACGACGGACAGAAGGTGGAAGCCGCTGTACAGCCCGCCACGCCGCTGGTGCCTGCTACTGCTACCTGGGATAGCTTTCATGGCCAGCTTAACGCCCAGAAATACAGTCCACTGACGCAGATTACGGCGAACAACGTCAGTAAATTAACTAAAGTCTGGGAATTTCATACCGGCGACGTCTCGGATGGGAAAGGTGATACCCCTGCCACCGTCTGGTCAGCAACGCCTATTTTTGCCAACGAAACGCTCTATATCGGTACCCCTTTCGATCGCCTGATTGCGCTCGATCCCGGCACAGGGAAAGAGAAGTGGCATTACGATACCAAATCATCGCGCAAAGCCCTGACCCAGCCGGTTCTCAAGAACCGTGGCGTCTCCTACTGGCAGGCTAAAAATCCGGTCGCCGGACAGGCATGTCAGAAAATCGTTTATATGGGTAACGTGGACGGCCATCTCTATGCGCTGGATGCCGACTCAGGGAAGCCGTGTGCAGGCTTTGCTGATAATGGCGTGCTGGATATCAATCAGTGGAATACAGTCAACGCCAAATACCCATTATCTATCCTGCAGCCGCCAACCGTGGTGGGTAATCATCTGCTGGTCGGCTGGGCGGGCAAAGACTGGGCCTATGCCGAAGCCCCTCCGGGTACCGTGTTCTCGATCAACGCACAAACCGGCGCGCGTGAGTGGACCTTTGACGCGATTCCAGCTGAAATCCGCCAAAAAACCGGTACAGCCAACGTCTGGACCCATATGTCTGCCGATGAGGCCAATGGCCTGGTCTATCTGCCGGTCTCGTCCCCCTCCCCTAACTACTGGGGCGGCAATCGTGTTAAACCTATTCCGCTTGCAACCTCCACTACTGCGCTGGATATCAACACCGGTAAAGTTGTCTGGTCTCGTCAATGGGTTCATCACGACGTGTGGGATTACGATATCAACTCTGCGCCGACCCTGATGGATATCACCGTCGATGGCAAACAGATCCCGGCACTGGTTCAGGCGACCAAACAGGGCTTTCTGTTTGTTGTGAATCGCCTGACAGGCGAGGATGTCTGGCCGATTGAAGAGCGTCCGGTACCACAGGGAGATGGTTCGGTACAGGGCGAAGTGCTTTCGCCAACGCAGCCCTTCCCGACGAAGCCTGCACCGCTGCTCGATCAATCGAAGAAGCCAGAGATCTGGAAACTGGCAGATGCCGTAGGTGCAGGCCAGTGCTCTCGCCTGTGGGATAAGCTGAGTTACGAGGGAATGTACACGCCGCCAACGACCAAGGGAGAAGGTGCCCTGACCTATCCAGACAGTGCCGGTGGCGTTCAGTGGGGCGGTGTGGCATTCGATCCGCAAAAACAGATTGCCATCGTCAATACCTCCCATATTGTGCAGTACCTGAAGCTCTATAGCCGTGCAGATTATAAAAAGGCGGATAAAGGTTCCGGCAATGAGAGCGGCTTTGCGCCTCAGGAAGGTGCGCCTTACGGTATGCGTCTGATGGTGGCGAATAACTGGCTTGGTATGCCGTGCTGGCAACCCCCA